>Ga0074193_1000659_pt1 | contig 53707 bp, 54 predicted proteins | sample EPASupsiteHSE605_FD_64523 | JGI IMG/M metagenome (GOLD analysis project Ga0074193, IMG submission 64523) | Bioremediated contaminated groundwater from EPA Superfund site, New Mexico - Sample HSE6-05 | ecosystem: Environmental > Aquatic > Deep subsurface > Groundwater > Contaminated ...
TTCCAGACGCAGCGCCGCGCCGAGAGTGGCGAGCTTTTCGGGTGTGAACGGGTTATGGATGCGGTGAGCACTTTCGGTGATGTTGAAGATCCGTGGAATGTCCATTGCAGAAAATCTCCTTACGGGTGTGAATAGATTCGGTCACTGCCTAACGTGAAGGCACACCGGCTCGGCGGGGGTTTTTTCCCGCTGACCGGTGCTGCCGTTTGTTGAATATTCGGTGTTCTCGCCGTTGGTTTATCTGGTTTTGTCAAAGGCGTAGGTCTGACCCTCGAAGGTATGTTGTCGGCGTGATCAATGCAGTCCTTTCTCGACCTCTTTTGAAATTTGTGCGTTACCGGTCTCAATGCAGGAACAGCCGCAGTCCCGTATGCAGCATGGTCATGTCGTACTGTTTTGCCGCTTCGGTAACTTCTTCATCGCGCAGGGAACTTCCTGCATGCGCCACGAACTGCACGTTGCTTCTGTTCGCTCGGTCGATGTTGTCACGGAACGGGATGTAGGCATCGGAAGAGAGGCAGATACCCGGAAACTGTTTCACCCATTCCAGCCGTTCCTGTGCGCTGATCGGATCAGGTTCTTTCATGAGCCCCGTACGCATCTGCTTCTTTTCCGCTTCCGATAGTTGATCCCACAGGAGGAATTGATCCACGATATTTGCCTTGTCCGGTTTCTTCAACCCTTCTCTGAATGCCAGATTGAGCGTCTTCGGGTGCTGCTGCAACAGCCACTTGTCGGCCTTGTCACAGGCGAGGCGGGTGCAGTGGACTCTGGATTGTTGACCGGCACCCATACCGATTACCTGCCCCTCGTAGGCAAGACAGACGGAGTTGGACTGCGTAAATTTTAGGGCAATTGTCGCCACAATGAGCGTTTCCGTGATATCAGGCGAAACCGAATTGCCGGTTGTCATGCTGTTTTGGAACAGAGCTGCTGAAACCGGGGCGGTATTCCGTTTTTGCTGAAGCCCGAAGCCGAAAACCTCGCGCTGTTCAATTTCGGCAGGTTCGTAGTCAGGGTCGATCTGAAGGATAAGATACGTGCCCTGCTTTTTGGCTTTGAGTATTTCCAGGGCAGATGGTTCGAAGCCCGGTGCGATGATGAGGTCAGATACCTCGCTTTTCAGGACGTTTGCCAGGGATACGTCAACAATGTCACTGACTGCGGCCACGTCGCCAAAGGAACACATCCGGTCTCCCCCTCTGGCTCTGACGTAGGCGGTGGCGACTGGTGAAAGATCGCTTTGCGACAGGAATTGCGATGCGCAGTATGAATCCGGAAGAGACCCGGCAACGGCAGCTCCGGCGGGGCTGGTGTGCTTGAATGAGGCGGCACCCGGCTTGCCGGTGGCAATTTTGAGTTCACGGGCAAGTTGCCATGCACCGAGGGCGTCGAGGATATTGATGTAGCTCGGTTTGCCGTTCAGAACCTGAAAGCCGGAATTTTCGGGAATGTTCAGGTGTGCTGGTGTTTGATGGGAGTTGCAGCCGTATTTGAGTTTGATTTCCATATGTTCGTCCTTTCAACGATGTTATTGACCGGTTCACGCGCGCGCGCGTGAACCGGCGATCTACCCAAATGGAATATTTAGTCTGTGCACATGAAAACATCAAGAAACCAGGAACTTCCGCTGGATTACCCGCCTCACTATCGGACGGCACAAGACTCCCCTACCGAAACGCATCATTTCAGAGACTCCATCTGGCAACCCGCCCCATTTATACGCCGCTAATCACAATAAGCAATGCTGGGTTTGAGACCGAAGTTGCCGATGTTCTTCAGGGTTGCTACCGACCCGCTCAAGAAGCGCTCGATCTGCGGCATGGGAAATAACGATGGCTCCCAGTTTTGCGAACACGCAGTTGCCTAAGGAATGGTCAAGGTGAGTGTGGGTATTGACCACATGCTTGATCGGCTTGTCCGATACCTTGCGGATGTCAGCTTATGGAATATTTCCAGGACAAGGCAACACTGTTCTTCAACATGGCCCAAACAGGACAATAGGTCTCTTCCGACAACCTGATCGCCCTTTCGACGGAAGGAGCGTCAAGCTTATCCCCTTTCAGATCGAATTGCAGTTCGATATCGGTGAGTACCGTGGGATGCTCGTCCATTCGACGGTTCCCTGCTGCATTCACAGTCACATCCTCCACCGTCTTTCCCATCTTTCTCAAAAGGAAGAGCACGGTATGACAGCTGCAGCTTGCCAGGCTTATCATAAGCAACTCCAGGGAGGTCAAGCCGTTATCCTCACCGAGGGGGGGAAAGTAATCTATCTGGATCTCATGCCCGGTATGCCCCTTCCCTTTCAGCTGCATTTTGCCCTGAAGCCCCCCGACTGTCACCTTGAGCTCAGTTCCTGCACCCATGTTTTCCCCCTTAATCAGAATATTCATTCACCCTGTTTTGACAGCTTCTCGGCAAGGGCAAGGATATGCCTGCTGTCCGTCCCGCAGCAACCGCCAGCAAGCGACGGAAACGTCGACCCAAAAGTTTCAACATCCTTCGCCCCCTTCAGGCGCCGGCGCCTCGTCCGGATAGCCCAGCGGCAGGAGGGCCACCACGTATAAGTTGTCGTCCCAGTCGAAGATGCTCTTCACCATCTGTTCATTGACCAGCCTGATCCAGCAGCTTCCGAGCCCGAAATCGAGGGCCCGCAGCGCGATGTGCTCCACTGCTATGGCCACGTTCATCGCTATGCGGGGACCTACCTGTTCCAGCGGAATTGCTTTCATCGTTTCCGCTGCAGCACAGATGATTTTCACGACCCTCTCTTCGACAGCTCCTATCCTGCCGAGATCCTCCGTCCCCGAAACCATCCCTTCCAGATATGCTCATATGTCTTCACAACAGACGAGCACCACCGGCGCAGCCGCGGTGAACGGCTGGTCGTAGGCTGCCTGCGCAAGCCTGTGCTTTGTTTCATCGTCCTTCACGACTTTGAAGCGCCACGGTTGGGCATTGCATCCCGAAGGGGCGAGCCTTGCAGAATCCAACAGGGCATCGATGATCTCCTCGGGAACAGTATCTGGCTTAAACTTTCTGATGCTGCGTCGCTGCTCTATTGCTTCTTTCGTCGTCAGCATGACTCCTCCTCATCGCAGTAATAGCTTTCGAATGTTTCTGGTGATCACTACTCTTCTGTCACCCATTCTGGCGATTTTTCTGCACTGATAGCTGACGGTTCACGTTGGCGTATTGTTAAAACACATCAAAGCAAGACTATGGTTGACGGTTCAGTATCCTGGCTTGTGGCTCGCCCGCCAGCCGACGCACCTTATGCGAGTTCGTTTCGCCGGGAAGCCGTCCCGTCAGTTCCCTGAACTCCCTGATCATGTGGGATTGATCGGCATAACCGCAGACATGGGCAAGATCGGCAAGGTTCCCGAAGCTGCCGGTACGAAGAGATGCGAGAAGATGTCGGAGACGAATGAGACGGGTCAGACGCTTCGGGGAGAGCCCTAATTGATTGAGAAAGAGCCGCTCCAGACTACGGATGTGGAGGCCAAGTTCATCAGCAAGTTCATTGACCTGGAGATTCCCGCCATGGGCCGCAAGAAGTGCGGCCGCCTGCCGGCAGCGTTCATCCCGAACCAGTGGCAGGCTTCCCCGCACGAGGTCTTCCATGAGGCGTTGACGTGACTCCAGGTCCGGCAGGAAGTGGAGACGGTCAGCCAAGGAGTTGATGCTTTCCCCCTGAATCTTGTCAAACTCTACGTAGCTGTCGATCAGCTCCGTGGGGTGCACATCCGCCAGGCGGGGTGCCTGCCCGGGATGGAAGCGGAGGCAGAGATAGTAGGATGCGCAATCGACCTCGGCAAAGTATTTTCTGGTGGCTGGCCCGAGCAGCACCATCCGACATGTAGTGGCGGAGAAGCGGAAGGCAAGGCTCATGCTGGAGTCGGGGAGAAACTCATAAAACGCCTTGCCGCTTCCCTCACCGCTCGGTATAAACAGGCACGTCTCGATCTGCCGCGCCAGATCCGGCGCTGGCTTCATGATATGAATCAAGTAATACCCCCCATTCAGTGTTGCGAGTCTTACCACACCCCTAAGGAGTGCCCGCTCAGTTCACCTTACTTCCACCCGGCATCGTTCCCCCTCCCAGAGGGTCTCATGAACCTTCAATCGACTCTTCGGGGAAAGGCCCTGCACCACTTCCGTAAGGGCATCCAGGCAGTAGTGCCGACAGGGGCTGGACGCCCCCATAGCCTTGGCCTGAGCGGAAAGAGCACAGAAGTCGGCTTCGGCGACGAATCCAACTTCAGCCGGTTGGATACTCCAGCGGGCAATGGCAAAGGTCTCGGAAAGGCGGGTGAAAACATCCTGTGGTTCACGAATCCGAAGCGTTTCTACCAGATTCTGCCCCATTACGCCACCCCGTTGCAGTTGAGACTCCATCAAATTTCTTCCTTTCATCGGTTATCCGCATCATCTCGTTGATTCCCCCGCTGGAATTCCTACGGGACCCGGCGCAGTTCCACATCGAGACCTCACCTATTGCCACCCGTCTCAGTCAGCCGATTCAGCCGGGAAAGGGACCCGCTCCAGCACTTTCCGCCATTGATGCTTTTCCAGGAAACTGCCCGCAACGTTTCCCTCCATCTCAAGGAACATCCGCCAGGGGACGCTGAAGGAAAGGAGGTCCGCATCCACGTACGGGCGAGCGGTGACGTCTGTGAGACCTACTACGGCCCGCGGCCTCTCCCGTTCTCCCTCGCGGTAAGGGAGGAGACATATGGTGTGACACCCGGCGCTGAACGGAATGACCACGTTGTCGGCGCCGCGACGGCCGTAGTTGGCCAGCACCAACAGGGCCGATAATTGGTCGGGATTGACATAAAAGCAGACGACTCGGGGTGTTTCCGTCGCCGGGTCCACCTCTCTCAGCGGCTTGAAAATCACGTACTTCTCCGGGATGTCAGCAAAGGGGAGCTGGTCTGCATAGCTCTTCGCCAGCTCCGGAGTCTTCTTGTACGCCTCCCCCTCCCGGTCAGGGGTGCCTGTGGAAAGGAAATTTTCGATCCCGCCGGGGACATCCGGGTAGGTATTGCCAAAACAGAGCCCTACCTTTCCCCCCATGCAGCCGACCGTGCTGCGGTCGAACAGCGCCGTTTTCCCCTTCGCCGCCGCAGTCATCATGGCTACCACGCATCCCCAGCGCCCCTCGGTGAACTGGAACGCCACTTCCGGCTTATCGTCGGTGAAGATGATTGCTACCGGCTGATGACGGAGTTTCAATTCCTTGGCGATTCTGCTATCCATAAATTCTTTGCTCCTTCAAACTTTGCAAGATAGAAAGCCGGAACCAGCGCCGCTTTTGCGGGGTCGGCTGGAACCGACATTGGGTAAATACCTGTCCTTACGGTGCTTCGAGGAATACGTTTCCTCGTTCATCAAGCCTCCAACATGGATTCCATGCAACTTCCCAAAGATGACCATCCGGATCGGCAAAATACCCGGAGTAACCTCCCCAGAATACGCTTTGAGGCTGCTTTACAATTCGGGCGCCCGCCGTCTCCGATTGAGACAAAATGTTGTCCACGTCTTCCTTTGAACGTGCGCAGTACGCGAGCGTGACGCCTGTAAATCCACTACCTTCACTTGACACCTGTGCATCCTTTGCGAGCTCATCGCGTGGGTACAGCCCAAGGATCATCCCATTGAGCTGGAAGAAGACAATTTGCCCTTCTGCCGCACCGATTTTCCAGCCCAAGCCCTCCTCGTAGAAACGCTTCGACCGGTCAAGTTCGGCTACGCCAAGTGTTACCACGCTCATTCGTTGTTCCATGCCCGTATCCTCCGATCATCTGACTTTTTCTCAAGGCAGCGGCCACCCATTACCTTGAGCAATCTTTTCATTATGTGGGCCATGATGCGCTCCTGATTCATCAGATTCCAGTTGCTGTTTTCCTTGCATCGATCTCAATCGGCTCAACGCCTGGGCATATCTGGGGTTCTTCTGCGCCCATTCGGTGAGCCGCGCGCAGGGGAAATCACCACAGCCGCTACAGGACCCCAATCGCTTCTCGTCAACACAGCACGTACGAATCCAGCAGTCCCTTGTCCATTGCACGCACCGGTCCCCGTGACACCCGTTACAGTATGGGCCTCGCTGCCTAATCTCGCCCGCACCTTCAGTTTCTTTCAGCCAACCTTCTCTCCTGAACCACTCCACGAGCGACTCAGCCGCCCGCTCGTCCGTGGAAGCGGCAAAGAGCTCACAGGAACTGCAGTCGATTCCGCACACCGCGATCATTTCATCCTCCATGGTCCGTTGTCACTTCCGTAATGCTCTCGACGCTCCGTTATTCACTCCACGATGATCTTTCCTGCTGTTGCCTGAACAGGATAAGATTCCATGACCGGGCCACTGAACCATACTTTGACGATCTGTCCCTTTCGAAGGTCCGCGGTGCCGAGAGATTTCCCGTTCGCCAGGGCAACGACGGTATCCGGAGCGAGACGAACGCTTGCCTTTGCGGAGCCGCTCTTTTCCGCCGGCTTCTCCTCCACGACAATCCGGCCGCCGCCGACCGAAGTGACCTCGCCCCGGATGTCAGGCGTGGCGGACGGGATCTTGTCGTTTGTAGCGGTACAGGCCGCGGCCAGGACGAGGGTTGTCAGCAGAATGGCCAATACGAGCTTCGCTTGATTCATGGTAGTAACTCCATGGCAGCCTGATTGGTGAGATCAGGAGTCGCAAGAATCACACGACCCCCTCATCCCTTCTAACCAAGCCAGTTGTTCATAATCCCTCACTGCCGTCTCATCCCCTCCCAAAGGACGCGCGCCATCTGCGGGACCAGCGTCTTGAAGTCGATCCGCTCCGGGCTTCTGAGCCAAGCCAGCACCAGGCCGTCCAGCAGGGAGGTCCACATAACGGCAACCGCCATCGGGTCGAGATCGGCGGAGAGGAGACCGTCTTTCTGGAACTCACGAATAAGTTCGGCGACCATATTTTGGATTGTTTGGGCGGCCTCGTCGAGCTTCCCGATTATCCCGTGATTGCGGCTTCTGAGGAGATATTCCAGGTAAAGCCTCGGCCAGTCCGGATCGGCCATGGCGAATTGAAGCTGCTCCAGCATCATGGCCGTCACTCCCTCCACCTTATCCTCTGAAGCTACAGCCTCCAGCGCCGCCTTCGGTATCACGGCGAGCCGGTACTTCAACCGTCCTTCCAGAAGAGCAAGGAAGAGGTCGTTTTTGTTTTTGAAATGCCAGTAGACGGCCCCCTTGGTGAGCCCGGCTTCGGCCGCGATTTCATCCAGAGTGGCACCGGCATACCCGACGCGGGCGAAGGTGCGGGAGGCGGCTGCCAGGATGCGTCCGCGGGTATCTTCGGGTAGCCTCCCGGGCCCGGTCCGCTCTTGGGCCAGCAGCGCATCAAGCTGGGCCTTTCCTCCCAAATGGCGATACACCGACTGCCGGCTGATTCCGGCCTCCTGGGCAACATCGGTAACGGTGATCTGCTCCAAGGGGCGCTCGGTTGCCAACCTTTTTATGACATGGTGAATCTTTTCGCGGATTTTCACAGACATCGCCTCGGTCTCGACCCGCTTGTTCGAGCTTTTTTCATTGGTTCGTCTCTGAAATCAGTGCATAATCTGCACGTCTAAAAAATTGAAAGCATGAGTTCCATCAGGTAGTTATGGAAGCGCCAACGACCATACCTATCTGCAGGAGGAACCCATGCTTGTCGAACAGCTTATCCGCGAGACTCTTGAGATGCAAGGGTTTCGCATCGAATCCGTTATCAAGGCGGGTTCCGAACTCGTTGTCACTATCGTTCCTGACTTTCGCTACCATCCCCGCTGCGGGGGGTGTGGTAGTCCCGGTGACTACCGGGATACGCTCTCTGAAAGACGATTTCGCCATGTGCCCCTGTGGGCAATTCCCGTGACCTTGGTCTATGCTCCGTGTCGTGTGACCTGCCCGCGATGCAAGGCCATCCATGTGGAGAGCATGCCGTGGGCCGCAGGGAAGAAACGGCTCACCAGGGCATTTGCGGTGGCGATCGCCACTTGGGCAAAGTCACTGCCGTGGCTTCAGGTAGCCCGTCAGTTCCAGTGCTCTTGGGGCACCGTTGCCGCTGCTGTCGCCTACGTGGTTGCCTTCGGCATGGCCCGCAGGGACCTGAACTGTGTCACTCACATCGGCATTGATGAGATCTCCCGGCAGAAGGGGCATGTGTATCTCACCAACGTCTATGATCTGAAAACCGGCACCCTCATCTGGAGCGGTGAAGGGCGAACCAAGGAGACGCTTGCTGCCTTCTTCGAGTTCTTTGGCCCCGAGCGGACAGCCAAGCTTGCCGGTATCTGCTGTGACATGTGGCCGTCATACATCGAGGTGATCAGGGCCAAGGCGCCACAGGCGACTCTGGTTTTCGACAAGTTCCACATCGTCCGGCACCTCACGGAGGCAGTGGACAAGGTAAGGCGACAGGAGGTTGCCGAGAAGGACAAGGAACACAAGGGAATCCTTGCCGGCACCCGCTACATCTGGCTCAAGAACCCGTGGAACCTGACGGATCGCCAGAAGACCCGCCTCAGCTTCCTGGAAACGCTGAACCTGAAGATCCACCGGGCCTATCTGCTCAAGGAGTCGTTCCGTGACTTCTGGCAGTCGGCAACGAAAGAGGTTGCCACCCGCTTCATGGAGCAGTGGTTCACGTGGGCCATGGAATCAAAGATCAAGCCGATGCAGAACTTTGCCATCCTGCTAAAGCGGCATGAGGAGAGTATCCTCACCTATTTCGACATGCCGATCTCAAATGGTCCCGTCGAAGGGCTCAACAATAAGGCCAAGGTCATCAGTCATCGGGCCTACGGCTTCAGGTCGGCAAAGAACTACATTCTGAATCTTTATCACTGCATGGGAGACTTACCCATGCCTACTTCCATGCACAGATTTGTGTGAGGAACCTTTTCATTTATGATGTTTGGCTAAAAAGCGCGTAATGAGTTGATTGACTGCTTCCGGTTGTTCCTGATGAACAAAATGGCCCGCAGAAGAAATAATATGTTTTTCAAAATCACGGAGAAAAGCAGACTCCATTCCTTCAGTTGTCTCAACGCCTATGCATCCGTCATTGGCACCATGCAGATACATCGTCGGAACAGGAATGGGATCACTCAAGCGTTTCCGTATCTCTGCGAAGTCCGGGTGCTGAAGCGCCGGGTTGAACAGGGAACGATAATATCCCAATGCTGCTTTCAACACCGACGGTTGGCGGAAGGCCTCCTTAATTTCGTTCATTACCGGTGTGGGGCAGGACCAGCCAGGAGACCATTCATTCCATAACCGTTCTATAAACTCAAAATCGTTATGAGCTATTGCCATCTCAGCGATGGGCAGCTGGAAGAAAAACACGTACCAGGATCGATGCTGTTGCGTTGGATTTGATACTAGCGCCCGTGCAAAATTTCCAGCAGTCGGCACGGACATGCAGACAATTTTCGAGATTTTTTCAGGTGCAAGAATCGCTGCGCTTCGAGCAACTGTGGCACCCCAATCGTGCCCAATAAGAATCGCGGGCTGTTCCGTAAGTTGATCGATCAACGCCAAGAGGTCTTGGACAAGAACTGCAACTTCATAGGGACCGTCGGGCGCGGCATCCGATGGGAAATACCCATGCATGTACGGAGCTACCACTCGGTAGCCGTTTTCTACAAGGGCAGGGATTTGATGACGATAGGAAATCGGGAGGTCGGGAAAACCGTGCAATGCTATGATGAGAGGCCCATTTCCTGCTTCGAGTGCATGGACGGTGTGACCATTCGCCTCAACAGTGATGCTGTTAAAAGTTGAATCTTTTGCCATTTTGTCTCCTCTCGGTGTTAAGGTCTTATCTCAACTTTCGCAGCAGCATAAAAGCATATAACATGCTGTAATTATTAATAGTATAGCGTCGCAATCTGGGTTAAAATGGTTTTGTTCCCCAACAATTCCACTCCCACAGAAAGACGACGCTATGCCACAGATTGTAGCAGGAAGTGCCTCTGTAGAAAACCGGATTCATTCGTTCTTTCACAATCAGAACCTCGGGCTGCTCCTTCGACAAAGCAACGTCAGGAAAGAACGGGGCATTCCCCTTGATGCCTTGTTTCAGTTTCTGCTTGCCCTGGCCTTTACCGGTAAGAATCTGTTCCGCCTGCTGGAGAGTGCTGATTCTCCGGATGGCATCGGCAAAGACTCCGTGTACCGACTGCTGAACTCGGTGAATGCCAATTGGCGCCGGTTTCTGCTCTTGCTTAGCTCCCGGGTCATTGTCCAGCGTTTGTTGCCCCTCACCGATGTAGCAACGCGCAAGGTGTTGATTGCCGACGATACCCTGTATCGCCGTGAGCGCAGCAAGCACGTAGAACTGCTGGCCAGAGTGCATGATCACACGACCGGCCGCTACTTGCGCGGGTTCAGGATGCTGACCCTGGGCTGGTCCGATGGCAACAGCTTCGTGCCGATGGTACTTTCAATGCTCAGTTCGGCTAAGGAAACCAACCGCATTATGCCCATGGCAACCGTCGACAAGCGGACCAACGGGTACAAGCGGCGCCAAGAAAGCCTGAGCAAAGCCACCGACATGCTGGTGAAAATGATCGGCCAGGTCATGGCGGCAGGAACCACCGCACAGCACTTGCTCTTTGACAGTTGGTTCGCCTCACCGGCCACCATCCGGCGCATCCGCTCCATGGGCATGCACACTATCTGTATGCTCAAGGACACGAAGACGATCACCTACGAACGCGAGGGGTGGTCGTTTACCCTGAAGCAGTTGTACAAAGAGCTACGCAAGCGCCCGGGGCGGGCCAAGGTGCTGGCGGAAACAGCAGTGACCATCGGCTGCGATGATAATGGAAAGCCGGTTCCCGCCAGAATCGTTTTTGTCCGTGATCGCCGCTCAAAGAGTTGGCTGGCGCTGCTGTCCACCGACACAGCCCTGACCTCTGAGGAAATCGTCGCCCTTTACAAGCGGCGCTGGGACATCGAGGTGTTCTTCAAGATGGCCAAGTCATTTCTGCAACTGGCAAAGGAGTTCCAGAGCCGATCATACGATGCCCTGGTTGCCCAGGCGACGCTGGTTTGCTGCCGAGCCATCATGCTGGAGTTGACCCGACGGGAACAGACCGATCCCCGGACACTCGGCACACTGTTCCATGCCGTCTGCGATGAATTACGGCAGATTAGCTTCACAGACGCACTGACATTACTGCTCAAGCTCCTGAATCAGACACTGAACACGGTTATTGGATTGTGCAAAGAGCAAGTGCAGCGACTGATAGAGACGTTCATCAACTCACTACCTGGCGTTTTCAGGGAGCGAATGCTACTTTTGGCACCAAAATGCGGCTAGAACATCATTGTTTCAGCACGTTAACCGCACTGAGGTTGCTGCGAAAGTTGAGGTCTTATCCGCTCGGACAATTGGTTGGCGTAGAGCAGCATTTTGCCGAAGCCAACAGGATCTATTTCATGCTCCATCTTTCCTTATTACTTCCTCTTCGAGAAAAGTGCCAGCATCACCACGACTGCCCATACGGCTACTATCAGTGCAATAAAGAGGTTCATACCTGCAACCTTTGATCTGAAAGCAGCGAGGTAGAGAGATACCTCTTTTCACTTTTCCTTCTTCCTGAGTTCATACCCCGAATAGAAGAGCCGCTCCTCTCCATCAACCGTAACAATCCGGATCGTTTCTCCCATGCTCCGCCCCAGGCCGCGAATAACCGCCTCCGTATCGGAGATCGGCATCAGGGTAACGCTGAGCATGCCGGGAAAGAACAGCGGAAGGGCATAGTCCACCCGGAGGAGCCCCTCTTCGTAACGCAGGCGGATATCCTCAACGAGGATGGTGTCGTCCCCCGGGTTGGCGATCTCGTATGCGCCAACCCGCCCCTGCCATTTCTCAGGGACCGGCACCGGTTCTATCTTCTCGCCGACGAGCATGCTCTTCCCCGCAGTGTTTGCTGCCAGGAGAATATGACGGCCGGAAACGGAGGCACCCGATATCCCGACATAATCCAGCTCGTCAAGGCTAACCGGAATGAGACCCAGAAGCCTGTACCGAAGCCCCAGCCGTCCATCGGCGCGGGGAACGAGATTGAAGGTTTTTCCGAAGAGTTCCGCGCGTAGTGCGTCTCCCTTTTCAGTCACCCTGGCGACACCGAACGGAGTTGCGTAGGCTCCCAGCCACCCCTGCCGCTCCTCTGGGGATAGTCCGGCGTCACGCTCGGCAGGCTTGTTCCGCTCCGGTTGCCGGATGCCGGTTTTGGTCTCAAGGGCAAGCTTCAGAGCCTCGGTCGCCACCTTGTGCACCACGGGACCCGCAGTGGCTGAATTGGAGAGCACCGCCACCCCCAGCTTCTGTTCCGGCAGGATGATCAACTGGCTGCGGTAAAGGAGGGTGGCACCGTCATGTTGGGCAACTTGCCCCGCGTTCTCGATCTCCGTGCCGCTCAGTATCCACCCCAGCCCGATACGGAGGTCATGGTCAAGGGGGACGCCGCCATTCTGCGGGCGGAGCATCTCCGCAACGGTTTCCTCCTTAAGTATCCGTTGTTCTCCGGCCTTTCCCCCGGCAAAGACCATCTCCATGAAACGGGAGAGATCTAGCACATTGGAATAGAGCCCGCCTGCGGGAACGTCGCGTAGTGGAGGCTCTTTGATCTCATCCCCCTTCCGGTACCCCTTGGCAAGGAAAGGCCACATGTCCAGCCGCTTGGAGAAGGACGAGCGGCTCATCCCCAGGGGCTGGAGCAGCGCCTCGTCCATGTGGGAGACGTACGGGCGGCCGGCAACCCTCTCAACCGCCTGTCCCAGAAGTGAGACGCCGAGGTTGGAGTAGGAGAAGACGAAATTGGGGGGATACGGCGCGTATTCATCCCGGATCCGGTTAACCACATTGGTGAAGGGTTCAGGGTTCTTCGTCCACATCCCTTTCAGTAGATCGGACGGAAGCCCGGAGTGGTGAGTCATGAGGGTGCGGGGGGTGACGGGACCGGCGTCCGGGAAGCGGCTCTTGACGGAGAATTCCGGCAGGTAGGTCTGCAACGGCTTGTCGATGTCGAGCTTTCCCTGCTCCACCAGTTGCATGGCCGCGGTCGCCGTGAAGAGCTTGGAGATGGATCCGACCCGGTAGAGCGTCTCCGGGGTTGCGGCAACCTTGTTGGCCTCGTCGGCATAGCCGAATCCTTCCGCCCAGATCACCTTTTGGTCGTCCACCAGCGCGATGGAAAGGCCGGTCACGTCGTGCCGCTTCATCTCCTTGCGGATCAGCCAGGAGAGGTATTCAGAGGTGTAGGAATAATCCCCCTGGCGGATAACGTCCGGTTTTTTCGGCGCTACCGCGCAGCCCGTCAAAATGGATACGGCCGCCAAGCCCGAAACAATGAGCCTAGCGATATTTCGCAAAAAGAACATAGGGAAAGACCTCCTTTTCAACTTACAAAACAGGTTATTTGGTGGTGATGAGACACAACAAGGGCAAAACAGAAGAGGGTGAGCCATAAAATTCTTATCCGGTTTTGCATCTGATCTCCTTTTGCAGACTGCCGGAATTTACCAGTTGCAGCACGAATAGCCCGCCCTTATCCACCGTCTTTTCTCATCGGCTCACCCATTTCTCCATGAAAACGAGGGAAAGAACCGTATTTACCTTTTCTGTCCGTATAGTCCGGTAACCGAGCCGCTCATACAACCGGATGTTCGCGCAACTCTTATGTCCGGTGAATAGTTCGAATCGCTCGGCATCGGGAAAGGCCGCCTCGATGGCCGCCATAAGGCGTGTGCCGATTCCCTTCCCTTGCAGGTTGTGATGGACCATGAGCCGCCCAACGAAACAGGTGCCGGCGATCCGAAATCCCTGTACAGAACCGATGATCCTTCCTTCCCCAACCGCCTTAAGAAATATCCGTCTCGCGAACTCAGCTCTAATTTCATTGAGAGTCTGGACGAGTGGCGGAATATTGAAATCGTCGTAAAGTTCAGCCTCGCCCAGATAGGCGAGTTTCTGAAGGCTCAAAATCTCCTCGGCGTCGGCAGCAGTCGCCTCCAGAATTTCCCTTGCATTCACATTCATTGTTCATCTCCTCCAAGTGCGAATGACGAGGCAATAATCAGAGAAGCTTTCGAATCACCGCAAATTGGCGCAGTCATGCAGAGTAAACTATCTGATCTGACACCTTTAGTGATCAGCGTTCATAGACATAAAGCTTGCCGTTGGCTGGCGTTTTAAATTTAGGACCTTTAAATCCCCTTTTAAAGAGCTCTTTACGCATATAAATCATTATGGCGCCATGACTTACAATAAGTATGTTATTGTTTTTTTCTGACAAGATATTATCTAAGACAGCATTTACCCTACATTTAAAATCCGAAAAGGTTTCCAATTGTGATTTATGCGATACTAACCATGCTAATCTTACTAGTACTATCCACACTATAAACGGCAATCTTATGTTTGATTTTAACAACGGATATGGCCTAACCTCTCTCAAGTCTTTCATTTGGATGATATTTGCGTCATATATTTTCTCAGCGGTTTTTACCGCTCTGAACGAATCACTTGCAAAACACATTTCCCATTCGATACCGCACATATCTATTTCACCATCTTCGATATCAGATAGTTCATACTCATCCACCCATTGGTCGAATTGACTTGGCGTTAAAAGTACGTTTTCCGGAAATCCCCTTTTAACCTGAAAATGCCGTACAAGACCGACTTTCATATTCACTCCATCCTTCAATCAAAACTCCGCCCAGATTCCAAATGCCGGTATGAAGGGAAGCTGGTGCACCGGCTTCCTGGATGTAAAATCGGCGTTGTAGAGTGTACCCCGACACGTTCTCGCGCGCGTAGGCGTTGATGATATCCAGGTAAGCCGCCATCTTCCAGGTGTTGAACAAAAATTCCCGCGATATTCAACAGAAGCGGATGGTCGCTGGTACATTTTTTGACTTAATAGGAACGAAATACTATGCCCCATTTCTTATTTTTATAAATTAAAATCCAGATATTTTCATGCTCGCTAATAATGGTTCCATCAGCTTTTTCACGTATATATTTCACTTTAAAATGTACTTTATTAGCAGAAACAAGAATGACCTCTCTAAAACTGGTAATAGTTCTACTCCATCCTTGTTTTATTAAGTCACTGAAGAAAGATGTCGGTAATTGCCCTCGTGTTTTCCACTCGATTAATTCGTTTCCGCTCAAAAGATAATGTGGAAAATGGAGGTAATCATCCATGCCCTCAAGATTTTCATCATTGAATTGCTTACCAAAATTATCAAGGCACTCGATGGCACCTTTAATTAAACTTTCCTTGGATTCGTCCGATTTTTCAGGTTTAAAAATCCGAGTATAATCTTCCTTTTTCCCTTCGCCGTGCTTAAGACAAAACTCGCACATTTCATCCTCCTCCAAGTTAGCTGAAGATTCGTAGCCGACAGCGATACGGGAAGCTATTGTTGTTTCACCAGGAAATCAGAAAGTATCCGGTTGAACTCCTCGGGTTTCTCCATCGGTACGACGTGACCGGCGCCAGGAATCACTACCTTCTTCGCACCCGGAATCCCCTTCTCCAGTGTTTGCACGATTGCCTGGATAGTCGATATGTCCCGATCGCCGATGATCAGCAAAGCGGGGACGCGTATCTCGGCAAGCCGTTGAACGGCAGGCGGAAACGGAAAACGTGAGAACAGGGGATTGACCAGCCAGAATCGGGAATTGTCGATGGCAATTGGGCGCAGTCTACGGGCAACGGTTGGATTTTCCATGGCGGGAATGTTGAGCGCATTTTGCAGCCATGCTTCACCTGAAGGGGTGCCGTCATCATTCTGGATGGACCAGACGACCTTCAGAAATTCCAGCGTATCCTCGGGCGAGAAGGGATAGCCGCTGAGGCCGGGGGCAACTGGGATCAAGGAATCCACCATCTCTGGATGGGTAAGGGCGAAGTCGATTACAGTCCGGCCACCCAAGGACAAACCAACCAGGTGAGCTTTGGGAACTTTCAGGAACTTGAGCAAATGGTAAAGGTCCTCATCGTCGGAGTACGGTTTCGTCGGTGTCAGGGATTTCCCGTGTCCCCGCACATCGTAACGGATCACCTTAAAGTCCCGTGAGAACGCATCGAACTGGTCGTCCCAAATCCTGCGATCAAAGCCACCACTGTGGATAAGAACCAGTGGCGATCCCTCTCCTTTAATTTCGTAGTACAGCCTTGTGTCGTTCACGTCGGCAAAGCCAGTTGTTGTGCCAGAATTCATCGCAGTACCTCCTCTGTTTCACGTAGTGCGCCCGGATCACAACTGCTGGAACAACGATGAACGATCCGTGTTCTCGGTGGCCCGTCGAGCCGTGTTATGCAATAGGAGCCGGTTTCACCGGGTACCCGCCCAGTCAGCTCCTTGAAGTCCCTTATCATATGGGACTGGTCGGTATAGCCACAGACGTAGGCGAGATCGGCAAGGTTGTTAAAGGCTCTGTTATTCAGGTTGAGCAGAAGATGCTTCAGGCGCACCAAGCGGGTGAGTAGCTTCGGGGTCATCCCCAGATGGTCGATGAAGAGCCGCTCAAGGCTCCGAATATGGATACCAAGCTCGGAGGCGAGTTCATTGACCTGAAGTCGGCCGGCACAGGCTTCGACCAGTGCTGTAGCCTGTCGGCATCGTTCGTCCCGCACGAGTGGCCGCCCTCTCCGTATCAACTCCTCAATGAGCTGCTGTCTTGAAGCAATATCTGGAAGAGAGACAAGGCGCTCACCGAGCGAGTCGACGCTTTCTCCCAGTATTTTCTGGAGTTCCACGTAGCTGTCGGCCAGATCGGCAGGATTGACGTCTGCCAGGCATGGAGCCTGACCGGGACGGAAGACAATTTGGAAATAGTCGCAGGCCTCGTCGATTTCGACAGTGGCCTTTTCGCGTGCCGGACCTACCAGAAATGCTCGACAGCCGGAAGAAGAAATGCGGAAGAGAAGGTCGACGTTACCATCTGGAAGGGATTCGTAAAACGCCTTCCCGCTCCTTCCTTCGTTCTCAGCGAACCAGCACATATCAATCTGTCGCGCCAGATCAGGCGCCGGTTTTCCAAAGAAAACCATTATCCCCTCCCAATACGATTTCAGTGTACACAAAATGACATGAGCGTTCCTCATTCGCTCAATTCTGCGCGACAGGCACCGTTGCTATATTGAAGGTCGCCTTGATCCCTTCCTTCTTCCCCATGCCAAGGCCGAAGGCGAACGACCCGCTTTCTATTCCGAGAACCTTTTTGAGCGCCGCCGGGTCCATGAACGGGGCCCACGAAATCGCGTCCCTGCTCAGGTAGAGCATGAAGCGTCGCAGAAACTGCTCCTTCTCAGCATCGCTCATCGCCATGAACGATCATGTGATTCCTCCCCTTATCCTGTTAATGAAAGCGATTTTACGCATAAATACTCATTCCCTTGTCCTTCAGTCTGGAGATCATTTCATTCGGATCAAAAAGCTGCTCCATGTGGTACACCCCTGGCGAAAATGATGTGGCAAAAAGACTCGCAGCAACCTCGGCCGTGACAATGGCCGTGCCCCGGCCCTCACCATGCCCGCTTACCGCACATTCATAGTGTGCGTTCCGGCCAGCAACCGTGCCGTGCGCGTCAACTTTTATGACAAATATGTCAGAGCCAAAATGCAGCGTCTTGAAGGCCCTGACCAGAAGTTCCCGCATCGGCTTGAATCGAAGCATGCTGAAGAGACCTATTCTTCTGTATAAAGCAAACAGATGTGTCGTCAGTATCGAATCAAAGCAGACCCATGTGGAAACAGAAGGGATTTTGAGGGTCCTGGGTATTACGTACTGGTCGGAAAAGTTAAAGCGATAGGCGGTTCTCGCGCCGGTACCATAAGGAAATATGGTTTGTTTACCCTCTCCGAAGCTCGTCACACGCATCTTCATTCCTTCATCCCAAATGTCAAACTCGCTGTCCAGGTTCTCGATGGTCCAGCGGATTGCGGCCTCTCCGTGCGCCTCCCCCAGACCAAGCAAGACAAAAATATCTGCGCTCTCCATCCGTTCAAACTTTGATTTGCAATGCGCCGCCAGCAGATTGGTCAGTCCCGGCGCAAGCCCGACGCTCAGCACAACGGTGGCGTTGTGCTCCCTTGCTTCGGCATCCAGGAGCTCTATTTGCGAAAGGAGTCCATAAGTGGCCGAGATATCCACGTAGCTAATTCCCTGCCGCAGGCATCTCTTCGTAAAAGTGGTATCCGGCAGATCCAGGCACATGATGACGAGACTGACCTCGTCCGGCAGCATAAAGTCGTCCCGAATGTTAAAAACGTCCAACTCCAGAGGAAGGACCTTCATTCCGGTTTCCAGTGCAAACGCCTGTGCCTTGCGGAAATCCCTGCCAGCGGCGATGACCCGGCCTGGAAAGCGATTTCCCAACTCAACAGCAATAGTTCGTCCCACATTGCCATATCCACCAACTACCAGTATCTTGCCGTTCATGGTATTACTTTGCGCACTCATCGTTATCGAACCTCTGCAAGCTCTGAATCCGTAAATCGGAGGCGTTCACGGCCTGTCTCTCCCAGACCAAGCCACAGCTTCGTCGAGAGCAGACTTGAATGCTGCGGGGTCGTCAGGAGTAAAAAGTATCCTATGGATCGCGCCCGTACTCTTATCGAGGACGACGTGCTCGACAAAATTGGCCCAGTCGAGCTTAAGCGCCGGCCGGAAGCCCCTGAGCTGCAGATTGCCCTTGAGAAGCCCCTTGACGTCCGATTCGGCGACCTCGACACGCTCGATCTGGTCAAACGGAATCGTCATTCGGCCGAAAAGTGTAACGAATTCCAGCCGGTCCTGGTAGATCCGGTACTCCTGCCACAGGCTCTTGAGCGAGCTTTTCGAAGTATAGGTCGGCAGCTGGCTCATTGGTCACTCTCCTTGAATAGCGGTTCAAGACGACGTGAAGATGTCGTCTCAATCCTTGTCGGTTGGCCGCCGGACCTCTAATCTGAGAGGGACTGCAAGAAGGCGGCGATGGCCCGGCCAACTTCCGCAGGGGCGTCCTCTTGGATGAAGTGCCGCCCGCGGATGGTGATTTCCTGCTGGCACGGCCAGGTGCGGCAAAACTCCCGTTGCGTCCCGGTCAATATGACGCCGGGATCGGCGTTGATGAACAGTTTGGGAATGGGACTGGTCGCAAGCAAGGCAGCATAGTTGGTCACTATGTCATGCACATCGCTCGGTTCTCCCTCAAACGGAATCTCGCGCGGCCACGTCAGCATGGGGCGGCGGCCCTCGCCCGGCTTAAGGAAGGGGCGACGGTAGGCCGTCAGTTCTTCATCCGTAAGGTGCCGCAGGAGACTGCCCGGCAGGAGACGTTCGACAAGGATGTTCTCTTCCAGGACCAGTTGCTCCCCCGCCGGGGAACGAAGTGCCTGGAAGACCGGACGCGCCTGTTCGGGCCACATGTCCCAGCGTAGCGGCTGGACTAAGGCTTCCATATAGACGATGGCCCTGACCCGCTCCGGATGGCGGGCAGCCCAGTGAAAGCCCAGCGCCGATCCCCAGTCGTGTACCACGAGGGTGACGTTCCGTGTCAACCCCAGTGCATCGAACCAGGCATCTAGGTAGCGGGCGTGATCGACGAAACGATATGAACCGTCAGGGGTTTTACCGGAGTCGCCCATCCCCACCAAATCGGGGGCCAGACAGCGGCCGACGTTTTCCAAATGCGGAATCACATTCCGCCACAGATATGAGGAAGTGGGATTACCGTGCAAAAAGACAATAGGCTCCCCCTTTCCTGTATCCACATACGCTATCTCGCTGTCGAGCACTCCCACCCGAGCCCTGGCATAGCAATCTGTTGCTGCGATCAATCTGTCACACATTAGTTTCCTCCTTGCTCAAATTGACAAGCTCAGAAATTCCAGCACCTTTCTATTGACCAGCTCAGCTTGTACAACGGTCAAGTCGTGACCTGCATTCGGAACAACCTCTATTCTTATCCGGGGCGCCACTCTATTAAGACGTTCGGTGGCCTTCTGGGCGGAATATATCTTTTCGTTTTCACCTACAATATAGAGCGTGGGAACTTTAAGGGCCTGCAATTCCTCATCTGACAAGACAGTCGGATTGACCATGCGCCTTTGCTTAAAGCTGCGAGAAGCCAGGAATGCAAACTCCGCCTCTTCGTCCAGCACTTTCCGGCTGGCCTCGTCTTTTTGGGCCATATCCTCCAACAACCAATACAAGAAGCTTTTAGTGAAGTAGCGATGCGGCACTGCACAAAGAACCGCCCGGATGATCCATTTGTATGAAAGCGGCTGTACCGTGCAAACTGGCGCCAGCAACACGATCTTCTCCAGCCGCTCCGGATGACTGAGAGCATACTGGGTTGTCAGCCACCCTCCGTACGACAGGCCCATGAGATTGATACCGTTCCGAAGCTGAAGCGCATCGAACAGCTCATCAAGCCAGCTTACATAATCATCCGGCGTTTTCATGGCTCGCGTATAGACACTTCGCCCACAGTCATAGATATTGTCCACCGCGAATACTCTGTACCTTGCCGATAACGCTTTTACGTTCGATATCCACTGCAGGGAGTTTCCACTGATCCCATGCAGCAAAACCAGCGGCGGAGCATCAGCCGGTCCACTTATTCTTACGAAGGTTTCTCCGAAAGAAGTACTCACCAACCTCGATTCCGAAGCAACCGGCCACTTCCCGGCCTTCAGATCATATATCGTCAGATACTGATCTTTTGCTTTTGCCGAGCGAAACGGATGATGCGGCGTTATTTCCATTGTTTCCGATCCGGAAGAGATCATGCCGATCCCTATTATGACAGCTATCAGGGCCGTGATCGTTCCACATCCGAACAGAAAGTATTTCACGGCAGACTTTATCTTTGACAGTTCCTTGCTCATGGGTTCATTACCTAAAAAAGGGGCGGATTTCCTGATTCCTCTGCGCATTCAATCTTATTCTTTGCTTTCTGGATTGATTTGCAATGTTTTTCATAGACCGGATCAGGAGCAAAAATAGCAAGAAGCGCCCCCAATACAATTGCCCACTTATACCCTTTTCGTGCCCACATGATTAATTTGACCAAGGCATGTATCAAGACGATAAAGCCGGTCAGAAGCAAAACAATGCAAAATATATCGTCAGAACTGCCTGTCACTGTCATTTTGCAGTAACATAACGTTCCCATTTAAAGGCTGCATCTTGAGGGTCACCTGAACGGGATATGTTCATCAGATGAGACAATGAGTCATCACCGCAATCATCGTTGTAATCTTTACCGATTTTTCTGAGCAAGAAGACAATATCTGAAGGATACGATTTAAACCTTATGGAGATATTTCTTGGAGGGGTACAGGAGTCTGGCGAGAATCCTTCAGGCATTTCCGTAATCTCGCTTTTTGTAGTATTGATGGCAATCCATTTGGAATTCACTTTGACCATAACGAACTGGTGGCCGTTTATGGTCATTTCATGGTCCTCTTTTTCCAGAGCCCGATTATAGTCATCAGCCTTACTGGAAATGACATAACGCAAATCTTCCGGCTTTTCGACCAAACCAAGCGCTTTCACCACGGCAATGAATGCTCTTGCAAAGTGTGTGCAGCCGAAACCGGCCTTTGTTCTAATAATTTCATCGGCAGAAGGCGCAAAAAACACGTCAGCAGGATTATTCTTCATGTATTTCGAGTGCCAGCGCTGTAACATGTCTTTCTGGTCCGACGAAAATTTCCATGTATAAAAGAATCCTAGATAGGCTTTATCGAGAAAGTGATAAATGAAATAGCTATCCGGTGCAATTTGATTGGAATCTATGCCTGTTTTCGGATCCTTTAATATATCCACCACTTTCAGGAGCAGAGATAATTGGTCTCTATCCGAGCTGGAGTCAAGGGCAGGTTTTACGGTGCTGACAGCATACTCCATGATCCCCGGAGTAACGTCCAGTCGGGATTCAATTTCCTTTGGATTTTCCTTCGACGAACTGACCGCTGCAGCCGAATAAGTTGCTGTTAGAGCAAAAGCCAAATATAGAAAAATAAAAAGATAGACACAACGGTATTTATGCTCCATATCTCCTCCGATAAATAACTCTGGCAAATATCAGACTCACAACAGACAACCACCAATCGTCATCCTTCCCGTGACAGATCGGCAACCTGACCGCCGGTCAGTTGTACGAGGTCTGCAAAGGCAATTTCCAGGGTCCGGTCAGGCCGGCCAATACCGCAGAATAGAGTCTCACTCCCTGCCATTTTCCGGTCAAGGATCAGCAGCAGGCTCTCTCTCAACAGAAGCGGAGATACACTCCCCGGCTCTACTCCAAGTTCCTCGTGCACCTCCTCCGGGGAAAGTGCGGTGAGGTCACGCCGATTCAAGCCGAGGATGGCGGCGAGCCTGGCGTAGTCAACTCTTCCTGTACCGCGAAGCGCAGCCAGAATTACCACTCCACTACGGCTCCGAAAGGCGATCGTCTTCACGATCCGCTCCACGGGAAATAAAAGCCTCGCCTTCGCATCGGCGACGGTACGGCTCGGTTCATGGGTGTGGATGCTGAAATTCACGCAGCTTCCTTCGAGTATAGCGGTCAATTCTTCATACACCGTGGCAGTCCCCCGAAATCCAGGATGAGTCTCCTTCCTTTCCTGTTCCTTCATTCCGGTTTCCACTCCTTAGTACAGCCTGTCTCAATCAAATCCCTCGTCACGAACGGATCATTTCCAATTATCTTTTGTGCCGACTCAAGATCAACGGCATCAAAGACAATGAGACCGCCGCTCCTGTCGGCAAAAGGCCCACCGGTATAAGTATTAAGCTTCAGAGTGCGCCAGTAAGTCACGTGCTCCGGGATGGCTTCACCGATACCCTCCACATCTCGCTTCATAAAATAGAAATGCACGAATATTCCCATTGGCTTATTTCTCTCCTTTACAATTTCAATGCACCATGCTCAAAGGACATTCCGTGTCGCTCTAAGGAGGCTCTCAATATTCATGGCCCTCTCGCGGTCAGTATCCGTGTCCCAGGCTCTCGATCCGCGTTACCCGGCCATTCTCCAGCGATACTTGATGCATAAATTCGTTGGGACCAAAGTTGTAGGTCCATTCGTCAATGGTGACAGTTGTCACCACCGTCTTTTCCTTCGTTCCGCCGCGCTCCTTTGTCCTCTCGACCCTCTTTTCTTCCCGCTGCGCATTCCCTGCCGGCTCGCCGCACTTAGAAATCACGTCGCCCGTTAAATCCCCTTTCGAGACGATGCCGTTTTTGCAGATCATTGTTGCAGTTTCGGTGGCAAGTGCCGGGGTGGCCATCTGCAAGCAGCAGACAAATACGAGACATATTCTCATCATAAATCCTCCTCAACGTGAAGAAGCAAAAAAATTACCGCAACGGTTTTTCTGAAGAGCTTGATCTCCGCATGATCACGAACTCCCGCCTACCAGACCAGACTCACCCCCAGCCGTGCAAAGGGACCGTCATCGATGTCAACGTCGTCTCGGGAACCGTCATAGAAGACAAGCTTCCTGTCAAAGGCGTAACCGCCGGCGATATTCACCTTGATCGCGGAAAACAGGACATACTCGGCCCCGGCAAGGGCTCTAAAATCCCGGTAGCTTATGATTTTCGCCCCGAGAGAGGCGTCATGCAGTTGGTATTCTGTTCCGGCAAATTCGCCGCCGATGTAATAGCTCGAGGTCTGGCTCGGACTGTAGGTTACACCAGGTCTGGGGGCGGCCAAACTCAGGGTCCATTGCTCATCGGGCCGGTATATGGCCCCAATAACAGGAAGCACTGGGATGTATTTGTATCCTTGCCGGTAGATCACCCCAGCCAGCAGGATCAGCTTTTGCGAAATGCCGTAACGCCCCATGATGCCAAGCTGTGTCCGAATGTCACCGGTGCCGATCTCCTTGAAGTCACCGTTCAGGCTGGGCTCGGCCAGGAAAGTGAGGGTGGTCTTGTTGTTCAACCGGTAATTTCCGCCCAAATTAATCGAAAGCGTATGCAGCTCCTCCGGGAGTCGGGCGCTGTCGGCAGCATCGAGCTTCCTGAACGAATAGGCAAAGTCAGTGGAAAGGCTGAATTCGGGAGAAAAAGTGTAGCTCCTCCCGAACTTGGTTTCCACTTCCTGCATTCCTATATTCCCGCCCGTGTTCCGGATATCGCTGTCCGGAAACCAGGTCAGATCAACAGAAGCGTTCCAGGGATGAAGGTCTGGCTGTTCCGCGGCAGCCATCAGTTCCTTTGCCGTTTCATTGGCAGAGGTATCGGCAGATTCGGCGTCTGTTACCATAAAAGTGAACATATACAGAAAAAAAGCTAATAAAACATGGCTGAATTTATTCATCGTTCCTCTAAGTTCAGTATTAATAAATCTAAGCTCGGTAACGGTGCACAATCCCGGTCTGTGGCATAACCGCCAGGCGCCGAGCACAAAAGGAGCCTTTTTCGCCTGGAAGGCGACCGGTCAGCTCTTTGAAATCTTTGATCATGTGGGACTGATCCGAAAAGCCGCAGGCACAGGCAAGGTCGGCAAGGCTTCTGAAGTTCCCGGCGCTAAGCCCTGAAACAAGATGCCCGAAACGGACGAGGCGGGTAAGCTGCTTCGGGGCCATCCCAAGGTTTTCTACAAAGATCCGCTCCAGGCTGCGGATATGGAGTCCGAGCTCAGCAGCGAGTTCGTTGACCTGAAGTCGTCCGTGATGGGCTTCAAGGAGAGCAGTCGCCTGCCGGCAGCGCTTATCCCGAACGAGAGGCAAGTTTCCCCGTACAAGTTCTTCCATCACAAGCTGCCGTGCTGCCGGGTCAGGCAAAGAGTTTAGGCGATCAGCAAGTGAGTCGACGCTCACTCCCCCGAGCTTGGGAAGTTCCACGCACCTGTCGATCAAATCAGAGAGGAGGACGTCCGCCAGACGTGGGAATTGACCGGGACGGAAGCGGATGCAAAAATAGCTCGCCGCTTCGTCGATTTCAACGCAGGCTTTTTCAGTTGCGGGTCCGTATAGAACCATCCGGCAGCCAGAGGAAGAAAATCGGACAATAAGATTAACGTTGCATTCGGGGAGAATCTCATAGAATGCTCTGCCGCTTCCTTCGCCCGTCACGGACCAGCACATCTCGATCTGTTGCGCCAAATCCGGCGCCGGCTTTCCAATCACCATCATTCATACCTCCTGTCAGACCGCCAAACTGCAATGTTTTTTGCAGGACGACCCATCTCAAGATAGGAACCTCTTCGACGGTGCCGGCGTTTCATCCAGTATTACGAACGTCAGTATTTCATCCCAACCGAAGACGGCCGTTCTCATCTGCTCCTGAGCAGCCTATCAAGCAGCAGTCATGACGAATAACGCAGAAAAGGAAACAGTTTCCTTAATCTATGGTTCATTAACAGATATCCCGCCAGCGATATTGTAAAAACGCGACAAAATAATGAAAAAACTTAAAAAGGCAACTGACGTCAACTATGCTGCCGCGAGGGTACGCTTTGAACATCTCTTTATTAACACCCGTTCCTGAGGGGAATTTCTTGCTCTCAAAATCTGTACAAGGTCCACCCTGTGGGATATGGCTTATTGTTACATATTATACTTAAGGGTATGTCATGTCTAAATATCATAGTCACCATTATTAAACAAGTCTGAATTAGAACCCATCCATACTTGTCCTGGCGCCGTCACCGATATTGACGAATCGTAACTGGATCTTCACTATCGTTCCTGAAGTGAGAATTATCTGGCATCCTGTGATCCCGATTCATGCCGCATCCGCAACAAGCTCCTCCCCTTTACCGATCCGCTGACGACCGAATGTGCCGATGGCGCCGATGGCGCTCTGCGCCTCCGGCAACCGCGGGGCATGAAGATGAAATACGTGCCACATCCTGTCCCAAACCTCGAGGGTGACATCTACCCCGGCACTCTTTGCCCGGTCCGCCAGACGTGTGGAATCATTCAGCAGCATGTCGTCGCTTCCAGCATGAATCAGGAGCGGCGGAAGCCCGTGTAGGTCGGCATATAGGGGAGAGATCAGCGGATGACGCGGGTCGTTATTACCGACATAATGACTGCCGAGGGAAAGTTCACGGAGTGTGAGGCGTGGATCAACCTTTGCTCGTGTTTTGAGGGATTCTCCCGTCCCTGCCAGATCAGTCCAGGCGGTTATGCAAACAGCGGCAGCAGGCAGCGGATAACCGCCATCACGTAGTGAGACAAGGCTCGCCAGAGCAAGGCCGCCTCCCGCCGAATCACCGGCAATTATGATGTTGCGGGCCTCAATGCCGTTGCACAACAGCCAATGGTATGCGGAGATTGAATCATCAACGGCAGCAGGATAGGGATGTTCCGGAGCCAGCCGATAGTCGAGGAGCAGTCCGCGCATTCCACAGGCTCTGGCAATATGCGCCACCATTGCCCGGTGGGTGTTGCATGAACCCATGACGTAAGCACCGCCATGGAGGTAAAAGAGAACCTTCTCTTTCGGCGCTTCCTGCGGATGAATCCACTCTGCGGCAACGCCCCCGGCCGTGACAGGCTGTTTCAGGATATTCCCGGGCAACCGTGTTCGCTTGGCATTCTCTTCCTGCGTGGAGCGCAGTTTTTCGACGGGCGTAGGAATTATGTCGTGGGATTTATTATAGTTGAGACAGAATCTCTGAATGTAGCTTTGCAGGCTTGCCATATGCCCCTCCATTTTGATGAACTGCGGATCAGGATTTCATGCTCCGGTCGCCTGATTCCCGTTCATAGATCTTCCTGAAATCACAGCGCCCTTTTAATCGAAAAACAATGGCTCTCGCCCCCAGAATGAAACGAGTGCTCCAGAGATGCACCGGCATCCCGCGGGTGTACCGTTTCCGGGCGATTTCCATGAAACTATCGACGCCGCGGCGGAAAAAGTCCCTGTCGCCGAAGTCGAACAGCCCCTCAGTAAGCCACGGTTCGAGCTGCCAGCGGATTCCCCGACCGACTACCTCCAGCCGCTCGGCCCCCATTGCTTCAGGGCTGTCATACAGACAGGTACGGGCAATTATGCGGTTCATTTCCGCATCGTCACCATTGAGCAAGGCCTTTTCGATTTCGAGCTGGATGATCCATTCCTCATCGGTTATGGCGCGCGTGCAGCCGAAGTCGATCAGCCCCAGCCGCCCGTCATCCATGAAGATGTAATTGCCGGGATTTGGGTCGGCAAGCAGCCAGTGCGACCGGTACAGGAGACGCATGGTCGCTGCTGTTATCAGATGGGTGAAATGATCGCGCAGTTCCTGACCCGGATCGGAGGCGAGAAACTCATTCAGGTGAACGCCTTGGAGATAGCCGGTGGTAAGGACCCGTCGTGTGGAAAATTCATGGAAAACCCTGGGTACGACCACCTTGTCCCCAGGAGTGAACAAGGTTCGAATCTCCTTAGCAAAGCGGGCCTCCTGTTCATAGTCAGTTTCAATCAGCAGCATCTGTTCGATATCTGCCAGTTTATCCAGCAGGTTCTGCCAATCGTCGGTCATACACATGGGTTGCAGGATGATTCGAAGGCTGCGCATGTCGGAACGTATAGTCCGGGCGATGTCGGGATACTGTATCTTGACCGCTACCTCCTCACCGCTCCTTAACCGGGCGCGATGCACCTGGCCCAGGGAGGCAGCGGCGAACGCCCGGCGGTCAAAGGAAGCAAACAGCTCCTCGGGTTCCCGTCCGAACTCATCGAGGAAGACCTCGCGCACCAGGGCGTAGTGCATAGGCGGAGCCTCAAAATGAAGTGCGGAGAGCACCTCGGCGAATTCCTCCGGCACGGTCTCTGGGAGGCTGGCCAGCATCTGGCCCAGCTTCATCACCGCACCGCGCATGTAGCCCATAGTACCGAAAAGTTGCAGGGCCGCAGCCAGGTGGGCCTCGTTTTTGAGGCGCTGTCTTTCGTTTGCGCCGGCAAACCGGCTGCGCAGCCAGTAGGCCAGATAGCTCAAGGTTATCTTCGCTTGAAGAGAACCGAGGATCCACATTCGGGAAAATGAGCTGGCCGGAACCCTTTTCGCCATGACCCGATTGAGCAACTCGGCCAATCCCTCTGCGCCTGGGCCAGTACCACCATTTCGCGGAAGGCTGTTTATGCCCTGCTTCAGGGGTGGTGATTCTACCGGCATTCCATCGTCAATATGCATTGATCATCTCCTGTATCAGGCTTCGTTCCTGGAAAAGCAGTCACCAACTCAGTCGGAGCGCTGCATGCAACCGTTGGGCGGTGTGGAGGGCACCAAGGGGGCCTTTTTCATATCCGTAGGGGAGTTCGCTGCCAACAGTGATCTTCCAAACATCGGTAATGTTGTAGCCAACCTCCCCCTTGAGCAGGCCGTCGCCGTGCCTGAGCCCAGCCGTCCAGACCACCTTCCATTCCCCCCACTCCTCGGTTCTGTTCCAGGCAGCAATAAAGGCGGGGAGTATTGCCCTGTCGAAGAGGAGCGACTCATCAACCGGGGGATCGATGGCGTTCCCGGCCAGGGTGATGAGGAGGGTGCCGTCGCCAAATCCCTTTTCAGCGCTCAGTGCGCCAATGAGTGCGTCCCCAAGGTCCCGGTCCCTGGAGAAGAACGCAGCCGCCTCACCTCGCACGATCCAGGAACCGATAATCCTGGAAAGCTCCACCCCTGCACCTTCTTCATGGGCATAACGGCGCTCCACCGGTATTGTGAGACCAGAGGGGGTCGATACTGCCCGGTCGAACCGGAAATCGAGGAGCGGCGCGGGGCGCACCCCTACCCTTCCCCACGCCCCAAGGTCCCACTCGTTAACGGTTGCAAGGACGCGCATGGCGGCAAAGCCGATCACCGGCGGGGGGTCCTCGACCTCCCTGAAAACCGTCCCCGCCGGAACCTCCTCCACGCTGAGGGGCGCGTTCCGACTACCGAGCACAGGGAGACGCCAGGACGTGGTCACGGGGCAGGCGACCGCTTCGTAGCGTATGGCACCATCCTGTCCGCTCAGGCGAATGGCCCACAGCGGGATCTTCTCGTCCGCAAACGGATCGGAAAGATCGCGAGGGAGGAAGGCGTCGGCCGGGGAGTAACCATCGGTCTTTCCCCAACCGAGCTGGAAGCGGCCCGCCTGCAAGTCCACCGAAGGAGAGACCGGAAACCGCACCCAGAGATCTCGAACGGAGATGGGTGAGCGTCTAATCCTCCGGTCAGCCGGGTCGAGGGAGAAAGAGCCCTGTTCGTCCGACGTAATCCATTCGGCGCGCACCGAGGCGGTGAGCTGCGCCTCACCGGCCTTTTCCTCCCACTTCGTAAAGAGGGTTCCCCAGCCGACTGCTGACGGGTCGCGGCTGTTCGAACGCTCGCCGTAGACAAACCCCTTTCCCTCTGCGTACCCGGAAATCCCCTGGGCCATGGCGGGAAAAGGAAGGAGCAGGAACAGGATGATCAGTCGAACAGGGAATCTGGTCAATCCCCTCCCTCGCGATTCAGATTCTGGAGGGTGAAGCGGTTGGCGGCCTGCGGCCTGTCGAAGGCGATCTCCTTCAGAAGCACCGTGGTCTTGCTCCCCTTCTTTAGATCGCACATTTCCCATTTTCTGGCTACCCAGTGGCCGTCGACATTCTGAATGTCCGAGAGGACGAGCCGCTTGCCCGGCTCCCTCTCACCTTTCCGGTAAAGATCCTCACGGAGCAGATAGAGGATGTCCTTGCGCAGATAGAGGATTATCTTCTCGTAGACCGACTTCCCCCCCTTCTCCAGCGGTATTGCCGTAATGACGTGGCAGGGATGGCCTTCCACGGTCTGCTCTCCTTGCAGCGCCACTTTGTACTTCTCGTGGTCGAACTCTTCCATGTCCTCGTAGTTGAAGTCGGTCCCGACAAAGGAGGCGTCCCGGTCCTGGGCGGCAATCCTGCGTTCCCGTTTCATCGAAGGAAGATAGAGCCACTGGTCGGGGTTCTGCAAACCGGGCCGGGCGATAGAAAGAAAACCGACACCCTTCACCTCCGGCGGGTCGGTGAAGCGGATCAGGTTCCTGGCATCGCCGGCATACCCTTCCCGGAAGCTCTTCCACCCCTTCTTCCGGACCTTGCCGTCCTTGTTGACCACCGTGAGGTCCCCGGCGTACTGCTGGGTGCGGGTCCGGTGACGGTTCTCCGACTCCTTCAGGAGCGAACGCGCGTCTGGGCTTGCCAAGGCAATGCCGGCGAAGAGGGCTGCCAGAAGCACCGCTAAAGTTAACCGGAGCAGGGCTCTGCCTGCCAATCTGTTCTTGTTCATCTCTACCTCCTGGCAATCAACTATAGAAAACGGTTCAGAAGCGGAAAAGAATATGCCGCACACAATATGGGGAAACAGATAAGCAAGAAGTAGTGCAACAGCAATAACTTCTTAAAGCCTTTCATTCGGGCAGGGCTAAAATAGGATATCTGCCAGAGTTCGCGAACCAGCCAGAAGAGCGCATAAAATGTGGCCATCGCAACCCCGAGCGGAGTGCCTCCAGCGAGTTCTTTGGTGTGGATCAGAGATGCATAGGAAAAGAAGAAAAACATCGGAATCAGGAACAGGTGGATTGTGTAGAGCACCTTTGCAGTGATCACTCTGGTTTTTTCGAAATCCTCACTCCAGCCAAAACCACGATAGAAAAAGCAGTGACCGATTCCCACGACGGCGGAAATAAACCCACCCATTTTTATGGCGATTTCTTCCATAGTCTTATCCTCTTCAGACTCCGATCTGCCTGGGCTCACTCATACTCAATCGCCTCGGTTACCTTCAACCGCCCCGCCTGCCGGGCGGGAATCCAGGCAGCTAGCCCCGAGATCAGCGGCAAAGATACGAGGAGCTGTGCCAGAATGTCCCACGGGTAGTGGTGTGGCATGCTCCAGCCGGTGAAGAACTCCGCGACGGCCCCCTCCATGAACGCGGCAAAGAGATTGCCGGCAGGAATGGCGACTACCAGCCCCACCAGGGCAATGACCAGCGCCTCGACAATTATGCTTCGGACGATCTGGTACGGAATTGCGCCCAGGGCCTTGAGCACCCCGATCTCCCGGGTCCGTTCCGCCACCGAGATAAGGAGCGACGTGACGATGCCGAGGAAGGCGACTGCCAGGGCGAGAAATACCGTAACCCGCATGATCGCGTAGAAGGCATCGATCGCTTTCCCGATCTCCGCGACGAACTCCTGGCGGGTGGTCACCAGGGCAGGGTATTTTCCGGCAAGCTTCGCCCGTATCAGGTTGCGCACCTGCTCCGCATCCGCTCCGCGAGCCAAGGAGACGTCATAAATGTCCACGCGGTCGTCCTGCCAATGGCGGAGAAAGGTGGCACGGTCGATGAAGACTCCTCCCTGGTCGGAACTGTAGTCGCGGACCACCGCCGCGATAGGGAAGCGCACCGTACCGGTCGGCGTAACCAGTTCGACCTCCTGGCCGACCCCCAGATTGAACCGGCGGCAGAAATTTTCCGAGACGAAACACCCCCCCTGCCGGGCGACTCCCTGGCGGACCGAATCGTCGTTACCCTGGAAATATTGATTTTTGACCCGCTCGAGCAGAGGTTCGATCTCTATGGAGCCGAGAAGTATCTGATGCCCCCGGTACATGGGGCGGATACCCCGATAGCATTCCACGGCACGCACCCCCGATACCTTCAAGAGTTCCTCTCGCAGCTCTCCCGGAAAGAGGAAGTCGGGACGGTTGAAATTTGCGGAAGCGCGAACAAAAAGGTCGCAGGTGAACGAGTCGTCCATCCAGCGCACCATGGTTGCCTTCATGGATCCCATGTATCCGCCGAGCCCCAGCACAAAGGTGAGGGAAAGCGCCATGGCCATGACTGTACCGGCGGTTCTCCGGGGGGCTCCGAGGAGGGCGTCCGAGCAGAGACGCCCCTCGACTGGCACAAAGCGAATGAGAAGAGGGGAAAGCAAGCGCAGCAGCAGACGGGAGAGCGGCCCGACAAGGAAGACCATTCCAATGCCGCCGAGAGCGATGACGGAAAGGATGAGCGGGTTGCCGCCGTACGGCGGGCGCACGGCAAGGAGGATGGCGCAACCGAAGGCAACGGTTCCGGCAGCTATCCGCGGCACAACGATTCTCGAAAGTCTCGCCTGGAACGCCCCTTTGGCAAAGGCTTCGGTCGGGGAAATGCGGGAAGCAGCGAGAGCCGGGCTCCACGCCCCAGCGAGCGAGGCGAGAACGCCGAGCGCCATGGACTGAAGCACAATCTCCGGGGGAAGGCCCCCCGCTCCTCCCGAGGTGGTCACGCCATAGATGGTTTCGGTGGTCTGCCCCATCATCTGAAGGAAACCTTGCGAAATTGCCGCCCCTGCGAGGCAGCCGAGAGCACCTCCGACAATGCCGACAACCAGCGCTTCAACCAAGAACAGAGCCTGCACCTGCCGCGGTGTCGCGCCGAGCGCGCGGAGCGTTCCGATATCGCGGCGGCGGCGGTTCACCGCCACGTTGAAAGCGTTGAAGATGAGAAACGTACCTATGGAAAGGGCAAAGCCGCTGGAAACGTTGAAGCCGGCCACGAAGTTGTTGACCGACCGCTCCATCTGCTCTCCCCGGCGATCCGGCGTCTCGACGCGGTAGGCGGGGCCGAGCGCTTTCTCCAGCGTTGCCGTCCCCTGGGCGACCGTGGTTCCCTCTGTCAGCCGGACATCTATCCGGTCGAAGCGCCGTCCCCGGCCGAATAGCTCTTGGGCGGCGTATACGTCCACAACCATCAGATTGCCGCCGAACGCCTCGGCAAAACCTTTGGGCGTAAGAAGACCGCGGGCAGCCACCCGCTTCACCCCCGTAGGTACCCGCACCGAAATTGTTTCACCGGTCTTCAGGCCGGCCCGCTCTGCAAAGTCCCGGGTGAAGAGTGCCGAGTCGGGCTGGGCGAGGAAGAGCAGGGGATCGTCCAGGTCGGCGTCCTCCCCTTCGAAGCCGTACTCCCGCATTTCCCGGTCCCCCAGAAGATCAATCCCTATTACCATCAGGCTCCCGAGCTCACCGCGTTCTGGAACCACGATCTGCTCGATGACCGGTGAGGTGGCCCGGATTCCGGGAAGTTCACGGATCTTCTCCTGAACCTCCTCCGGCACTCCTCCAACCATGGTGATCTGGAGATGGGCCTTGCCGGCGACACGGTCCACCGTGGAGCGTATCCCCTTGACAAGTGTCTCCTGGGCGCTCCGGATCGCGCTGAAGGTGGCCACGCCGACGACCACGCCGAGGAGCGTGAGCAGGGTCTTTGCGATATGCCGCCTGACGTAGGAAAGAGAGAGCGTGCGGAGCAGAAACGTCATCTTCCACCTCCGGCTGCCGCGCTATCTCCCTCCACCTTCCCATCCCTTAGCCTGATGAGTCGTTCGCAGACAGAGGCGGCATGATGGTCGTGGGTGACCATGACGATAGTGGTCCCATACTCCCTGTGGATGGAGCGAAGCAGGTTCAGAATTTCTTCTCCCCGGGCCGAGTCGAGATTGCCGGTGGGTTCGTCTGCGAGCAGCAGCGGCGCGCCGGTGACCAAGGCACGGGCTATCGCCGCACGCTGGCGTTCGCCGCCGGAAAGTTCGTCAGGGAGGTGCGATCCCCTCGCCTCAAGCCCGACCTGCCGGAGCACCAGGGTGACCTTCTCTGCAACCTCCCGTGCCGGTACACCCGCGAGATGCAGCGGTAGGGCAACGTTCTGGCTGACTTTAAGCGTCGGCATCAGGTGGTAGGCTTGGAAGATGTAGGAGACCTTGGAGCGACGGAACAGGGAGCGCCCCTTCTCGTTCTCCTTGGCCAGGTCCTTACCCGCCACCACCACCTGCCCGGAGGTGGGGACGTCGAGCCCACCCAGGAGGTTCAGCAGCGTCGATTTTCCGGAACCGGAGGGACCCATGACAGCGACCATCTCGCCGGCCCCGATGGTCAGGTTTATCCCGGCCAAGGCCGTTACCTCAGACTTCCCGTCGTAGCTCTTGGTTACATCGCGGAGGTTAAGCATCGGCCGTGTCTCCTTTAAGATGAAAATATTTTGTTGGGGGCCTTCAGGCCCGGTGTTCGGGTCGGCCTTTTTGCCTGTATGTCATCACTGCCGTTACCAAGGGCGGGCCAAGGCCCGCCCCTACGTTGGATGCCAGACAGATTCCTGCTGTTGAATTTCTTTCAGGTCGCAGCGCCCCTTCATGCGGTAGCACAAAGCCCTCCCCCCCAACGACAGCCGGTTGCTCCAGAGGTACAACGGAGACCCCCTGGTGTACCGTTTGCGGCTCATATCCATAATACATTCGATGCCCCGCCGGAAGAATTCACGGTCCCCGAAATCGAAGAGGCCTCCCTTCAGGCACGGCTCCATCTGCCAGTCCACCCCCCGCCTGACGGTTTCCAGCCGGTCCGGCTCGATCTCTTCCGGGGTGTCGAAAAAACATGCTTTGGCGATGAACCGCCTGGTTTGCGCTTCATCCTGCTTCAAGACCGCTTGCTCGATATCGCACATCAGGCGCCACTCATCATCTGTCATTCTCCGGGAGCAGCCGAAGTCGATAAGTCCGAGTCGGCCATTATCCATGAAAATGAAATTGCCCGGGTGGGGGTCGGCCGGAAACCATTGGAGCCGGTAGTAAATCCGGTAAAGGGCTCTGGTCATCAACCCGGTGTAGTGATCCCTCTCTTTCTGAGTCGGGCCGGCGGCGAGGAACTGATCGAGATGGCATCCGTGCAGGTAGTCCGCCGTCAGCACACGCTTGGTGGAGAATTCGTCGTACACGCGTGGCACAACCACCCGGTCTTCGTCCGTATAAAGGGCCCGGGCCTCCTTGCCGAATCGGGCCTCCTGTTCGTAGTCCGTCTCCATGAGCAGCACCTGCTCGACATCGGCAAGCTTGTCGAGAGTATTTCCCCAATCGCGCGTCAGGCACATCGGCTGAAGCAGAACACGGAGATTTCGCAGGTCCGCCTTTATGGTCCGGGCTATAGCTGGGTACTGTATCTTCACCGCCACTTCCTCGCCGGTGTGAAGCCGGGCACGATGCACCTGCCCAAGGGAGGCTGCGGCAAATGCCCGGCGGTCGAAGAAAGCAAAAACCTCCTCCGGCTCACGTCCGAACTCATCGATGAAGACCTCCCGCACCATGGCGTAGTGCATGGGGGGCGCTTCAAAGTGCAAGGATGAGAGCACCTCCGCAAATTGCTCCGGCACGACTTCGGGGAGAGTCGCCAGCAACTGGCCGACCTTCATGACGGCACCTCTCATGTACCCCATCGTCCCCAGCAGCCTCAGCGCGGCATCCAAGTGGGCTTCATTCCTTAGGCGCTCCCTTTCATCAGCGTCCACAAAACGGCTTCGGAGCCAATAGGCGAAATACCCGAAAGTGACCTTGGCATGGAGAGAGCTAAGTATCCATGCTCGGGAAAAGGAAGTGACCGGTACCTTCTTGTTGGAAATATGGGTTATCAGCCGCGCTAACCGCTGGCCGGTCGGGTCAGTGATGCTTTCCTTCGGCAGGGCATCGAGCAGCATTTCCATATCCGTTGTTTCTGAACCGCTACCATCATAAGGCTGCATGAGTTTCTCCTGTGTCCGCCGCGTCGCCGGAAATCACCTGCACAAAGAAGCGGAGAGAATAATCGATCAGGCCCTTGCTCTCTTCCTGATTTTGGGATTCATCGTTGGCCCAGAACGCAAGAATACCGAGGTAGAGGGACCAGTAGATGGTCATGGCGACGTAATCAGGTGCCTCCGTGAAACCGTGCCGGCTTATTATCTCCTGTACTGTCTCCAGATGTCTCAGCCTGGCCGCTTCCCCTTCCTGACAGACGGTTTTCCGGGGGAAAGGGCTTAAGCTGCGCTCAAGGACAGGACCCAGAAACGGGCGCAAGGGGCGCAACCGCCGAAGGCCGGAGGCGATGAACAGAAATAGCTCCTCCGTCAGATCCTCTTCACCGGTGCGACGACGCTGGAAGTCCTCTGTCCCTTGATTCAGGGCATCGGTGACCATGGTCATTCCCAGGGTTTCCTTGCTCGGAAAGTAGTTGAACATCGTCCCCGAGGCCAATCCAGCCGCCAAAGCGATATCCCGTGTGGTGGTATCCTCAAATCCCTTGCCGGCAAAAAGCTCCGCAGCCTTTTCCAGAATGCGGGCCCGGCTTTCCTGTTTGGCTTGCTCGGTAATACGCATAAAGCACTCCTGTATTATGACCATGCTCACAATACCTTAACAAAAATAATCTTGCAAGACAAAATGATCATGCTCACATAAATCTATAGTGGCTTCATTTCCGGTCCAGAGATTTAGCCGAGGATCTGGAGATAAAGGAATGTCAGGAAGCTCACTTTTGAATCTGCGCTGCCTGATAAGCGAGGAATTATTGCAACGGCTCTCAGTCGGTGAGAGGAAAGCCCTTCTCGGGCTGAACCTGGCCAGGAAAAATTTTCAGGGCAGATGGCCTGCTGATCGACCAGGAGATTTTGTCGTGAATGTAAACCCTAAGTTGACATTCAGGCGATATTTTATACGCATTCACGCACATCCATACTCCTTATCCATCCGGCCGCCATGCCAGTGAAATTCGAACGACCCCTTCTTCCCGTCATCCGCCAGGAGCACCGGAAGGTTACGTGAACTCCCCATGGAGGCTGTTCATCAAGTCCATTGCCCTCTCACAGTCGACGATGTCAAAGATGATTTTTTCTTTTAATCTAAATTCCAACAGCTTGTCATTACAGCCACTTTCAAACCCGAGAGGGCTGCCGCGTCAAAAAAAATTCCCAATTTCCCTGAAATCTACTTCCCCCCTGCAAGATATTCATATTGAGGGGGAATATGTTTCGTATCGTCCGGACATCGATACTCGTGTCGGCACTCTGTTCCAGCGGGACGGCGCATGCCTTCTGTTACGAGGAAGCCGGCGCCATATACGGCATCGCGCCCCGGCTCCTCTGGGCCATCTCCAAGGGAGAGAGCAACTTCAACCCCGCTGCCGTTAACTACAACACCAACGGGAGCTACGACTTCGGTCTCATGCAGATCAACTCCTCGTGGGCGCCAACCCTGCGCAAGAATGGCATCCCTTGGGATACACTCGCTGACCCCTGCACCAACGTCAAGGTAGGTGCCTGGGTGCTGGCACAGTGTGTTAGCGACTATGGCTACACCTGGACCGCTGTCGGCTGCTACAACTCGCGCACCCCGTCGAAGCGGGACAGGTACGCTGCCAGGATCGCCCGGCTGATGGCGTTGCAACTGCCCCGACAGGAGTTGAGTCAAATGGCGGCTACCAGCAGATCATATCCGAAGGTGTATTCGGGCGTAGAGCAAGGCGGCGAGGAAGATGCGACGCAGGCGTACACGAACGTACGTCGAGGAGCATCTGACGAAGCCAACACAGCTATACGTTCGAAGACGCCTTCGGAATCGCCTTGGGAAGTGGTCTTCGGCCATGGTCCCCGCTGAACTGCTCACGAAATACGGGCTCACGGAAGCCGATGCGTTGGAGGCCATAGAGTTCGCGATTACCCGGACTCTGACCCGAGCTTTGCGTACGAACCTTGCCGTCAGACTCAACGGCAGGCTTGAGATAACGATATACCCGTTCAACGGAGAACCGGTCGAGCTCCCCTTGGAGGAAATCAGCCGCAAGCTGCAACGTCACATTCTCCACAATATCGAACTGGAACTGCAAAAACGGCAGGTGCTGCGCGAAGCTGAGGAGTTGGAGGAATTGCGTGGAAAGTCTTTACCCGGAGAGATTTCCAGGATTGCCGATGATGGCACTCTGCATGTTGACCTGGAGATTGTCGACCTTTTCCACCGTATGATCCTGGCCGGCGAATGCCCGGAGCGCTACCAGCCGCCTCACGAAAAGGGACGCTACCAGATTGGGGAAGTACGGGAGTTCTTCATATCGAGCATTCTGCCGGTTGTTGTCAACGGCCGGTCTGCCCAGACCCGCATTCGCCTCAGTCGGATCACCAAGGAGCTGCCCGCTCTCCTCCTGCAGGAGCGGACCGGGATTTACGGCATCGAATGCCGGCGCCGGATTGCCGGTGGGTTCAGCAACATCATAACACCTGTCCGCCTCCCCAAGGAGGCGATCAACTATGTCGGGAAGGAACTGGGAGAACACCTGAATGTTTTCATTTCGCAAACAGCCAAAAAGTGAGCCGATGACCCATATCGGGACCGGCGTCAATATGGAGCATCCGACCAGGATTGTCCCCCTGTCCATCCCTGACTCTTACCGGAAACGGCACATGTTCGTGTTCGGCACCACCGGCGTCGGCAAGACAAGACTGTGTGAGAACCTGATCGAACAGGACATCTACAAGGGATATTCGGTCGTCTACTTCGACCCCAAAGGTGACCAGCAGATCTTTACCAAGATTTTCGATGTGGCGCGCAAAGCGGGCCGTCTCGATGAACTGATGCTCGTGACACCAATCTTTCCGGAGTACTCATCCGTGGTTGACCCGATGGCCTTCTACTTCATGGTTGACGAACTGGTCGGCCATGTCATCTCAGGCATCCAGGGGGGAAAGGAGCCGTTCTACCGGAACATTGCCAAGGAGATCACCACAGCGGTCGTCACCGCCAATATCCTCCTGGCCAGGGAGGCCGGACACCTGCCGGTCATGAACATCGACTCCATCCGTCAAAGCATCCGCCGGGATGCGCTGGAGGAGACGATGAACGCCCTGCGGCGGCTCGGCACCCATGAGGCCGACCTGACTGCCGGAATGCTGGAGGATATCCTCAAGTCCCCCATGGAATATTACGCAAAGGTCTCGTCAACGCTCAGGACGGCCCTGATGGAACTCTCCTCCGGCAACATCGGCAAAATCATCGGCCAGGCCGACTCCAACCGTTTCATCAAACGCCTCGAAGCGGGTGAGCGGGTGATTCTCGTGGTCCACACCGGGACGATGATCACCCGCGAGGCTTCCGCCACCCTCGGCAAGGTCATTCTTTCCATGATCCAGTCATTCATCGGCCGGGTCTACCTGTCCAACAAACAGAGAGTCAGCCCTCCGCTTTCCGTCTTTATCGACGAAGCCCAGAGTCTGTTTTACCAGGGAGTGGAGGACCTGTTCGCCAAGGCGGGGTCTGCGGACGTGATGGTGACGGCCTTCGCCCAGTCCGTGAACCAGGTCTACGCCGTCGTGGGTGAAGAGTTCGGCAAGAGCATTCTCGACAACACCAATACGAAGATCTTCATGCGCTGTTCCGACGCGGAGACGAGCGAGTATGTGGTCAAGCACTTCGGGGTGCACAACGTGCTGACCGGAATTTTCGGCTCGAATCAGGTGACGACCCGGGAGGTGGAGCAGGACATCCTCAAGGTCCAGGATATCCTTGGTCTCCAGCCACGGGAGTTTTACATGCTTACCTATTCGGGCAGGACAAAGGGAACCACGCTCGATGCCCATCCCTCCAAAACCAGAATCATCTTTCCTGCGGCGCCATCAGCGGTCTCCACATTCGATTCCTGCCGCTCCCCGGAAGAGACTGACACTCCATGAAAGGAATGTTTTTCACAGCGGCCGTGATCGGCTCCGGGCTCATAACGTACGCGGCCATGAACCATTTCCGCCGGGATGGGGACAAAGAGTTGCAGGAAGATCAGCCAGATGAAAGGTTCGAGAAGAAGACTCTGGCCAACGCAAGTTACACCTGGACACTGACTGACAACAATTCCTTGAGTGGTGAAGTCGTAAACCTTAAGGATATGGCCGTGATCTGGCGGGAGCCGGAACCGGAGAAGAGTGCGCCCCCCATGCCCCGCCCGACCTTCAAGAACGGGGAGATCGATCAGTTCTTTGCCGAGATGGTGGAGAAGCGCCGCACCATCAAGGGAGCCCGCTGGATAGTCATCGTCAAACTCCTCAAAATGCTCGATGAGGATGGAGATTGTCCGTCGGTGGTCAGAATGAATGAAAAGGAAGCGGAAAATAAATACCCTGAAGATACCTTTTCCCTATTGGCCACGGTCCCTCTTTTCCGGCATACGCTTCATGTGGCCAGGAAGTGCGCGGCAAAAGTCAACCAGGAGGTCATGCTGCCCGACATCCTCATCGTATCCCTCGGCCACGATATCGGCAAGATTCCATCCTACCACGACAAGCTCTACTCTACGGGTGACCACCCGCTGATATCCGTGATCATACTCAACCGGATCACTGAATACGCCTCCCTGTCCAACCATGTCGAGCTCGACCTGATCGTCAGGGGTCACCACAATATGAAGCCGGACAACCTTCTGACCGACTTGCTCAAAAAAAGTGATCAGGAGACCCGCAAGGAGGAGCTTGCCGTACTCGTCGGCGAAGCGGTTGATCGGGATAAGAGCCAGGCCAAGGCAGGAGCCGGCGCACCGAAGAAACCCGCACCGATCAAGGCAACGGAAAAGCCCGCTGCGAAGAGCGCCACCAAGAATCATGACGAGGAAGAACGGGATCATCCATTGGGAGGAATGGAAACAGAGGAGATCCCCTTGCCGGTTGCGCAGGAAGTACCATCCTGGTTCGATGCCGATGCGATCCTTGCTGCGATCAGGAAAAGGATCAACCAGATTGAGGATTCTACCGGCAGACCGCATTGGGTAGCGGTATCGTCAAACCGGGGAGTTGTCTTCGTACATCCCGACGGCCTGTGGAGTGCCCTCAAGGAAGTGAGCGGCAAGGACCCGACGCTCCTCGCCGCCGATGCCGACGAAGCGACGAAGAGAAATCTGCTCTACACCGTCGTATGGGAACTGCACAAGGTTAAAGGCGCCATCGCCACCGATTATGTATCCAAAAAATACTACACAACCCAGACAACGATTGTACCGGGTGGCGGTAAGGGGTTTTCTGTGTTGCTCGTGCCGTTCAAGGTGGAAGCCTTCGGCGAGACGGATGCATCCCTTGATGAGATCAAGTCTTCGCGGCTGCGGAAAATGGTCCGAGACATACGACCGAAACAGGAGGAGGTGGAAAAGTGCGCCTTATAATCGCGGCCCTGTTACTCGTCTCCATGGCTGCTACGGCCGGAGCTAGCTACTACACCGATTCGGGCAAGGGCTGGTGGTGGTATCAGAAGGAGCTTGACGGTAAGGACAAGAAGGAGCCGAAAAAGACAAAATCAAAAAAACTGCCGGCGCTTTCCGATTATTCCTACGACGAGATCTGGAACATGCACCCGGATGATTTTGAGAAGTTCGCCGAGAGTCTCAAAAGGAAGGCGGTGCAGAACCCGTCCGAAGAAAACGTCAAAGATTACTACGAGGTCCAGGAAATTGCCCGAAAGAAAGCCCTGGCGTTCACAAACGTCGCCCAGTACGTCTGGCAGAAATACCCGGAACTAACCACCGCCAAGGATTACCCGATCGCCACCCCCGGCAATCTCAGCCGGGTTAACCAGATCCAGGATGAAAAGAACCGGAAGCTCCGCGACAACCGAGACGAATTTGCCCTCATCTATTTCTACAAGACCGACTGCGGTTACTGCCAACAACAGCAGCCGATCATCGACTGGTTCACCAGCTCCACCGGCTGGCAGGTGAAAAGGATCAACATCGAGGAGAATCCCGGCCTGGCCGGTAGGTTCGGCATTGAAGTGACGCCCACTATGATTCTGATCCAGAAAGGAAACCAGAACTCCTTCCCTGTCTCAAGCGGACTGATTACCGCCGAGGAGATCGAAGACAAGACGTACAGGGCGGTGCGTCTGCTGAAAGGCGAGATTACCCCGGAGGAGTTCAGTTTGTACGATTTCCAGAAAGGAGGTGGCTTCGATGTCAGGAAGAGACCGTCGACCCTCGACAGACAATAAAGGAACGGGAACCGTCATAAGCAGCCATCACTGCGGAAAGGAGGTGAATCAACCATGAAACGAAATACAGCAAAAAAGATTGTAGCGTCAACCCTCGCACTTGCGATTGCCACGATGCCGGCCCTGTCATGGAGCGGCTGGGTCGATGACTGGATGACCCAGAAAACCTCGACCTCCCCCAGCTACTACGAAGGGGCGAAGCGCGGCTACTATACCGGCGGCAGCTTTTCCGCCCGCTGGCCCAATGGCACCGACTATCCCGTTACCGTAACCATGCCCTCGATCAAGAGCGGCTGCGGTGGGATCGATGCGTTTCTGGGCGGCTTCAGCTTTATGAATGTCGATTACCTCGTCCAGAAGTTGCAACGGATTCTATCGGCAGCGCCGGCGGCAGCCTTCGACATCGCCATGAAAACGCTGGCTCCCCAGGTATCGGACACCATCAAGTCACTGGAGGCGATCGCGGACCGCCTGAATAACATCCAGTTGAACGACTGTAAGGCAGCTAAAGCCCTCGTGGCGGTGGCGTCTGAGCCCTTCTCGCCGATAATGAGCCAGAGCGTCAAGAACGAGATGAGCAACTCCATGAACGACTTCCTGGTCTCCAGCGGTGTGAATGACCTTTACCAGACCTCGAAGACGAACCTGACCGCAGTGATGAACTCCGCCATGGGGAACGCGCCGCCGGTCGGCAATGTCGTCTCTCAGGCATCCCAAGGGGGCACGGCCGGTTGCCCCAGCGACATCACCGACATTTTCGGCGGCGGCTCGGTCCTCGACAACCTGGCCGCCAAGAAAGGAATGAACGCCAACTATGTGAAGCTCATCCGGGGTTTCATCGGCGACGTGGTTGTGCAGTCCCCCACCACGACGAACAGCACCTATGTCGCCAGCTATATCCCTCCCTGCGACAAGAATACCGATTTCGATACTTTCATCGACGGCTCCGCCCAGGGTAAAGATTCAGCCGGAGTATGCAGCACCATAACGGACGCCAATGCGAATCTCATGCAATACGTCTCGACCCGAATGCAGACTATATCGACAAAGATGAAAGCGAAGCAGACACTCGACGCAGCCAATGACGTGCCGTTTCTCAACGCAACTCCGCTCTCCATCAGCCTCGTGCTGAAAACCGCCATCGCCACAAATACCGAGGGAGAAGTAATCGGCAAGCTTTCCGCGGTGACCGCTAGGGCATTCGCCTACTACATGCTGCTGGACCTCCTGCAGGAGGCAACCCAGTTGCAGAACCTCTCAGCCCAGATCCAGTCGCAAAACAAGGACAACAAGGCGGGAGCCAGCCCCAGCAGCTGTCAGCTCGCGCTTCTGTTCGACGGGATGAAAAACGTCGATCAGTTGACCAACAGAACCCGGGTGCTTCTAACCACCGCGCAACAGGGATACGCCAACGTCGTAAACGAAATGAACGCAATCGAGATGCTGGTCCTGACCATGAAGAGATTCGACGATACGGTCTTCTCGGAACTGGCAGGACGCTTTGGAACAGGAGTGGCACGCAGGGCTACCGAAAGAAGTTAACCTTGAAAGGAGTGTACATGTCAGACAAGAACAAGAATGGGAATGACGGCCAGGATGGCAAAAATGGGGGTAAGACCTGGCAGGAACGGAAGCTTGAGAAGGTAAATCGAGACGACTTTGATGTTATCTCCCGTAAGACCCGGGATCAGAGCGACTTTATCGGCATGCTAAACACCCTCGATAATTTGCTCTATCAGTTGCGGATGAACATGGGGAGGAGCAGCAATATCCAACTCGACAAGGCCCAGGATTTCCTCGTACGGAGCCAGAGGATCAAGGATGAGATCAACCTTCTGAATGCGGAAATGTGTGAGATGATGGGCTGGGATTACCGACCACCGCGGGGGTTCACTAATCCGCTTGGGAAGGGGGAAGGAAAGGAGAAAGGAAAAAAGGGGGCCGCAGTCAGAGCTTCTGCGGCAGAGAAGTTGACGGAGGGTGCCATTTCAACTGTGTGATGTGTCATCTAATAGAAACAGGAGCGGCCTATGTGTTGGTCGCTCCTGTTTAATATGAACCCTTTTCGAAGCTAAGAATTAGAAAAAATGTCGCGGAATTCACGCGTCCCCGGAACTCACGCACAACCACTCAACCGGCACCAACTTCCTCCCATCCCGCCATTCCTCAAGTTCAGCAATATTCGCAATACCTCCCCATACGTCACGCGGGGCGTGGTCAAGAACAATCACCTGTAACTTTCCTTTTGTTGCGCCGACAACCGTACTTAAAACACTAAAAACCTTGCGCACTGCTTCGATATCCTCGTCCTTAAACTGCGGCTCCTCGATTGTCTCATTCTCACGCAACACAACTTTCTTGGGGAAATAGACCTGGCTTGGCTGATCGATCACCACAAAACCTGGAACAGGGCTGTGACGGAGAGATATGAAGAATTGCTGAAGCGCAAGGATCATGGCCACATGATAGGAGAGCCAGTTTGAGCCGCTGCCGATTTCGGACAGATAGTCGGCTCGGTCAGCCCCCGAAACCTTGACGGTCAGCTCCTTGATCTCCAGTGATACCGGGTCATTGGGCCGCTCAGTGTCAAGATCGGGTAACAGGCGGGCTGCATTGGTATTGACATGGGCAAGAGCCTGACGCTTACGTGCTTCAGGGTTGCCCTGGCGCAGTTCGGTTTCGAGCTTTTGCACTCGGTCTCGTAACTGCGCGACTTCGGCAATCAGTTCGCCGTCGCCTGCCAGCTTCTGATGGAGTTGCAGGGCATTCTCCAGTCTGCCGATGAATCGTTCTGCCATTTTTGTCTGATAGTTCTTTTTTCGGGCATCGGTTGATCGTTGCGTAAGAGCCCGCTTTCTGAACTGAACAGCCCGCAGTTTTTCCGTTGTTGCGGCGATTTCTGCGGAAACCCGCTGCAACTCCCGGTCGAATGCCGCCGGAATTTCAAATGCGTCGCCAGCTTCCGCCTCAATGGCTACAAGTGACCGGTTCAGTTGCTCCAGTTTATCCGCGCTCGCCTCCAGATGGCCGCCGCATACCGGGCACCCCTCATCGCCGCTACGCTGTGATGTTAACCAGGAAGAAACCTGTAACCGTTCTTGTTGAATTTTCATGCCGTGATGATAGTTTGCCGCCCCCTTGCGGATACGATCCATCTCCTCCAGACGCCTACGCAAGGCGGACAGCTCTTTGGATACTTCCGATTCTTCACTTTCAAGCCCTTGCAGCTCTTTCACAGCATCGGTTATCGTAGTTTCCGTTACGGCAATGGTCACATCCGTCATATCAACCAAGCCTTGCAACTGTTGAATCATCTCTTCCCGCGAAGGTTCACCGGCCTGATCCGCTGCTAGCAGCCCCAACTCCCGCGCCTCGCTCACCTTGGCCCGCAATTCAGCCAGCCATTGTGCGGAGACTTCCTGTGCATTCTTTATTTCCCGCTCTTTCCGCTTTAATTCGGTTTGCAAGCGTTTCAGCTCGTGCTGTTTGGCCAAAAGCTCAGGTGTTATTGCGCCCAGTATGTAGGGGAATACTTTTATCAGTTTCTCCCGGTGATCGTAGGTGTTGGTCTTGTAGAACAGCACATCCGGGTTGGCGATGACGTTTTGCGGCTGAAAAATGAAGGCGCTCAAGTCGCGGAATCCGGGGCGGGCATCAAAACCGCTTTGAGATTCACCGTCGCCGAAATCCAGATTGGTCAGCCCTGCAAGCTCATCGAGGACAGTGCGGACTTGTCCCCGAGTGGTGTTTTTTGACAAGATCTCCGGAATCTCGTTGATTGTTGAGGCTTCCCAAATATACATGTCATCGGTGGAGCGTTGCTCTCCCGGCTCGGGCCGGGCAAAGAGCTTTTCGCCGGCGCTGGTCTGCACAATCACGCCAAACCAGGCGCAGGCGTCACGGATGGTATTGACCGGTATCAGGCATTTGCTTGAGCCTAGACAGTAGTCGATAATCGGAATAACCGCAGATTTGCCGGTGCGGGATGCGCCACTGATAATGTTGACCTTGCCTGTTTCAAAAGGGAGACGCCGCGGTTTGAATGCCGGGTTCTTGGGCCAGAGAATTATTTCTTTGATTTGAAAATACATGTCAGAACCTCACCTTCAACGTCATGGCGATCTCGTGCATGGTCAGCGGCGCACACCACGCCCCCATTTTCTCGGCACTATTCAGCATCGTTTTTATCTCTTCCGGAATACCGGAATTTGCTTTGGTTTTCGACAACGGAATCAGGGTCGCATCGGTTTCGAGGTGTACAAGACGGGTAGCCAAGGCCATTCGCAGGGATTCAATACTCAACTCTTTCAGAACCAGCATCCGGTGATTAATCGAAAGAAGTAAATCCTGCTTGCAGTGCTTGGCCGCCCCGAACTTGGCGGCACAAACTCGTAGTCCGGAGGATTTATTAGTCCGCTCGACAAACTCGGCTGTTCTCCGGTGCAAGATGGTCGGTAGCACGAGGAAAACAAGTGGCAGCGGAATTGGGTTTCTGGTCGGGTGTGCATAGACATAGCCGCAGACAAAACGCCAGATAAGACCCGCTCCCAAAGCCGGGTTCTGGATGTTACGAACTTCGGCAGACAAAATCCCCATTACGCCACATCCTTTTCAGTTTTCGACAGGAGCGTCACAAAGTCCGGATGCCAGCCGATGAGCGGCACATCAGCCAGCAAATGAAAGCAGCCGGGAATGAAGTGTTCCGGCGGAGACATCTGTTGAACCGTAAGGCGATGTTTCTTGCATTCGTAGTACAAAAGTTGCCCCTGCTCAAGCGCCGGACGGGCAGCATGGACAAGGTCATTAATCTTTTTCTGATTTTTCCAGGCCTTGCATAAACTTTCATCAAGCTCATCAAAGGAACTTTCATGAACCTCGCCGGACTGACTCCAGAGGACACGATCCCAGCCAGCCATAAGAAGGTCACTGACAGCATCCAGCTTCTCGTCGTAATCCTCTTCGATAATTTCGAGCTGCTGAATAAAGGTATCGCCCAGATGTTCATGCATTTCGTCCGTGGTCGGTTTTGGCGCAAAGCTGGTAAGTATTGATTCTTTATCAACCTTCCTTCTCACGGCTAGATATTCCCTGTGAAAATCATCCTTCAGAATGACGGCAGGCAAACCTTTTTCAATGCTGAGATCAACCTGCTTCTTCACCCAGCCGAGCAAGTTGTTCACAATAAAGGGCACATACTGTTTCGATACCGGATCACCGGCAATCAGCTTTTCAAAATCGCTGATCGGGCTGCCGCTGTCGCTACAGGTCATGCGGAAATTACGGATAATGGGGATGACCAGTGACTCATCAGCCTCAAGCACCGGATTTGCATATTTCTGTAATGCTGCTGATATTGCCGGTTTGTGGGGGCGATTTGGAGCGGTTCCCCAGAGCAGGTCGCGTGCCATGGAGAGTGCCTGAGTGGCTTCGGTGTCGCTTGCAGCTTTACGGAACAATTCCACAAGGTCGCCGGTAACAGTCCGGGAAACATAGATTTCAAATGTGGTAGTGTCAGGATCGACCAGTTTCAGCTTTACCAGTTCAAGCCAGTTACAGAGAGTTTTCCAAAGCGATACCGCCCGGTCGGCAACGGGGTTATCTGTCAAGGCGCTTTTGCTCTGGGTGAGATGGGTCGTGCCGTCTTCAGCCTGCTCCGCGACATCATCAAGAACTTCCAGGCTGCAAGCTGAGCCTGCGGAAGCTTGGCGCAGCCGGGTTGCCAGCAGGGTTTGTTGAAGGCTGTAGCCGAGATACTGGCCTGCGGCGGTTGCAGGGGCTTTGGCTACTTGAGGTGATGTTGTTTTGGGGGTGTTATTCATAAGTGTGGTTGTAATTGGTAAGCTGACAAACTAATGTCCCTGTCTCTTAAAGCAATAAAGCAGGTACGTCCCTCTATCCTGCCCCAACTTGGAAGCCTGGCACCTTGTTTTTTCGGTTTACTACCACTTTCAAAATGTCCTATCTCGAGGTCAGGCTCCGATGGTCTGCTCTTTACGCTTCATTATGCTCAAGAGCTGCAATGCCAAACTCTTGAACAGATCGAATGGTTCCGTTTAAGAGATTCTTACATTCGATTACCGTTTTTGACCCATCTTCCAATACGGCAACGTCAACAAAAATTCCTCCGTCTGCTCCTCTTTCAGCAAGCTTTTGAAGTGCCTTTCGCGCAAAAACATCCAAGCCTAACTCTAAAGGGCTAATAGAAAATTCGTCAATATTGAAATCAAATATATAAAGATTCCCACCACACCCTATTGCTCTGAACTCTAGGTCAGATCCAGTTTTCGGATCTTTCTGTATAGTTACAACTTCTTTGAGAATTATTTGGCGGTAACCTTTTACATTCTCCGATATTCCAGACAGCACCCTTTCAAACTCTTCAATTCGTTTTTGCGGAATAGTGCATCCGCCAACGCCAACGTACTTAGCCGCGCTTTCGACATCAGTTCGTGCAAATATTGGATACGTGAACTGATTTTCTTCCACTAGACGCATTATAGTTTCCGTCGAAAAGGTTTTATCTACTATTATTGATTTAGGACAAAATTCTTTTAAAATGTCATATTGTTTTTTTGCGTCATTCAAAATATCAAATGACATCACAGATGTAGTTAGACTTATGCCGTGTTTTGCCATTTCTTCCGCGATAGCTGCATAGTCTGCGCTAGAAATTTTGTTCGAGCGAACTTGATAAGTCGTAGAACCAAGAATCGTATCAAACACATTGCCTTTAATCATATCGTCTTTACTAAAACGGAAGCACTTAACACCCAGAGACAAAAGTATTTTCTGCTCGTCTTCCTTGTAATTATCAACATATATAATATTCATAGTAATTACCTCATTTCGTATTCATGTAAGATGCAATTTATCAAGAGCTTGTTCGAGTTTTATAGCGTTTTCGTACACGATACCCTTCCAACCGAAACTACCTGCCGCTTTAACATGGCTTTGGCGATCATCAACATATATTATTTCTACAGTGCAGTCGAAATTGGATTGAAGCTCGTCTGTTACGCAACGCCAAATTTGTGGTTTGGGTTTTATGGCGCCGAAACGGTAGGATGGAAAATAGAAATCAACTTTTGAACAAATTCCAACTTCGTTTATCAGGTACTCACTTCGTGCTTTGTCAATATTTGTGAGAACTCCGAGAGGAACTTTCCCACGAAACCTAGAAAGAACTGAGTAGACTTTTTCGTCAATCTTGTAAGTTTTAGCCCATAAAGTAGAAAGAACTGAGTCTTTTGGCCTGGAATTTAACGGAATACCTGACAGATCAGCAACTCTATTCCAGAATTCGGTTTCAGTAATTCGAGATTCTCTTACGGCACAGCCATGTTCGGACTTTTCGCTTAAAAGTCCTCGTATAGTCTGTATATCTGTTCTGAATAATCTTGCCAACTCACTTTCAGCAGATAGTTGATGGTGCTCCCCGAGAACCCCACCGTAGTCTACGATAAGTACTCTGTTAGTTTGCTCACTCATTATTAAGAGCCTCCTTCTAACTCAATTTGAGACAGGTCCCCTACAATAAACCAATAACTTATTGTACCAGTGATAGTGAGTATCGACGTTAGCAATAGTGCATAAATGAACGAACCGTACAGACCAACTATCGTTCCTGTAATTATCGGTGCAATTATTCCAGCCATATTTGAGAAGGTATTTTGTATTCCGCCAATAGTTCCAACCATAGAGTTAGTCGGAGCAATATCCCCTGGTATGGCCCAAATTCCGGGTGATGCTGCTATCGTAGCAGCGAAAGAGAATGAAAGTATTGCTATGACAACGTATTGAGAAGTCACGAAATCAGCAAGCACAACCGTACTTGAAAAGATTAGCCCAGCACACAGAGGCACCTTCCTAGCATATGTCAAAGAGACCCCTTTTTTTATCATTGTGTCAGTTGCCCACCCCGCTGACAGCCCCCCAATAACAGCAAAGATTGGAGGAATAGTCCCTACAAAGCCCACTGATAGAAATGAATAACCCTTTTCGGAAATCAGGTATGCTGGAAACCATGTTAAATAGAAACTTTTTGCGTAGTTGTAGCAAAAAAAACCATAGCTAGCTCCAATCACCTTTCTGTTTCTAACCAATTCAAAAAATTGTTTGCGGGAGATGCTTTCCATCCTGGCGCTTCTTTTTAAAGATCCATTTTCGTTAGTAGTCAATTTTGATGCATAGCGAAACCAGATGGCCACCCAACAGGCACCCAAGATGCCGCAAGCAATAAATGAAACACGCCATCCAAATTGTAAGGTGACAAAGACAACCAATGGTGCAGTGAGCGCTATACCCACATATGAACCAGCGTCAAATATTGCAGTTGCGCGCCCGCGCTCTTCAATTGGAAAATTGTCTCGTACTAGACGAGCATTAGCAGGAAATATTGGTGCTTCACTTGCCCCAAGTAACATTCTAGATCCAAGAACGCTAAAAAAAATATTGGTAAATCCTGTCCAACATGTTGCAATCGACCATAGTGCGGCAGCAAAACCAGCCATACGCACAGCCCCTAATCGATCAACTAGAATCCCGCCAATTACCATGAATGCGACGTAACCCCAAGAAAATGCCGAAAGAACTACGCCCTGTTGCGCAGGGGTAAGGCTGAGTTCTTTCGAAAGTGGTACGATTACATGAGATATATTTACCCGATCTATATAATTGATTAGCACTCCAAGGGCCATTAGCAGACAGAGTGCCCAGCGCTTATTGATATTATTTATCATGTTGTTGCTTTTTTATAAGCTTATCCATGTCTGCAATATTTAGTGAATCAATTGGGTTGGGTAGGTCAAAAAAATGAATATTACCACCACCGTCGCAGGCAACTAATCTCATGTTTGAGTGAGAAAAGTTAACGTCATAGAAATAGTCTTCGCTCCGGGCAATAATCCAAGTTCGACCAGTTCGTAATTCCCACACCCTAAGAGTTTTATCTTTACTTGCTGTGCAACACCATTTGCCATGCTTTGATACGGCCAGTGCCCTTATTGCATCACCGTGACCTTGGTAGTCTTTGAAAACCTCTTGCCCCAATTTCCCGGTTTTCAGAGTCCCTGCACTGTCTCCCATCAGAATGTCACCGTCGTGACTTGTTACAGCAAATAGTGCATTCTCCGTTACATTGAACTTTTGAAAGATCTCTCCGTTAACCTCGCTCGACAGTAAACATCCATCTGCACCAACCGAAAAACATTTTTGGGCAGAATTATATATCTGGACACAAAAACAAGTTGCTGAGTGGCGGTGAATAGGTCTAAGACGAATAAGTGATCGTGGTGCTAGACCAAATTCCCATTCAGTAACAACACCACTTCGCTCAGCAGTATAGATAACCGTTTGATTTTCATTGATGCAAATTGAATAAACAGGGCTATCGCACCTATTAAGCTCTGTAAATATTTTTGATGTCATATCTATGAGTAATACTCTGCCTAGATCATCTCCGGCCAACACCAATTCTGTTGACGGTAATACTACCACGCATCGTAACGAAGAGTCACCGCAACTAATTGATGAGATGGTTCCAGAAGATAGTTCAAATTTATGAAAACCGCCGGAGAAATCACCAACTATAACGGAAGAGTCATCTGGCATGAATGAACAACAAATCAGCCTTGTTTTCGAAATTGCAACAAACGACTGATTGGAACGTCGTCTTCTTTTGTCCGGTTTTGACGGCTTAACTATTTCGGTCTCTTCATCCTCTTCAATGGTAATGGAATCGGCGATCTTGTACCCAAGGTCAGTAATTTGGAACAGGTTTTTATCAGAATCACAAGCAGTGACTAGCTGAAGTGTTATGAGATCGTTGAAAGCCTTTAGATACTTGGCCTTAATTCTTGGAGGATCATTGGTCCTAATCTCAAACCTATCGGTTGTTATTGTTATGCCATGGATACCAGTTGTTTTTAATATGCTTCCGTTTTCGCCTATAGCTGCTTTTTTTAATAATGTTTGGCCTTCAACAGTTAAATGAACTGCGCTCTCTATTGCCTCTCCTGCTGCACTTTCCCATTTGGCCCGCCACTCTAAAAAATTAAATTTGCTGTAATTCCTTGGGTCTCCAGCCAATGATGACACCATGTCATCTACCATTGACCTCAGGTCTGAGATCACGTTCATGGCTACCATTGGGGCAATCACCGTCCCTCCAGGCCCTGCCCCCTTTGGCTCCAAATGATGACGATGCCAGCTGTAACGAACCGACACCACTTCCGAAATATAATCTCGGGCATCTCGCCCGTCGAAATGGCCATCTGGATAAAAACTTGCTAGGTAAACCAACATCCCTTCAAGCACATCTGCAACATAATAGCTGGCATTCAACATATCAGCAGAGGTCCCTGCCCATCCATCACGCGCATTGCTGTAAGCATGCTTTAACAGTTCTGGTAGCATCGGAACGTAGTCACGCAAAGGTATAGCCTTCTGTATCCCGGTATCCTTTTCCAGCACTGCTTTGATCGAGTCTTCATCTGCTTTACTTCGCCTACGGTTTACCCTTATCAACCACTCCTCACGAAACTTAAACACCTGCGCCGAGTCAAGTTTTCGCCCAAAGCCACCGGTTTTCTGCGTTTCCTCATGACAGTGCAGGCAGAGAACAGCAAGATTTGCGACTGAATTGTTTGAGGGTTCTTCATCTATATGGTGTATTTGAACAGGTTTCCCTGGTTCTGTGCAGACGCAGCATGTTCTGTTTGACATGTAAAGAATTTCAGCTGCCAGCGGAGGCGGAATACTTTTCCTGTTTTTCTTCAGTGTTGGTGATTTCATCAGTTCTCCGTTTCATCGGCTACAGGGCTGTCATCTTCTCAGCTGTCTTCTGCCGGGCAACATGTATGCGTAGGGTGTCAATGCTACACAATTTACTTTTTACGCTGAATTACGACCCCCACTTGCCCCTACTACTTAAAATTGAACAGCAACTGAAAGCCAATCTCTGTAACCATCGCCAGTTAAAGAACTATGAAACTGTGGGACGGACCATGCGATCATCTTTCAATATAAACAGTGGCAATATGTCATTTTTTGCAACCTTCAAAAACAAAAGCCGCTCAATCAGACAAACTGACAAGAGCGGCTCATTTTCCGACACGAATAAACTCAATCCACATGAAATCATTGTTTCCTCCTGAAAAACTTAATCGTTCAGGAAAACCACTACATGACAAACCAAAATTACGCGTATTTATGGCACTTTCCCCCTCTAATGTCAACGATTCTAATGGTTTTTCGAACCGTGTTCTACGTTACTGATAATTTCTATTGGAAACAGTAACCTGCCATTCTAAGACAAACTGAAACAGCAAGAAACAGTTGTTATTTCAAATGGTTGTAAACTTTTAAAGCTTGACTACAAAGTTGAATTCTGGTAAAAATAGATCATATTTTACACTCTTTCACCGAAAGAGACTCCGCGAGGGCCTTATTGCCCCCGGACAAACTCTTCTGGAGAGCCCAGAGGAGAAACACCCCGGCAGGGATGATATTCAGGGAAGACGGGCACGCATTTAGCCCCTTCCCGGTGGATCGCAGTCAAATTGGTCGTCCTTGGGTAAAGGCGACGGTAAACAGAAGAGATAGGTGCGTCCGAAAGGTCTGCGCCCTTTTTATTACCCTTCACATTCGGAATTATTTGAGACCTGTTTCGGCCTTCGGCGTCGGTACGGGTTTTTTTGTATCCGCATTCCCGCGACAAGCCTTATCAGCGGCGGGCATTTTACCAATCCCGACTGGGAGACTAAACCTCTCCCCATACGGGATCGGTGACCGTCACCATGTTCGGGAAAATCCAACAGGGAGGCAGTCATGGCAAGTTTGAACAAGGTGCTCTTAATAGGGAACCTGGGAAAAGACCCGGAGGTTCGTTACACGGCATCCGGCACTGCGGTCGCGAGTTTTT
>Ga0074193_1000660_pt1 | contig 53704 bp, 47 predicted proteins | sample EPASupsiteHSE605_FD_64523 | JGI IMG/M metagenome (GOLD analysis project Ga0074193, IMG submission 64523) | Bioremediated contaminated groundwater from EPA Superfund site, New Mexico - Sample HSE6-05 | ecosystem: Environmental > Aquatic > Deep subsurface > Groundwater > Contaminated ...
GCATTTTTTCTCATTCTAATCAGACTTTCTCTTTATCTTCTTTAGAACAATTCTTGACTGGATGTATGAAACATCATGGAACTGGTGCTAAAATCCTTCTTAATAACATCAAATATCAAAAGCCTTCAGATCTCTCTGAACTCAACAGATTTCTCAATATCATGTCTATTAAGGACACAAATGATATATATGATAATACTAATCATGTTCTATCATCATTCCAAAGAGAATTCTCTTCAATGAGAGATGAAATCCAGAGAATTTCTCAAAGATATGAACAACACTCAAGTGAAATGAATAACAAGATAAAAGAACAAGATAAAATCATACAAGAGCTGAAATTAGAGATCAATTCTGCAAAAGCGACAATAGGAGAGCAGAATAATAAGATTCAAGAAAAAGATTCGATATTATTCGAGAAAAACATGGTAATCCAAGCTAATGAAGCAGCTATTAACGAGAAAAATAAGATAATTCAAGCTAAAGATGATCAATTAGCCCAAATTAAGAAAAGATCCGAGTTTCCATTTAAGTCGGATCTGTTTTCAGGTATCTTTGATGGTTTATCTAAGAAACTTGGTAGGAATTTGGCTGATTCTAGTGATGTTGATGTAACAGCATCTAGCATCTTCAATAACAATCCAGCTACATATGGTCCTAAAAATGTTTTGAAGAATGATAATAGTCGTTGGTGCAGCGAAGGTATCCTAAATTCATGGATTCAGTTTGATTTCAAAGAAAGAAAGGTATCTATTACATCCTATTCAATGAATGAAAATGATAGAATTAAATCATGGAAAGTTGAGGGATCAACAGATGGATCAACATTCGAAATCATTGATAACAAAGTAGATACTACTGATTTCCAGAACAATGTTGAAAAATTTGATGATCCTAGTGCTCAAAAGAACTTTCCAGTTCAACCTAATAACAAGTATTACAGGTACATAAGATTCACTAATACTTATAAGAATTGGTATAATAGGGATTATTTTGATTTATACCGTGTTGAATTGTTTGGTTTTGTTAACTAAAATTATTTAGCTTATATACAATGATAATTCAAATTGTTTATTGAATTAAACACATATCTTTGGGTTTTGGTCTTTTTGCTTTTTCGCTTTCTCGGCGCAAGAGATTATATGATTCAGTAAGAGCATAACAAAAACCATCATTAACACAATCTCCCTTCAATGCTGAAGTCTCGAAAACCGTGATTCCTCGAGCCCTAAAGAAAGAAAGATACTCATTTCTTTCAATATTCCAATGTCCATCATTCAAATCAGTTTTATTTGCAAAAGCAACTATTCTATACTTTTTTTCTTGCTTATACTTCTTTATTCTCTCTAGAAAACTATTATACTCTTTGAAAGAACCATAAATATCCACAGAAAACACGAATATAAAACAATTAGCTCTTGAATACATGTTTAAGTCTATCATTTCATATTCATTACTGTTCAAGGCTAGCATTATTTTTGTATTGATGGTTTGGCCATTAATTTGAATACAATGACCCCATTGATCTTCTAAGCTAACTAAATAACCATCATCAATGAAGCGGTTAGTCAAACATCGATAAACAAGGCGTTGTTTCCCAACACCTCCCATTCCAATGACTAAAACAGATGGTGAGTTTTCCATTTTTAGTGTTTCAGAACACTTTTTCTGACAACTTTTTGACTGTCAATAGTTGAAAAAACTCTATTGTCATCTTTATCCTTGCTTCATCATTAAAAAATACCTATAATATTTACTATTATTTAGCTATTTTTTTTTGATGATACTCATAGTCACATTTAAGCCTATCTGCTACGGCAACAGAATCTGGTTGAGACATTGATCCCCACATTTGTCCCCTAAATTCAATTAAGCTTTTGAATATCTCATTATTCATTGTTCTTGATCTTTCATTATAAACTTGATGGTAATCCGGAACATATTTGTATGTAATGTCAGCGCATTCATATGGACCTACTCCAACAAACCATCTTGCTTGTTCAAACTTCTTATTAAATGGAAGGTCAATGCATCCTTCATAAGGATCAATATGAACGTACCTATTTTGATCATCACACCATGCTTCAAGCCAAAAATAGTCTTTGCTGAGGAGAGAAACAATCCTAAATGGGAATCCTAGTGAGTTAATAATTGCCGCAAATGCCACAACGAACTCTGTTGATTCTCCAACACATTTTTCCAACAATGTTGGCACTGAATGATAACGAACAAACCTATTATGCGCTCCACACTTGTTGCATAAGAATCTGCTCACAGAATAAGCACCATTTAGCCTTTCTGATTTTGTTGGAGCTTTTGGAGAATCTTCCGACATATCTGTTCCACAGTGTGAGCATTTTGGTATGGTGAATCTCTTGAAAAAGTCCTTGGAAAACCATTTTAGGACAGCTTCAAGTAATTCTGTACCATGAGCATTTTCGAAACTATCGTAGGGAATCATGGAAAGAATAATGGGTAGATCATCTGGATTAGCTGCAGCATTTGCGAGAAGATGCATATAATTCAACTTCGATAGCAAAGATATTGCTATAGCACTATATGAAAATGATGCAAATTTAACTGAAGGGTATGTGGTATCTAAAAAATGTTGTATAATTTCGTGTTCTGACTTTTCAACAACATGAAATTCCATATCCTTGAAGTCTCCAACAAAATCAATAATTTTAGAATCATCAAATTCGTGAACTTTTGGAGTTAGAACTACATATTCATTAATCGAATGGGTAAGCATAAGTTGCTCATTGATAACAGAAAATACATCATGAAAGGATGTTGATGGGGTTATATCGACAGGAATCCCGTTGCCATTCGAGATAAAGAAAACACGACATTTTTCCATTTATCCAGACAATTAATTGACACTTTTAAAATAATCGTTCAAGACTAGAAAGAGAATTGGGCAATGCGACTCGGATCTCTCTTCCTTTTTGAGAATAAGAATGGTATTAACATTATTTATATGTTGGCCAAGCAATGGAGATTCCATTGATGGGGCTGAATTTATCTTCACTGCAACTGATTATTGTAGCAAAAACTATAAATGATCTTTTTTTCACAAACAATAGCATTCATAAAAAGATTTACTCTTGAAATCACAAGAATTCTCATTGAATATACGAAATATATAAGAATGAGAATAACACACTGATCTCTCTCCAATTAGCCATTTGATTAGTACATATGAATTCGGCATAAGTTCTATATGGAGTGTCATCCAGAGTTTCTCTCATTGTTTGATCGATCGTTCTCTCATTTGTTATTCTGATTGTTTCTTCCAATGATCTTATTGGAGATTTCTCTAATGTTATTTCTGGTGCAATATCAATGAGAGGTATATCAGCATTACAATGATGAGAATTGAAGAATTGTAATTGATAAGTGATTCTATTTGTAAATGAATTATTATTAGATGTTGATACTGCTATTGAAGTAGAGAGTGATCCAGAGTGATCTATAAACGAATGAGACACTTCAAGAGAACCTGAAGCTATACAGAACAGATAGTTTTGATTATTATGGAATATGCAATACATCATCTTTCTTGTTCCAACTCCTTCTATATATAAAACTCCATATTGAGATGGACTGTTGTTTTGAACAATGTTAGCATATGACATTGCTATTGAACCTGAGCCAGAATCAAAGGATATGCAAATACTTTGAGACACATTGTTGTTTGAGTAAGTGCAGTATGAGCCTGAGTTTGAAGATGGTGAAAAGATGAGAATACCAGAACCATAAAAAGCATTGTTCATTGAACTGTTTGTGTTATCAACTCTCTGATTACCTGATCCTATTCTAATAGACCAATATCCAGATGTTATATTAGAGCAATATGATACTGATAGATACTCCATTTGATTCTCCTGAGAAGCAGTAAGATAAGCAAAATTATAGTAGGAAGCAGAGCATCTATTAGCACATATCATTCTGAGGTATGAATTAGTCGAAGAGAAGTATATTGCTCCTCCATCACCAGAACAAGCACAGGTATAGAACATTGAGTAATTGATACTCATTGAGTAAGAACCACCATCAACACATATTACACCACCAAATCCAGAGTATGTTAAATATCTTGAGAAGAAACAGTCGGAAATATTGATATTTTTTTGATCATAAGACCTTCCTTGATCTATACTTTCACTTTCACACCCCACCCCAACATCCCAAAAATTATCATTATCATTCAACCACAATAGGGGCACAATAGAGGGATTTTTGTTTTTTTTCAAATATTTGTATATAGTGTTTATTACATCTATGTGTTGTTTTAGGTCATCTAGTTTTTCATGATGACAAAATAATAGAATTGATAATAATGAGATAATAATGTTGGAAATTTTTGCTACTTTTAAGATAGAATCTATATTTTTGAGAATTTTGTTAAGTTTTTTGGTAGTTTTGAGTACTTTTTTAGAGAATATCATGGAACATACTGAAGAAAACGAATAGATTATTGGCGAATTCGAAAATCGAATGGTTTTGATTTCATATAATACAAAAAAGAGAATTCTCCCAATCAATCCTAAAAGATGAAGAAAATCAGATATAATGATATCCGAAATGAAGTTGGTACATGTTGCATTTCCAAAACATGTATATGGCATTAGCTTTACAAGAATTGTTGATGCCAATACTATACAAAGTATTGATGATGATTCATAATATTCTGCCGCTTTTCTAATTTGAAGCATATTGTTCAATATTCTAAGTAAATGATTGTTGTTGTTTTTTATTGTTGATTTTGATTGTAACATTACTGCAATTATCTATGAAAAAGTGGCCTTATACTTGGAATAATTTTACAATAAATAATCGTTTAATGTCGTATAAATCCGGGTCCATTTCTAGGGAGACCCAGTTTTTTTTTCGTGGGGGAGATCCTTTGAAAGAGGATGAATATATTGAGGATTCTGTGGTGAAACTTGGATCACGTATGCGGGAAGTTGAAAACGAGTTGGAAGATGCTTTGGAAGAATATGAAATGGTTCTAGAAACAATATCTTCTGATAAGAATTTTTTGATCAATATGGATGGCAGTGGAGAGCCAGAAACGAATATTGTTTTGCATATTAACGGATTACAGGAAACATTGAGAACTGCACAGGAGAGGCTTGATTTTTATCACAAAATGTCAGAAAACCATAATATTAGATCAATGAAAAAGCAATTATCAGATTATAAAAGCGAAATCGAAGAAGATAATGATAATTTGGTTGAATATCGGCAAAAAATACTTAAAGGAAGGAGAGAAATTAGCGAAATCATGCTTTCAGAGAAATATATGGGTTTTTGCGATGCCGAATCTGAGAAAAATGTTGCCAAAAATTGCATTGAGTATTTGAGTAAGATTAGGAGACTTATTGTTAATAAGCTTAATAGTCAGACATCCAAAGAGAAGCGCTTATTTTTAAATAATACTCATGAATTTGTGGAAATATATAATCTCACGTCTAGTCTCATTGAGTATTATCTTGCAAAAAAGGAATCTGATTTGCAAAAACATCTCTGCAACATTCATTATGATACTGTTATTTCATCAGAAGTGGACAAAATTGAAAAATTTAACTATCTCCTTCGTCTTTATGGCAAAGATGTCGAAGAAATCGACCCAATGTATTATGAAGTATTTAATCGCCCCATACCAAGCCCTACATTATCTCCATTACAAAGGAAATAAATTGTTGTTGTTTATTTCATTGTTTCTTGTTCTTTTTTCGTGTTCTCTTCAGTGTTCTGAACATTAGCTTCGGGTTTGTTATCCCCTGGTTTGCCGCTTAATTTGTTTGTAATTTTTGTTCTCATTCCATCAATTATTTGTTTTAGTTCACCTACATCTTGCATATGCTTTGATTTATCTGTTTCAAGTTGTCCCATCAATTCTTTATTCTCTGCTTCGGTTTGGGCGATCCTTTGCTTAATATCATTAATTGACTTGGGTTGAGGGACTTTTTCATCAAACTTTTTCTTGATTTCTAGTTCAATATCGAGCTTTCCCTTTTTGATTCCATAAGCTGAGGATTTTTCTCTCAATGAAACATTGGCATCCCTAAGTTCCTTGATTACATTCTTTAATTCACCAATATTCTGATTCATACACTTCGATTCGACTTCGCTCCTAAACCTTTCAACGTTGTTGGCCTCTATTTTTGTATCCTGTAAAAGCATTGCCAATCTCTGATTTTCACAATATGCAATTTTAACTTCTTCCTGTAATTCACGAACAGAAAAAGTTTTGTCATCGAACCTTGTCCTCTCAATCTCGGATTTCAAGGTTTGCAAAGTATTAAATGCACTTTCAACACTACGTTGAAGTTGGGGAATAGTATTACTATGATTAGTCGTAACTTGTGGCTGATCAGATTGTTGTTCAAATGTTTTATTAATAGCATTAGTATGAGCATTGATTCTATCTTGAACTCTAGATAAATGTGTACGTAGCTGTCTGGTACGATGTATTATTTTTTGTGTTTGAAGTTTTAGCTCGTAAACATCAGATGGTTTTATCTCAGGCGTTTTCTGGGCTCTGGATTTTGCTGTCGAAGTCATGTTTCTATTCATGAAAATAAAACCGCTAACGAATTTCACGGTTTTGTAAATAATGTAAAGTGTGTGTAAACCAATGTTTTGGCTTCTGTTTCTGTTTGGAAAGGACTATCCAAAGATTGTTGACTTAGCTGACTATTGTGCTTGCGAATGGGAAATTGGTGTTGATTATTGTAATTTTGATGAGTGTGTTGATGGTTCGATGTCTTTTAAAGGGATTAAATTGCATGGTGGTAATTATATGAATGGCACTCTATTTAAAAACTTAAATAGTGGGAGGAGCACTCAGATAATGAAAATATCATTAGAGAACTATGAAGCTTTGAATAAAACCATTGTTTTAAGGATAAATAATGGAAAATCTGAAGATTTATCTCAAATGAGTGTTAAAACAATGGAAAACTCTACAAGAGTGGCATCGGGATTTGTTCAGGGCTATGATGTGATTATTACTTTTTCTGTAGAACAACAGATTCGGATTCGAGTCATAAAAGGAAAGAAAGAGCTGCATTTGGCAGCTTTAAGGAAGGTAGATCCAGATAATGAGAATCCATTAAAGTTTTACCATGTTTTATCCATTATTGGCATGTTTGGTGTAATTATGTACATGATAATGTCTCCTGATGAACCTAGAGTCAAGCCACAAAAGAAGAATGACTAGTATCTTATTGCAAACTGTGGTACTATGTTCAATCGCGTGGATTCTTGTACGGGTCGGACAATTGGAGCACTTCTTTTTCTTCTGTCTCTTCGTAACAGTGCCGTAATTGAATGCGACTCTTCAATTATTTGTATTATATCTCTTTTTTTCTGGTTGCTAGATGAACAAAATGCACGTGGATTTCCAACTGGTTGACGATATGGTATTGTACTATTGGTATTTGCTTTAATATCTCGATGGGACGGACATTTAGGTATTATCTTCATTTCATCAATAAATAAGTCTTCCTTATCTATTTCAAAGAATTTATCGATTGTTCTAAGACTAATGTAAGTAGTTTTGAATACTGGAATGGGAATAAACGACTCGTTTCTCATCCATGAGTGGTTTAGAGCAGAATTGATATCCAACCTTTGATTAATATCGATACATATTAGGTTACGGATGAATGAGATACACTCATTGCTTATATTCATTGGGTTAAAGTATTCTCCCCGCTTGATTTGATCATATAAACGTTGTTTGTTTTTTTCTGTCCACGGAATGTTCCCTGACACCAATGCATACAAGATAACTCCCAAACTCCACATGTCGCTTTTAAATGGATCATAAGGGCACCCAGATAGAAGTTCGGGCGATGCATAAAATGGAGATCCACATGCTGTTGTTGCTAATGAATCACTTTTGAAGAATCTTGAAAACCCAAAGTCTGCAATTTTCACTGTATAGCCCTGATCAAGTAAAATATTTTCAAGTTTAAGATCTCTATGAGCAAGCTTCATTGAGTGAATGTAGCCTACACCCTCTAATATTTGCCGAAAAATGTTTTTGGCATCAATTTCCGAAAGCTTCTTGTTTTTAACAATATAAGAATTGAGGTTACCATTAACACATAAATCCATTAAAATATAATAGTTAAGAGTATCTTTCAAAATATCGATAAGTTGGACAACATATCTATTGTTAAGCTGCTGGAGTACACGAATCTCTTTTTCACATGTATCAAACATTGATTGATTAACCAACCTTCTTTGAGGGATAATTTTGCATGCAAATGAATCCCCTGTATCAAGCCGATATGCAATTTTCACAACGGAAAAAGCACCAAATCCAATTGTAGCTTTAAGTTGATATGGGCCAATCTTATTTGGTATAGCGATCTTTTCATCCATGGGGGATAAGTTTTTTATAAAATTGTGAGAAAACCTTTCAAATTATGGTAAAGTTTCCTGTAGACACATATTGAAAAGAACAATTCCCTCTTAAAACGAAACACTCCATTCAATTTTTATTTGCAGTCAGAAACTTATTGAAATGATGATCGATGTACGAACATGTATTAATGAATTTGTTCAACCATACTGGAATTTGGCAAAAATAATAATACGTACCCAGAAAAGTCCAAAATGGAACCCTCATTCAATTGACATATTGAATTTGGAGGTATCAAAACACCATTAACCCTAAAAGACCGTAAGCCTATATTTTCAATATAAAAATTGCTATCTTCCAAAAAGGAAATTATTGCTTGGTTTCTTGATAAGTGAGTACAAAAAGGATCAAGTCCATATGATAAATCAATATCAACAAACGTTTTATCGGTTGATCTTCCCAAAAGAATTGCCGCAGATTTCATCATATAATAGTGATCTGAGGCTCGAAGCATTGCCAGATCTCCATCCATAAAATATGATTCAGATATCAAAGAAAGCTGACTGTGCAAGGTAATTAGCTCATCTGATGCAGGAAATGAATCAATGTATGTTGGAGAAATGGGGATTGAGCATCTGCAAGAATCAAAATCTTTTGGCTCTAATTGTGTGTTCCTAAGATATTCGATTGACTCAAATGAATTTTCTTCAGTCAGACTGAATAATTCTTCATTCAACATCATTTTTGCTAGTTTGTTAATAACTTCATCATCTTGATCCCGAATTTCAATAATGCGGTCTTCTGTAGTTTTTTTATGTCTGATTGGAAAAACATTTGAATCTATTTTATATGAATGCAAAATAGAGTAATCTTCTTCCACGGTGTATCCAAAATCCTCTTTTGAATAAGAAGATTCTACAAAAATATCCGGAGGTGCTTTCATGGAATTTGTGAAAGCAATTTCCAATTCTTTGCATGTATATTTATCTAATCCTGGAGCTACAACTTGACAAACTTCCAATGGATATCTCATCAAATATATTATTAGAGTTATAAGATCTTCATTTGGTAATGGAGTTATAAAGTCATCCATTAAAAGTGACATTTTCGATATGATTCCTTTTTATAGATACTAGAATCTATTAAAATGGGTCATTTAATGATTAATATTGGCTCATAAGTAATCCCTTGATGGGAATGATTTGATTCCAAATTTGAATCTGCAAACACGTTTTCAAAGAATATTCATCATTATATTTTACATAGATGTTGCTAACAAATTGAATTTTTGAGAGGTTTTTAATATTAAAATTCTTAGAATAATTGGGAGATATTGACCACATATTTCAAAATAATGCTTTGGAAGGTTCTTTCATTGTTCTGGAGTAATAATGTTATTATTTGGCATACAAGTACAGGGTGTGTAAATCAAAGTATTGGAAATGGAAGGTCATATTTTAACATTAGTATAGAAATTTCGAATTGTTTCTTCTCAAGATCTTTAAAGTTAACTGGTAATGGAGGGGTTATTTATGTTGATGGCGGTTCTTACTTCATGAATATCAGTTATTCAATGTTTTACAACACTGCTTGTTCAATGGCTGGAGGTGCTTTTTACTTCAAATCTCTATCCTCAACCATTAGAATGGTATGTGCAAATAGATGCTCATGTGGAACATCTTACTCGGGTAATTTTGCTTTAATATGGATTTCTCAACAGAATCATGTTGAATACCTATCTGTGACTAATTGTTCTTATTCTACAAATGGAATCCATTCAATAAACTTATTATATGGCAATCACAGTGTAGGTAACACAAATAGTTCCCTGAATAAAGCACAATATGGTTCAGGTATCAGAGCGAACTCCCCATCTTCATTCACAAGTTCTCTCTGCACTTTCTCAAATAACCTAGATTTTTTAGGAGAAAGCATAAGCTTTTATTCATCAGGAATAATTTCAATGTCGTTCACAAATATTGTTCATAATAATAGTCCATATTGTGTATTTGCCGATTTAGATGGGGTTAAAAAGCTTATGTTTTGTGTCTTTAGGAATAATTCAAAATACCTTTTCTGTGTTAGGGGAGGGTCCATTGAAGTGTCACATTCATTCATTGATCATTTATTATCATCATTCTCATCTATATTCACTACTTCATTGCCTGTATCAACAAAAACTAATAATTCATTCTCAAAAAGTTCAACATATCAAATTGAATTCTTCAAATCATACTACTGTAATGCACAACTACCTGCGCCTGTTCCTTCCCCTATTGAAACTTTATTTGTGATGGAAACACCTTTTAAAACTGTGGAGGAATCTCCAATGAAGTCATTAGAAGAAACAAATGAAGAAACAATGGATCAGACTTTAAGAGTAACCCATGATTCCACTATTGGAGACACCTTGGTGAAAACAATCGAAATAACTCCAATAAGCACTCTTGAATATACTCCAGTGGTATCTATTGAAAATACTCCAGTGAATTCTATTGAAAGCACCCCAGAAAAAACCGTAGAATGTACTCCAGTGAATACAATTGAAGATACTCCAGTGAAAACTATTGAAGATACTCCCATGAATACTATAGAATGCACTCCAAGAAATACTATTGAAGATACTCCAGTGAAAACTATTGAAGATACTCCCATGAATACTATAGAATGTACTCCAGGAAATACTATTGAAGATACTCCAGTGAATACTATAGAATGTACCCCAGGAAATACTATTGAAAATACTCCCATGAATACTATAGTATGTACTCCAGGAAATACTATTGAAGATTCAAAAGTTAACAATAATACAGGCTCAAGTTCAATTGGGATAGTGTTGGTGTCGTTTGCAATAATAATAATAATAATTATTATTATTTATACGGTAGGACTAATCCTAAATTCTAAATATGAAAGCTCCAATAATTCTAGATCAAAATCAGATGGCAATGAAATCTCAACAATCTAATGTAATAATTTAAATATTAAATTATACCTTCTTTTTAAAATTAGTTCTTTCATGATTATATATTTTATTATGAGATTGAACCCTATTGATTACTTATAGATAGATAAACAAAATCAACTCGATACACTAAGTTAACAAGGCTTTTAAGGGCATTATATTTTGATTACGACCCACAATGCCAATGGAGCTGGTATAATGAGAACTTCAAGTATTATATTGTTTATCCAGCTTTTTAATAGTCTCTGCTAAAAGATCATTCTCATCTAACAATATTCCTTAAAAATGTATTTCCCATTTCCTAACTTCTCATAGAGCATATATTCTTCAGTTTTTTCTCATATAGCTTTTATTTATCCCCAGATAATTTATTCATAATAAAACTCTTGATCCATGAAAATTGTTTTGTTGTCACTAATCTTATCAAATATTAACAATGCGGTAAGTTTTCCTCAAGACATAATTGGAAGAATCCCAAATTGGCACCTTATCAGTACCATCAGAGCATCAGAACTCTTAAGTTTCTGGTTCTGTTCAATACTCTCAAGATGAATTAATATTTAATGAAGATCTCACTATATCAACATTAATATTTCATACTTATGAAATCAACAAAATTTATTCTGGTCATTATAAAAGTAAATGGGAACAACTGAAACAGATGGCAGGAAAAATGGTCCAGACATTGTTATGTCTTAACATCAAGATCAAAAAATAATTAAACACTTAATGGTATTTTCAGCTTCATCTTTGATTGGATAAGATATGGGACATTCTTTAATAGTCTTAATCAATTGAGAATTGTGATTAGCCTCTCTTTCAACGACTTCCAGCAGTTCTACTGTTGGAAATCCATGAATTGAGAAAAATGGGAACTTCTTCTTATGTTGGCAATGGAATTGGAACATGTTTATCAAATTCTTCAGGACTAGTCAGTGAAGTCAAATAACAGTTAGTTGCTTTTTTGGATGCCTAATCATCTGACAATTTTTTCTCTTCAAATCAAGTTAATAGATTTATTTACTATTTGGCTGAGATTCTAGTCTAATGTCTAACTTTAGCCCATATTCATCCCAACAATACAGAGACACTCACGTTTTACTCTTTTCAAAATCAGTTATTTACCAATTAATAGAATTTGAAAATCCATTTATTATAATATTAATACTACCATATTAAATGAATATCGAATAATTGGATAATTATTATTGAAAGGATTGTTGGTCATCACGGTCATGGATTCTTCAAAACCTCCTTTCCCCCAACATTGATCAGTGGGAGAGAAAGCCAAAGCATTAGTATTTCCAATTCCAGCGTTGAAAACAGTCCCATCAATGAATTCACCTATTCTATTGGACGGGGAAAGATTATTAATCTGACATGATGAGAACTTTGGAACGATGCTTGAAGAAATTGTTTGTGCATCATGGTTGTTAATAAATGAGCACTGGATAAAAACAGGGGTGAATGATATTGGTATATGAGGAAATATATATATCCATACATTGGATAGGACAGAGTTATTTATGAAATTCCAATTTTTCACTCTTCTTTCAGAAGCTTGAATCGCGGCAAAACCAATAAGGCCATTTCCAATACAGTCTCTAATCTGACAGTACAAGCCTATTGTATCATAAACACCAAGTGTTGAAAACACCATTCCTCCTCCATATGCATTTAGTGAATATGTCTTTGTCGCATTATTATTGTTGTAGCGAAAATATGTGGTTCCTGCAAAAGAAGCCCATTGAGAGAACACTTCATTTGATCCAGCAAAAGCTTCACATGTGTTGTTAATATCTGATTGATTCAAGTATGCTGCATGTGCCACAACCTGGTAGGAGGGGGGATCATTTGTATTTGAGCAATTAAAGAAACATGTGTTCTTCATAATGGCTGAATTGCATCCTGCAGCTATTGATAGACCACCTGCAGAATATCCATTTGGCCATGTGGAAAGGCAATGATAAAAACCAGACCTCAAAATTTTGAAATTAAGCTCATTGTTCTCTATGTAAATTGCACCACCTCTAACATCAGATATGCAATCCTTGAAAATGCAATCAAAGAATTGTGCAGTTTTGGAATTAATACGAGCGGTAACAGAATACCTTTCTCCTACAAAAATTGAATACTGTAGCATGCTATTCATTCCTATTGGTCGGTTTAAAAACCTCTTAAAAGTACTTTCTTTCATAACTACATCTAGCGAAAAAAAAGTATCAATAATTGGCGACAAAAAATAACTAAAATGGCTATTCATCATACTAACAGATGTTCCTTTGCTAATTAATGAGCTCTTTACATAGCTTTTGCTAATAAGAAGGTTAACAAGAGATAAGTTCATTCAAAAATTAATGACAGTTCAGCCCTCAAATTTGTATTGTCTTTATTTTTATCGTTAAAAAAATTGAAATTTGTGTTTATTTCTTGGTCATTTTTTGGAACAGGGAGTCCCTGGTTTGCTGAAGTCTTTTTTCGGCATCATTGATTTTCTCGATTAGTTTAACAAATGACGGATCACTTTTTGTGATTGAAATACCTTTTTGATATGTTTTTCGGGCTTCATCAATTCTTTCAAGACCAATTTCTGCTTCAAGTTTCCTAACAATTGCTTTAGCGTTGTTTGCATCTTGCTTGAGTACCTCTTCGGCATGATTAATGCATTTATACCAGTTGTTAAGTTTGGAATACACCATTGCGAGATTATTGTTATACTTCTTTTTCAATTCTGTGAATTCAGATCCATATTTGCTTTTGATCAACTTTAGAGCTTGTTGATATAATGCTTCACAGCCTAAAAAGTCACCATTCTTAAAAAGAGTTCCTGCCTCAGTATTTAGTTTTTCTGCTTCATCCTTGGCTTCTGCATCACTTAGATTCTTAATAATATCAAGAAGCTCGATTTCAAAAACCAATGTAGCATTTGCTGGGATTTTTCCCGATCCAGTACTGCCATAGCCCAAATCTGAATGGATTGTGAACTTTGAAAGCTCTCCAACTTTCATTGTTGCAACACCCTTACTCCATCCTTCAATGACACCTGAGCCAATTGTAAACTCAAAAGGCTCACCACGGCCTCTTGAACTATCAAACTCACTTCCATCACTTTCAAGTGTACCAACATAATGAACGGATACCTTCTGCCCCTTGGTAGGAATTTCACCAGTGCCTTCACGGATGATCACCTTGGTAAGCTTTCCATCACCAGTAATATCAATTGCATCCACTGACATAGCTAACAATGAACTGACCACTTTTCTTTGAATTCATAAGTCGTCGGAGAAAAAAAGTGCTGGCAATTTTTAGGATATTTATTCATCATCATCTGTATCATAATATGACCCATATTCTTCTTCTTCGGGCTCGGCTACTGCTGTGGGATTGTTGTTTTCAAGTCCAAGCGCCTGGGTGATCAATTCAGACGTTTTCAGCATTCCAACATTGCTCAATTGCTGCTTCAAGGGAATTCCAGAAATTTCTGATTGAACGGCAGCAATCCAATCATCACGATCTGTTTCACTGTTAGCAACTATTAAATAGGCTCTTTTTGGAGTAATGACTTTAAAAGCACAACCGCGCTTGCACTCAGGCGCCTTTTGAACAGAGCAATCGCTTGTGATTGAAAATTGGCCCATTTCCTCTTTGTATGGAACTCTAAAATATTGCATTTTATTCTTAGTAAGGACAAAAAATCTGTTCTTCCATGATGGAATAAATCCGCCCTGTTTCTCGAGCCATCCATCCTTAACAATTGGAGTATTCATATATGCACTTTACTAATCGTAAATATGGTTGGAAATATCAACTCTTGAGAGGGAACGACTCCTTAACCCTGTAGATCATGCAGCTCATCTGCGACTGTTTTTGCTTCCCAGTTCGTGATTGCTAAAAGGTCAGTTCCAGGCCTCCTCACAATTCTTGACTTGTTTGTGCTTACATTATTCATTTCCTCTGTCATAATATCTTGTAGTTTCCTCAAATCTCCAAAAACCTGTTCTGCATAATTCTGAAAAGATTCCTTTTTATCAGAATCCATTGTCTGAATATCCTTAAGTTCTTTCAATGATAACCCTATATTCTCCATGATCTTTATCACTAATTCTTCAGCATATTCTAGGTTCTCTAGTGGGTGGCTCATATTGCACTTGACAATTTGATTTTACATAACGATTATTTTGCATGAAGAATGAAACCTCGTTTTTTATATGTTCCCAGTGCAAATCTTTATGTTATACATCGAATTCTCCATTTACTTCGGATATTTTACAGGTAAATTTTGGAAATTTTGTTAGTGTTGAATATGATACACCAATTCCATGTTTTCCCATATGTTCGAATTGCATTGATATGTCTGTTAAGCATGCTAATAGGCTAGCTGGGCTTTATCGTAAATTTATCAGCACATCAACGGAGCTGGATGGATATGCAAAGAGTTATTTATCAAAGTGTTTGAAAGTTGAACCAACAAAGAAATATGAGATTGATGAGTATAATATATCTTTGGAGTCGAAATCGCCAATTACAGAGAGCAAAACAAAGCCTCCAATGCACAAAAGTATTCATCCTTTGTTTGGACAGACCAAAATATTTCACATTTCTTTCCAAGGGCTCTTTGGTGTCATTAACCAGCTAAGAATAGGATCTCTTAAGTCCAATACTGTTCCTATTGACGAAATTCAAATGGCTTTGTATCTCTTATCTCGGTACTTAGTATGCCTGCTTCGACAGTACAAACTCTCAGTTGATGGAATAGCCTTGGCATGCATCCCCCAGTTTTGCGGCATCGAACTCAAGTATCCGGAAAAGAAATCACAAGTCAAATCATTCAATACATCTCTCGATAATTTATATAGCCATTTTGAACAATTATTTGGTCTGTTATCTAAAAAGGGTATCTCTCCTCCATATCAAATAATCAGCACCCATCACTCAATAGGAGGAATAGAGTATCTCTATGCATGGCAGAACCCATTCAACTTTGTGTGCTGCACTAAAAGGCTTCTTATAAACCTGAAGACAGTCCAGGTCCTACAGAGCCTGTTTTAATCGTTTTTTCAATGAGAAAAGTGGTTAGGCTGGCCATTATTATCTTAACCAGGTCGAAGTATGTATTTGCTCGCGATGATGATATTATATGCACCACCTATCTGATTACAGATGAATGCAGTATCTGAGCATCGCGTAATATTTTTCAATACTAACACACAGATTGTTTCCCCTCTGAGTTTGAAGTTATAGTTAATAGTAAATGTTTGTTTTTAATCATGTAATTGTTTTAATTTCTATTTGTTTATCCATATATGATGAATAATCTTCCCAAAAAGACCCGGGCAAATCTGAGAAATCGAGGAATACGAACCCTAAATAACATGGATTTATCCCAATTTAGTGGTTCTATTGATTTATCGCAAAACCCGATTTCAACTTTAGAAGTTATTCCTGAATTAATTGGATTCACAGAATTAAACATGGATGATACGAAAATCGCATCATTCTATGGTGCCAAATCTCAGCCCTCTTTGTTGTCATTTAGTTGTAGGAATACTCCCATATCTTACGCCAAGTTTTTAAAGCATATGGCTGTTATTGTATTTGGCGATGAGTTAAACTACATTAATGGATTAATAATTAGTAAATCAATTAAAACCGAGGCGAAAGAGCGGCGAAATAGCCTGAAAGAATACCTTACAAATGGATGGATTCTCACCTCAGTGACCCCAATGCGTCTTATAGACCAACAAACTAGAAAAAGGATTACAATTTTTAAAGAGAATGAGGAAAAACCTTCTGTTGTCGAAAGATCTTTAGAAATCAAGGATATTGACATTCAAGTTCAAACACAAGATGGTGTCGAGGAGGAAGAAGAAGAGGATCAAAATGAGAGCAATGAAGCATTGTTTGCTTTAAGAATCAAGTTCAACCAGTTAGTGCATCCAGATGATAATGGCATCGTATCAAGAACAACCCAAAAGGCAGTTACTCGTGAACCAATGACCAGAATATCAATAAGGCAGCTTTTTAGATACCAAAAAAGTCGATGTTAAGAAATACAACTCCACAATTTAATTAAACTATTCTAGCGCTTTTTCTCCCTTGCCAAAAAAGCTTTTCTTTAGCATTATCATTAATTCAAGATATATGGTACCTAAAATGAATGAAAGAATAGCCCCATAAACCAACTTTGAATAAGGAAAAATGTGCTTGGATCCAAATACATTAATGTTTGAACCTGATTTCCCATTAGATGTGAAATCTCTTTCAGGAATAAAGCCCAAATCGGAATTGGGAAATCTCAGGCTTGATGGTACATCAGCACTAAACTTGCATTTTATTGTACTAATCTGGCCTTCTTTGGCGAATATTTCCTGGCTCTCAGAATAAGTGAATATGCACTCAACAATGGATAAGCTATTGCCATTTTCGGCATAAATTGTATATGCATTTGATATAGTTGTTTTACAAAACAAACAACCTTTGATTACAGAGTCCGAACCAATTTCTTTAATAAATATGGCCGCAGCAGAATTCTTTGATTTTGAATTGTGGGAAAGCTTATTAAAAAGACATTGATTAATAGAAAGCAATGATCGAGGAGATGGAAACATAAGACCCCCATTTTCACCCGATGACTTTATCTTTGTGAATTCAACAAAAGAAACGGAAATGCTCAAAGACTCATCATATATCCCTCCTATCGATGTCGCCACACAACTTGTCATATTGGAACAATATATCCTGCTCTCAGATTCAGATTCCTTACAATATATTCCAACGCTTTGAGCATCGCTTTTGAAAACAGATGAATGTTCGATTTCGATTTTTGTTTCATCGCCTTTAGAAACATAAAATGCTCCTCCTTTCTCAGAAGAACACCTAACAAAACTAACATATGAACCGCAAACCTCATTGAATGTATAGAAACCACCTCCTTGTTTAGAAATACAATCAATAAAAAGAACATTATACATATGTAAATTCTGCTTCAAATTCATTGCTCCTCCAAGTTCATTTGTAAGTTTAAAATTCTTAAACTTACTATTAATCACTTTGATCGGCTCTGTAGCAAATGCCTGCCTTGTGTATTCATATACTTTATTGATCATATAAGCATCTCTATCAATTACAATGGCTTGGCTCAAAAAATTACTAAAACTCATGCATTTCAAAACCAATCTTGATCTAAAAATACTATTAATAACTCCATAATATTGATTCTTAATAATTCCTTGGCGTAAATTATAGTTCACTCTATTATTACTGAACATTGGAGACAAAATTGCAGTGTTATAACAAAGATGGCTTATTGTTGAATTCATTTTAATGAAAGTAAAAAATTTACATAATCGTTTAGCCTGAGAATCATACTAAATTTACTATTTCGCAGTTGATTTTCTGATTGGACACTTCTCTTCAATGCGATGCTCGATCATATCAATTCTCGCTTCCGCTTCTAAAACATCTTCCTTTGAAAGATCCCATACTCCAGGGCTTTCTTCAAATAGCATGAATCTGTTCTCAATTTTTCTCAAGAACTTGTCTCCCCTGAGTTTATCTCTCACAAGTTTAGCAGCAACTGTGGCTCTAATAACTTTGAGATCGGTTTGAATCTGATCAAGTCTATCATTTGATTGCTTAAACCTATTTCTTAGATCTTCCATTTTCTGCATTGAAGGGGTATCATGGGTTTCAGATGCTTTTGAATTCTGGGCAATTCGTTGCTGGCTTTCTGATATAAGTTTTTGCATTTCCTTTTCTAAATCTTCTTTATCCTGTTTGACTTTTGACAACATTTGAACTTTTGTTGATCTTATCTGACCAACAATATCCTCTTTCGCTTTGAAGAATAATTCTTTGTTAGAAGGAGCTTTATGAGCAATTTTTGCTTGCTCAATAAGAAGACTTCTTTGAAGCTCAAGGACTCCTGCTAGATCATTTAGATCTTCCTGTTGTTGAACCAGTCTAAGTCTTATTTTGTCCAAATCATTTTCTCTCGACTGTTCAGTAGTATCAAATAGTGTCTTAAACAAATTAGAATAATGTTCTTTCTTCCCTGCATGATCCTTATCAAATCTAGTTCGAGCAATGTTAAGCTTTTGGTTAACCGAGGTATTAATCATGCTAGTTGATCTGGCAGTAAAATAGTTTATGTTTTGTTCATGAATCTCGCCATTGCAAAACAATAAATTGTAGTCTTCTTCGTCAAGTAAATCAAAATTCATTCGAAGAACTAATGGAACTGCTATTTCTGGATTTTGGGGCAAAAGTTTCATGACAAAAGTTATAAAAGCTTTTTGGTGATCTGGCCTGGTTTCAATTAATGAAAGGATCTTGTATATTACATCGGTTGGAATGGTTTGAAACCTTGGATCCGCTAATACTTGCTGGAATTTAGAGGAAGCAAGCCTGATACCAATACTAATCTGGCTTTCATCATTCCTTTCAATACTCTTGATCAATTGACTCACAATATCTGGTGCAGGGACATCTTGAATCTTGTTTGTATCTAAATATGTGTTGCAATACTTAATGAGACTTGGAACCTCCCATTCTTCACCTAATTGCCTTAATTCCCAAACGTTTTCTGGGGAAGCAGTAAAAGTTTGTAATTGGCACGCTGTTACAAAAACCTGAAAAACATCAACTGGCATATTTGTGCTTTCTACAATATACTTTTCGGGATTTTGAATGAAAATCTGATTAAATCTTCCAGACATTCTCGAAAAAGTCTTTGGATTAACATAAAAAATCTCAGAGCCGTATATTATCTGATAATCAAATTTATCGCGGACTTCCGAATGAGCTGAAGCGCCAGAAACAGACATGAAAAAAATCTAAAGCCGTTTGATAACGGTAATCGTGTTTACACTGTAAACCCTAGAATTAGACCCTGGAGAAAAACAGGATATCCTAATACAAAATTTCGATGCATGGGGCTTTTTGCACCAGATACCAGATTTAAAACAAAGAGCCCGTTCTTTGATTTTTCTCCGCAATTGCTAATTCTTTGTACATCATCTACAAAGAAAGATGTTGATCCATTAATAACTAATGAGCTGTCGATAAAGCCTGATCCTCCACCTCCAGGACCACCAGCATAATTTCCATTTGTGCCACCACCACCACCAAAATAACCACCCCCGCCACCTGATCCAGAACTGCCACTTGATTGAGATGTTGCCCCACGTCCTCCTTTCAATGATGATCCGGGTAAGCTGCCCAAATTCCACCCTCCAGCTCCTCTACTTCCTCCGGCTGTTTGGGTACCACCTCCTCCAGAATATGAAGGATATGTTTTATAATATCCTTGTTCGCCAGCAATTCCGCCTCCGTTTCCGCCTCTGATTTCTCCCCAAGGATTATATATCATTCCGCCACCTCCTCCACCTGCAAGAATAACACAGTTACTTTGGGATACCACATCATTAAACAGAGCAGAATAACCTCCTCCTGTTCCAACATAAACTCCAGCCGAATTTGTTATTCCAACAGACCCACCTCCACCAAAAGACTCTGGTGCCCCGCCTTCGGTCTCAATCCCCCCTTGGCCAACATGCAAAATATATTTAACATTTCTGATAAAATATATATCTCCTGATGAATATCCGCCTTTTCCTCCATTTGAACCTCCCCCTGCTCCCCATAACTTCACTTGTCCCCAAAAAGATTCTTGAGGAATAATATTATACTCCCCAAACTCGCTAATTTTCAGGCAATCACCTTCAATGGAAACCAAACTTTGATCACTCCTCTCAACTCTGATTAAATGACTCAAAGAGATCAATGAAAAGACAATACAAATCATTTTTGCCAAAACGATAAATTTTTACATTAAAAATTACATGAATATATTTGTAGAGACACAAGAATTGGGTATATGAATATATCCCCATTGATATTTCTCCTTTTGGAAATAATAAAGAAATGACATTCTTCATTATAGGTCCTTGGAGAAAGGTCATCATTTATTGGTACATCTGCTTGACAAAAGTGCTTTCGATAATGGGGGATCATATATGTTGCAATTGTTGCGATTGTGTTATTATTAATAGTTGAGGATATACCATTGTGAGAAATAAAGCTATGGTAAATAACTCCAAACTTACCATTGGTTATTAGATTGTTCTTGTTTCCAATAAATATGCAATAGTTGATATAAAACCTAACTGAATCAACAGTGACAACGGAATCTTGAGGGCTATTATTATACAAAATGTTTGCAAAAGATATGTTGCCTTGAATATCGAGAATACGAAGGCAAATATTAATAACAACTATGTTGTTGGAAATGGTGCAGTATGAACACGAAAAGTTATTTGATTTATCAACATAGATACCTGCCCTTCCTAAAGCAATGTTCAGTGAGCTATTTGAGTTGTGAACAATCTGTTTTCCATGATAAACAAGAAATGATGTGTATCCTTTTACCGATTGATGAGAACATTGAGCAACTGATAGATACTCAACAAAATTGTTAGAAGTGGCATCAAGACATGCAAAATGATAGTATTCATTAGCTGTACAATTAAATGCGCAAATCTTCCGAAGATAACAATTCAAAGAGGCAAAGTGTATAGCTCCTCCTCTCTCAGAACATGAACACATAAAAAATTCAGAATTAGAAACATTCATCGATAGTGATCCAGAAAAAACATATATTACTCCCCCGTATCCAGATAAAAGAGTGTTTCTTTGAAAACTGCATGAAAATATACTAATATTCCCATTATAGTATGATCTTCCAGCATTTATGCTCTCATTTATACAGTCAAAACCGACAAAATTACCCCTCGAATAAAATATTGCAACATTTGGTGTGTTTGAATCTTTCCATAAAAAAGACCATATCGCAAATTGGTTTTTTGTAACAAATAAGCACATAAATAATACAACAATATACTTTTTCATAGTAAGAAAATGCATATTTATATTATGCATGAGAGAATTACCCCAAAATACTCGAAGAAAACAAAAAAATGAATACATATTCCAATTTTATATTTTATAATTTCAATGAAGATTAATAATGTAAAATTCAGAATTGGTTTTGGCAAAAATTAACACCCCAATTATCATCATAAAAATATCCTGATTTCATCAGATTTGGAATTTCCATTAATTAGTTATACTATCAGAGTCCAAGATAAATCTATTAGCAGAAAAAGTTCTCATTAAAAGGAATTTCTTTATTTTATATCAAATGATTACTCACATTTATTATTCCTTTCTCTTGATTAATCTTTGATCATCTTATTGGATTTTGTTCTTAATGAACTTATTTTATTCAACACAAAAAATTGGCCGGATTGTAAAGCACCATAAATGTTTTGGTCTGTTTTCTTTTCTCTTTGTTTAATTACTAGTGATGGACGGCGTGATTTTTATGATATCCTTGGCCTAAAACATGATTGTGTTGACAGAGAAATCGAAAAAACATTTCAACGATTATCCAGAAAATACCATCCTGATAAAAACAAGGGGAATTCCCAAGCCGCAGAAAAATTCACAGATATAAACGATGCTTATGCAATATTGCGTGATCCTCTCAAAAGAAGGGTTTACGATTTATATGGTGAACAAGGAGTTCATTTGCTTGAAGCTCCCAGAACAGAGTATGATCCCACATTAGGATTGGGCAGACAGAGATCAGAAAGTGATAATGACCTTGCATCAGTAGTCAGAAGAGTTGGTCCAACACTTCGACTTGATTTCCCGGTTGAACTCATTGATTTCCACGAAGGAAGAGTATTTCCTGTGGATTTAACTAGAAGAACTATGTGTAGATGCCCAACAGCTGGATTTTTCTGTGACAAATGCAGGGGCAGGCCCACAATCCGTGAGAACGTTACTCTCCAATTGGTTGTTGAAAGAGGCTCGGATGAAGGATCCGTTGTGCTTTTTAAGAACGCTGGAGATGTGAGTGAGGAAAATGCACCAGGCGATATTGAATTCATTGTTACTAGCAAGAAACACCCACTCTTCAGAAGAGAAGGATCAGACCTGCATATGGATGTGGAAGTAACACTTAAAGAGGCCCTGCTGGGATTCATAAGAGAGTTCAAGCACTTCGACGGAACTACCCTCATTGTTGAATCTAAGCAACTTCTCGGTTGCGGAAAAACTTTAAGAGTTAAGAATAAGGGACTCCCTAAGTATCTGTTCCCTGGGGAATATGGCGACGTTGTTGTCCACACCAGGCTCCTCTGGCCAAAATCATTGTCCGACCAGAATAAGAAGAGGCTTGTGGAGGCCCTCTCCCCATAATAAATCTTTAACCGGATCTTTATCATTCGAACAAACTAAGTCAATTCTAGAAAGTTGTTCAACCAGAGTGTTCAAATTTTTAAATGTTTCGCTCTCGCTATGATGGTGATGCCACCACTTTTTCGAACGAAGGAAGGATTCATCAAGTCGAAAATGCTGTTAAGGCAGTTCAGCAAGGTATGCCAATTGTTGGATTAAAGTCAAAGACACATGCAGTTCTAGCATGTGTCATGCATGCCCCCTCTGAGTTTTCATCTCATCAACCAAAGGTATTTAAGATTGATTCTCACATCGGTGTTGCTATTTCTGGTTTAACCGCTGATGGACGTGGATTATGCAAATTCTTAAGAAATGAATGCCTTCAACACCAATATGCTTATGGAAGCGAAGCAAGGGTTTCAGATTTAGCCGATATTATTGCTTTGCAGTCTCAAAAGAAAACACAAAGGTATGGAAAGCGCCCCTATGGTGTTGGTCTCTTAATGATTGGTGCAAGCGCTGATGGCCCTCGTCTTTTCGAAACATGCCCAAGTGGACAGCACTGGGAATACTCTGCACAAGCTATTGGTCGTAGAGCTCAGGCTGCTAAAACATATCTTGAGAGCCATTTGAATGAGTTTGCTAACTGTTCTAGAGAGGAGCTTATAACTCATGCACTGAAGGCATTAAACGATTGCAAATCAAGAGAGGGTAGCAATCTTGAAGCAATTGCTGTAGGAATTGTCGGTGTCAATGAACCATTCACAATCATCGAGGGAGAACAACTTCAACAGTTCAATTAATAAATACCTGATGAGCTTTTACATTTATTCTGATTGACAATACTGTGTCATTCTGATCAAGGTCTCCTCATTCATAATAAAAGCACCATTGGAGCTCAATGCTAGTATTGACGGTCTCTCTTCTGCTGTTGTCACTATAGTACACATTCCATCAGCAATTTGCAATTCATCTTTCGATGGATCAATGTATAGCACACCATCTATGAGAGCAAATTGGCAAGCTTTTACTGGCACGGACGACACTGTCCTGGTCTCATCGTGCAACACAAGCTTAGCTTCATCATCTAGGCTATAAATTGGCAGGACAAGATTAGAAATGGCGTATTGAAGTCCTTGAATGAGTGCTATTTCGATACTTCCATCTTCAGATAGAATATTTTGCTTAACTATTACCCTCCATCCCCATAATTTCACTGATGAATGAAATGCATTATGTGGATCAGGTCTTACAATCTCAAACTCGTTCAAATCTATAAAATTCTTGGCCAAAGATTGGACATATGAGCTGAGTGTTGGATTCACGCTTTTTTGGATCATAGGAGATGATACAACCGAGTTTCTAACTTCAATATTAATTGATGGGGCGATAGGCTGCGGAACAGCCTCGATTTTGGTGGCAACAATCGTTTTTCCGATAATCACCATTGATGACCCAAAACATTTATCAAAGCACCCACATGTGCAGTAGCATTTCCTTTTTTCATCAATCACTCTGCCATCACTTCGCTTTCCGCCTTTCAAGTAGTCTTTGAGAAACAAATCAGGGGCAAGAACTTGCATATATTGGTCGAGCTAAATTTTATTATTGGGAAGACTAGTTTAACATATAGATTAACATTTTAGATAAATGGAATCTGAACAAAGTATAACAACTAATGAACCAAAATTAAGCAGAAATAACTCGACTTCTGGTATAAACAAGGAGTTAATTAAGGAAGAGAATAGACTTCTATGGACCCCTAGCGATTTTGAAGCTATGGATGTCATATTGCATAGTATCCAATCAAAGAACCCAAATTTACCGAATGAATGTTAAATCAAATAGTATACCGATTAAAATCAACAATTTATTGCTTTTTTGCATCATTATTAAAATTTTGGATTTATACCAGAGAATCATTCAATCTTTTCTTCATTCACTGCATAAGCAAATGAATTGAAGTTCGATTGGCAAAAGATTGATATGATTTTTAGGTTGGAATTAATAAAAACAATATTGAGTTTCAACAAATCTTCATCAATAAGGACACTGAAATGAAATATGAACCCAGTTTTTTCATTAATACTCATAAGAGTTCACGTGGAATAGTAATAATAAAGATTGAAATAATGGATTAATTCTATAAAGATCAAGAAAATATGTTCATCAAGGTTAAATAATAAGGTAAGTATCAAAGATGTGGAGGTTTCGAAAAAAAACAACTTTGAACAGTAAGAATGTTTTGATGTGTATAATGATGGATTTCTTTTATTGAATGAACTTTCAGACTCAATAAAAAAAAGGTCCACCCGTAATCATTGAAAAACACTCAAAAAAGGTTCTTTAATGAATCATTATTTTTCTGAAAAAGGAATTGCAATTCGTCCGTGAAGTGGTTTGTAGAGACCTCAGTTAAAACAATTGCACCCATATACTTGATGATTAGGTCATTATTGGTAATGAAAGAAAAAAACACACCAAAAGCTAAGAATAGAATGTCTTGAAATATTTACTATACATGCAATAATGCTTTTCCATGATCATGTTATATTGATAAATATAGAATCGTAGTAAAAAATATTGTTCTCTCTAATGTTATCCTCAATGATCCTTGGTTTGTTCTATTAATTGTTTCTCCATTTGATCTCATTGGAGAATTATGGAGTGTATTCAAAGGTATACTTTCTGTTATTAGAACATCAGCATTACAATGTAGTGATTTGAAGAACTGTATTTGATATGTCATTCTATTTGTAAATGAATTATTTGTTGTCAATACTTCCAAATATCCTGTGAATAGGAGGGATGAATGGTCAATATATGAATGAAACACTTCAAGGGATCCTTCAAAAAGGCAGATTAGATAGTTATGGTTATTTTGGAATATGCAATGTATTATCTTTTTTTGCACTGCTCCATTTGCAAATACAACCCCATAGTTACTTGGGCTATTGTTATGTACTATATTTGCATATGACAATGAAATTGTTCCTGATGTAGAATAGAATCGTATGCAAATGCTATTAGATGCCATATTGTTTGAGAATGTACAATAAGAGCTTGTGAATGATGATGGAGCACTGAAACCAATACCAGAATCCTGAACAACATTGTTCATTGAACAGTTTGTGTTGTCTGCCCTCTGATTACCTGTCCATAAATTAATAGTATAACGTCCAGTCAATGAATGAGAACAACAAGATACTGATAAATACTCCACTTGATTCATCTGAGAAGAGGAAATATAAGCAAAATTATAAGACCGAGAAGCTCCGCAAGAGCATCGATGAGCACAGAGCATTCGAAGATAGGAACTCGAAGAAACAAAGTATATTGCTCCCCCATCTTTTGAACAAAGGCAGTTATAGAACATAGAAAGCAAAATATTCATTGTGTAAGAACCAGAATCAACATAAATCACACCCCCATATCCGGTAAGTTGAGAAGATCTTGAGAAGAAGCAGCCGGAAACATTGATATTCATTCGGTAATAAGACCATCCTTGAACCTTTGTTTCACTTTCACACCCAAAACCAGAACATATATATAATTGATATTCTTTCAAACATAATAACTGGGAAGTTGGTGAATTATTTGAAATCCTTCTTTGAATCGATCCATGATATATGGCCCCATTGATTTGACCAAACAAAAAAGTTAAGATGGGAATGACTATGATCGAAAAGCAGATTATTCTCATGGAAGATTGATACCATTTGAAGGCTTTTTTTTGAGTTGAAACTTGTAAGAATAATCTGAAATAACTCATAATAAGATTTGATACAAGTTGTATAGCAATAATGTCAATGGGTTGGAAAAGAACCCCCAAACAATACTTATTTGAAGATGTAACATTAGATATTATTAATCTAATAAAAATTAGGAATAAATAAATCGCATATCTTAAATCATTACTCCATTTATTAATAAAACAACCTGAATTTGTGCTCGAGTACCCAATGAAAATTGATGAAAACGCAATATTACTTCTACTATTGAAAAATTCACAATTCATACTCAATAAAAGTATAAAGAAATAGATAATGAGGCTCAAATATGTATCAATGCTGCAGAACATCAAGAATAAGTAAATAAATTAAAAAACTGCCATTCAATTCCTTTCCCACAATACTTTTTATCAAAATTTTTCACAGTTCTTTGAGAAAAAACCAAAAAAATTGTCTTGTTTTAGATCCATTGGATCAAGCATTGCAAGACAAATTTGATCATTGATTCAGATTTTTTCACAGTCAGAAATATGAAAATAATAAACTCGATTAATAATCGTCTTAACCGTATTTTAGCCAAACAGACTTATTCAATCAATCTATGATTGGTACATTTTTCTCATTTCCCCAATTCTTTTACTGGATCGCTTTTCTGGCTCCAGTATTGTCATTAATAGGTGCTTTTGCTTATGATTATTATACATCCGGTTCGTTTGATCTCAGAGTTCCACTTCCATCATCTCTTCTTTCCACAACACCAGCACAGAGCATTTTTGGATGGGCTATGGTTCCAACTGTTATCTCAATGATTAAGATTTGCTTTGACGTTTTTGTTGGCATGGGCAAGTTCAAGGGAAAGAAGAGTAAGACATCGACATATGTTATTGCTCGCTATGTATCAGCTTTAATGTTTATCCTTGGTATTGTCGGTCTAATCGGAATGTCCTTCTTTACAATTAGGGATACAAAGCAACACCTCATTTCCCACGCTGGTTTCCTTCTTTTCCAAGTCATTGCCTACCTTGTTGTTGATTACTCATTCAACTCTATCCAGCGCAATGCATCCACATTCATCCTCGCATATGATGCTTTCTTGTTTGTTCTCGTGCTTTTCTACCTCATTGCTGGATACTTCAAAGTGTTTTCCAACAAAGGAGTACATATCTATGCTGTTGGAATTCTTGGGTTCCTTGTGATCTTCATGGAATTCATCCGTTATCCAATGCTCGGCTGGCAAATGAAGGGAAAGGCATTCTTCGAGGCTAAGAAGGCTAAGTCTCAATAAACACATTCACAAAGTCAGTTTTGCTGACCACAGTTTTTGATGAGCTCTTGTGAGTATTATGATGAAGAGGAAGGTGAATATAGTAGTACATGGGTAGATGAATTTTGCGATAATTATGGTGATTGGTTTGTTAGAGTCCCTGACGAATTTATAGAAGATGGATTCAACCTTTATGGACTTGATTCCATTGAAAATATTCAAGATTTTCATGCTATTGTTCATTATTTAACATGTAATGATCCTAGTGATTATGATGATATAGATTACGAAGACGTGTTAAAAGTGTATTGTTTGATACACGCCAGATATATAATGTCTCCTGCAGGAATAGATGATATGATTGACAAATACGAAAAAGGCTGTTTTGGTGTATGTCCAAGATTAGAATGCAATCAACAAAACGTAATACCTTTTGGGGTTTCATCAAAACTTGATCAAGGCCAGATATATGTGTATTGTCCTTGTTGCAAGGATATATATTATCCAAGCAACAATGACATGAAAGATTTTGATGGTGCTGCTTACGGTCCTTCTTTTGCTCCTTTCTTTGAATCAATACTTCTAAGTGAACATTTTCAAATCGAAGAATGCAGGAACATTAAGATGAACTTAATGGGCTTTGATGTACATCCTTCATCATTCAGAAGATTGGATAGAGAAAATAATAACTAATTTTTATTGTGTATTAAATATAACCTTGATTTTCGTATTCGTCTGGGAAATAGTTCTTGAGGTATGTTGTGGCAAACATTGAGATCTGAGAGTCACTGTTGCATAATTCAATAAGTTGATCCTTAATTTGATCTAGTAAATAGTAAAAAGGCTCTGTTTTCATTAGATTTTGCATTTGAATTGTTTTGAACAGAGTGAGAAATGCAGATTTAACAATTGGAAAGATGAGTTTTTCATCTTCAGATTCGAATATTTCCATCATAAAATCAATAACACCATTTATACTAAATAATGCAGACATTTGATTAACTGTGGATGCATGTATCAAAGACCAAAATAGATACTGGACTGATAGTCTAATCTCCATCGAATCATTATCAGCCATTTTCATCAATCCATTCACAACATCAGTGTCTACAAAATATTCTACAAACTCACTTCCAAAAGAAACCAGATTATTAATAGCAGTAAGGAGCCTTTTTGATGTTTGTGCATCAAGGTTCTCATAGAAAATCAACTCAACAAGTTTCTTGACTGGAATTAACTCAAGGGTATCTGGATTCGTTGGAATATCTTCATAAAGAATGAACCCAATCATTGAGAGTATCCATATGTAGGAGGATTTATCACGTTCGTCGTTTAAAAGTGATAAGCAAGCTTCAAATAAATGAGAGTCAATTACAATAGATTTCCCGACCTTATTCATGATTAAAAAAGTAATTTTGGCAATCTGATCAGATATCTCATGAACAATAGGGCTTTCCATTGATTGGAGTGCGAGATTTATTAATTCATTTTGGTTGTTTGCTGCGGCTTCAGTACTCATATTGAGGAGGCTTTGTTCCAACAATGCAAAGAGCTTCTGAATATTTCTAATAGTATCAGGAGATCTCTCCAGTTCCGAAACATTACTAAACTCTTGGTTAATACGATTTAATACAAGAGGAAGAAGCTCAATATCTTGGTTCAAATGCTTGGTATCAGGATACTGATAAAACACATTAATAATAACCCCAGCAAGAACGAAAATTGTTATTGATGGATCTTTAAGCAAATCATTGAAAATAAATGATACATTGATACAATTACTGAACTCAATTAATGATTTTTGATCTTTTTTAACAACATGAAATATAATTTTCAAACAAGTAGCAGTAATAGACTCGTTAGAAGTAGAGTACATCAATAAAACCTCTCCTAAGCGACAGAAAAATCGCGTATCTTCAAAATACTCGTCAGGGAAGTCTTTAACAAGCACAACTTTTTGCAATATATTCTCTAAAGAAAACTGAATTGTAGAGTCTCCGTTTTGTATTGCAGAATTCACTTCTTCAATATGTTGCGATATCGAAAACAAAGCATCACTTTCTTCTTGTTTTTGGTTATTAATATTGGGTTTAATACCAGCCATGGTTTGGAAACTTGCGCTGTTATTAGGGAGTCGTTGGCTCAACAAAAGACCAGAATTCTTCATAAAAACAACTTTTATTTGTTGACCTTGTCAAAGAGTTGAGCAAAAGACGAGAAATGTGCTTCTTTGCTCTGTAGTTTTCTACACTCGCATACGACAATCTGGCTATGGTAGATATGGAACCTATTGAGTATGAATTTAACGCATTCGCTAATCCATATGTTTTCTCTTTTGCTATTGTGACCTCCTGGTAAAGGAACAATAATCTTTTCTTCACATGCATACTTTTCAAAGAGCATTTCGCAATGCTCATATGGAATCATCTTGTCATATGTTGCATGTCCAATAACAAGGGGTACTGTTGCGGTTTCCACTGACTTAAGTGGAGATACATCATTTATACTAAACCCAACTAATGATTCGATCTTTGTTTTAAGCAACCACATTACCATTGGAGTAATGAGAGAAGGAACACCTTTCTCAATTGCAATGCTTTCACATAATCCGCTAATCGATGTAAATGAAGAATCAGCGATTACTCCAACTAATAACCCACTCCTGATCAATAGAGATGTTGCAGCTCCCATAGATCTCCCCCACAAAACAAATGGGCCGAGTCGAAATGAATCATTCAAAAATGCTATCAGATATTCGGTATCTTGTTTTTCATAGTATCCTAAAGAAATATAATCACCATCACTACACCCGCAACCAGCAAAATCAAAACAAAATACAAAAACTCCATAATTGCAGATATTTGGAACCAAAAAATGTCCTTCATTCTGAGAACTCGCATTGCCATGCAAATACATTACACATGGGCCACCTGTCATCACATCCATTTTTGGAGAATGATAAAGTGAACATATTAGTTTCTGGCCTCTCTTATTATCAATTGTAATTGGATGCCGGATATACAAAGGACTATTTTCCTCCCCTGTGTCAAGAACAAGTGGCAATTCCATATAGTCGTATTTGGCGCGAGGAGGTCTCACTATTGAGTCCACTGCTTGCTGAACTAAATCCATAAAATTTTAATGTCTGATTTATTAGTACAAAGTCCCTTTTTTTCGAAGAGGATCTGGTGTTGCGCTGTTTCCGAGTCTAATCCACTTCATCTTACATTCCCTTCAGATAGTATTGCAGTGATTTCGAATGTCTGCATATATAGTTATAATTCTACAAGAATGGATCAACCAACGCGTCTAATTTTAGGCGATAAAAATGGTTCAAATAATAATTCTATTATATCTGTTTTAACACCAATGACTCATGAACATTCTTTAACGAGTTTCAAATTCTATCCTTCCCAAATTGTGAGTATAAAAGCAATTGGACCAGCAACATTGCATATTTCTGGGTATTTTATAGATGTGTTTGATGATTATATTGAAGAAGAAGAAATTAGTGAAGGAAATCTGATTGATTTTCCTCCTCCTGAGTCAATACTAGAAAATAACAAATAAAATAATGTCACAATCATATTTTAGTATTTTCCCCGACATTCGAATGAGGGATTGGAATGCTTAGGATCTTTTGCCTTAATGTTGCAAATTTTGATCTGGAATCATGGGAAGATTTCCCTAGTGCTCCAGAATTTGTTAAAGGACGAGATGCTATATCCAAAGCACTCGATAAACTGGATCTTAGAGTCATCAGAGCAGTCACATAAGCTTTTTCCTCTGCTTTAACTACTTTATCCACTGATTTCACAAAAATTGATGTCTCCTTCGTCGTAGGGCCATCATACACAATTTTTTTCTCCTCTTTTTGCACCCCTTCATCACCAACCACTGTTTCAACAACTTCATCTGTCTTTATTTCTTCTTCTTTCGAAGAATCTTTTTCTATTGATACCGGCTCATCATTTGCCTCCTCCTCTTCTTCTTCCTCAAAAAGAGTCCCGTGTTTTGCTGAGATCTGATCTAACCAAGAATTGCTCATTTTGTCACTTTTATAGAGTTTATTAATCGTTTGTGATTTACAAAACACGATTAGTATATTCTATTTACTAAATACCATTTTGGAACCTGGATTTCCTCTTCTTCATCTTTTTCTCGGACTCTGCAAGGAATTGATGGAAATTATCATCCTTTGCTAGTGACTCGGCGATGGTTGGTGCTCTGAGTTTTCTATTCAATCTGCCCTTTGGACCATCCATAGCATGTGATTTCACGAATCCGAATTGAACAAACTCTGGCGGCTGCTCGGGTAACTGAACCACATTCTTCATTCCTTTGTCAAGAACGCTTCTCATGTGTAAAAATTCCCAATCTCTCTTATCTTCATCTGTGAGTTGAGCCTTTGGCATGTTGAACCATTTGTCGCCTGCGGTTTCCGGCTTCTTCTCGTTCTTTGTAATCGCTTTGAGCTTGAGGGGATCTGTCTGGGCTAATTTCATTGCTGTATTCAATTTAGAATCTTTTTCGGCTTGAAAAACATCGCCAAATTCAAACGCTTTGCTATCTTTTATATGAGGCTCGATAACACTTGGTTTAATAGATTCGCTATTCTGTGTAACATCAGATATAAGTGAGTCCCAATCAGCCATAATGTAAACTAGTATAAATATGTTTATGGACCCAGGTAATTTATGGTGACTGATCCATCTCCTTCATTAACACCAGAGAGATTCTCTTGATCAGTTCCAGAATTGAACGAGCCGCCACCACCGCCTCCATATTCATCACCGTCTCCTCCCCCTCCTGAATAGCCACCGCCACCAGAAGCACGATGACCGACGGCTCCACCTCCTCCAAATCCACCATCAACACCTTGTCTTTCGGTATCAGCCGGCCCTCCTGTTCCTCCTGATATAAAGCTAATACCATTTAGAGAATGTTTACCTGAGCAACATTGACCCCCATTTGTATAAAAGCCACCTCCACCAGAACCATAACAATTAAAGGATCCAATCCCTCCATTTTGAGATCTATTCCCTGGAGTACCATTTTGTGCTCCTCCGCCACCACCTCCATCAAGACCACCTTTACCAGAATTCTTTTGGCTATCAGTTCCATTTTTATCTTTAACACCCTCCATTCCATTACTTTGTTTTCCAGCTCCCCCTCCTCCTCCTGCCACAATTAGTGGTGAATTATCAATGGTTGAAACAAATGATCCTCCTCCGCCAGCTCCTGTTGAATTTGAGTCAGAACCATTTCTTGATCCACCTCTTTGGCCTACTAATATTTTAATCTTTTGACCCTTAGATAGTGACAATGTACCAGTTATTGATGCACCGAGGCCTCCAATTTTTCCCGCGCCATTGCCTCCCTGTGCACCTTTAGCATTTATTCGGAATTTCCCGTTATATGGAACTGACCATATCTGAATTCCGTTTTCAACACTAACAAAACCTTTTCCATAAGTTTGATCACATTGGGATTGATTCGGGCCAAATCTTCCAGATGCTCCACAGGAACCAAATATCCATTGACGAATTTCTGTTAGATTTCTAATTTGATCATCCTTGGGTTTGATATCATTCCTAAGATTTGTAATACTTGAGTTCAAATCTTTGATTTTAGATTCGTATTCAGCTTTTTGTTGTTCCAGTCCTTTAATTTTGATATTTTCAAGATCATTTATCCTTCTGTCATATTCATTCTTCATTTCATTCAATTCCGATTTAGATTTCTCCAAATCTTGTTTCAAAACATATATACCGTTTTTCATTTCATCCAAATGTTTTAAAACTGAAATAATGATTGGTGAGTCAATTTGAGAAGAAATACATTCATATATTTTAACATACTCTTGAGATGATAATCCAGTTAATTTCAAACAAAAAACTATAATGATTCCCATTTCTCCTTTGACGCGAATTAGTTTCCCTATGAATTCTATCATATTATCAAAACTCTTGATTCTTTCAACTTGCATAAATACTCTTAACAATAATGCAAATTCAATATTACAAAAGCCATCAATTAAAAGAAACTCGTCTATTCTCTGAATGATAATTGTTTCAAATCTGCTATAATCAACAATATCATTGTTGTCATTCAGAAGTGAAGACACAATAAACTCCGGAGTATCATTATTTACTAATGATAGCACATAGTCACATTCCATCCTCAAGCATATTGCATTAACTTCGATAGCAAATTGAGTTGAACATTTAGTCTTTTTTTCATGTAAAAGATCCAAAAATTCTTTAAAAGACTCAAAAGATTCATCTCCAGCAATCTCAATTAGATATGATTGATTCTCACTCCTCAAAGCTTTGCATCTCATTAAAAACAAATGAAAACATATGCTAATTTGGTTCCCATTATACAAAATCACCGCATCATTCTCAATATCATCAAATCCAATTCTCCTTTTCAATTCGGCAAAACTCCTAATCAACCTTGAACACTTCCACTTCTTCAAAATTGTTTCAAATACAGCTATATCACTTTTGTATAACCTTGGTATCACATTGTTAACATAATCAACAAAAGCCCCAAAAACTCTTGTATCAAATTCATCTCTAATCTCAATTTTTTTCCCATTTCCAATCATTTCCCGAAAATACTCTGAATGAAAGCAGAAAATACCCCTATCCACAATATATTTCTCTCCATTATAAACAATCTCTGCCAGTTCTTCCATTCTCCAATTCTGGCATATTTTACACAAGTTTACACGACGATTAATAAAAGTGGCATGTAATGGCTGAGAGAGAAACTGAAATAGCATGGAGCCAAATCATTCCACCAAATAAATCTACATTGTTGGTATCTAAAGATATGAACATTGTTTTTATCACAGAGGCATTTGTTTCCGATAAAGAATTGGCGATTTCAGAACAGAATTGTGAATTAACAGCTACAATTAAAACTCTTATTCCTGACGACGAGGAGAAAGAAGAAAATGATGAGCCATCGAAATATAAAGAAAAGAGCATTAATGTTGCAACACTCATCCCAAACGTGGCTGCACAACTCAGTTTACAGTTTAGCCCACTTGACATTGTCGTATTCTATAACAAAGGCCCACTAGATATACATCTTTCAGGGTATTTGGCTCCAATCTCGGATTCTGATGAAGATACTGAAGAAGAGAGTGCCCAAACTAACAAAATTGATCCTATTAACATTACCCCAGACATTATTCAAGATAGACTCAGGGCACTCGGAGATGAACAAGGACCAAGGCCAGCGAAGAAGAACAAGAAAAAGAGCAAAGAACCCGAGCTGGTCTTCGAGGAATAAACGTTTATATTTTTAACCGAATGGAGCAAAATGGATCTATTGATAACTCATTGATTAATAGCAGGACGAATGATATTTTGAAGCAATTAGTTGATATAAGCGAGTCAGTTAAAATTCTTCGTGCTGAATACTTGAATCTTCAGCAGATTCAGAGTATGTCGATTGTACACTTGTACCAGTACAAACACGATTACGAAGAACTTTTGAAAATGTATAATAAGATTAAAAATGCAATTGCTCATGGAATTCCGGAACAACAGGTTTCAAAACCAGGACTAAATAATGTTCAAAAAGAGGCCGAGCCTGTTCGAAGTCCCACGTCTGTTGCACCTCCTAAAATGCAAGCTACTGATGATATTGGTAACTCACTTTCTATTAAACAAACCGAGTGGTCTGTTTCGAATAACAAGCCCTTTTACAACAAAGATCATATTCGTCTTAAGTACTCTCTTACAACCAATTCTGTTGTTTGTTCTGTTTGCTATAGTAGAGATGGTGATAAGTTTGTTTTTTGCAACAGTCGAACAGCATTCATTATTGATACCAAGGATGGTTCTCTAATATCCCAAATTGATATCCGAATAGGACCTAATGCTCAGGACTACAACACTCGTGTTGTTCGCATATCGCCGGACTCAAAATATTTAGCACTTGGAGATGATGAATACAATGTATTAATTTTCGATATTGAAACTAAGAAATTGGCAGCTGTGCTTAAAGAACATACAAAGAAGGTGTCATCGCTAGTTTTTACATCTGATTCATTAACGTTGGTTTCTGGTGGATTTGATAGGCTACTTTGTATTTGGAATATGAAAGACCTAAGTCTTACGAAGAAAATTGAACATAACTCAAAGGATAATGATTCAGAAGAAATGATTGTTTCTCTTGCTATGTATTCAGACGATTCGATGATAGCTGTTGGATTTATGAATGGCACTGTTGGACTTTATGAAACAGCTTTTAATGAGCCAATGACAGCTTTTAAAGCACATGAAGAGCATTTACTTGATTTAGCAATATCCCCATTTGATACTTCAATTGCCACAGGATCTCATGATAAAACTGCAAAAGTATGGAGCATTAGAGGGATTGCTAAAACTAAATGTACTTTTTCCAACCATGGTGATTTGGTACTAACTGTATGCTTTTCGTCTACTTGTCCGCTTTTATTTACTGGATCAAAGGACGAAATTATCAGAGGGTTCAACTACTCAAAGAATGAGCTATTATTTGAAATTTCTGCACATCAGAACACATTATTTGAGATTGCGCATCACCCAACACAGAACAAATTCATCACCTGCTCAGGTGAAGGGCTCGTTTGTGTTTGGGAATACGATTACGAGAAATAATATAAAAACTACACTATTATTTATTTTTTGATTTGTAGTGCTCATCTCTTCTTTTTCTGTGATCAAGATCACCGTCGATCCAGTTTTGATTCCATATGGTTATCTCTTTGTCTTTCATGGGAGTACCATACATATAATCCATCCATAACCAGAATCCAAATAATGCAGTAGCGCACATAATTATACAACAAATTCCCTTTATTTTGGGAGGTAAATATAAATCCATTGCTGATCCCACGCTCATACATGCAATCATTAGAGGGATTAGATAGTGATAAAGATACAATACGCGGGGGATTAAGTAAAATGGGAAATAACAAGAACTGTAACCGATTGCAAGTAACACTGCTTGAATATAGTTGCTCTTCTTATATGCAAACAACTGGATTATCAAGCAGAATAATCCGTAGTAGTATGTAAAAACATTCCCTATACATCTAATCTCTCTACCCTCCTGAGCCCAAAAATATACTACAACACTTCCTAAAATTGGCCAATGGTGAGGGAAACTCTGTGAATCATGAAACTGTCTAATACCCATATTTCCTTTGTGTGTTTTGATTGTATGAACAACAGTCCTGGTAAAGAGACTCGGTCCTTTCAATCTTCTTGCATGCAAACTAGAATTAATGGCCTGATTTGGAAGTAATTGAGCTTTCATCGGATCCTCTAAAAACACATGACCTGGGCCAGATATTGGTAAAAGAATGAAATGAACATAAAATGTCAAAAGATATACAAGGAAATTAATCAAAAACAATGTTGTTCCATAAAGTAATACATCGAAAACATAATCAATAATGTTGTTCTTATGAATTGCATATAAATAGACAATGTAGGCTGCTGCATCAAGAACAGCAAGGCCCCATGCAGTATTTTTGCATGAAGATGCTGCTCCTAGAGTTATTCCTGTCATTATGTGCCAAAAATGAAACCATCCATTGAGTTTGGGTATAGACATTGTATAAAATAACACACATATGTGTAAAACTGCGAAGAAATGTAGTATTCCATCCGATAGGATGTGTCTTCCTTCAACTCCAATTGAGAGATCACAGAGAAGCAGAAATCCGGAAGTAAAAGCAGCAATATGAGAAAAACCAAGAAAGCGTACTGATAAATAAACCAAAGGAACACACATAGCTGAAAATGAGGCAGGAGTAATTCTAAGCTGAATATAGTCAGGGTTTTCGTACCCTGTTGGATTATGAACAAAATCAATTGTTCCATCGTATTCTGAAAGATTAGCCACAAAAAACATAACCATTTTTGCTAGAGGAGGGTGTATATCGTGGTAATATTGCGATTTTATATAGTAATTTGAGAAATTACCAAAATAAACTTCATCAAAAACGACGCCTGTTGGGTGCCATATCAGCCAATACATTTTAAAGAATGAAAGTGAACCAAGGAGCAAGATAAAGACTATATCTAACATATCGAGTTGTTTTTGCTTGACATCACCTTCTTCCATAAAAACTATCTAATTTTACTTTGCGGACTTGACTTCCTTAACCCATTTGCTATCAAGAACTCTTTTATATTGCTCGAAATTGATTTTGTCTGCTTCTCCTTTCTCTTTGCCAGATGCGTGTCTTATCATTCTTTCTGCAGACGACAAGCTGAAATCTTCTCCTAGACTCTGCATAAAGCATTGCAAGTCTTCTTGAGATATCAATCCATCACCATCAATGTCAATTGTATTAAAAGCTTGTCTCATCATTTCTTCTTCGTCCTCCTGATGGGTATGGTTCTTAAGAATTTTCATTAGGTCTTCGAATCCTATTTCTGTAGCAGTAGGCCCTGAAACCTCACTAATCATTTCTCTCACTTCATCTATTGTACAACGTAGACCAACACTCTTCAAAATAGCAGTAATCTCTTCAACCCGCAATTTTCCGGTCTTTTTAAAATCAAATTCATTAAAAAAATCAAGCATTTCTGCTCGGAGCTCATCCCATTGAGGATCAGACATTTTTTATAACTATGTTATTCGTGGAATACCAAGAAATGGGAGAATTGTAGTTGGAGATTCATAAATTTAATGAAGCTTCTCTCTGCTGGTGCATTTTATCTCTCGTTATGGTTTGTTCTTAATATCGGATTGACTTTGTTGAATAAGAGTTTGATGGTGTTTTATGGATTTAAATATGAAGTCATGCTTAGTTTCATCCATCAATCAATTAGTACATTTTTTTCCTATTTTGAATCTCAAATATCTAAAAACAGTCCAAAATCCCAGCTAACTAACTCTGGTACTACTCGTGACGAGTTTGAAAAGGTTGTAACAAACAGGATTATTTACCTTTCATTATTATTTACTCTTAATATTATTTTCGGTAATTCATCATTGAGGCACTGCTCAGTGGCTTTTACGCAAGTGGTTCGCGCGATTATTCCTATATTGACTATGATTTTCTCCTCTCTTTTTTTGTCCCAAAAGTTCTCTTACCAGCAAATCCTTTCTTGCGTTGTTGTTTGCATAGGTGTTGCTTTCAGTTGCTTTGGAGAAATTAATTTGACAGCTACTGGTCTTTTCATTACCGTTTTTGGTTGCTTTTTGAGTGCTGCTAAGTCAGTGTCAATCAAACAAACTCTCTCTGGGCAATACGAACTTCAATCTGCTGATTTGTTGGCAAGAATGTCGCCAATTGCAGCCATAGAGATGTTTGTTCTCATATTGGTACAGCAGGAAAATGACCAGATTGTATCTCCAAAATCCAGATACACAGTATCATGGATTGGAATATCTGGAGCAATCTTGAGTGGTATTATTGCATATTTCTTGAATCTTTCAAACTTTTTAGCAACACATCACACTTCCCCATTAACTGTAACTATTGCTGGATGTGCTAAACAAGTTATTACCATTGTTCTCTCAGTAATAATATTTGATAAAACACTCACTCCAATGAACACATTCGGTATAGTGATAACCACAATTGGTTCACTATGGTACTCTCTATTGGGACTTAAAAAGAAACCGCAACCACTTGTTGAACACCATCAAGAAGGAGGAGACATTGGTGTTGATCCTGAATTCGTCCACGAATCAAAAAACGAGGAAGAAGAAGATAAATAGAACTTTTTACTAGTTTTTTTATTTTACATTCAGTCAAATTTGATACTCTGTTTGGACTTTGCAGAATAGAAAAAATGAATCAGAGTCTCAGTTTGGAGCCTAAACAGTTTGATGATCTTAGTATTAGCAAAGGTTTAAAAAAAACACTGTCAGAAAATGGTTTTTCCAAGATGAAAACGATCCAAAGTCAAGCAATTCCCCATTTATTGGCTGGTCGGAATTTACTTGGTGCTTCGCCTACAGGAAGTGGAAAGACTCTTGCATTTTTGATCCCAGCGATTGAACTTCTTACGTATTCTAGAGCTCGCCCATCACATGGTACTTTTGTAATTGTTTTGTCTCCATCTCACGAGTTGGCTCTTCAAACTTTCAATGTTGCATCCACATTGATGAAAAGCCTATCTCCTAATGTTGGAGCTGTTGTTGGTGGTAGTAATACATACAAAAATGAGGCTTATCAGCTTTCCAAAACGCAATATAACTTACTTGTTGCTACTCCCGGTAGGCTAAGGCAGCACTTGGAAGCAGGCAATATTACTTTAAGCTTTTTCCAGTTTCTTATTATTGATGAAGCTGATCGCATGCTTGAAAATGGATTTGCGGATGACCTTTTTCAGATATTCAAAGCACTGGGTACTCCAAAACAAACAGCATTGTTTTCTGCTACACTTACTAAAGATGTTGAAGGCCTTCTTAGTGTTAATATATCATCCCCTCCAGTGTTCTGTTGTCCCGTTCAAGCTAATGTTGTTTCAACTCTTGAACATTGTTATGCTATTGTTCCTCAACAAGACAGACTCGCAATTTTATGCTCAATTCTTAAGCAATTGACTGGTAAGAGGGTTGTTGTTTTTGTTAACTCGAGAAAAGAAGTCGAATTTATAAGTAGGATTTTCAACGCATTGGATATTGATAATGAGCCACTTCATGGGGATCTCCCACAAGAAGAGAGATCTCTTGCATTTGTGAAGTTTAATCGAAGTGAAAGGAATGTTTTAATCGCGACAAATGTGGCGAGCCGTGGGTTGGATTTTTCCGATGTACACTGGTCAATATCATTCGGGCCTCCAGATAGAGTTAAAGATTATATTCATAGAGCCGGAAGAACAGCTAGAAATGATAGGTTTGGTCAGTCACTACTTCTCGTGACACCAAACGAATCATCTTTTATTAAGAACATACAGAAAGCATCCATTCCAATTAAAAAGATTTTGTTAACTATGAGAGATATCAAAGATAAGAAGGATCTCATTCAAAATGCAATGAAGCAAACAATCACATTCATCGAACTTGCTGAAGAAGCTTATACAGGATTTGTAAATAGTTACAAAGCAAGACCCCCAAGTGAAGGTATTTCAATTGAAGATATTGATTTGGATGAAGTGAGGGTTTCATTTGGCCTTCCTCCAGAAGGAAAATCGAGCAGAAAAGTAGAATAAATATAGAAGATTTATTAATCAAGAGTTTTTATTAAAGGTTTTGAATCCAAAAAAAATGGGCATGAATAATAAAAAGATGATATGCTGTTTAATCTGAACCAACAATAATTCAAATGCAAGAATTTTATTGGTTATTGACCATATAAAATATAGAATCCGGACTAGGGGAAACAACAGTGTTTTCCACAATTTGTGGATTGCATTGGTTAGGAAGATATGTGTCATGAATGTCTTGGTTAATCCATTCAAGAAACTCAGTAAATTTCTCTGATTCGTGAATAAACTCTTTAACAAAAATATTATCAAGCTCTTGAATGACTTTATCAATAGGTATTGGATGGTCAATACTTATGCATTTCTGCAAAAGCTGGCCAAAACAATCTTCAGGATCTTTAATTTTGTTCACAAAATTCGGGAAAAACCTTTTATAGTACCTCTCCTTTGTGATGATTCCAATATTGGATGTTTTGCATTTATCAGGCAGCCCATAAAATAAATCACAAATAAGAACTCCAATAGAATAAACATCAATATATTGATTAACAAGGTTTTCGCAATCATCGAACAGCGGATACACGTAGATAGGGGTTCCTTTTCCAGAATTAGAACAATTGTCATTCTTTCGAACAATACCAAAATCAGAAAGAACAGGATAATTCTTAGTATTAAGCATAATATTGCTTGGTTTGATATCTCGGTGAATAAACCCTTGAGCCAATATGGCTTCAACTGCTTTTGAAACACCATAAATCACAACAAACTTTTCATACCTATTCAGATCTTTTTCTTTTTGAAACAATGTGTATTCATAGAAATCCATATCAAATGTATATTTCTCAGATTGCTGGAAATTATAAACTCTTCTGATACAAGGTTTCTTAAACTGAGATAACACATAATACTCATTTTGGATCAAAGTATTAAAAAAAGGTCCCTTGGATCTCTTCCTAGCAAAATATTCTTTTTCATTTGTAAATAAATCAACCTTTGAAGATGCTCCTATTCCTAATGAAATAGTCCGTTTAAGTTCCATTCAACTGATTGCGGTTTTTACTAAATTATTCAGAAGATGTAAACCATTAGGAAACTAATAATTGGGTTTGGAAGATTTTTCATTTAGAGAGATGAATGGATTGATAGAAAAGCTCACATGTATGGTATGATTGTGAATGTGGTATCTCTTAAAGTGAGTTTGAGAGAAGGTAAATTGTTTTAATTTTATCAATAATGAAATTAGTTCATATTTTCTTCAGGCATATTCAACATATTGATCTTATGAGGCATTGAACTTTTTAATCACATGGTGTGGTCCTATCTTCATCTTTTGCATTTATTTCTGTCAATAATTATGTATTTATTATTTTTGCTCTTTTAAGAAGCATAATGAAGAAGAGTTATTTATATTTTGCTCTAAAATGACCTTCCTTTGAAGAGAATATCAGAAGAGTCATATAATTTTCCTAATAAGAATTAAATCATCTCCATTATCAATCATTAAAACTAACAATGGATTTACTCAAATGCCAACATTCAACAATTATCAACATCTTTATCCCTATATAGTTGTATCTTATTTATAATAAAATCAATTTATTTTATTTAGCTAATAAGGTTGGACAAATGAATTGATTCAATTATTCTATCTTGGCAAAACAGTCACTCAATTACTATTTCATCATACTATTCATTATAAAAGAAGTTTAATCTCATTACATTCCATTTATTCTGTTATTTTGATAAGTTCACAAACACATTTTGCAATATGATTTTTTGTTTGATATTGTGAACATATTTCATTGATTTTTTGCATTGTTTGATTCAGATGCTTAATCTGGTCATGTGATTCGAGTTTGATCTCCTGAAGAAGATTCTTGACATAAAAAGGTAGATGCGGCAAGAGAGAAATAAATACATCTTCCCCAAGCATCATGAGAGATACCAGTGAACCATATTGTACATTGAATGCGGTTTTGGCACTAAAGAGATAATTACTCATTTGATTCTGAACTTCGATAACAATACCTGGATATGCTCCAATTGATCTTTCGCAAATCTCAGAAATTAATGATGCGCCAAATTCCCTTATTTCACAATCTTCTTCTACTGAAGAACCAATAAGAATTGGTGTAACACATAAAGTCATGGCAATTTTCATAAACGAGTGAGAATAAAATGGTGTTGGCATAGAAGGATTTGATATCAAAGAGTGAGATACATTTGAAACCATCCTCATTGTCTCAAAAACATTTAACTTTTGAGCAATCTGAGAATACAAAAATCTGATAAAAATCGGAAGCAGTGGTTGGATTCCAGTGTCACATGAAAGAGATTCACAAACAGACATTTGCATTTGAGTATCATTACCACGTAAAATTTCTACAGCTTTATCATAGTATTCATAGAGTTCTTTATCTAATGGCTCTCGCACTTGAATACCATAATCAACAACTTTATCTGAGAAAGCTTGCATCATTCCGGACTGAAAATTAAATATCGAAGTGATCGGTAAAACCCTTGAATATGGATTTGATGTCATTCTCCTATTAGAAAAGGAGCCATTAAGAGTTATTCCCTGAACCATTTTCCATTCGCATGAAAAAGGAACACTTCTGGATAACTTTTTCGGATTCTTGGATACTATACTCTCAAGATTAACTTTGGGATCAATGACAAAATGAACAGCGGACTTATCTTGGGATTCATTTTGGGAAACAGATTTCATTTCAAAATTCAAACGATTGGAATAACCAACAAGAGGGGCTAGATTTTTAATAGATAAAATCATATTCAAATGATCAGCAGTAAAAACCGCAGAGTTTGAACACCGGTTTAATAATGATGCCGGCTCAATAATCTGAGTGACTCGAAATTCGGCATCCTGGGCTAAAATTTCGGCAAGACCGGCTGACTTCAACTCGATTCCCAATGAAGATGCAATTGCTTTCACTGCAACAACACAACAATCCGCCATTTTACAAATGAAAAGTGGCAATTTAGCATTATCATTGATTTGATCATGTTGTTATGTAGGGTATATATATCAATTTTGGGGATATGAACACAATATTGTTTTTAACAATTATATTAATGGTTTGTTTACTCTTTGAAGCGATATTCCTCGACGAATGAAAAGAGGAAAGTTAAGAAGCCTCCCCATAGAATCCAAGCAGATCCCAATCTAATGTGATATAATTGCTTTCCATAAAGGGCCCTGAACCAAGTAAAAGCTATTCCATCACAGAATACTGCTGCTGATAAAGCAATGCTCACACCGGTTATGATTTGATCCTTTTTAAGGTTTCCAACTTTGATTACAGCTACAATGGATATCCACAATGATGGTATCGCCACAATAAATGACAATATACTGGCTTTTTGGCCAAAAATTGAGAAAGATTCCCCAAATTTGCATGTTAAACCTCCAAATAACCATAATACAATTCCACAAATGATAGTATATATGTATTGATCTCTTTTAAGACTTTGGAAATCCTCTCCAACATGCCTCCTTTTATACTCAAAAATTGCGAAAATAATAAAGAATGATACTCCCCATAATATCCAGGCTGCTCCCATTATGATCTTCTCATCTTCAGATCCATAAAGCTTACTGAACCAGGTAATAAAAATTGAATCAAAGAATGTTGCAATCATTAATCCATAACACACTCCAGGTACAATTTGTTGAGAGCTTAAATTGGCAATTTTTATATTGAGCAGTATAGATAACCATGAGATGAATATGGAAATAAGAAAAGTGAACACAGATGCTGTTTTACCAAATATCCCAATTGATCCACCTAATTTCACACAAATGGCTGCAGTGAACCAGAATGCAATTCCATATACAGTAAGGATAACAAGTTGTCTAGTTGTCATCATTAAAAATGATATAAAAAAATTCAATAAAACAATGGGATTTCAATGAGATTGTTTTGAAACAAATAGTCCATCCAAATAAAACCTCAAATCCATGAGTAATTTGAGAGTGTAGGTTAAGATTTATTTATTTGATTAAATTCAAAGCAAAATTGAAATAAAGTGATTATTACACTCGATCACTCCAACGGAAATCCAATTATTTATTAACCAAGTTATAATGGAGAAAAATGGGAAACTCTCAGGAGGATCATGATGTTAAAGGTGTTCTTTGTTGATTAAATTGAATCACGAGAGAAAATTTTAGTAATATGCGATTTCTTCTTCATTATTTTGTGGATAATGCAAAATCCAAATATGGCATTGAATCATGGTTAATTAGCATTAAGATTGGAAAAAGGACCAGATTGAAGATGATCTGATTAGATATTATAAAATTTAGGTTGATATATATATGTGTATTCACCATGTACATCAACATCATGGATATTTTGTAATATATTCTGCCTTTTTTTGGATTCTTGGATATTTTTTGCATCATTCTTATTACTTCCAAAGTGAAAAATCACTTGAGTTTTCTTCTCAGTGTTCAAAATTTGCTGTTTTTGATTCCACAATATATATAACAGTAGAAAAGACAAAGATAATTACCCTTTCATTTTGATTCTTGTGAAAACATGAAAAATACTGCCTAATATTCCATTAGCTTGGTTTCGATATTACTTTATAAGATCACATTTTAATAACTTTCCCACATAGCAATGAGCTGGAGCCATCATTGAAGCTCGGCCTCTCTACTAAATTGATTAAAGTTACAAACATTTTTTAAACGGACACAAAATGGATAGAATTGTTAAACCTCTACTGGAACTAGATGTTTCATCAGTAGCACAAATCCTAGATAAGGGAATAGGAGAGGAAAACCTGAATTTGTTTTATAAATTGTCATTAGTTGCATTAAGAAAGAAAATTGTTAGAATATTTATCGAAAATGGGCCTGACTTTGATACAGTATCGAGTAATTCATACAAGAGTATAAAAGAGATTGTAAATCTTATTATTAAAGTATTTCCAGAAAAAAATGATGATGTTTCAAGATTTCTCCGTTCTGTTTTTATCTACCTATTTCCTAACCCACTTGAAAAGTACACGAAAAAGGCGATTGATGATATGTATTTGATTGAAGATGTTTTTTTTCGTTCAATTGTGTTTTGTGGCTTTGAAGAACCACTGAAGAACCTTATTATTGACAAGATATATGATTATTGCTCCGAAATAGTAGAATCTTTTTCTGAGAACTTCGAAGAATCTGCTCTTGAGAAAACTACAGATGAATTGGATAAAAAGTTACTCATGTTTAAAGGCAGATTTCCATCTATTTCCATTGAGAAAGAGAATTTAAGATTCCGGGTTTATAATAGAATTGTCCAATGCAGGGCAGGGCAGCTATTTGAAATAGTTACATCATATCCTGATTCAAAACCATCATTGGAAGATCTTAGGGATGCTTGCAATAGAACAAATACACACAAAGATGTTGCTGAAAGGGCTAAAGAAATTTTTTCGGGAAGGTTATTGCACCTTGGAGCAGGAACATACGATATTGTAACACAGTACATAAATGCTATCCAGGCATTTAACATAATTGACCCTAGTGGTGGATTGACTAGATCTGTTAGCCCCCCTATTCAACAGTATCTTACTACAAGGAGTGATTTGCTATCTACTATTGTTAATTTAATTTTGGAAGATAGTAGCTTAATGGATTCTGGTTTTTCTGCTCACAAACCAAATGACGATGATATTCTTCGAGATCCATCTGTCCAGGCTGAAATTGATGATAATTGGAAACCAGAACCTCTTCATTCACATATACGAGATCTAAATTCCCTTGTCAGGGAAGGGTCTGATTCCGATGCATTGGCTCTTTTGCTGAATGTTTATGGGTCAATATCATCATTTGTTTCTCAACTTGAGAAAGAAATCTCCAGGAGAGTTGAACTTACTCCCGGATACTTGTTCGATGCAGAGGTGAAAGCTGTTGAATTGCTTAAGAAAAGATTTGGTAACCAAATCTTCTTGAATTGCGAAGTCATACTTCAAGATGTTTCTGATTCAAAGCGTTTAGCAAACAGAATTGATGATTCTTTTCTTCAACCACTGGTTGTATCTCATATGTATTGGCCAGAGTTTGCAGGCGAACAGTTTAAACTTCCTGCTATTGTTCAAGAACAAATTATCGAATTTGAGGAAAACTTCAAGACTATTAAAACGCAAAGAAGACTTGAATGGATAAATAGTGCAGGGATTGTAGAAATTGAATTATCTTTCGAAGACGGTGAATCAATGATATTTTGTGTCCCACCAATCACCGCCTCAACCATCCTGCTGCTGAATAATCAAAACGAGATAAGTATAGAAGATGTTGTTGAATCTCTTGGTATATCGAATCAGGGAGCGGAATCTGCTTTATCTTATTGGACAAAGAGCAACGTATTGATTAAGAACAATGATCTGTTCAAAATGTCTCCCACAAAACCGGTAACATCGGAAGTGTATAACGACGAAACCAAAAATGCAGAAGAAGAATGCGAGGAAGAGGATGATGAGTGTTCCAAAAGGATCAAAATGGCAGACAAGTTTGCACCATTTGCTAAAACAGTTTTGGCTAGTCGACCCAAAGAAGTGTTCACCATACAGAGTTTCTATTCTCTTCTTGTGAGATTTGTCAGGGGAAATGATTTCAAGATCACGGAAGAGGAATTCATCAAGCTCATACCTGTGTGGATAGATAAAGGAATGGTTTCTGTTGATGGAGAGACTGTTACACTTGTAAAACCAATATAAATTCAATGTGAAATAGCTTTTATATCATAACACCATATACACTTAATATGGCGTACATTGTAGTGTTTTCCCAGCGGACAGTGGTAGAAGCGTCAGTGGTTTGATCCCAAAAAGTAGAGGCTGCTAAATGAAGACCTGCACCCGTTTTTTGCATGATCACACATGTTGAAACATATTTAAATGGCTTATTGAGAGCACATAGTCTTTTAGTGCACTCTTCAATAATTGTAGAACACCATTGATTGATTAATTGTGGCTTAAAACTCTGATTCCTTAATGTTGATTCAATACTCTGAAGTTAAAAATTAAAAATACATCTTTGGCGATCGCTTTGACGTCTTCGCCAATAAAAGCGAGTTCTTCCGACTCGTTCATAGTAATAACGGAAAATTTACAGAAAAATCTAGATTTATTACATCTCTCCGTCTGATCCAGCCTCTGGTTCCGGCTTCTTTTGCTTCCTTGTGCACATCATTCCGTTCGCAGGAATAGCAAACTGAGATTTTAGAATTTCTACTACCTGGGATCCAGAATCGCCCTGAATAACAACTTGATTAAGACCATTTTTCTTCTGTGCGGAACATCCAATGGCGAGCTTTTTGCTGATTGCGCGAGTGAGCTCTTTGGGATCAATCAACCAGGGTTCGATTCCCTTAATTGTTGTTGTGAACTTCCTCTTAGAACGAGATTTAACAACTATCTGAATCTTAGGTCTTTCGACATTCTTCTCCTTCTGAACTGGTTTGGCAGGAGCCTCAGGAGTATTTTCCGTTGCAGGAGTTTCCTCCTTATGAAGGTTAAAGAATCGACAATAGCAAGGTGGAATATCACATATTGGACAGTACTCTACACTAGTTTTAATATCAACAGACATTCTATCATAACATTCACAAACTCTGTTTGGTTCAGAATTACCCTTGGCTTGGGGTTTTATTATCCCTTATGCAAATTTGTGACACTATTTGCTTAATTATATCCATTCCATAAGATTTCTTCTTATTACAGAAGATTCTCTTTAAAATTATGATTTTTTAAAGATTTTTTTTGAGTAGTTTATGAGATAAGTCAAAATCTAGAATCAAGAGTGATTCAGATTAGTTGACTTAAAGTTGAAGAATGAAGAATGAAGAAAAATTATAGAGGTCCGTTGGAATCGAACCAACTTCTTGGACACTGTTGTTATATTGATAACAAGTTCGGTAACCAATTCGTATGTATTAATTTATCCATGCTCTGCCAATGAGCTAAGACCTCTTTCCAATCATGATTTCTTTTTTGTTTCAATAATTCTTTTTCTCCATGTTAATTGTTAATCTTTGAATGGAAAATGAAACCTTGGTCTAGAATATCTTCAATTCTTGAAATTTGAGCTTTGAAACATAGATGGGTCTAGTATTAATGGATTTATGATTAAATGTTCATGTTCACCATTATGATTTCGAATTATTGATATTGTTGAATCATCATCTTGAGTGATTTCAATATATCAATTTTCTGTAGTATCTCCAAGAATTCATCGAAATAATGGTGTTCAAACTTATGAAAGAGGATGATTATGAGAAATCATGTTTTCCTTGAGTTGCAGATATTCCAGACAAAGGTTTCATTTTCCATTCAAAGATTAACAATTAACATGAAGAAAAAGAATTATTGAAACAAAAAAGAAATCATGATTGGAAAGAGGTCTTAGCTCATTGGTAGAGCATGGATAGAATAATTGAGATGAATTGGTTACCGAACTTGTTATCAATATAACAACAGTGTCCAAGAAGTTGGTTCGATTCCAACGGACCTCTATAATTTTTCTTCATTCTTCATTCTTCAACTTTCAGTCAACTAATCTGAATCACTCTTGATTCTAGATTTTGACTAATCTCATAAACTACTCAAAAAAAATAATTGAGGAATGAACAAAAAAAAATAAAAAATCTGATTCACAATATTCTTTAACATTTATTCATTCAACTTGGAGCCCAATTAATCATGAATATTATTCTTAACTCTCATAAATTATAATTTTTCTCTTATGAATATTTCTAGAAACACGTCCTTATTCAAGAAAAGAACAATAATTTTGGGCTATTCTCCATAAGAATCTTTTCTGTTTTAATAATGAGAACTTATGAATGGATTCGCTTGGTTGGAAAACAACTCTGATCGGATTCATGGATGACCTCTATTCTGCGATTATTAATCTTTAAGTAATTGAAGAGTTTGTGATTAATTGAGTGGTTTTGATTGGTGAATATGCTCAACTATTGTAACATTTATCCATTCTGTAAACAAAAGTTGCATCCATCAAATAAAGTCATGATAATAATACATGGTTTGGGGATCACCGACAGGTTTGACATTGATTCTACTATTATTATGCTGGATTGTGATTTTGAGGTTCAAATAATTTAGATAGAATCTGTTGACAGGCAGAATTAAACTCATCTTTATTTTTGGCAAAAATAGCTTGATTTAAAAGTTGGTTGTCACAATTTTTTTTGTAATGTTTGATTATTGCATTCACATGGTTCATATCTTCATAAAATTTACATATTTGTAATTTTCTATCACCAATTCCTCCTTTTTGATTAACAGGACTATCTTCAATCATCGTATTAAATATTTTAGAATATTTATCCCTTCCAACAAATGATTTTAAATCAAGATAGAATTCTGGAAAAACATATAAAAGTTCATTATAATATCTGCGCTTTATATCATAATATGTGGAAATGACACTACAAAACTCTAAATATTTATCACCATCAAACAAATCTTCAAATGGATAATTTGTGTTGGTTTCCTGATTTACTTGAATTTTTTCATTTTTTTTAATTTCTTGAATTGATTGAATTAGCAATCCATATTTTCCATTGTTTTTTGTGAATAAACGATAAGTTGATGCAGAAATCAATTTAATGCCTGGATCATGTAGGCTGGACAACACTCCTAATGAGTTTCCACCATGACAACATTCAAAAATAAACACAAAATCAACTAATCGGTTTGCCTTAATCCATTTTTTCAAATCTAAATATTCTAATTTTGACTCACTATTGCACTTAATTGCACTTTCACTTCCATGTCCCGAGAAGAAAAACAGAATCTTCTCATATTTATTAATAATTGAGTCTAAATAACCTTGAATAACCTTACTATCCTTACTTTCAAACACTTGTTTTTCCCAATTTTCATCAAGACCCCCCAAAACGTAATTAGAGTCATTTTGGACTGATTTTGGTTTTTTTTATCATGGAAAATGGAAATTGCAAGTTTACCTTCTGGTCTTGGGTCGCTTCCAACGACATTACATGGTCCTACGTTTTCAACTACATTATTATTGGAATCATTTCTAGACTCATTTGGATCTTCTTTATTTTGGTCTAAAGTTAGAGGATATACATCGAGCATAATATAAATGCTGACACCCTCATAGTCAATCTTTGTTCCAGATGCGGATTTCGCAAAACCATAATGAATATAGAATATAACTTTCATTTGATACTCTTCCCAAAAAGATTTTAAAACATGTTTAATTTTTTCTACATTCAATTCATGTCCATTAAATACAAAATCGATAAACTTGTTTCCAATTGTTTCACCAATACTACTATTTAATAATTCGCCAAAAAATCTTTCCCAGTCATCAGGAATTCTATTGTTATGACGATTATACTGTTCATAATGTAAGTGATAATTATAATGTCTTGCGGCCATTAAATGAATTGAATACTGTAATGTCTTTTGTTTCTCAGATTCGATGTCACTTTGAAGATGAAGAATTTTTTCACAGAAATAGGTGATTAAAACTTTTAAATCCATTATTCAATTTCACCAGATTGACTAATACATAGAAGAAAGGGAGAAAGCTCCATTAGATGGAAGGATAGTAAATCATTTTAAAAACTTCCATTATTCACATGAAACCACAGATTTGTACCCCTATAGGCGATCCTGAATAACACAGTGTGTGTAAAATTTTTGAATAGTGTTTTTACACACATTCACATAATTCATACATTCTTCAATGATGATAGTTTTAGAGCCTGATATGAATTTGATGTTGATCATTTGTACATGTGTATCAAGTAAATCATCAAATTGCCAACAGATTAGCCTGAACAACTTCAAACAACAGTTAGTTTTCTATGAAATACTTAGGTTAATTCAATAGACATGATTGGTTAAAATGTCCCCAAGTAGGGCAATGTAACATATGGATAATAAGAAGGAGATCAGTGTGATATTCTTATCTTTATGTATTCTTCTAAGAACATCACTGATTCTCCTAATAATCTCTCTTGATATATCACTGTCCCCAATTTGATTTTGAAGGTCAGATTCGACAATCTCTTTGTCTTCTCTTTTCCTCTTCTTCCCCTTTCCTTTTGAGGAATTCAACAACATTTGATTTTCCTCTTTTTAGTGCCAAACCCAAAGGTGTTACTCCATTTAAAATTTTGGCATTTATATCAGCTTTTTGATTGATTAGATATTCAACAACATAAAGATGACCATTCTCAGCAGCATAATGAAGAGGAGTCCCAGATGGGTATCCATTTGATTGAGCATCTATATCCGCTTTTTGATTAATTAGATATTCAACAACACTAAGATGACCATTTTGAGCAGCATAGTGAAGAGGAGTATCTTTAAAGATAAAAACTCAACATATTTATTTTTTGCATTAATATCAGCTTTTTGATTAACTAGATATTCAACAACACTAAGATGACCATTTCGAGCAGCATAATGAAGAGGAGTCTCTAAATTAAATCAATTGAAATTATTACATTGTTTGCACTTATATCAGCTTTTTGATTAACTAGATATTCAATAACCCTAAGATGACCTTTCCCAGCAGCAAAATGAAGAGGTGTATCTTTAATGATAAAAACTCAACACCAAATGTTTTTGCACTGCATTCAGCTTTTTGATTTACTAGACATTCAACAACACTAAGATGACCGATTAGAGCAGCAAAATGAAGAGGAGTATAATTAAATATTAATACTCAATATCTTTAGTTTTTGCATTGCATTCAGCTTTTTGATTAACTAGATATTCAACAACACTAAGATGACCGAATAGAGCAGCTAAATGAAGAGGAGTATAATTAAATATTAATACTCAACACAACTATCTTGAGTATTTATAACAGCTTTTTGATTAACCAGATATTCAACAACACTAAGATGACCATTTTCAGCAGCAAAA
>Ga0074193_1000663_pt1 | contig 53541 bp, 31 predicted proteins | sample EPASupsiteHSE605_FD_64523 | JGI IMG/M metagenome (GOLD analysis project Ga0074193, IMG submission 64523) | Bioremediated contaminated groundwater from EPA Superfund site, New Mexico - Sample HSE6-05 | ecosystem: Environmental > Aquatic > Deep subsurface > Groundwater > Contaminated ...
AATTTGAATGTTTCGAGTGAATCTTTTATTAACAAAGCATAGATCTAATTAGTGTGCATATCGATAATATAACAATAAATCTATAAGTATATCTGGCAAAGAGTTATTAATGAAATAAGAAAAAAAATCAAAAAAAACGGGTTTTTATCGTTTTGGTCCCCACCGCGACTTTTTTTCCCATCGCGACCATACTATATCTCTTTTTTCAAATTGGTTTTATTACCAGATTATAACCTAAGAATCATGAAGAATAGGGAAAAATGCACCCTTTTTCTTAATTCTGATGAAATTAACACCTTGGAACATCACACGAAAAAAATCCTCGATAACTCTGTTGTATTTTACACGGAACGCTTTTATCAAAATTTCTGATAAACATCTGGTAAAATTACCCCAAGTTACATAAAAGAACTCGTTTTTGACGAATCAATGTTATCTTTGTTATTTATCTTATCTGAGTCCTCAAATAATACTTGTGGTGGTCTTAGTTGTGAGGGATATTGCCACTTGAATATATATTGTATGACTAAAACGGAAGAATTCGTTTGCAGGAAATCTTATAGTTTGTTAGTCGTTATCGGTATATGTATTGCCCCCACAATAATAACCCTATTATTAACACGCTTTTGCGCTTCCAAACCTCCCAATGTATCTTTTTGGTACTGCATTTTCATGAATGTTAGCTGGGGTATCATTATTAAAGGTATTATATGTGTTAATATCAATGATCTTTGGGTTATAGCATTAAGTATGCTTCCAACATTTATGCTTATGTATTTCATTTTCTATTATTGCAACATATGCCATGGAGGAAATGAGAATTGCTGTTCTCAAGGATATGTTCCATATGAAATACAATTGCAACAAAGGAGGCAAATGGCTCAATCTAATTGGAAGCGTTCTTGTTGTAAAAATCAACCAGAGGATTGTTGTTGCGGTCCTTTTGGATGTTGCAGTAACTGTTGTTATCATGACTGCTGCCCTGAACCTAACGATCCATATGGTGTTTTAAGAGAACTTAATTCTCCAATAGTTTCAAAGGAAGACCTCAAGTTTATTATTACTGAAGATATAATGCTCCCACCAACTCCACATGTGGCTGCAAATGCTTACCATATGGGTGGAAAGAATAATTCTCAAAAGATAGTAACAAAAACCGAAAGAGAAGCTATAAGTTATGGATCATGGCAAGAAAATGGCGAGCCAATAACTATTCCCGTCGCGCCAATCGTGTGTTTCAGGTGTGGAACCGATTTTGAAGTTGATAATCAAATTGAAACAAGGGTGGCGGAAATTCGTGAAAGAGCAGAGGTTACAATGAGAACTTATGATAGTCTTGCTGATTCATACCTTGAGCATAGTATTACTGGTTTAACATATCATGCTGTAGCCACTGATGAAAGTTCTTTTGTTAATTGCTGTACATCATGTGGAAATAGGTTTTTAATTGTGATTTTGATGCTTTTTGGCTACAATTATGTAATAGAAGGGATTTGGAGATCGAAAACAGCTCATGTTGAATTCCGTTCCAAGAAACAAATATCCAGTGACAAGAATCTCCGAGTTATGGAAGGAGAAAGAGACAGAGAGGCTGCTAATAGATGTGCAAACTTCGCATAGGAACAATAAACCTATTTTATTACCTCTTGTTATTTTAAAGTTTCCTTTTAATGTTCAAGATGTGAGCAATTTATGGACAATGATTTACATTATCTACACTTATCTATAATCCCATTGTTGAATATCAGTTGAATCAAAGAGTTGAAAAACAATCAGATAAGAAATCTACAAATTAGAACTAACAAACCATAGATTTGAAGCAAAGAACGAAATTATATAATGGGGTAAAAAATAAAATCCCATATTATTGAAAGGATCTGATAAATTAACCAATTTACAAATAATTTAAAGCAGATTTTTTCTGAGATAATAATTCTATCAAATTTCAAGGTTACAGTTGCTTGTTTTTGGGTCTGTTAGTGAAACTAAAGAAGCATATGGAGCAACATGGTTGAAGGTTTTCATGCATGATTCATCATCTGGCCAGTATTTTTTGAGTTATTCAGAAGCTCTGAATATTAATGGTTTGTATAAGTTCAGTGTTTTGGGAGAAATTGATGACAAGTACAAAAACAATGGAAAATTTGAGTTTTTACTTGAGTATCCACAATTCAACAAGTACAATCGATGGAAACAAACATATAACCCAAAAGACAATCCAGAAGTTGAAGGAATGAGTGCTGTTGGATATGAGGATGTTAATATCACCTACAGAGGGAGAGAATGGGGCGGATTAGTGAAGTCATATGATAAATGGACCGCATTTGAAGGATCAACTGGCAGTGTGAGTTGGTTTTACGCTGTGGGAAGTTATACTCAGTGGGGAAACCCAAGAGAGTTCCCTGGGCCAGCAGTTAATGATAATACATATTATGGAGTTAAAAAAGTATTACTATGGGTAAGGATTGATAACACATTATACATGAGTACCATTGTGGCAAAGTCATACACGAAGAGATCATTGATGAACATACTTGCTATTTCCATTCTTTTTATATATTAAAGAAATCTCTTACTAAAAATAAATTTTTGCTGATTGTTTTTTAAAAATTCTATCAAATTTTAATGTTACAGTTGCTTGTTTTTTGGTCTGTTAGTGAAACCAAAGTTGCATATGGAGCAACATGGTTGAAGGTTTTCATGCATGATTCATCATCTGGCCAGTATTTTTTGAGTTATTCAGAAGCTCTGAATAGTAATGGTTTGTACAAGTTCAGTATTTTGGGAGAAATTGATGACAAGTACAAAAACAATGGAAAATTTGAGTTTTTACTAGAGTATCCACAATTCAATAAGTACAATCGATGGAAACAAACATATAACCCAAAAGACAATCCAGAAGTTAGTGGAAATAAAGCCACTGGATATGAGCCTGTCTCCATATATTATAGTGGACAATTCTGGGGTGGATTAGTGAAATCATCTGATTCAAGAACTGCTTTTGATGGATCAGCTGGACATGAAAACTGGTTTTATGCTTTAGGATCCTATTCGAGTTGGGGGAGTCCTAATCAATTCCCAGGTCCAGCATTAGATGATACTACTTACTATGCTGCTTCAAAAATTGTCTTATATGTTAAGACTAATGATACTTTGGTTATGAGTCAATATGTCCGAAAACCTAGTCAGTCTAAGGGTTTGTTGTTATTCTTTGTGAATTGGTTTTATAATTGGAATTAAAAATCATTGGTAATTGTTATAATAAAGCAAATAATAAAACTAATAAATAATGTGCCATATTCTCTTTGCTAAAGTTCCTTGTGGGCTTATTAAGACCAATACATTCTCTTGTATGAAGAAGATACATTAATATAGGATCAGTTCCAAAAAGAGCATTTATGAAAGTTATTGAACCATTTGACTCGCTTTTAGTCGGAGATTTGATATTAATGAAGATGACTTCTCTGATTGTTTGATGACTATTTACTACATAAAAAACGCCCGCAACAGAGTTATCATTAATAATGTTGACAAATATTGTTAATCTGGACTGTGATCCCCAATACTCAATAGCACGGTTTCCTGCGCAATTGTATACAGTGATATATCGAATGTTACCACCAACCTGGTTATTGTGTCCAATCCCAGAGCAATATATTGCATTTGAATAAGAGATATTTGAGTATTCAGCAGTACAATTTGGTGTTGATTGGCTGAAAACGATATTGCTAGGTTTGTCTTTTGTCGCTGAACACATGAATAGTAAACCTTGTGCACTGCCTAAATAATGTAAAGATGAACCCCAAAAATCCATGTTTTGGCATTCACTAAAGCAACAATATTCAATATTACTAATCTTAGAACCTGAGATGATGGCTCCTCCTGATTTGGTGGATATACATTTTTTAAAAAATGAATTGGAAATTCTCATAAAATCACCATTTATATTCAATCCAGCACCTTCAACAGAATTGCAGTTCCAGAATTCGCAATAGTCAATAAGTACAATTGAATTGGATACCTGCAAGGATGAATTAAATCGCATTTTTTCATATGAAAGCCTTTCAAAATACACACAACTATTTAGTACCTGGGAAAATCTGCAAAAGTTTGCCTTGAAAAAACAACCATAACCCCGAAAAACCCCATTTCCCATTTTAGACATGTAACTATTATATAAACTGATGCTACGCGATTCTTTATGAATAGAATCATGAATAAATGGAACCAAAACAGAACATATCTGTAAGGAATGTAGAGAAAGATTCATTTACACAAATAATTTATATCGTGTTGAGAGATGAATGAAAACAAAGCATTTATTCAGTGGGTGATTTACTTAAGGGATTATTTATCCGGCGAAGATGAAGAAGATATTGTATATAATCGATTAGTTGAGTTTGTTGATTCAATATTGTTTCTTGATTCTGTTTCTTTGCATATGAAGAGAGATCCGTTTATTGATGACTTTTTAAGCAGTTGTATTATTAATTCGATCAGTGAGAATAATTTTAATAGTGATAGATGCAAACAAGTGATATATACTTTATGCAATCCATTCCCCCATCTTTTAACCTATCAGTATCCTAAGTATTTTAAGGCAGTTTACACGTTTATGTGCGATTCACATCGATTTTCTATATCATTTGGGGATCAATTAATTAACCAAATTAAATCTGAGATTGTACATAATGGTTTGGGCAATGAAATTAGGATACTGTTTAACAATCGTGCTAAAATCTCTGAAGATTGTGTAGATTTTGTTAAATCTATTATATTTTCTGTGTTTGAAATTCTTAATGGTAAAAGATTCATTGGAATGGTATTAGATTTCCTTGATTTTTTACTAACATTGCATGGAGAAAAACATATTGAGAATATTCAATCATTTGTTAATGCAGAAAAAATATTAGCTGTTTGTTCAGAGTCGATGGAAGAGTTTTCCATCGAAACAGCTAATTTTATAAATCATGTGTGTTGCGTTTTGGGTTATTTAGCAGATAAACTTAGTTTTTCAGATGAATTTATAACCAAAGTTTTAGATCTGCCAGACTTTTTGTGTTATTCTTCGATATTTTATTATTATTTTAAGAACCACAATAATATTGTCATTATTAATACCCTTATAGAACAAGTCAGTTTATCATCAAGAATGATAATTCAACAGAAAGCTAATTTAATTTTTTTTATATTTAATCAAGATGATCAGATTTACCATATTATTTCCAATATATTATCATTGCCATTGTTAGATGGATGGCATTATCATTATATACACAAAGTTATTAATAAGATTAATGAAAATAAGAGGAATGAAATCTTCGGGAATTTATATAGTCACGTCTCTAAGAATTGCATATTCTCAGAGCAAATAGCCCAAATATTGTCCACTTATCCAGATTTCCTTATTAAAACTGAACAGCATTCTCCAGTAACAGCTTTTTATACAATATTAATAATTTCGAGGTTAAAAATTCCAATCAATCAGGATCTTTGTCTTAATTTATTACTTTCTTTAGATATATTGGATTTCCCAGAGTGCTATATTAATGAAATCCTTCTTTTTTTGATTGAACACATAGATCATAAACATTCTATGTTTGAAACAAACTTATTTAGAATTATTCTTAACATTTTTAGAATATCTATAAAAGCAATGAATATGATGATGTTTGAATTAATTGAACCATTGTTAGAAAAAAAAATTTTGCATGATTCTCAGTCAATGGAATTATTTAATGTTCTAATTACTGATCGTCACTTTGTCAGCAAAAAAGATTGTGTGCAAAGCTTTCGAACACTTTATAAGGGTTATCCATCTCTCATTCTACAAATTCGGGAAAGATTATTAAACCAAATAGCATCCGGTCATAATTATTTTGTGAAAATTTTGTTGATATTTTATAATAATGATATGAGTGATATGTTTTTTTCTTCACTTAGCCGATTATCACCAAAACATTTTCTAATGGTAACTCAAGAAGTTTTGAGTTTTTATTCTTTTGAACCATATTCTAATTGTCGACCTTTATCAGAACAGAATTTAATTAGAATTGGATTAACAGGCGATTTTTTTTATCAATTTGTTATCGAAAAGGGCATTTCCTATAGTTCAATGAAGACATCAATATCAAATATTATTGATTTTCATATCGATAGCATTGAAATAAGCCCAATTTATGAATATTATCATTCTGATATAACCATTGGTTTAAGGATTTTAAATAATAATGAATCAAGAATTGTTGATTATCCATCATCGTATAGTATTGGATTTATTATGAGCATATTGAGTAATTATAATATAAATGATATTATTAATGACATTCATTCATTACAGATCCTTTTGGATTTGCCGCCTATTCAAAAAGAAAAAATTTTTTTAATAAATTCAGATTGGGATATAATAATCAATGTTTCGACTAAATTTAGTCTCGAATATAGATTATGTTTGATACATAAAATGGTATCTCAAAACGAAATACCTAATCATTGGCTGTTTAACAAAGTTGATTGTCTATTTATTTTCTTTTTTTCATCGATTAATGATATAATATCATCGCTTTTTATGGTGATAATTGACTTACTAATAATGATAACTGTGTCATATGTCCCAAAATCAAATATAATACCAAACGATTTTCTCTTGAATCTACCAAAGAGGATTTCTGATATATCGAATGATAATTCCGGATCATTAATTGTTTCTAGATTATTGAAACTTTTTTCTTGCTTTTTATACGATAGGTACATTGATCCTAAAGAGATTATTCAAATAAAGCCCATGGTACAATCATGCATTCAATCAAAGTGTTTTTATACTCAGAGAGAAATATGTTCATTTATATCTTGTTGGAATCTCTTTAACCATATTGAAATAACTGGTTTTGTTAAGCCAGCGTTCGAGAATAATTCCATTGACTTTGTTACTAGTGTATTGCAAGATTATACTGATCTGGCAAACGTTGAGATGATATGGAATGCTACTTCAAAAGAGTTTAGTAATTATCTCCAAAATACTATTTTGGGGAAACAAGAATATTCAAAAGATTTTGTTTTGTGTGTATTACTCTTTTTTGACAGTATCATTAAACATATTCCATATTCAATCGAGTTTTCTGAGTTTTGTACAAGCTTATTAACTGAATTTTCATTGAACCCCCAATACCAATTCAACATTAATTCTGATATACTTAATCTAGTTGCACGTATTTATTCATATTCACGAACTTCAAATGAGATTATTGATCATTGTATTCAAGATGTATTAATTGGGGATATAAAGTATAAATCATTATCAGAATATGAATGTGATCCTATGAAAAAAATATCATCAATCCCATCAATATTATCTTCAGTGATACAAATAACATATTTTCAATCAAAAGTGCAGGATTTTATGTTTTCCAATCCCAGTATAACTGAAAAAGATTATTCTCATGAATATTTCATTAAATTGAATTGTATACCATCAAAAATGATAGACTTTGGTAATGATTTAAATGATATAATGAGAAATTCTGCTTTTGGGCAGTTGTTTAAAGGATTAATATACAATCAATATGGAAAAATTGAGACGGTCCATCATTTTGAATCAAGTGATCTTTGTCATCAGATATTTATTAAAGTCCCTGCTTTATTGATGATGAAACAAGATCCTCGCAACCAAATTCAGAATGAGTTAATCTCTATTCATACTATATATGGTGGAATTTTCGAAATTGAGTTAATTGGAGTAATTTATAAAGATGGAGATTTTTCTTTAAAACAAAATAATCAATGGATTCTGAAGTCTTTTTTGGTCCATAAAACAATTGATTATGGCAATTCTGATTATTTATTATTTATTTCTAATGAAGTTTTCCCAAATAATGGAAAATTACCAAAAGTACCAATATTTCAAACCTCAACATATTTAAATGCATTTCGGAGAAGTCATTCATATTATCTTGATTTTCTGAAACAAGTCAAACAAGAAAACGAAAATGGGTATTACATCTATGATTCCATTGTCCGATCATATGAGAGAATTCATGAACAACATGATTTTAAGCTTCTTGTAGGTAAATGCATTCCATTTTTATTAAATCAAAGTCCATTAATATGCTATATATTAAATGATTTTCGAATTGATTACCTTCTCGAGAGTAACAACCCTGATATTAGAACATCTTATTCTCAATTATTAGCAAGTTCACTTGCTTCTGCAACTACTGAGAATGTTTTTCTCTTTGGCCAACATTTGTTTGCACAATTCACAGAGAATCAGAGATCACTATTCTCATATCTTGATATAAGTGATCAATTCTTTTTCGTTGTTCAAAAATTTCTTGAAATAACTCACCAAATGAATGACTTTGCTACACTTTTATGCTTTTTTAATGAAAAAGTTTTGCCATTATGTCATAGCATGGATGAGAGTTGTTTATCTACACTTGATTTTTCTCATATATTTGATTCATTTAGATTATTTAAGTACTATTATCCTGATACAGAGTTTCCTTCATTTTTGTTAATAGAAAACTTTGTGATTTTAACCAAATCATCATATCACATCAGTTCATACTTTGCGTTTTTATGTCTTCTTTTTCGGAATAATAGACCAAAACAAAAAATATTTCTAAATGTTTTCAAATCAAACGATGAACTTCAACCAAAAGTAACCAGCGCAATGTTCCTATTTTCCATATCATTACACGATTCATTTGATCAAAAAAGACTATCAGTGATTTATGACTATTTAAAAACACATGGAGATGTATATACCTCAAAGTTTTTGGATAGCATATGTGTCTTTATTGAACCTTTGATTGATGTTTTATTTGATTCGTTTTTAGAGAACTTGGATAAATGGATAAATTTATGGCTTTTTAATAAGTATCCTGTTATTAGAGGAGCATTCATCAAAGTTCTTAGAACATTTCTTCAAGAAATTCCTGAAGAACCTAAGAAAGGAGACTTGAATGAGTGTACCAAAAAAAAGTTGTTTAGCTTTTATAGTGTTTTTTATGATAAACTATTAGAATTAGTTTCTCATGAAAGGAAAACAGTGGAAGAATTCGATGTTTTCAAAAGTTTGAATTCAGAGGTTAATTGTTTTTCTGATTATGATTATCTACGGTTCTTATTATGGATGATAAAGGCTGGTTCTTTCCAGTCTCTTTTTTTTTCCAACCCAATTTATATTACAAAGATATGCAAAAAGTCATATAAGAGCAGTTCGAGCTCAAATCTATTTCGAGTTTCATGGTTTTCATTTTTGTTCCAAATATGGAGTATTGAAGATTCAGACATCATTTTTTCCGGAATTAGTTATAATGATATCGCTTCATCATTGAGGAATATGGTATTCCAAGGAAAGTTCATTGATTCCAGTAGTAGGATTCTCACAAATCTATTGAGAAGAACACCCATATCTGAGTTTAAAATTTTTATCAAATTCGGACTCTTGGAGAATTTGGCAGAGCACTGTTTTCAGAATTCATCATCAGTTGCGTTTGAACTGAGAAACATTTTAATTAAGTTCATCGATAACCAGAATATCAAAACTGTTTGCAGTATTATTTGGGATAAATCAATATTTAAAAGTAATATTCAAAACAACTCTTATCAATACTTAAAGTTGACTTGGAAGATTCTAAAGAAATTTCCTAATAGCATTAAAGTATTCTGGGAAAACGACCTTCAACATGAGCTTTGGTTTGTCCTCAAATATCGCTCTTTTCCTAAAAAGAGATCAAGTGTAACACAAGAACCATCACTGCCTTCAACTAATACTTTCTTTTGTTTGGCAAAACTATTTTCAGCTGCAATTGATGCTTATGTTCTGTTTTATTTCGACAAAACGGATTTCTTTGGATTTGGGATGATAAATTCCTTAAAGAATTGGATATTTGGTTTAGATTTAAGAATTGATTATCTTTTAGAGGCAGCTGTGAGTCTTAATAACTCATCAATTGTGCTTTTCGGTGGATTTTTATCACTAATTAAATCATTATCAACATTAGATTTGTGCTTTTCCCAACAAACAATATTGATGATAAGATCTAATAATTCGTTTTTATATCTTTTGCCCCAGGATATGAGACCAGCAGGATCAAAATTTTTGTATCAGTTTCTTGTATATTGCAGTAATCAACAAATTCTGTCCCGAGGAGATATCTTAGATATTATTAAAAAAGAGTTTCGATCCCTCATAATGAATAATATATTTAATTCTGCTGTTATTAAATATGTTTGCATCTGTATTGCAGATTTAATGGCACATTCTGTGGAAAATATTCAGGAAATAGAAGAATTGCTGAATTTACTCATACTGAGAAACGATGATTTATTCTGTTTAGGAAATGGAATACAGTACCTTACAACTACAATTTCTGGAAAATGTAACCATCATTTGATAAATAACTGGACAAAACATGTGACTGACCTTATTAACAAAGAGCTTGAAAAAACTATATTGTCTCACAATGATCTCCAATTTGAAATATGTGTTATGAAAGTATATACCGGATTTCTTTTTCTAAAAATATTTGAACAACAATGCCCGTCAGTGGTAAACAATACCCCGATCAAAAAAAATATGTTCACTCAACTAAAGTCTATCGTGAGCAAAAAAGGGTCTTTAAGAGCAAAAGACTCCATAAATTGTATGTATGATACTTTTGCATAGTATTAATGATATAAAAAAACTGTATATATAATTTGTTATTAATCAACAAAGTCAATTCTATCTTCATCATCAGATAGTTTCGAAAACATTGAATTAGGATTAACTGATGAAATATCAATTGAATCCGACTTAAAATAAAATACCAGGAATAGCACAATGATTGTTATAACAATAACGCCAATAAAAACAAATGCTGTAATATTTGGAACATAGGATGGAAAATCACACATATTTGAGTAAAGATCTACATAGAACAGTGTTTTTGCAGTGAGTGCTGAAGAAGAGATGTGTAAATTATGTCCATTCATTGTAATAGGGAAGTCAACATAGAGATTAAAAATATAACTATCATAGGCCGGATCTTGAAGAACAATAAAACCGAAAGATGATTCCATTATTGAAATATCTTTCATCACAAAACATGGATGAAAAAATAGAATTCCTAATGGCATTGATATATTCCGAATATTGACAGTACTTACAAGGATATCATAATCATCCAAAGATTGTTCCACATATAATATATAGCTATTTGTATTTTCAAAGAAATTTCCGAACGAAAGCAAGAAAGTTTTCCCACCAACAGCTTCAATAATGGCTGAGGATGTACCTACAGCCCAAAGACATTGGTACATATTTTTAGAGAAATTAACATGTGAAAACTTGTTTGATTTTCCTTCAACGGCAATACAGGTGAAAGAAGATGTCATTGTAGTTTCCGGGCAGAGAGTAATGGTGGAATGGTTGACTAATGAATGATTCCCTGAAAAAAAACCACATGAACAATATCCTGCAAAACATTTGATGAAACATGTGCGGTATAATGTCAATATTCGAGCAAAAATTGAAAATGCTCCACCCTGGCTCATTGTATTTGTGCATTTGGTTTCAGAAAACACTGTTTGATGAATTAAGAAAGTACATTCTTGAGAATTACAGTAAAATAACACAGATCCATTGCCATCTGCGGTATTAATAGATGAAAAAGAGCATTCCTTTATAATAACTTCATTATAAACAGGGGGAATGCGCAAGGCTTCTTTTTGATTTCCTGAAAACCTCATAACATTGGCTGCTGTTGATAAAATGGGACGAAAAAACAATGGAACAAGTTGAAACATCGGAAAAATTTAATATTGTTTCTCGATAATGTTTCGATGATCTGGATGAGATATTTTATGAATGCAACTCTCTTAAGTCTTACGTTGAAGCACCTGCAAAAATCCCCCATATTTTCCTCTAAAGCAATATATTGTAGGGGTTTAAGCGTTTATAAAAGCTTTGGGAGTGTTTTTTTCAACACTAAATCAACTCAGGTTATCGAATCACGATTTGTTTATGTTTTGTCCTCTGTTATCAATATAGATAGTTTATTTTATAAATTTGTGGTTTTCCATTCTCCTGTTACGTATAGTCGAGGTACAGATACGCTTGTCGTCGATAGATGTACATTTAGTGATATTGAATACCAAGAAGAAGGAGCTGCTGTTTATTATAGCGCACAAGGAGTGGCTGTAGTGACAGGTTGTTCGTTTATTAGGTGTAAATCTAGCTCAAGTAATGGAAAAGGAGGATTAGCTGTGAATTCGGATCAAGCAAAGATAACTAATTGTTGTGGCAGCCGATGTTATGGTTTATTGAGCAGTTTTATGTTTATAACAGGAAGCTCGACTATGAGAGGAACAAACACAATTCAATGTCCTATCTCTCCAACCCAAGTTTCATTGTCTGTTGTATATCTAAAAAATGGACAAGATGAAATGAAATCTTTAAACATTACGGGTTCTGAGTTCTATAATTTTCCAAAAAAAATGATTTCGAATCATATGCTACTTGCTTTGGAATTGAAGTCTCCCAGCCAGATTTCTTATCTGCATTATGAAAATAATACAAATGGAGAAATTATAAACTTTCAGAATTCATATGATTGGAAAGCAGACTACATTAATTGTATCTATAATAATCCACAGAACCATGCAATGTTCATCTCTGTATGCGATCTTTTTATTTCCAATGCTGTCATAATTGGAGAAGCATCTTTTCTATGTGAGGTATATTCTTATGGGAATGCAATTTTCTACCATTCATATATAGATTCCAGAATAAAAGGAACAGAGAGAGTCCAATTACGAAATTGCACTCGATCAGGACCGTATTCATTAATATCTTTTGAAACATTTACATATTCTAATTGTAATGTGCTTGAAGATAATGATGCTGGATACAGGATAGTTTATATATTGGTTATACTAACAATTCTTGTGTTCTTTGTTTTCATTTTAGTAAGAAGCACATTTAAAACCGAAGAGGAAAAAGATGAATATGAAAGCATTGTTTCAACATATGATTAACCTGTATTTTTAATAAACCGCATATTATGTGTTACTCGAGGAATTCATTGTTTTGAGTAATTTCGAATAGTGGAGATTCTTTTTCAGTACAAGAAGCTAACGATACTATTGGAGAAGGCGAAACTGTAGATGACTGCTCTCGTTCATATCTCTTCCTAATCCTTCTGAGATTAAAGAGCTGATGATTAAGTTTTTTAATCTCATCAATATACACTTCTTTTGGTGAATCCTCATGGGAATTAAGATTTTGTATTCCACTTAACAATTCATTTTCTCGGTTCTTCTGCTCATGTAGCAGTATCTGTAAATCATGAATTCGATTTTCATTCTGTAATAGTTTAGCCTCCATTCTCTTTAATTCTTGAGATTCCATTTGATTTTTTATATCCATTATTTTTTCATCAACTCGGTTCCCTTGGTGAATACACACATTTATGGCTTGTTTAATTAATACAAACTCGGATTTCATCCTTCTTTCAACATCAGGCGAAAATTCTCTCCTCAATTGATTCAACTGAGACTCAAATGTTTGAATTTCTTGTTGTTTACACTCAATTGTTTTCTCAGCTCTAAAAAGGAATTCCATCTGGTGGGCTTTCTCTTCAGATCCATACTTTCTTTCGTAATCAATTAGACTCAATAAATTTTCTTCGTATTTCTTCTTCAAGTTAATTATTTCCGAATTTAATTGTCCAATTTCTCCTTTTTTAATCCTAATATCATTCATAATTCTCATTTTTTCTTCCCAAAGGTTTTTATGTTGCGAAAAATCAATATTTTCGCAATGTCTCATTGAACAAGGACCAATTTGAGGAGACAAAAAATCTAAATCAAGTGGTGGGAGATTGTTCATTTTATTGAATTAATAATAATCGTTAATTTGTAAACTAGGAAAGCAGATTCATCTCTTTCAACAAAACTTCAACTGTTTTTATCATAACATCCACATCTAATACATTTGTGCTCTGGTCCCTCCATTTTACATTAGAATTTCTACAAACAACATGATGTAACTGGGCATAAGATGAAAGCCATAGGTAGTTGGTAACCCATCTATTGACTTGAACTTCGACTATACCAGACCCAGGTTGCATAAAAATAGAATTGGCAAGAGCAGCACCATGCATTGCCACTAAAACTTTAAATGTGTTAAACATTCTAAATTGATCAACAAGACTATGGGGAATTTCTATGTTCTTCCAGGGAAACTGAGGGTATTTCTGTTTAATGCCATTTGATACAGCTTCAAAATTATCTATACTCCTAAATCCACCTACTCTATTATATATAATAAACTCTACTGCTGGGGTTTTATCAAATTGGTATTTTTGGGTCATAATATGCCTCATATTTAATAAAAGATGATAATTAAATTTGGTGCAAATAATTGGTAAAACAGTGTAAAGACGCTTTGCATAGTAAGCAAAACCATTGGATGAATACAATACATTATTGATGTCAAAACCCAGTATTCGAAGCCCATCAAGTATAAAACCAGCATTATGGGTAATGAGCACTTTCGACTTTTTGAGGATCTCTGGGGGCATAACAAGAAAATTTGGGAAGAAATCCATCATAAAGTGAGCAAAAAAGTATCCATATTCATGTGTTATTACAACCAAATCATCTATCTGTACATAATTGAATTTTGATGGAAATGCTTCTTCGCTATTATGATTCCTAAGGCAAAACGTATAATGACAATCACAATCAATAGGATAAAAAGTATCATTGTATAAAAACAAACCTTCGTGATTAACAAAAACGTCTTTCAACTCCATATAGAAAGCTTCAAAATTGGAGATATTTCCCTTGATTTCAGAGATTGAAGGGATTATTGCATCATTTCCGAGTTCTCCATAACTCCTTATTGGGTAAATGCTTCCGACATCATATTTAACTGTAATTGGAACTTTTTGAACGATATTCGGGAGATTTATCCCAGTAATATACTTGCTGGTGTTTCTAATATATGTTTTTTCTCCAAGTCTCCATTGTAAACATTTAAAATCTGATCTTGCTTCTTGGCCAATCGAAACATTATGATTTGTCCGCAAATAATTCAGAAGGGCACAAAAAAATAGAACTATGACCACAAATGATTCATATAAAGATATCCTAGACATATTAACTGAGTTGTTCTTGGTTGACATGAATTTGAATGATAACAGTAAATTCAAAAATATATATTTATTCTTCAATTTCAACTAATAAATGCGAATGCGGAAATGTATCAATATCAAGAGTCATTCTTTCATCATAATATTCATTGAAAATAGAATTGTTTTCAACAATAACTGACATTGCAATTGATATTATGATTTCGACTGAATACTCAATGAAATCAATTTGATACTGTTTCAAACCTTGAATCACTTTAATCCCTATCCTATATAATAATGAAAATGCTTGAGTCGATATAATGAAGACGAAATAAATGCAAACATTGATAACATTAACCGAATGATAGGAAAACAAGAATCGAATTATTATCAATAATGAAATAAATTGATATATGAGAGGTATGAGAGCATAGTAAGGAATTACAAGAGGAAAGTCCATTTGTAATCTATCCATGCAGACTAATGGGTTATTACCTGTTGATAATCGAATGTAGTTTGTAATAAACAATGGGATTAAATATATTAATATAAAAATACTGGAAACAAACGAATATTTCTCACTATGAAGACGAGAAAAGTATTCGAAGATCAAATAGTGGCTAAATGTGAAAAGCAATGAGATAAAAATTGCATTATCACGGAAAACTGAGAACGGATTAGTTGACAAAAATGATATTCCACATAATAGAATAGATATTTTGGTAATTATTGGAGAATAAAACATTCGAGGAAAAACCCACAAGAAAATAAAAAATGATAATAAGCAATATATGTTTTTCAGATGAAGTACTGATGTCATAAAGCTAGGATCTAGTGTATAAAAACTTGGATGAATACCATTTAGTGAATCTGTGAAACCATGATAATAAGCTTGAAATTGAATATTCCCATCCATCTCCACTCGATATGAACCTAAATCAACAGGATAGCTTAAATGGGAACTAGGCCATTTAATTATGATATTTTTCTTAGATATTGAGAAATTCTTGTACACTTTTTTGGAATCGAAAATAGCTACCGAAATATTTAGAGACATTGGGAAAGTAAAATTCTGGGAATAGTCATTCCTCTCAAACATCGCAAAAAATCCAACAAATCCATTATATAAACTAGCATTATATACTGTCATTTCGAGTAAATTAACTTTATATTGAGATCCACGATAAATCCCAATATACGCGTGCTTTTGTTCTTTTACATAAGGTTTCATTGTCAAAGATACTTTATATATCATGCCCACAACGCAAAAAGAGACGAGAAGCTGAATAATTACCGAGAACAGGTTAATTACTGTCTTTATCATTCTGGTCCCTCAAATTGAAAAAATCGTTTGATTTAATTAATTGATGTTTTAATACTTATGAACCTGGTTGATTGCCAAAAGGAAGCAATTGCAAGTGAAATTGCTGTCCAGAAGCAAAAGATTGGTATGCTGAGGAGTATATATGAAGATTTGCGCAGGGAAAGAAAGCGTAAGATTGGAATAATAATAAAGGGAAACACTATTTATACTGGTGTACCACTTTGTGTGAAAATTGGAATTGAGGAATGGGAACAATCTTATAGGCTACTTAATCACGAATTAAAAATGCGTGAGTATGAAAAACTGGTCAAAAAACTTGAGGAAATGAAACGTGATAATGGTTTTGATTTCGTTGAGAAAATTCTTAATTTATGGAACGAAAACATTGGGTTGAAGGAAAGTTATGAATCTCAAAAGGCCGAATTGGATATGCTCCATGAAGACTGCGAAAGAGAAAAAAAGCTTTTGAAGATTGAACTTAACGTAAGAGACTAAAATCCTGAATTGCTTTATTCTCTTGATGAATCAATGAATCTAATTGACTGATTTCTGCTAATAATTGTTCGCGTTCTTCTTGCAAAACAGGTTTTTTGATTTTATCGTTTTGAATTCGGTCTTCAAGAGAAATAATACGAGTTTTTGTACTATTAATCGAATCAAGAATTTTCATATGGCGTCTAACAAGTTGATCATATTTTTCTTGTGAATTCTCAGCTAAAGTCTCTTCTAATAACGATTTTTTGGATATTAAGTCGTTTTCAATAAGTTGGTGAAGCTTCTTATTTCTTTGTATCTCTAAAAAGAGAATTTTTGCTTCTTCTTGCATCTCTACAATATTGGAAGCAATATCAGAAAATACTACATTGCTTATTTCGGTCTTTTTTTGGTTTATCATTTGATTCAACGAAGATATTCGATTAATCAGAGAATCTTGGTTCTTTTTATTAGGAGATTTAGCTACAAAATTATGGAGAAGGTTGTTATATCTTGCTATTTTAGTATTAAGAAGACGTTTTTCATATATTAATGATTGTCTTTGAGCTTTTAATTGAAGAATATCTTCCCTATTTCCTTTTGCTCTTTTACTATTCCTTCTTGAGGATCTTTTCAAACTTTCTTCAATCTTTTCATAGTTGATAATGGGTATTACAAGAGTATGATTCATATTTTATCAACCGTTAACAATGAATGAATATGAAAAGAGAATTTGCATTGAAATTACCAAAGAACTAATGAAATTTCCAGGGTCTGCGTTATTTAAAGATCCAGTAAGTAAAACAGACCCAGATTTCAACGATTATTACCGACAAATCAAGAATCCGCAAGATTTAAAAGGAATATTGGAAAAGCTTGATAATAATATGTATCAAAAAGTCCAAGATTGGGAGAAGGATATTGTGCAAATATGGAAAAATGCTGATCAATATCATGGAAAAGAACATTACGTAACAAAACTGGCCAAACACATGATCGATAAACACTTTAATAGCTTAAAAAAGAGAATATCAATGGCTAAAATATCTGGATGGATGAAAAGTCTTTACATTTGGAGAGATAAACTTGATAAAATGCTTTCAACCCCTCCTAATTCAAAACTGCAGTTTATTCCCGAAATACCCCCTAAGAAAACTGTTTTCAATCAGTTTTCTGCTCGAGATATTGATGCTTTAGTTCAAGCAAGTAGGAATTTCTCAAGCCCAAAAGACTTGATTCAGATTACCAAAATCCTTCACAATGACTCAAAGTGTACTTTTGATTCGAAAGAAGTTAAAATCAACATTGACCTACTTGAGCCGAAAACAATGCATTCCTTAAGAGACTATTATAAGAAACAATATGAAGCGCAAGATAAAAAATACCCCAGTTAGTGGATTCGTTTTTTCTATTAATTATAATCGACAAAACAGAATGAGGCCAACTTCAAGTATTATTAATTATTTCGAATCTCATGGAATACGGGTCCAGACCCCAGAAAAATTGTTATCATTTAACTGCCCAGAGAACAAACCTGCTTTGAGTTCCTTAATCTATGTTTCATATATTAATGAAAATAAAAGCGAATTACCCATGAAATATGAGATGGTACAGGAATTTATAAACAATCTTCCCGAATTTCACAAAACACAATTGAAAAGGCTTTTATTTGCCTTGTTTTACCATTCTGTTCCAATTATGATCAAAGAAAAGGCTATGGCGAATGATTTTTTTATTAAGCATAGATATGATCATCATGCATTCCATGAGCATGATATCAATCATCTTAAAAAATTAATTGACGAAAATAATCCCAATACTGCAAGCAATCCAATATTCGATACCAAATTCTCTACATCATTAACCGAAATAGCATTTAATTCTCTAATATCTTTTTGTTCTGAGAACAATTGTGCAACATTCCTATATATTCTTGATCATTATTTAGATTTAACTTATGTTCCCCTTGATCAATGTGCATCAATTCCAGATCTTTTTTCTGGTTTCATATTACATTCAAGTGACACAAGTTCTCAAGGTGGACAAAAACCTCAAATATTACTCCGAGCTAACTGTCTATATGATCTGGCAAGAAACTTTCCTGCTGATAAAAAACAAGACTCTAATAGTGGACCAATACCTGAAATATTCGAAGATGTTTCGAGGATGTCAGCAAATATCCCTCTTCCAGATTACACTATTGAACAGATAGCTAAACAATATAGGAACTTTGTAGAAATGGCCAAATTATCCAAAAATGATCTGCCATCATGTGCTTACTTTTCTTTTCCTTCAGAAGATCGATATTATGATATTAATTCAAATGGCTCACTAATTGCAGTGGGTACATGCTCAGGTATTATAAAACTCATATCCACCAACCCAAATACTGATATTGATGATCTGCCTGAGCATACAATACTTACCGCTCAAAATAATAGCACATCTTCTTCATCCCCTGTTAATCATCTTCTTGTTCCTAGATGTATGAAAGGTAATTATTCTTTCCACCGATCAATGATTGGTCCAAAATCATATTGTGGCCGGTTTTCTCCAGATTCAAGGCTCTTTTTAGCTGGTTGCAATGGATGTTTAAGGTTGTGGACATGCGAGCATAATGGAGCCTTTTCACAACCTTCTGTATATTATGGAGGAATAGTCTGGGCTGTTGATTGGTCTCCTATGGGACACCATTTTGTATATGGTACTGACACAGGAAAAGCCGAATTAATGTCAATTGATAATGCACTTCCAATTAGATTATTTGATTTTCACCGTGAACCCATCACTGATATTAAATATCATCCCAATGCTCTCACTATTGCTACTTCCTCGGAAGACAAATCCATCAGATTATGGGATATCAGGTCTGGATCATCTCCAAAACCATATGCAGATAGCATTTATGTACCAAAGGTATTATGCTTTACTAGAAATGGTAGATATTTATTTTCAGGTGATGAACACGGAAAATTAACTATATGGGATCTTCGTGAAGAACATAAAATTGGAAGCGTGAAAGCCCACAATGGTAGAATAAGAGATATTTCTTTTTCTGTAGAAGGATCCATTGTGGCTACATGCGGAGGGAATGGAGAAATACATCTATGGGATACAGGATCCTTATGTTGTTCAACTGCCAGTCAAACAGAACCAATCAAGAGACTTATTCCAAGGAACTGCTCGACAAAGCGTGTTGAGTTTAGTTGTAAGAATTTATTGTTTGCTCTTGGTAACAAAGAATAAAGTTACATACTCTGTTTAGTCTTATTTAAAAAGATCATATTGTGCTTTTTTCCTCATTGACTCATAAGCAACAGTGCCATTGATACCATCATAATTTAGTACCTGAGAACATAATGGAACATATCTGTCATCTATAGAACAATGGGCTGTAGTTAAACAAAAAACATCGAAAACCGAGTTTAATCCCCAAAAAGAATTGATACTCGGATATTTGACATTCCTTGTAATGAATGAATCTATCCCTCCTAATAATGATGAATCAACAAAAACACTCATTCTATTTGGATTATGTGTTGATATGTTAGGCTCAACAATCGAGAATCCTTCAAAAGATACACCATGAGAGATATGCTTACTCCATGCTTTTTTTACAAATGTTCCACCAACAGAATGACCCACGAGTATTATGGTCTGATTATTCATTCGATCTATCATCATTCTTTTGTTGATATCATTAAAAATGGAGTAATGAATTGGCTTCAAAATAGTAAAATAATACCCCATTTTCCAGAAAGTATCAATATGATATTGCATAATAACATCGACAAGGGCATAAAATGGAATAATAGATTTCAGCAAATGTGGGATAAGAACAGACTGAAGAGTTTCTAAATATAGAGCCATGGAAAATAATGATGAATGTGAATCAAACACATATACAACTGTGTTTTGGATCTTAGGGAACGTTAATCTGGAGACAATGTAGTCATAATATGTTTGTTGTCTTGAAAGAGGAAGATATGATGCAGTAACAAATGAAGAATTGAGTGGATCTTCTATAAATAATTCTTGTCTGATAGCAAACTTAGAGAAGTTTTGATAGAATTCAGCTGCATTATCTTTATACTGGAGCGTATTCTTGCTTTTGTTCAAAGAAATCAATGATGGAATGACAGATAAGCCAGCTAAATCTAAAAGATTGAAGCCACCTGGAATGTTTCCTTCACAAAATGATGGTATTGTTTGTTCTTTTCTCGAATTGATTCCTGTCAAATTGATATATGTCATATTGGGAGTTACTCCTGGAAGATCTTGAACATATAAGAATGTGCCAAAGAGAACAATAATAACCATTGATCCAATGCAAAACAAAATAGTAGTCAAGAAAACTGTCCCATTTGATGATTTATCATTATATAACTTTTTATCCCCAAAAAATACAAAAAAAACATTGCATATTATGCAAAATGGGAAGAAAACAAGGAAGAAAATAAAAGTAAAAGTATAATCTACAATACTTCTTGTTGATGGATTTGTTTCAATCAATGAAGGGATTGCACTGATTTGAATATACATAAAAAGTACAAAAGTTAAAACTACTGGGAGTAAGAAAAGGGTTCGAAATGACTTCCAATTACCATTTGAAAAGAAACTACTATATGATTCTTCCAATGAACCAATCCACTTTGTTGGATTGCTAAGCTCAGCTGGGTCAAAAAGGTGCACAGGAAAGATTAATCTGCTTTCAGTAATAATATTTGAATCTTTTTGTGTTTCTTCTTCTTTTGCATTTAAAAGATCGAGTTCAATGGGTTTCTCCTTCGTTTTGGGCTCTCTAAAATATATTAAGCGGAATAATATTTCCCATGATTTGATAATAATTTTATAAAAGCCAAACGCAACAGGAATAAGCCCCAGAGTTATAATTACAAATCCTGTATATATTATTTTCCCTACTAAAAACTCATATACAGCACAGGATATGATTATCGAAAGGAAAACCACAAAAACAACAAGTTGGGTGAGAACAAAAGTAAAATCCTTGGTCGGATCATACAAAATATCCGTGATTTTTTTCATTAAATCTTTAAAATCAAGGTTTTGCCACATAGTCTTTACGAATGAGACAGATATTTGGAAGATTATCCCAAAAACTATGCATTGGAGAGGAAAATCATAAATAATTTTTAAAAATACTAATATCACCATATCAACACGATATAAGGAAGCACTTGTTAGTAATATTGAATATAATTCAACCGTGCTTGGTACAATCATTACCAAAAGAAACGTTATTGATGAATACTGAATAAAAACAAGACAAACCATAACAATAATATATGTTGGATATATAAGATACTTAATTAACCGGGATTCACGAAGAGAGCTGGAATGAGGATCCACCATCTCAGATTCTTTGAAATGGATAAAAAAACGCCGCTATTTGAAAGTGGCAACACTAAAGTATTGAATTAACTGTAAAGACGAAACATTATCAGAATAGTGTTTATTTGGTTAGAAACCTAATAGAAGGACCAAAAAGTATCCAAATGTACCAATTATTATTACAGATCCCAAGACACTCGGCCAGCCAACAGTGAAGAATGATGATCCTGGCAAAAAAGGTTCCTGCTCAAGGTGAGAGTGATCTTTTTGAGAGTGTCTTTGAACTCCTGAAATAAGAGCATTAGGGAATGATGATATATGAAATAGTTGAGCACATCCGATGATCATCGCTGACAGTGTTAAAACAAGATTAGGCTTTCCTAATTCTTCGCCAATTGAATTAAGCACTGGATATAAAATTGCAGCAGCAGATGTATGATTGATAATTGATACAAGAACAGATTGTACAACCAAGAACAGCATCATTACCACCCAGAGAGAAATGCCTCTCAATAGATTTAATATGGTACTTGCTAATAAATCAAGAAGACCAGATACTTTCATTGCCTCTCCCAGAGCAAGCCCGCCTCCCATTAAAGAAAGAGTTGACCATCTTAACTTGCCAAAATCTTCAGAATCCAATATTTTTGAAGAAAACAAAGACACAATTGGAAGTAAAGATGTGATTCCAACATGCCCCAAAAATGCAGGAAAACTCTCTTGTAAAGCCCACATTAATATAGTGGTTCCAGTGATTATACATGTGAAATTATGCTTCCATGTCCATTTTTCATTGTTTTGTCCGATTTTTGGTGCTTTAATTTCCAAATAATCTTTATTACAGGGGAACTTGATCTTCAAGAAAGCCCAAAAGAATATAAGGCATACAGTCCCTATTGGTCCAGCAAAAGAAAGCCATTCAATGAAAGATATAGCTGTCCTCCCTGATTCATTAATGAATTTAATAGCGAGGATGTTCTGAGATGAAGATATTGTGGTTGGCATTCCACCAGCATTACCACTCCATGCCAATCCAAACAGAAGTGCCTTTATAAAGTTGTCATCTGGATCAAGATCTCTTATTATCGGTAACGAAAAAGAGAGAGCTAGCGTTGTAGATGCAATGTTTGATAAAAACGCTGCTGTGGTGAAATTAAGTAACATTAATGCAAATAATACAACTGATGGTTTCTTAGATATCCGTGATAAAGCATATGTAGATACTCTTTCAGTAATTTTAAGCTTCGTTAATGCGGCAGACATAGTCATAGATCCCAAAAACACAAAGATAATTGGATCGGTAAACTTAGCAGAAATGATAACAGCCATTCTATTTGAAGGAATTCGCTTCCCTGTATTATCATCATAGCCTATTGCAAACCAAACACAAAGCAATGGCATTAGATAAGCTGTGATATAAGATGGAATTGTTTCAGTCCCCCATAAAACAGCCCCCAAAATCAAAATTGCCAAGCATGAATGTGCAGTTGGATAATTTTCGTATATTGGAAGCATATAAAACAAGCAAAATATCACAATTGCAATCAACGGAATAAATGAGTGTTTGTTTGGTCCTTTTTTTCTTCCTTTATAGGCATCAGCAACATCTTCCCTATCGTGTGTAGTAAGCTGCCTTAATCTACCAACTGAGGCTTCATCTGAATTATCGAGAAAGAATGATCCCCCTTTCATTATAAATATGAAGCTCTGCAAAAACTAAAGACATAAAAATACATTTGGTTTTTAATTATTTGATTTGGAATTAACAATGAGCAAACTAATGACTTGCTAATATATATGCTTGGTATTCATCAAGATATTGATGCATATCTGATGTACTTTGAACCCTTGATGTGTTGGGGTAATACCCTTTATCAAATATATGTTTTTGTGATTCATATCTTGACAAATATTGGTTAATTGCCAATACTGTTTCTGGAACAGAATAATAACTTGAGTGATTTGTTATTTTATCCTTTATGTAATCAACAAGATGATCATATTTAAGCTCAGAAAATGATTTGAGATTCAATATGGAAAGAATTGACTCAAAGCTACTGATATGAATAGGAGATTTATCATGTGGAGGGTTAAAATCACTCCCTATTAATACTGATAAAGTAACAATAATCTTTGGATCCATTTCAACTCCTTTAAAAATGCTTTTCCAGAATCTTTTTGGCTGAATTTTTATCACTGAGCTTTTAAGTTTTCTAAAAGAAATCTCTGCTTGCGATTTCATTTTTAATATTTTCTCATTGGGAGAAAAAATAGATGGGACTTTGCGAATATGATTTTTTTTCAAGTGAATAGTACACTCACAATCACATAGGTAAACTAACATGTCACTATCACTTGTAAAAATTATTTGTTCTTTGATTCCATTATTCTCTTTTACCATTTTTTTAATGACAAGATCACTTTCATATTCACAACCATAACAAACAACTGGAGATTTGTTAAAAAATTCACTCCTTCTTTCTCTTTTGGATCCCTGAATGATTTCATTTGTGATATATGGTAAAGAAAATGTCACAAATGAATATGGAATATATTGATAAAAGGATGCAAAAGTAAAAGCATCATTGTTAATCATTGTTTGGAGATGATCCTTAATATCACACTTGAATACAGATAACCTATCTTGAGACATATGTCTTAATGCTAATCTTTTTGCACCTTTGGTTAATAAATACCGTGACCAACCAATATTTAAAAGTTTCTTTTTGATTCCCTCATCTATTGATGTGTTGTCTTTAATAACTTCATATTCCATATTATTTGTCATTTCTTTGTATAAGAATTCTGATTCGAAGATGCATCGTATTGATCCTTCATTAATTTCTGAGCTTTTAATCAATTGAGATTTTGGTATTATCGCAACACTTTGATTCTTGACAATTTCAGATTCCGATTCAGAAAGGTGGTGTTTCCAAGAAACAAAATCATGGAATGTATCCATACTAATCTTAAGACTTTCAAAATATTCCTTAAATTTCATATCGAATTCCAAATCGGATGGAATTTTATAATCAAAATATAAAAAGACCTGATTGCCTTCTTTTTTGTAGGGGCCAATCAATTTGTTAATCTCATCTACAACATATTCCAACAATTTTGCTGCTAATTCATTCCTTTTAGTGATATTATCAGATTTATCTTCAATAATGGAATCCTGAATCTCTTGAACATATCCAACATAGTTCTTGAACAGAAAAAGATGATGATATGAAAGCAGATATGAGGTTATATCAAAATGGAATATCTTTTGTTTGAAAATAGGTTTAATTTCTTGCTGGTCCATACCAAATCTTCTTGCATAATCAACAAGTTTGAAAATCCCCATTATAATTTTTGACTTTTACAAACTAGACACCCAATATATTTGTTAAATCCTAAAAGTGGCTTAGTCAGAAGAGAATAATTGGTCAAAAAGTTGTGGAAATTTGAATCAAAACAGCTAAGAAAATAAGATTTCTCCTTTCATTTTTTTCAATTACTCCTCAATAAATTCTATTCAAAAAGTGAGTTTAGTTCAATTGTTTGCAGTTTAAGTTAATCACATATATAAACATACAACATTTCTAATAAATTAAAATATTAAAATTGTAGTAAATATTAATTAATAAACGGTCATTAATAAAGTGGTCACCTTTCTTTGATTTGGTTTTGACAAGCACGATAAATAATCTAATAAAATTTAAGGGAACAGGTTCGAATCCAGCATTAAAATATAATGTTTTGTTGTGTTGTTTTTGTTTCTTGGGTACCATCTTTTACGATGAATGGCATGCCTCCTTTGGCGACGACAAACCCAGACACATTTTTTTATAAATCTGATACCAAATACTCAATCAAATTTGAGTATCCAAAACTTGGGGATTTTAATCAAACGGTTGTGATAAAAAGGGTGAGTGATAAAGCAAAAACTAATGGAAGAATTATATATACTCCATTTAATCCTAATGTTTGTCCAGAAAATTCAATTTGCCCCTCATTAATTAATCCACGAAAGGGTCCACTTCTTTCGGATTTATGGTTATGCTATTCGAATTTGACTAATAATATATGCTATCCAATAGGTTTTCATAACGCTTTTACAATTATTCTTCCTGGGCAAGTAAGGGATAACAATGGTAATCCGCTAGCATGCCAATATAAGCTTAAAGGATTTGGGGATATTAACACAATAGTAGAAATAGGCTATAAAAGTAGTCCTATGATTCAAGAAGAGATTGAATTTAATGATGTCAACAATGAATTCAAAGTTTTCATTTATTCTCCTCTCGCTATCTCGGTTAATGTAGTGGATCCACAAACACCAGTTTTTCAGAATATGTCACCTCCTATGGAGCACACATACATTAGTGACGATTTTTTGTTTTTTGAACAAACACCAAATGATTATATAAGTTATAGGATGGATTTGTTTGATACAGTAATAATGAATGTCACCCTAATTTTAAGTCATACCACTAACCATATTCAGGTGTTTATGAAACTTGGGGGGCTTATTCCATGCCCAGAGTCATATAACTGTACATTTAGCAATAATTCTGTTTCTTCAATATGGAAATGTTGGATATCACATGATGAACATAAATACTGCTACCCGATTGCAGACTTTAGATATGGTTTTGATATGAGATCAACTCTAATTCACATTAATGGTGGTATCAACAAGTATTCTGTCGATATTTCATTGAAATGTAATCAATTAATGCCAAATAATACTGTCAAACTATCAAAATCTGCTTCTGAAGATTTGTTAAAGAAAATTGTGTTTGAAGCCACCGGAAGCGATTTTTGTCCCAAGAAATTCGTTCCAATATCATATGAAAAAAAGCCTACTCTTGGTGGATATATGATAACATATATGTGGATTGTGGTCATTGTTGTTGTTTTTGGTGGAATTGTGTATAATTATTTATTTTTAAGTAGGTTTTCTCTTCCTTTTAATAGAATCATTGGAAGTTTCCTATCTAACATGTATAAAGGATATAATATTGTTACCTGTAATAATCGCCATACAGATCCAAAAGAGAATAAATCAAATCAACAAGAATCCCATATATATTCTGCCCTTTGAAATTGTTTTAAACTGATATCTTTGATGTTTTCAAAAATAAAAACCTTTATAACATTTAATTAAAATAGTACATCATATCATGATGAGCCGTTACCAATTCATCATTTAATTGCCCCTCATTTTCTGTTTTCCTGCAAAATGAGGAAAAATAATGAATGAATATTACGGCAATAACTAAGATTGATAATGATGCAATGATCCATTTGGCTGTTGATGATTCTTTTGTGAATCCAATACAGAAAACATCAATAATGACTTCTGCTGTTTGAATCTCACGTAATGAGAGATTACAAGTTTCTTTGCTTGTTTTGATAATAGATGGGTTTAAAATAATAAGATTTTTCCATAAACTTGATGCAGACTTGGTACCAGTATTAACAATAGAATATGATTTGTTGAAATGTAATGGATCATCAGATAAAACCGATTTCACAGAAAATGCTTTTGGAGGAGCCGGTATTACCTGCTTATAACCTATTGTTACTTTCGATGATTCATTTTCATGAATAATATGGGTTGAAATCTCACATTCTTTAATTATACAATCAATAAGATTCAATGAGCAATTTGATGGTACATCTATACTCCCAATTAATGCTATGTTACAAAGAGAAATTGAATGCTCTTTCAAATATGTGATAGATAATACATCTGCATATGGAATTTGATTTGAATAATCAAGGAAATCAATTCTACAATTTTCAGTAGCTTGTATATCAGAGAATATAAACCTCACTTTCGGATTTGTCTCAATAATAATGAATGGATCCTTAGAAAACTGTTGAGGATATATATGAATTGACGATTGGGCTGGGTATGTCGACGAAAGAGAAAAATTGATTTTTCCAATTGAATGAAGCATAATTGGTACATTCTGAGAAGCAATTTCTACTTTAGCAGAATTAAACTGATCTAATATTAAGGCATATGATGATTTATATTCAGGCCATCTTCCATTGACAAAAACATAAGCTTTTGATTGTTTCTTACCGGTAATTGAAAGGTTGCCAGAATATACTCCTTCGGAATTCAGATCAATGATTATTGATATATCACCCGGAGAATAGAGACTTTTTGGAAAATCTCCAGTTTCTTTCGAAAGGAAGATGATCTGGTTTGATAGGGTGTTAATAAACCTCCAGCCATCCTTTAAATATATAATTCTCAGTTGATTGGATACAAAATACATATTAGTTTCTTTGATCAGTTTCCTCGGAATGTTGGTCGCTGCAAACAATTCAACATCCAATCGAATATTTGGAGAGAGTACATGATACTCAAAGCCATTAATTGATGCTCCTTCAGATATATTCAAAAATGGAAAATCAAGATATAATGGAGAATCTCCTGTTACAAAATAGGCAGTCACATCCATTAAAACGAGTTGATTGAGCATTCTTTGGCTTTTTGGAGTCATATCAATGGTGAGGATAGCTTTATTTGTAGATTTCACAATAATTAGTGGTACACGAAAAGGCATATATGAAAAATTCAGAATTTCGTCACTTGGCATTTGAAACAGTAGCTCAACGCTTTCCGTATAGCCCATAATATAATCAGTCCATTTCAAAAAATTCTTGAGATGAATAAAAACATATTCATTAGGGCAGCTTTCCGAAGAATTGGAATAACACAGCTTGATTTTAATTCTACTAGGATATCCAGTAACCGATAAAGAATAGCAATTCATCTCACCTCTCTGATTGCAAGATGGTTTAATTAAATCATATTTCGATCCGAAGCCTATTAGATTTGAGTCAGACAAATACAAATTCCATTCTTTGCAATCAAGTTCAGGATAGCATATTACATCATAAGTATTATTAACAATATTTTTCATCAAACCCTCATTTAAAAACATTTGATCTCTAATCAAACCAAATACTATGGCGGTTTTTGGGTGTACCAACATTTGTGATGCCATAAGTAATCCCCCACCAAATAGAGTATACTCTTCAACTGCGATAAAAATCCCGTCAGACAAAGAAAGAGACCCTAATTGAAATATTCCTCTATTGCTGATTTTTTCAAATACAGAGAACTCTATGGGACCCTTGATTGCTTGGAGATACTGGGTTTGTTTAATTGAAAGTTCTCTAGAATTTAGAAGTATCCTTTTTTCAGACTGAATATATGAATTTTTTTCAAAATAGATAGATTCGGTTGTAATTTCGATTCTATCATAGTTTTCATATTCAATAATTAGGCTCGAATTATCCAATTCTATGGAACTGATGAAAATAAATTGACAACTAAACTCCAATGTAATTTGAGCCTGAATAGCATTGATCATCATCGGAAGATAATAACCTTTAATTATAAAACGAGTATTACTAAACACAAGAAACGTTAAAAACTGATATATAGATTGGGTGCTTTTCATTTCAAAAATATTGATGACAGAGTCTTCAAATAAAAGAATTGATACCTGATATGGCGCTCTTGTTAAACCCTGAAATAAAAAATCACCAGAATACTGTTTGGTTCTTATTTCTATACCAATTTGTTGGTTATCAAGTCCAGAAAGTTCAAATAATCCACCAATCCTAATATCATTCTGAGTATATGTAATAGAAGGAGATCCTTCATCAATCATGATTGTCTTCTTTTGAATAAATAATGCTTTGCTAACAAGGATCACTCGGCATTGCTTTTTGGGAAAATCTTCAAATCGCCGCATTGAAATCACAAAACTATCCAATCTTGCATAAATAAAAGATTCAAATGCTTGAGCTGGTCCATCAAAGTGCACACAGTATAAGATAGAAGTTTTTTCATGGGAATAAAAACTAGAATTGATCATTGTAAGACAATTCAAATAAATTGTTCTTTCTGAGCTAATAATATGGGGTCTAATAATCAAATTCTCAAATATTACGAGTTCAGGCTTAGCTGTTGTCAACGTTTCATAGAAATGAGCATGGATTTCCTGGCGGTACCCTATCAAATGCAACGCATCAAACTTTATCCTAGTCAGATCAATCTCATCGTCTAATTTTCCACTTACAATCTCAACTTTGGCCTCACTTCCATTAAATTGGTACAAACTCTCGATGTTGGGTAATTCAGTATAATCATCAATATTACATGGTCTTTCATGGTAATCATTAATACAAAAACAAACCTCATAATCACAAAAAACTGATAAGAAGGAGAAAAACAACATGTGATTTTACAGTAATTTGTTGGTTATCCGATTAGTAAACTGTGGTTCTATAAAATATTTAAATCGTTTGGAGAATAATTGAATAGTATCATTCTCCCAAATTTTTCAAATATAACAATTTTTGAAAGTTTTTTGAAATAAAACATTGAATGAATCGGAAGAGAAATTCCTGTAGAAATATTTGATATGTTCAGATAGAATACTTCTGCAGTCCAAAGTTTAGAATTATCAGTAACGAAAGACATGAAATCAAATCCTTTATATGATGACCATGTTACTAATTGGGCAATTGGAGATTCAATGGGAATCTTTCTGATCAAGTTCCCATTTATGGAATAAACAATAAGATAATTTTCCTCCTTAGTAAATTCTGAGAGTTTTGTCCAAATTATCAAAAATCCCCAAGAATGAGAAATCCATATTTTTTGGGGAACTTCTCCATTCAGGTTTATTGTTCTTGTGGTACATCCCTTATCTATTGTTATTATGGATAAAAACCCGTCCATTGATCCTAAAACAAGAACTCCAAATCTATTACTTTGAGCAGAACACACTATTTTATCTCTGAATGATCTTATTGAATATTCATGCTTTGGTATGTTATACTTCAGGTACATTGTAGTGATCATATCATCACTACTTACAGAAAAACTATACTCAGAAGCCGAAATAGATGATATAATGCTCTTATGGAATGGGATTATCATTGAATTATTATCAAAAACATTGAGTATAAAAATCTTTGATTGATTGTGGATGATAAAACTATTTTTGAAAGCTGGGATTACCCTGAGCCCTTCATTGCCAAGTATGCTATTGACACTTGATTTTATTGAATATGTATTGATTTCATCAATTCTCCCATATGAATACACAATTGACTCATATGTACCGTTTGAATTAAATCCAATTATGCTAATCTCTTCCGAATCACAATCAAAAACATGGACGCATAGATAGCTTGACAATGAAATATCTATTGATGATCGTTCAGTTTTTGGATTTGTTGAGGGAATAGATCTAATAGGGTGCTTATTAAAAAACAATTGAGGAGGTATTTGACCAACAAATTGCATCATTGCTTCAATCTCTTCTTTTTCCATGAATTGGATATTTGAATCCCATACATTCTCATAAAGAGAATAGTGATATACATTTAAAGATTTTCTAGCCTCTTCTCCTTTTTGTTTATATCCCCAAACTAAGTCGATCCAATTATTCAAATTACTTGAAACATAATCAGACTCGAGCGCTTTTCTATGATAATATATGAATTCTTCAGCTGTCCTAGCCCATTTGGGCAATTCCAAATCATGAACTCTAACTCCTTTCTGTGATCCAAAATCATAATCATTTGTATTGAGCATTACCTCAGGCATAAAAAAAAACTCGGGCACAATTTCCCAAAAATCATGATTGGAATTGTTTATAATGGTAAATGCTTTTGAAATTGAAGTAAGAAGACGATCTGGATTATCAAATTTATTTCCTTGGAAAGCCTTATGAATAGAAGCAAATGGTTCAATCCTTAATAATAGAAGACAAATAGAAAGAGAAGATACTTGTCCTGATGAATACATATATTTTATACCTTCAGAATCATTGTATAGATCAATAAGATTAGCTATTCTTTTCTCATTAAGTTCCCCAACAGTTTTTGACAAATCTCGGAAATAATTGTAATCACTGAGATCTAAAATAGATGAGCTATAATCTTTAATCACCCATGGCATTAGTGGATACTGAGAAAGATCATTAAAGCTTCTTCCACTATACATGTTTAGCAACAATAGATATTCAAAATTAGAAGTTTCACCAGAAATCCATTTTTTGGAAATTAACGAATTTTTAAAAAATTGATTGAAAGGCAATGTCTGAATTATTGGAATACAATTCCCAGCTAAATTTGATAGCTTTTGTAAAAAGTTGAATGGGTTTATCTTTTTAAACTCAATAAAATATGATCCATTAAAGCGTGTGAGAATTTCAATCGCGCAATACCGGTGACAGCGAGTTCTGCATAATACTTGGCTAATTTCATAAAACTTCAATGACACAACCTTATTTGATGATTGATGAATAATCTCAATAACTGATTGCATCAGTTTAATCTCAATTGTGATTGTTTTCTGAACCTTTATTAATTTACATTCATCTTGGAGAAGAATATGTGAATGATTTGCCTGGTTCTCTTTGGAATCCAAATATCGGGTATCAATATTTTCAATTTTATCAGAAATGGAAATACCTTCTTTCATCCTCTTGAGTTTAGAAGGATATAACAAATTACACAAAGTTGAATCCCTTTTCCATAAAACTTTTCGATCATTGGTTAGTGCAGAAACAGATTCCCATGGACCACTTTCCACAGATAATCCAGACCATAAAAGAGACCATATCTTAAGGGATAGGTGCAAATAATTTGAGTACTCTTTTTTCAAATTATGCAAACAATTGTATTGTGTTTGAACTAAATCTGATTTATATAGAACTTTCAAATAATTGTTAACTCCCATCACATTTTCAAGAAAACTAGCTTGAATGTTAAGGAAATACTCTTTTATTTGTTTATAATAATTTTCACAAATCTGATTAAACTCTAAAAAAATGGATAATGTACTTTTGCTTCCAAAACCATTAATTATTGTGTTCTTGTCAAGTAAATCAATAATTTCATCGAAATCATTTGGATTACACCTATATATATAATAACAAACTAATTTAAAAATCTCTTTCAATTTATCATTAGGATAGTTTCTATATAGCCAAACAAACTTCAAAGCAAGGTTTTCATCAGTCCAAACACCAATATTATTTACTCGAAGACCAAAATGAAATCCGATTTCATTTTCAATAATATTTTTATATACATAGAGAGATTTCAATTCATACTTTTTCTCTTGTTTAATAATATTTTCTTTGTATTTTTCATTTATTGGAAGAAAAGATTCAGAGGATTCATTTTGAATAAAAAGGTAATTTAAAATAATGTCCATATTGATTTCATTATTTTCGATTGATAATTGTGATGACAATAAAAATGTAATTATGTGAACCATCACTAAATCAAAATTATATCCAATTGAAGCTGATACACAAAAAAATATTGGAATATATTCTTTCCATTTCCCTTTAATCAATTTATCTATGATCATAATGCCTTTAAAAATATTCTTTCTATTGAGCTTTACAAGAAATACTATTGGCCATATAATCCAAATACAGTTTATAAAAGGATGAGAGAGAGCAAATACCGAATCAAAAACTGAAAGAAGGTAATCTTGAGGAATACATCCAACTGAACCAAACCAAAAACATAAAGGTATTGATTCGGTATATCCAGATTTTAATAAATCGATAATTTTTTTCGATAACTCTTCATCGAAATTAAATCTCTCTAAAGATTGGATGATTGACTCATTACATCCAATAAACTCATCTTCATCGATTTTTTTGTTCCTATATAGTTCAAAAAGTATTACTAATATAATCTCTCGGATAATGCTATCATTAAACAAAAACAAACCTAAAAACCGAGAAAGGAATGAATCCTTTTTAATATTTATCTCAATAGAATCACACAAAATGGCTTGTTTAAAAAAAGACAATAGTGATCTAGCATTTTGTATTTCACCCGATTCTTGAATCCTCGAAACAATTGAATAACTATTTGATTCTGATATTAAATTATTTGATATTATTAGAAGCATATTATTGATTTCTTCCCTACATAATGCAATGTTTAATTCAGGATCTCTCGGACGTGAAGATCCCGGATATCCTTCAATAGAAAAATAGTCTGAACACTCAAACCAATAGAAAATTTGAGATATACTGAGAAGTTTTTCAAATGATAGAACCTGATAACATTCACTTAAATAGTCCCTAAAAACAATGCTATTCCAATGTGTCAATATTTTGCAATGATCGATGGATTTTGAAACCAACCATAAATACGGATTAAGAATTATACTCTCAAGAAATTCGCATTTTAACTCGTGTAAGGTTATAAGTTGGAAGAATGAATAACACTTGTAGTAAAAATCAAGATTTATAAAATCGTAAGGAAGCCGACAAAACAAATAGAACATTGCATGACACTGATGAGATTCGAATAAAAAAACTTCAAGCCCAGAATCTTGAAACAAACATAATTGAATAACAGAAAAAAAAATGTCCAAAATGCAATGTGATGAAACATTTGGAATAGTTAAAAAGTAAACAATGGGAATGACTAAATCTAGTTTCCATACTTTCAACATTTTGTAACAAAAAGACACGCTGGGGGTTTCAGAATTTGTTTGAAGAATGGCTTTGGAAAATATGCAGTTTTGAATTGAGAAATTGGCTTTTGGACCAGCATGAATAAATCCGCTAATATCAGAATGGCTTTCGAACTTCTTAACAATAAATCTTCCAAATTCACAGAAAATAGCTTGTTCTTTGGTTTCTTCTCCAACTTGTAAAAACATATCTTGAATTGTATTTGATATCCATTTTGGTATGCATAACTTCGTATTCTCAAATCCGTTTATTGTAACTGTAACATATAAAGAGTTCTTTTCTGGAGTTGCCCTTAAAATAACATTATTCCAGCATCCATTATACAAAGTATTTTGATAGATATGCTGTAACCCATTATTATCATGTATCGATAAATTGCCATTGTTTATGTACAACTTCAAACATTTTGCTGTTTCTTGCATAATTTGGCATACACAAACATTGATGGTGGATATGGAATACACTGGTAATACCCAAAACATAATCAGAAAATCATTCCTAAATAATTCAAATCGAGAAATATCATTAATTACGATTTGGTCATTAATTTTTGATATATAACCTTTAAGGAAGCTTTCATTCGATACAAAGCCATACAAAGTCTTCAAAATATTCAGATATCCAACAAAATAAGCTTCATGTGATATAGGACATAATAACGAGATGAAATCCTTTATTATTGATGGAGAAGATATATATTTGTTAATATCATAAAATAAAGTTAATAATAAATCGAATAAAGAATCATCTCGATTCTGAATTTTAAGAGAATTCAATTTCGAAATAATTTGCCTATCTAAAAGGGCGATATGACATTGATATGAATTATCATAAGACTGAGAACACATTTTAGACAAATCAATAAGGAGTTGGGCAAAAAAATTCGTGTTTTTTAAGATTACAAAAACCAATGAAGCACGATTAGGATATTTGATATAATTTCTCTCGATTGGCGAAACCATTGGATGTTTCAAGAAAAATCTCCTCAATAAATCATATGAATTTTCATCAATTTTATTATACAATCTACTGAAGGCATTAATTAAAATTTGATTGAATTCGCTATTTATCTCAGTTCTAAACTCATATAAATATAAAAGAGAAAAACATTTTTCAAATAAAACTATTGAATTAGGTGAATACTCCAGATTATTAATGATAGTAAAGACATTTATAAACAAAGAATCCATTGAAGATATGGAATTATGCAAAAAGGGTTTAATATCATGTAATAACTGTAATAGTTTTATGGATAATCTTAATACCGATAAATCATTTATTTTTTCAGATAAATCCGCCATATACCCTGAAAGTAAAATAAAAAACAGAGTCTGTCCATTAACACCACATTTTTTGATATAGCTACTAAGTGATAAAAACACATAACGTTCAATATTGTCTTCTTGAAGAAACCTAAAATAAGATTTGATTAGATTTTGGTTCATTATAATGATGCTATCATAATTACAATTATTAATCATTTCTTCGACAAATAGAAATAAAATGGATCTGGTTCTACCAATATTCAACGTTAATTTGTGATTTTGATGATATGCTTTTTGGTAAATATATATTGTATCAGTTAATGACTCAACAAGAAAACCATCCTTCAAACCAATTTGAAAAAAAGTTTTTGGATTACACATCATTATTAATAAAACTTCTCCAAAAATATCAATTGTTCTCTGAACAGATTCAATTAGGGAGGATGCACTTTTCTTCTGGAGAATCATATGAATATTTTGATTTCTTATAATACCAATTGTCGAAATCGATTTTAAGTCGTTAAAAAAGGTGAACTCAGGAGCAAAAATTGGCGATTGGAGTATTAAATCAGAGTATAACACAAATTCATCATTGTCCATTTTAGACAAAAAATAGGTGATAGACGCGCATAAGATACCAATGTGATTTGTTTGAATCTTAGTCCAAAGATGAGCTAAAGCACACTCAATAAAACATTTTCTGCCTTCAGGTAAAGATTTCATTAGCTGAAACAACGAATCAATCATAATCATCAAATCCTTAGTTAATAATGAACTCACAGTATTGCCACAACACTCATTTAGTTGGGTTTTTATAATACTAACATCATAAAATACTGGTTCAGTATTAGAAAATGAATTAAAACTAAGATCCATTGAAAAATCTCTCAGATTTTGTTCCATTATACAAAATGGAGGGAATCTTATGGGAGCATAGATATTTTCAATCATGTCAATAAAAACACGAGAAAGAATAGAAATTGCTGATAAATGGAAATCTAGAGATGTTTTCAAAACAATCTTCAGCAAACAAAGAAAAGACTCCTTCGATAGTTTTTTTGAGGTTACTATGTCAAAAATCTTATTAACAATAATTGGGTTGATTTCTCTTTCTTTTTCTGATCCAATATAATGAATGAGAGAATAAACGGATTTGTTTTCGGGGTACTTTTCAGAAACATAATTGATGATCTCTGCAGTAATCTTCATCGTAATATCATCGAATGATTTAACTTTCTCAATAAAACAAAATAAAATTGAAAAGATAGCATCATTGATTGGCAAATCCTTTAATATTATGATGATAAAAACTGATAAAAATGCAAATTTTGAGTTCTCTCCGCTATCTATACCATTTAATACACTTAGACTTAACAATAGTCTTTGTGTCATATCTTCTGTAGTGAAATTTCCAATTTGTTCGGCCCATGCAATAAAATTAGAAAGCACAAAGCATATTATCCCATTTCTATTAGCACATAAATCAATTTTGGCAAATCCAATTTTTTGAATCATCTCATAATCAACTTTCTGAGCTGGTGCATATCCCTTTAAATTACTTATTATTTCGTCTATACTTGTTCCGACATCTAAAATCTGATTAAAACTCTCTTGAATCGGAATTGGCACATAATTTTGAAAGTTATTCATAATTTTAGTGCAATTATTACTTTCTTCACTCGGAAAACTGTTTACTTGATATAAAATAGAATGAAAAAAGCTTTTTAAATATGATAACAATGTACTAATTTTATTGTTTTTCTCTGACATTTTCTGCTTACTAAAGATAGAATATTTGTTCCTAATTTCATTTTTCTCCTCCTTTGGACAATTAATTTTACATAATCAAGAATTTTATAAATGGGAAGCCAAGTATCCATTAGTATTGATTCAATCCTTGAGATAATTGTTCGTAATGATGTAGAGTATGCGTGGGAATATTTTTTGAAATCTGATTTCACGGGATTCGTTGAAGGAAAAACTTTTTCTGATTTGTGTGAGGGTTTTTTTATAAAAGAATCTTCCAAAATGTTTTCATTCTTGAGATTTTCAATTATGAAAATAGAATTAATGATTTCTAATGGTGATTATATGCAAATTGTTACTAATTCTAATTTAAGATTATTTTTATCCATTTTAGCGGAATTTTTGAAGTTTTCGAAAGAAAAATCTCTCTATTGTGATGATTTTTTGAATAAATGCAATGATCATGATAATGATTATTACTATTATTCCGAATATGATGATGGTTTTGTGATTGACACAAGTTCTTCTCTATATAATAGACTCTGGAATTTATGTGTATATTTATTATTTGTTAATGGTTTTTCTGTTTCATCGGATGATCAACCTTGGATTCTTCTTAATGATTTACCTAATGCTAGTATGAATAGGAAATCTGTTATTAAGTGTATTATTAATTTAACTATGTATAATGAGTCTTTTATTATCACTGATTTCCCATTGGAAGATATTTATGTGTCAATATGCAATTTAACAACTGATTTTGTTCATTCTTACGAAGATGAGGTTGTAAATGAAGTAGATAAGAGTTTACTCAAGGTATCTTATGTTCTTTTATCGATATTGTTCTTGAGATATTCTTCTTTTGAGCAAGACATGTCCAGTATTAATGGGAACTATGTATTAAACTCCCTTCATGGATCAATATCTAATTCCAATCCCATAGTATTAAGTTCAAAATATCCGCTTTATATTGAATCAATGACATATGTTTATGTTTCTTTGATGAGCGTGCCTTATTTAGTTCAGTCTTTAGGAGAAAGTGGTTGTTCAAACTCTTTTATTGCTAGTCTGTTGAGATTGTTTCATTACACACTCACAATATCTAGTTTAAACTACTTTCATACAATTTTAATATCATGTATCCTGAAGATAATAGAAAATAGCTTGTGTGCGGTCTCATTAAATGCACCTTATCTGGATCAATTCGATTCCACATTATGCGCACATAGAGGATCATATGCTGATTTGTTAATAGAAATTCTTTTAACTTATTCTCATTATGATGTATTAGTGTCATCAATAGTTTCAGTTCTTCATCAAATTGCATATCATATCAATGATACATCATTATTCATATCTTGTAAAATTCTTGCATTTTTTGAGACCCTCATTGGAAATGGCACCAATTCTAGTAACATCAAAGTTATCGATCTTTTTCTTGAGTTTTTGGCCAGGACTGTTCAAAGAACTGAAACATGCAACCAAAACTTGTGCCTAATGATTGTTACAAAAGCTAAACTCTTCAAATCTTTGCATAAAACCCATAAAATGTGTACAGAATCACTAAATAGAATTATTTCTTATGTGAACTATATCAGAAAGAGAATCCAACAGGTTTATAGTTCAAAGAATATTGAATCTGATCTAGTTCTCCAGATAATTCTCCAAACAAAAACTGAGGAAATATTTTTCTGGCCAAAAGAGTTTGAAAATCATCCTCATGTTTTTGGAGGGAAAATGGAAGAACAATGGATTAAGTGGAACCTGGTATTTATTAAATAGACTTAAGTCGCCATTTTTACTGTGAAATTTAGATTCATCTCAGAATTATATGATTAATATTATTGATTATTATCTAATCAGATTGTTTTACGCTAAGAGATTGATAATCATATTTTGGAATTTTTGATAACTTTCTTTTATTATTTTCGGATTCACCATCAATATTGTTAAGCAAACAACAGTTTTCAAGTTTTGAGGTGTGAAAAATCTATATATCATTCAACCACAATACAAAAACATTCTAAGAATGAACAATTACTCATGATATCATTAGAATAATCACTTGATATAAGAAAACAAATACTACACTGAACCCCTCTCATTGCAATTTGATTAGTACATATTAATTCAGTATAAAATCTATATGGAGTTTCATTACGAGTCTCTCAGATCGTTTGATCGATAGTATTGATTGGAGATTGTTCTAAAGTGTTCATTGAAGATTCATTTAGAGTATTGAATAGAGTTTCTCCAATTGTTTAATCGATTGTTATATCAATGGTCATTCTGAATGTATCTTCATTTGTTCTTCTGTTTGTTTCTCCTAATGATCTCTATTCAAGAGGTACATCAGCATTACAATGAAGCGAATCGAAGAATTGTAATTGATAAGTGATAATACAAGTGAAAGAATTATTATTTGATGTTGATACTGATGTTGATTTAGAGAATGATCCAGAGTGATCTATGAACGAATGAGACACTTCTAGAGAACCTTTATTTACACAGAATAGATAGTTATGATTATTATGGAATATGCAATACATCATCTTTGGAAATGCTCCATAGACATATACAACTCCAAATCCAGATGGACTGTTGTTATGAACAATATTAGCATATAACATTGATTTTGTTTCTGAGCTAGAATAGAAGTATATGCAAATGCTATGAGATACTTTGTTGTTTGAGAAAGTGCAGTGTGAGCTTGTGAATGAAGATGGAGAAGTGATAAGAATACCAGAAGCCTGAATAGCATTGTTCATAGAACTGTTTGTATTGTCAACTCTCTGATTCCCTTTGTATAAGAGAATAGAATAATATCCAGATGTAGTATGAGAGCATTTTGATATTGATAGATACTCCACTTGATTCATCTGAGATGCAATAATATAAGCAACATGAAACTGTGAAGCAGAACAACTATTTGCACATATCATTCTGAGAGATGAATTAGAAGAGTCGAAATATATTGCTCCTCCATCTATTGAACAAACACAGTTATAAAACATAGAGTAATTTATGTTCATTAAGCAAGAACTAGCAGTAACAAATATTACACCACCATTTCCAGAGTATGATAAAGATCTTGAGAAGAAACAATTAGAAATATTGATATTATTATTATAATAAGACCTTCCTTGATCTATACTCTCGTTTTCACAGCCCAAGCCAGCATCGCAAATAATCTCATTACCATTCAACCACAATGAAAATAGAGGTACAATCGGGTAACTTTTGTTTTTTTTCAAAAACTTGTATACTTCTTTCAATAGTAATAAGTGCTGTTTTTTCTTACATAGATTCTCAAAATAGTCAATAATTATTATAAATAAAAATACAAATACAATGCTCAATATAGTAATAATTTTGTTAGGCTTTGACTTTTTTTTGGTAATTTTGTTAACATTTTTTGTATTTTCGAGGTCTTTTTTCGAGAATAATAAGGGATAATTCGACAAATTCACCGGAATCTGAAAAAAAAACGGGATTCGGATTCCATTTAACACAAAATTAAGTATTGCCCTAATAAATCCTAAAAAAAATTGTCTCATTGTTTGGAGATGGAAGATAATAAAAATAATTATATTTTTTGATAGATTTATATAATCGGCTAGTTGAAGAATAGACGATATGTGTCAAGTTTTCACTGGTGGCAAAGGAGACATTGTCTTGTTTTTGTATTGATGTGTATATTGCGTGTATGGACGTGACCACTCGTACATGCGAATGTATGTGTAGGCATACACACATTGTGAATTACAGACATAACCCTGCGGGTTTTATGCGAGTGCATGCTTGTCAAGCTCCCACAGCGGATTTGGGTCATGCATATCGTGTATGTCTCATGGAAATGCGTCAGGAAGTTTGCCCTGAGTCATTCTCAGCGGTAACCCATGAAGGGGTAGATACGAATTAATCTGAATCAAATCACTCACATTCTTCTTCCAGCGTACATCCCTGACTACTATAAGGCACATTTTTACCAATATAATTGAATACTCTTCTGTGTAAATGTTAAATTTATGGAACCAATATATGTTTATAATCTTATTAATCCGGAGAATTCAAAGTGTTTAAACTCTAAAGCAGTAGCCAATAAAGAACTCCCACATTTATATCATTTGAATTCTCCTTTTATTCGGAAAATTCCAAATTCCACTATTAGTAATGATATTTTGCAAATACAAAAGAAAATAGACCAACATCTCAGAAATTTGATAATGAAAAGGCCAATTAATGCAGATTATATAAATTTAATGAAGATATTTGCACAAAAATATGGGTTGCCGTTATCAGGTCTAAATATGAGCAAAAAAAGAGAGATTTTAGAATGGTTCAATGAACACTGGGAAACATTACATTCAGAATTTGAGAATAAATAATTGTTTGATTGTTTCTGTTTTTGCTAATTTTCTTTTTATTCATTCTAACCAAATGGTCTATTATTTATCATTTTTCAACAATTGATTTGATTTTTGTAAAGGGGTCTTAGCTCATCGGTAGAGCAAGGGATTGCAGATCCCTGGGTAATCGGTTCAACTCCGGTAGGCCCCTAAATTTTTTATTTTTCATTTCATGAATGAAAATGAACAAGCAATTCAGCTCAAAAAGCTTCTTCATATAATTTTTGGAAAAGATGAATCTATTTCTTATGTTATTGGGCGAAGAGATTTTAAAGGAAAACAGCCAGTGAAAGTTTGTATGTATTCCAATGATCAAGAAGCATTAATTATAGCTGCCCAAAAATCTTTACAACCTTTCACTTCATATCTAATTTCTTCCAGCTCTAAAGCAATATGGGGCTCAAGTCCATATTATCTTGGATCTGTTTCAATCATTGATAGGTATCACCAAACTACTGGTCTTTCTGTATCTGCAAACAGCGATTTGACTATCAATACTTCAATTAGGCTTAAATATTTCCATGATCAAAAGATTATTCACTGCCATTTACCTCCAACAGATGGAGTCTACTTTAGTCTTGATAATCCAAATATTGCTCCAGATGAAAAACATATTATCTTGAAGAGTACTGATTTGTGTATTGATCATTCCCGTATTAAATTGAGGTTTGAATATGAAGATCGTCTGTCTTTTCTTTTTGAACAAACACATAATGACGAGTTTACTTTGCAAATATCATATCCATTTAGTATTTTCCAAGCTTTCGTTGTGGTTCTATTCATTCTTAATGTATGTGAAGAGTTTTAAACATTTATTATATTATCATTGTTTTGAAAAAAGAATAAGAGGCATTTCTCAAGAGCACTAATATCTTGGAGGCTACAAGTCTCTCTAATTGATCCAAGTGAGTGAATTGGCAAAAACAATTCTATAGATGAGATACCAGATCTTTTTTCAATACATTTTCCAGGAAATAGTTTTATATCCTTATTATTAGATCGAGGTTTTTGAAGAAACAAAAACTCTTCAAATAATCCTAAGAAAGGCTCCTTGAGACAAGTATCAGATGATTTGTACATTCCATCTCCAAGATTGATCATGTTGGGAGATAAATCTGATTCAATAGAGCACAAAGACATATGAATACTGTTGTTCTTAAAAGCCAAACTATCATTTTTGGGAATTATCCTTCCAATCATGCTTTCCAAAATATTACTTTTTGATCCAACATGTGTTGATCCTCCAATTTCTTCGTTATCAAATAAAACTAAAACAGACATATTGGGCTCATCTTTTTGGGAGCAAAAAGACACCAAAGATATGTATGCATTTACAAGACAGCTAAGACCCTGTCCGTGTACAAATTGTCCAAAAATATTTGGCTTTTGATGATCATAAAACCTAATATCATAATCAACACTCTTTGTAAGAATGCTTTGTAATGTTCGAGAATATTCTGTACCAATACAAACATGAAAATCATTCTCCAAATCAAAATTACCACATAAATTAGAATTAGGCCATGGGATGAATCCTATGGGTTCATCAATGTGTACCAATTTTGGAATATATTTTGAGTCTTTGAACTTAATTATCCTTCCAGCTATTTTCAAGTCTCTTCCAAACCAAGTATACCATTGAGAGCTTCCATAGTTCGTACATCTTATTCTCTTATATTGTTTATTGTTGTTTTGATAATTTGGCTTAAGTCTCAGGCAAGAAAAATCAATATTTGTGGATAAAATTCTCGAACTTTTGTAATTAACCTCATTCCAAGCCACAACTGCCCGATTATCACGAATAAAAAAACCTCGCTTAGGAAAGTCACTAAATGATTCGGATTCAAATACTTCGATATATCCATTGCTTTTTAAATGTTTGCTAACGTAATCAACAACATGAAACTGGGTAGGACATTGATGAATAAAGTTAATCAGATCCTCAACTTTAAACATTAATCATTTCCTAATAGAATAAAAAGATCCTTCTTAACTCATTATAAAGGATTTTAAAATTTATTATTTCTCCCGATTTGAAATGTCTGTATATACTCCTTCAAATACATTTCCGCCATTCTATGATTATGATTCGTTATTTTACCTCTCTATTGATATTCCGAACAACTTAGAAGCAATTACATCTTCTTATAATCCTCAATTATGTAATAAATGTGGCGCTTTTATGCTCCAAGAAGAACATATGTGCCCTGTATGTAATCCTGAGAAATTTGAAACCATTCGAGATGTCACCCATTTTCGATTTTATCAGGTAGCCCTTGATCCAAGTTGGAAACCTCCACCACCACCTGTCTGTTTCATTCTTTTAGATTTAGATGTACCATTTACTACTATTCAATCACTTATAACCAAATTATTGGAGTTTAAAGATGAGTCTCCTTATAATTCAGTTTTATTCAGTTTCGGATTTCTTGGTTATTCGATACATTTATGCGATATATCTTCTTCTTACTATCGCTTCTTTGAAGCTAATTCATCAAATGATATAATCAAGCATTCAAGGTTATTAAAAGATTTTTTATTTCTTCCTCAAATGATCTCTCTTGCAAAAAAGTATATGGTTTCCCAAGAAGAAAAGATATATCAAATTAATAAATTGTTCACATTCTTTAATAATGAAATGAATACTCACCCTCGTATCAATACAATTATATATATCTTTTCCGGTATTCTACCTCAGTGTCAACCACTGAAACATCCTGTGTTTCTTCATCTTCTACAAATATCCGATTCACCATCTTCATTTAATATTGATTTTGCTATCAAATCTAGGGCCTCATATGAATGTCACCATCAGGATGATCCCAATATTGTGTTGTCATTAAAGAAATATATAACCCAGTTTTCACATCTTTGGCCTCAAATTACTATTAATTGTTCTTCTGGTATTTATGTGAAACATTTTATATCTCCAAATTGCATATCATCAATATCTGGAAGAAAATCTTCCATAGTACTTCCATTTTTTTCAAATATATTTACACCCACAGCAATTGTTTCTCACCATAATCGCTCAGATTATAATAATAGTAGGTTTTTTTCTGTGCAGATTCTTATTCAAGTTTTCCCTGACATTACATTGATTCTGAATGAGTCATGGAAAAAATCTTTATCTATTCCTGAATGGGTGAATTCATTATCTCCCATGCTATTTATGAGCCTATATATTCAGTATATTTCTAAAAAAGTACTAGAGATTAGTTTTAAAAAACAAAGTATTCCTTGGAATATTCCAGAGATAAAACAGAAGCACTCTCCTGGAACTGAGAAAGCAAAAAAACTTCGTGACTTCACTCAATATATAATGGACATATTCATTAGATCCAAAGATCCTTTGTTTACTGAAAATTATAGGAATCAAATTTTGGTAACAATTCTATATATGGGCCCGAAAATAGTAACATTTCTGGAATCATTGCTCCTTGGCCCAGTGAATAATCAATTCTTTGTTGCCCCACCATATATATTTGTATATATTCGAGATTCTTATTGGGAAATCTCACATCAATCGAATAGCCCACTCAAAGAGTTTTGTCCAATATTAATGAGTGAGGAAAACTATGTGAAATTCATAACAGAACTCTCATTACTGAGAGATTCCTTTAGTGTTTTGTAAAAATAGATTTTGTTTTGTTGGGAGGAATTATTGTTAAATCGCCAAACAAAGGCCTAAAGTCTCTTAAAACTGGCCCTATTCAGGCGAATTTTGAGATAAGACATGATTGTGATATTATTAAATGTCATTCCATCGTTTTATGTACCATATCAAAATTTTTTAGGAATTTGTTTGATAATGACCAAAATATTGACTTTTATTCGCTTGAAATAAATGGAGGTCATGAAAGTCTTATCAAAGTGATTGATTTTCTCTATGGGAAAAAGATTCACGTTAATAGTGACAATATAGAAATGCTATATGTGTTTTCCTTGTTTTTCAAAATAGCTGATCTTATAAAACCACTGAAAAATGTATTTAAAGACCATTTAACATTAGTAACTGTCTTTGATTCAACTAAGCTATTTTGCAGGTATAAATTAGATACAAAGTATCACAAAAGGTTTATTTGTCGACACTTTATAGATTTAATCAAAAATGATAGCTTTAATACGCTTCCTATTGAGTTTTTAGCTGATGTTATAGGTTCTGATTCACTTAGGATCACTGCTGAAGATCAAATTGTATATTGGCTACTCGACTTTTTGTTAATAAAGCAGTCTGAAGCATTGCCATTAGTCGATTTATTAAAATTAGAGTATATAACTCAGAATACCTTATTTGATTTATTGAAGTGCCCTATCATTGATCCAAAAAGAGTTTTAGAAAAGTTTGAGGATGCGAAGCAGAATCCAACCAAGCAAAGATTGATGATTATAGAAGAGGAAATTGTTCAATCAGCACTTGAATCATCGATGTCACTCACTCAAGATACTCAAATTGGAATTATTGGATATTTTATTGAAAACAGAATCCCAATAAGTATTAAAGTATCATCAACACATGACCCATATTTTAACAGCAGAAATCTATTAGAAATCAAAGATTATCATAAATGCTGGTATTCCATTGATTCACCAGATCAGTTTATTATGTATGATTTTTATCCTTATTTAGTTCAGCCTTTACAATATCAAATTAGATCATATGGAGGAGAAAAGAACAGCTGTCATATGAAATCTTGGTCTCTCTCAGGATCAATTGACCAATACAAATGGACTGTTCTTGACTCAAAGAAGAATAATGATGCATTAAACAGTGGATATAGTCTTGGAAATTTTGAAATCAGTGATACCAGATTTGTCAGATTCTTGAGAATAGAACAAACAGGGAAGAACTGGAGGGGAGATAACTCAATGATAGTCTCATATGTTGAGTTTTTTGGTAGAATTACTAAGGTACACCAATGAAATATAAACGTCTATTTTAAAGCCAATGAATAGTTTTCAGTATAACAAACTCTCTTCTTATTTTTCTAGATTCCAAACAAAGCCAGAAGCTCGCATTTTGGTCAGGTTTATAGAGGAAGAAAGTTATCCTGTTACTTTTGAAATAATTGAAACCAATATTGTGAATCACCTCTATATCACGCTTTTCGACTTCGCACTCGATATAAGAGGGTTAATATTGAGTGCTCAAAAATATTACTCTAAGAATCCTAATGCTATGAAAGTTCTTGAAGATTTATCATATCAATTCGAAGAAAAGCTGGGCAAATTCCCAAGATCAGAATCAGAAGAGGCAAATTACAAACTAGAGAAGAGCTTAAAGAAGTTTTCTCTCATAAGGAGAGCAATGTCAATGTCAGCATATACACCACAAAACCAAAAGCTTCCAACGCCCAAAGTTAGCATTCCTAAAACTGCTCACGGTCCTCCAGCACCGCAAATTCAAGAAATTCAGAGGCTAATAAACGAAATAACTGATGTCGGTGTCTTGGCTGAAGTAGCTAGAATACTGAAAAAACATATCCCCGATTTCCAGATCCAAGAGAATACCACTATTGATGCTAAATTAATCTCAATGAAGTGCATTGAAGAACTTAGGTTTGTGTTAGCCAACAAGAATAAATGACAATGCTTTAACCTGTTAGAGACATTTTTACCCATATGGGAAATATATAGGGGAAGTTCACTTCAATCAATGCGACTTACCGCCACCATCAGTTCTGATTTCTTTGCCACTCTTGTTGGAATAGCCAATGCATGTGGAAATGAGATAATATTGCATTTTTCGGAAAGCACCATTTCTTTGTGTGTTCCACCATCACCAAACCAAGTTTCTTTGTGGATAGGGTGTAAAACTTTGGCCTGTTTTAACAAATATACCATAAGCTCTAAAACAGATAATTCAATTGTGTTTAAGTGTAATGCTCAACAACTATATCATTCTCTGTCTTTTGAGGGTTCTCCAAATATTAATTTTAGGCTTTCAGGCAATAAAGAGTTCAAATGTTTCGAGTTTGAGCATAACAGTGCTGATAGATTGAAAAAACTATCACAAAAAGTTGAAGTTACTATATTATCTAATTCCAGTATTGAGCAACTACATGAGCCGGAATGGACACAATCTAGTATTGCAATCAAAATTCCTTCTTTTAAGTCAGTACTATCCTGGATCAATGAAATGAAGGATATAAACTCACTTGTTGTAATGAACGGCACACCAGAAGGTGTTCTTGGTTTTCATATTGAGAACGAATCAGTTTCGATATCAACACAGTATTCTAGGTTAGAGGTAATTGGAGAGAACAATAGGGAAGGTGAAGTCCTGATAGAAGTGAAGAAGCTTAAGAAAATTCTTAAAGTTGGTAACATTCCTGCCTGTGTAGGAGTTGTCTATATTTATGACAAACAGATGGCTCGATTTCATTTTGTAACACAGTCATCAGGTACACCTGTTCAACTAACATATATATTAAATGCTACCACAAAGGCAAACTAAAATATGCTATGTTGAATAACATATCTCTTAATCACCAGTATCTGATATTATGAGGTTTTTCAGCACTTCAATATGAGTTTTCTACTTTCCTCTCTCAATATTTTTTGTACTGTTGATTAATTTCCAAATTTGGATGAGAGCAATGTATTCTTCATAAGGTTCTCTTTAAAAACTGATTCGAATTGAAAATTTAGAATATCAAGCATCCAAGAGCATAACAAGAACAATTATTAAGAGTCAAGAAAGATATCGAATCTTTCTCAATTAGATCTTCGTTGGTTCATATTATCACTTAATTACCACCAAAAAAATCATTATCATATATCGAGTGTCTACTGCCAATGAATCTCACAACATCAACATTTGTAATTGAAACCGGTGTTTTTACGAGACATAATAGCTGAATATTCAAAGTATTGATCAAACTCAGTAAAATCATACATTGTAAATGATCATCCAAAACAAGAGAACTTTAACAATCAGAAGAGTTGGTGTTTTAATGAATTAAACTATCATGAGCCATTTTTTATTCATTCACTCCTCAAAACCAATGACATCAATGTGTTTTCACCATAGTATTAAAACATTCATTACGAGTACTATCTCATGATATTGTTATGACTACTATTGGAAATATGAAAGAGAATCTATTAGTATGTTTTTGATCAATGGTATTATATTGTTTTTGTTCAGTTTGAGAGATGTCAGTGTTGCAATGAAGAGTATTAAAAAAGTGGATTTGATATGTTATTCTGCTAATGAATGAATTATTGGTTACTGTTGCTACTTCTGTTCTTGATGATAATGATAGTGATGAATGATCTATAAAAGAATGCAATACTTCAAGAGCACCTTCGCTTACACAAAACAAGAAGTTATGATTATCTTTGAATATACAATTCATAATCTTTTTTGGTCCTGCTCCTTCGATAAATACAATGCCATTTCCATATGGGCTATTGTTATGAACAATGTTAGAATATATCATTAATACTGCATTTGAGTCAGAATAGAAATTTAAGCAAATGCTGTGAGATACCTTATTGTTTGAGAAAGTGCAGTAAGTGCTTGAGTATGCTGAGGGAGAAAAAATACCAACACCAGAGTTTTGATCAGCATTGTTCATTGAACTATTTGTGCTGTCAAACTTCTGATTACCAGATCTTAAGCGAATTGAATAGTAACCAAATATTGTATGTGAGCAATTCGATATTGACAAAAACTCCACTTGATTCACTTGAGAAGTATAAAGATAAGCGAAATGATACCATGAAGCAGAGCATTTATGAGCGCATATCATGCTGATATAAGAATATGGGGAGTTGAAGTGTATCGCTCCTCCATTCTCAGAACATACACAATTATAGAACATTGATTTATTGACATTCATTGAGTAAGAACCCCCTGAAACATAAATCACCCCACCACTCCCAGTGTATAATGAAGATCTTGAGAAGAAACAGTTTGAAATATCCAAAAGAATGTCCAAATAGGACCTTCCTTGATCAATGTTTTCATTTTCACACCTGATGCCAGAAGAACATTGAAAATTTTTTCCACATAATTTAGTTTGTATTTTCTCTCTCGGTTTATGAGAACAACCAAGTGTTATAATAATGAATAATAAGACAATCATTTCTAAAAACAATGAAAGCCCGAAAGTAGTGTTATTACGTTTGGACTCGGTATTAAGCTCTTTTTTGGATTTGATTAATTGCAGCATTTGGGAGACAAATAGGATATATTTCCACTTACATATGAGCGTTTTTTCTTGATTTTTGAAAACACAACCATAAGAAATTTCGAAGATCAAGAATAAAACATTAATAATAGTATTTCTTAGCAAAAATAACATTGATACTATTAATACAAATATGACAAAGTGATACTTTACCGCTGTTTTTAAACAAATTAAACAAAAATACAAAAAATGTATTGAATTCATCGATCGAAAATAATTAATAAGCATGAAATATTCCCCATTTATATCCTTCTTATACTTTTCAAGATATATGGTAAGTGGAAATATTAAAAAAACGCTCATATGTATTTCGATGTATAAATATCAACAAATTGATACTTTTGATAGAATTTTTGATTGTTCTCAATAAAAATTGACAGGATAATAAACCAATACTAATTACAGCTCCTGTCAGGTTCTTTTTGGATATAATTACAAATGAGGATAGTATTATAATCTTTAGTTTGAGATTAGGTTGTTTATTGGTTTATTATTAGGGAATATATGTTTTTTTATGATAAACAATTATTCAGAAAGTGATTAATATGTAATTGATGAATTTAGATTAATTCATATTGAAAAATTATTAATTAGGCATGGCAAAAGTATTATTGAAATGTGCTAATGAGAATTCCCTTTATCAAAGCAAGGATTCAATCATTTATTTATCAGATTTTTGAGGTAATCTGTCCATCTGATTTTGAACTTGATGTGTTGGATCTTTCTTGTTTAGAGTGTTGGAAGAATAAAGTATAAATTATTCCAATAACAATAACAATAATTGTAGCAGAAACAAATGCTAACTTCAAAGTTAATGTACTTGAGTTATTGATTATTGAAGTTTCTTTTGGAGTGTTCATTTGGGTTTCGCTATTTGTTTGATCAATAATGAGGATACAAATTGGAGAAAATTTATAATTAATTTGAAATGTTTCTTGATGAGTAAATGAATTATTTGTGCTTGTAGATACTGCTCCTGAAGTAGATAATGATGATATTGAATGATCTATAATAGAATTAGATATTTCAATGGAACCCTCAGATACACAGAATAGATAGTTTTGATTGTTTTGGAATATACAATTTGTCATCTGTTTTATACCTGATCCTCCAATATAAACAACTCCACTAGATGGACTGCTGTTATGTACTATATTAGAATATGACATTGATATAGTATTTGAGTCGGAATGCAAATATATGCAAACGGAACTTAACTGATTGTTTGAGAAAGTACAGAGAGAACTTGAGAAAGAGGATGGAGAAAAGATACTAATTCCTGAAGCCTGATTCACTTTGTTTATTGAACTGTTAATATTGTGAACAAACTGATTACCTGATGATATACGAAAAGTTAAATATCCAGTTGTTGTATTAGAGCAATATGAAACTGAGAGATACTCCACATGATTCAACATTATTGCATTGAGATAAGCAAAATGGCAATAAGAAGCTGAGCATCCATAAGCACATACCATTCTAAGATAAATATTTGTAGAAGAAAAGTATATCGCGCCTCCTTGGCCATTGGAAATGCAGCTTAAAAATACAGAATAATTGACATTCATCGAGTAATCTCCGCCATCAACGTTTATCACACTACCAAATCCAGAGAATAATGAAGATCTAGAGAAAATACAGTGAGAAACATTGATATTCATTTGAGAATATGACCTTCCCTGAGTTATACTTTCACTTTCACACCCAAAACCATCGCTAAGCAGAATAAAAACAGGATTCAATGTCAAAATTGGAATATTTGGTGAAATTCTGCTTTCGAAAAGCTTACATGTAACAACGTTATTTTGTTCATTTTCTAATCGTTTATTAGAATAACCACGAATAAGTAACATTATAAATGAAAATATAATGCTTAAAAGTTTTGTTTTCTTGAGGCATGGACTTACATGGTTGGCGGCTTCTATTTGTTTTCCAGCAATTTTGGGTTCTTTTTTAGGAAACAATAACAGAAAACTCAAGAAACATAATTGTGTCTTTGGAATAATGATATGGCTGGTTTTTTTGATTATTTTAGATCCTAATTTTTGGATATAAAAAAAGCACAAAACCAAAAAAATTAGTGCAAAAACATGTTTTTTTGATGAAATATAAAGGCTAATTCTGCTAAAACATATATAAATGGCCGAAAAAATTAATTCAAGAAATGATGTAAATCCATGATATCTCTCAGTCATAAAGAATGAACTTGGTTCAAATGATGCTTGTAAAAGGTTTCTTTCAAGCAACAGTTGGGATGTGAAAGGAGACACGACCATTATTGTAACTTAAATTGAAAGAATTCTTTGCTTTCTGACACACCATATTCAAATGACCATGGCCTTAACAGTAAAGTAAATAGTGTTTTTCATTCAATAATGAAAATTTCAAAAGATCTCTAAAAACCCCTGTAAACAACACAAAGATATTATATTTATCACAATTTCCTGTCGGATTTTGTGTTGAATAATCACCTGATTAATGAAACTATAATAGTTCTTCACAGTTCAATAAATATGCCTCAGTATTTCATTTTTTTTATGGCTCACTTCAGACATCATATTTATAGGGGATGAAAATCGGGGGAGCTCATATAAACTCGAGTTGGAACGAAAAACATCCGATAATGACTAAAAAAAATATGTTTTTTCATTTGTTGTTTAACATTAGAGTGTACGAATTTTGATCTGGAGACAGACATAGGCATTGTTCGGAATCATCAGAAAATGATGTTAATGATTAATCTTGGTAGTTTTATTCCGAAAATTGAGGCAGATACATGAATAAATCCTATATCAGCATGTCTTATAATTTGAAAATTTATATCACCCATCCCAAAAACGAATTACATTCAATGGGTATTTGTAAATCATTGATTTCTTCCTGTTTACAGTATTGAATTATGTTACGATTATTTCTACGATAGAGTGAAATTGTATGAGACTTTCACAAAAATGGGGTAAAACGATGAGAACGATAGACACATCACTTTTTTCATGGATATTGAAGACATGGTTGTTCGTATTCGCCCTACATGCGAAGCTAGATGCGCTCGAGAAGGTAAGGTCTCTCCACTTCGCCATAAAATATTAGGATTTTCTCCTCGTCCAGA
>Ga0074193_1000664_pt1 | contig 53444 bp, 36 predicted proteins | sample EPASupsiteHSE605_FD_64523 | JGI IMG/M metagenome (GOLD analysis project Ga0074193, IMG submission 64523) | Bioremediated contaminated groundwater from EPA Superfund site, New Mexico - Sample HSE6-05 | ecosystem: Environmental > Aquatic > Deep subsurface > Groundwater > Contaminated ...
CTTAACATACTCAATACTAATTCACATTTATCTTCATATTTCAAATGAAATTCCCAAAAAATTAACACTTTTCTAACAAAATCAAAATACTTGTGTTTGGGAGACTGTTGACATGCTTATGCAAAACTAATCATGAATTAACAAAAATAGTATATATTTCATTGAGAGGTATAAAATGAATGACTATTTTCAGACTTATAATAATGTCGGAAATTTAAGCTTTGATTTTTATTGTCTAATGAACCCTGCAACAATTTGCCCCTTGTTGCATTTTTCCTTAAGCCCCATATTCTCACATATGGCTAAAGCTTCATCAACCACTTGATCATCACCATAAACCACAAAATAGCTATTAGGATTGCTAAAAAGCTGTGATTCTCCTGCGAATAATGGGGTTATCTCTGTTATTAATGTAACATGAAGGTAAACAGATACGAATCCTGTAACAAATAAGGATGGGAAAGCAATGCAAGTGAGAACATTGGTATTCTTTTGGGCTTTATCCATAACATTCTTTAAAATTTCAGCTTTTGGTACCTCCATTCTCAGCATGACATCATTCTTTGGGTCATTTCCTCCCTGGCGTCCCCAGAAGCTTCCTTCGATCGGTTTGGGGTAATTAGCTTGAAGAGCAATATCGCAAACATAGCGAACTTGATCAGCTGGGTTTTCTGATATACCAAAACCATATGTTTGCTGTGAAAAAGAACTCTTATCTCCAAAACCCAATTGGTACGCCCCTGCAAATTCAGGTGCAATTGAATGCATCCAGAAATCTTTTTGATTCCCATAGATTTCAAAATGTTCAACATTTGATTCTTCATTTTGCTTCGTAAATAGGTATGTGTAAACACCATTACCAGGCTGTTGAAGACCCCTCATGATACCAAGAGACTTAATGATATTTGATTCGGATTCCTTCGAATTAGGATGAACTGAACAATACAAGATGAAAGGTAAGTCTTGAACTTCCATAAAATGAAGTCAATTCTATCAGTTAAAAAATGCAAAGATTTCTCTCAAAATGTTTGATCTTCTCATGATGTCCCCTCTGAATTGGCAAATGCAGATTTTCTCATTATTCAACGAAAATTCTGATTATTGATTGCTGAAATATTGTGAATTCTCCTGTAAACTTTAAAAAACCAAAACTAGTTCATTTTGATAATAGAAAATTCAATATTGAATTGTGAATCATTTAATTAAATATGAATCCAGAACATCGAAAGTATTACAAAGAAACCAATAGATTTTCTAGTTTGCGATATTGAAGGGGGAACACTTGTTTGTAACGGTATTGACATTTGTGGAGTGGGATTGGGAAGTGTTGGGTTAAGAGGAATGTCATTTATCCTAACCCACAAACATACTTTATAAACATGCTTCCCAGGCCCAGCCATTTTTGGAGAATATTGTTTAGATATGTAGCCAATTCCATACCAAGCCAGGGAAGTTGAAGAAGTTGAACCCTCAATAAAAGTAGTTTTAGCTTTCGATTTCACAAGTCCTCCCCATCCATTTACTGTCCAAGAAACGCTAATTGGTGTATAACCTTGAGCCATTGAACCATATTGGCCCTCAGTTTCGATTATTGGACTATTGTTCTGTTTCCACCTATTAAAACCTGACAGCTCTGGGTATTCTAACAAGAACTCATATTGCCCATTTAATGCATATCTTTGATCTAATTCGCTGAGAATACTATATTTATTGGGTAAACTGCATTGCAAAGCCTCATTAACACTTGAAAAAAAAACACCACCAGTAGAATCATGATAAAACATTTTTAACCATGTGGCCCCATGCTGTTGTTTGGTTTCATAACCATAAGAAAGGCAACTCATTATCATGAACAACATTATATAAAATGGTTCTCAAATTCAATATTGTTGTATTTGATTATTTGTTGAAAGAACCCTAAGAAATCTATAAACGTTTTTATTCCGCTTTTTTTTATCATTGAAGTACAACAATAAAAAAGATTAGGTATGTTTTCTTTCATATTTTATGACACCAGAAAGCACCATTTCTAAAATTTCTCAAGTGAAAGTGATCGTTTATAAATGTGGAAAGAACTAGCAATTGCAGGTACACGAATAAATATATCAGATATTCAAGTAGCTGTTAGTCTTTTAGCTACTTTGCCTGAAGCCAATGATATACTTTGCAGGTTTTCTGAAAGGGAGGATTCTTATACATGTGTTGTTGAACTCATGAAAAGCTCATTATCTGATAATACAAAGCACTTGGGATTGTCAATATTTCAGCGCTTTGCTCAAAAGCGGTGGTTAAGTATATCAATTGAGGAGAGAAATAATTATAAGTGTTTTTTGCTTCAAATCCTCGAGAACATGGTGATAAATAAAGCTGCAGATTTCCTAATAACCAAAACTGATGAAATAATTGTTGAGATTTTAAAATATGAATGGCCCAGCGAATGGCCAACTTTTGTTAACGATTTATTGGTTCAGGGGCAGAATCCGGTTTTTGCTGAGAACTGCCTACATATTATAAAGATAATTATCCAAGATATGACTGATTTCTCTGAGAACTCACTAACATCTGTCAGGGCTGCAGAGATGTTGGATAGTTTCACATCCGAAATCCCAAACGTTTTCTCATTTATTGAGTCCGTATTTAATGATAATTACCCTCCAAATGTTATAATTGCTGGATTTTCAGCTGTAAAAGCATTGTTTATGGTTGCTCCTGTTGATGGCCTTCTTCAGTCTAATCTTTTTTCTCATATTTTTAATAATTATATTCAAATATATGAGTACACACCTCATGTTTTCTCAATTTTAAATGAATTATCACAACAAGCCATGTCTGCATATGGTTTGAGTGCCATTATTGGCCAGATTTTTGTGTTATCTGTGAATGCATTGACAGCCTACTTTCCTGACGACCATGTTATGAATCATAATTTAGATGAAAGCATCGTTTTAAGTCTCATTTATACACTTACAAATTTTATCACCATGTTTTCTTCAATTTTTGAAGCAGACGAGTTTGCTGAACCTTATACAATGGCTCTCCAATGGGTTTTTAGTGCTATGATCGAAGGATCAATTGATCTTTTCAGAATGGGAACTGACATGTGGCTATGCATTTCCAGAAGAGTTTTTTGTGAAAACATTGCTCTTAAAATTCCATACTTTAATCTCTATACGGAGGCATTTGAATATTTAACATCCATTGTATTATGTAGGATGGAATGCCCAAATGAGTATATTTTGTCTGTTGATGATAGTGGGAACACCCAAAAGACACCAGCCAATACTGAAAATACCGCAGCATATTATATTGTGAAGGAATTGATGGTTTATTTAACAAATATTAATAAATCTCATATGATATCATCAATATTGGAAACACTATCAAATATTGAAATCGGCAACACCGAGATGAATATTTCAATGCTTAATTCACTCTGTTGGGCAGCTGGATCAATTCAAGGTTCTCTCAACGAAGCAGAAGAAAGAGGATTTATATCGCGTATAATATTATTCATTCTTCAAATATTAGATCAGCAAACAAATGAAATGAATTCTGCATTTGTAGCAGCGGATATGATGTATGTATGCAGCCAATATACAAGATTTTTGAATTCATACCCAGAATTGCTGTATTCTGTGATGGAAAAGCTCATAGAATTTGTTCAAGAGCCCATAGAAGCTCTTCAAGAATCTGCCCTTTCATCTTTAAATGCAATAACTATTCAGTGTAAAGAACAACTCTGCAAGCCAATTAATAACTCCAACTCCTTTTTGCAAAATGTAGTTGAAAGCGTTGAGATTATCGCTAAGAATTTGTCAATGGATAATGCCGTTCAGTTTTATGAAATTGTATGTTTAATGATACATGGAGTGCATGGAGAAACGAGTTCAAACAAGTATTCACAGTTTTTGTCTCAGCCCATTGTAAACAGTATAAAGGACTCCATAAGTAGTTTTGATATCAGTTCCCAAGAAATATGTGCAGAAATGCAGTTTTGCATACGTTGTGTGGAAAAATTTACCATATTTTTTGGGATTCCATTTATGAGTCAACTTGAAGAATTGATTCAGCCACTAATTCGACTGTATGATATATGTAGTGATGCACTGAATAATATCATTCAAGATTCATATTATAACCCACAAATTGTCTCAATGTTAAAATCGCTTACAGGACAAGTTTTAACTGTCTTTGCTACTCCGATTTATAATTCTGTAACCACTCCCGACTTTTTTAAGAGCAATATTATTCCTGTTGTCTTTGAACATTTCGTTCCGAATTATTTTCAATCGAATCCTGAGGTTAGATCTCCTCAACTTTTAGGTCTTGTTTCAGCAATTGCATTAAAATTTAAAGACTCAATTCTTGAAAATATTGAGTTAATATTTAATGATGTGTATTTGCCAAGTGTGGAAATGATCAAAGATGATTTTGATGAATTTCCCGCAATTAGACCAATGCTATTGCAACTCATTTCCAATATGATTTCATATTGCACGCAATTCATCAAAGAGATCCCTCCTACAAGTGTTGAATCATTTGTAGAATGCCTAAAATGGTTTTGTTCTCACCCACATCAAATCATTAGTGAAAAAGCAATAAGAGCTTTTACTGATTTATTTAATAGTATTGATATGAAACTTCAACCAGAAGTATCCAAGGCCTTTATTGAAGGTTTTGGTGTGAATCTTGTAATATTCGTTTTTGAATTATTAACAGACTCGATACATGGATTTGCTTTTTCCCAACTTTTAGATATGCTTAGAAGATTATTGGGTTATGGAATGATACAACAAAAAGTTGTTCAAATAGTTGATTTATTATCCACAAATATATTCCCAAAGATTAGTCCAAGAGAACTATATCAAATTACCTCTAACCTCATTGAGCATTCCACAGATTATGGTGAGTTTCGAAAATTACTGAGAAACTTTTTAATCAATGAAAAGAAATACTTTCCTAGAGATCCATCACTTTTCAAACAAGAAATCGAAGAAATTGAAAAAGAAATTAGGGAAAAACAAAAACTCGTACCAGGGCTTGGCGATGGTCATAAACCTGCAATAAGTACCGATCAAATGAAGCGTATGATTGAATTAGCATCATTTATCTCTGGGGTTTCATTACATTAGATGGAAACTCTATTTTAACATTTGTATAAACATATCTATATCATTTAACAAAATAATGCTGAAAAATTCATTGTTATGTATTGATAAACTGTGAACCTCTTCATCATACATTTTTGATTCAAATACACAGTTAAAAAAATGGAAAACATGATATGAAGCTAGTTTTGAATCGATATTTCTAGAGAAAGCGATATTAGGAGTTAACCCCAAAAAATCCATAATTATTTCTCTGGGGATTTCTTCAAAGTATTCATGAAAGAACTCAAAAACTATTTGAACTACAGATCCCAATGAGTATTCATTACGCATCAATTCCAGTAAAAATTTTGCATAGTCACATGTTTCATTAATATCTTTAATGTGTGTCATGGAAAAATACTTGTATTGATAAGATAAAACCACTGGAAATTCGTTAATACATGAATCAAACGCATTGGTACATCCAATGTTTAAATAAATACTTTGGATTACACTATTTATCATGAGAAACCTGGACGGAAGCATATTGAATTCGAAACAACTCTCAAACCAAACACAAAGCATAGATATATCATTGATAAATGTAACAATATTTGATGATAAATCCAATTGTCGATACCGAAAACAACACCTGATAAATGGTTTTTGAATATCATATAAACATTGTTCAAGAGGTATAGCCAAAATATAGTTGATTGCAGTGTTGGATAGTGTGCTTTGAGGCTCCATTGTACACTCAGTAAGGAATTCAAGGATGATCTTTGGATTTTCTGATTGAGCAATAATATAATCAAAGCAATAATCTTTAATCTCTTTATTAGTTGATCGAGAGAATAGGATCCCTGCAGACAGAATAAGGTTAACATCATCATATTTAATCAATTCTAATAGAAGTTCATCAGAGTATATTGAACAATTTTTAATTATCGAATAAAAATTGTGGGATATTGAGAAGTCATTCTTATTGAATAAAGATAACGAGTTAGTTATGACAAAAGATTCATATCCTTCAATACTATTTGATGCTAAAGAAACACATTTGATCATATTTGTAAATAATAAATAATCAACATCATCAATAGAATAACAATTAAGGTGAGATAATATTTTTTGAGTTAATTCTGTCGGGATTGGTTTCATTACCATCAGAATTTGTTCAACAGTAAGCATTATACAGAAAAATTGTTGATCATTAATAGATAATTCTTCTAATATATTATTCAAATACTGGTATAAAACCGAATAATCTATTGAAGAACAAATTCCTACACAATCTATTAGTTCTTCAAGAAAAGAATCGTCATGGATCTCAAGGTTTTGCAAATATATCATATAAAAAAGAGCATGAATTGTATCTTCGATACATATCTGGCAAAATGAATTGATAAAACCTAAACTAAACCGAGCAAAATCATACTCACAAGACAAAAAGATAGCTAATCCAACAAAGGAATATCTAGAATCTTCTAAAAAGGATGCTATCTCAACTATCTCACAAACCGAATTTAAGCTTATTTGGTTTTCTAAACAAAACAGTGCTTCCTCTGGAGAAAATGTTAAATGAAGAATCTGCAATTTCTCTTCCATTAAAAAGTCTCGATTTAACAATGATGATAAGCATTTTGCTGCCGCAGAAAATGTCTCCATGTTCTCAAATCCTCTCTTCATTATATTGATGCAGAGACCCAAATCAAACAGCTCTTTCCTCGCAACTTCAAAAAACAATGATAAAACAATTAAATTGCAAGAACTAATCACAAAATCATATAAAAAATAATCTAAATCCTCATCTTCAATGTTCGGAACCAAAGAAAAATACTCAAAAAGGAATAATTGAGCATATCTTGAGGAAAATTTAGAGAAATCGTTAATAAAAAATGTCTTAATCAAAGAATATGGAAGACTAGATATGAAAATAGCTTGGACATGAGCCAAAACAGTCTCAACAGTAGAAAATCCTTCGAAATCAAAATTAAAAAGAAATTTCTCTAATTTCTCATAATTTTCATCATAAATATCATCAAATCGATACTTTATCCAGTTTTCTACAATTGATAATCGCGCAATCATCCTCTTGAAAGAATTATTATTTGATTCGGAAGAAATTGCCCATAAAAATCCATTCAAATGATTAGAAAATCGATATAATTCATCTAAGTACATGTTTTCACAAATAGATCCAATTTTTTCATTGTTTCCTAAAACATCAAAAAAATCATCTCTTGGTATCATTCATCAAAAACTATTCAGGACTATTTGATTTATTTGACCTGTTTGCCCTTTACATAGACAGTAACAACGTTCCTGTCATCACCTCTGTGAACAAACTTGTCGAGGAGATCACCAATGGATTCTTCTCCAAAGCAATCACATACACCTTTCGTCAAGTCAACAATAAGAGCATCAAATTGCTTTCCAACAACAAAGTTACCAACCTTGTCATCAATACCAAGAGCCTTTGCACCCCCTTCTGTAGCCAAAGCAAGCACTTCAGGAACAGTAAGTGGTACATAATCTTCTCCTTTTTCTCTCTTTAAAAAGAGATTTGAACGAGAACATATAAGAGCGTTTCTCATTGCATCAATCATTGAAGGAGATGGGCCACCTGCAACATCAGTACCTAGTCCAACTTTAACGCCTGCTTTTTGAAGCCTTCGGATATCACATGCACCAGAGAATAGTTGGAAATTGGATGAGGGACAGTGAGCAATTGCACCTCCTGTAGCATTGAGCATCTTAAGCTCATCATCAGTAAGGTGAACTCCATGGGCAAGAATTGTTTTTGGACCAAGTAATCCATACTTTCTATACACATCACAGTAATTCTCACATTCTGGATGAAGAGATTGTACCCAAGCAATTTCTCCAAGATTTTCAGACACATGCGATTGGATTAAAGTGGATGGTCTATGAGTTTGAATTTCGGAAAGAGCGAGCATTAATTCGGGAGTGCATGTTGGAACAAATCGTGGGGTGATAATTGGTTGAACAAGATCATCATCAACAGGGTATTGATTGACAAACTCTTTGGCAGAGTCAATTGCCTTTTTAGTTTCTTCACAATATGTTGGAGGAGAATTCCTATCCATGGAAACCTTTCCAACAAACGCACGTTGCCCGTGCTCACGGCATATCTTTGACAGAAGATGGGATGATTCTGTCCATATTGTGGCAAAGTAGCAGGCGGTAGTTGTTCCATGGGTAAGTGTACGACTTACAACAGCTTCATAAACCTTCTTGGCATGTTCAACACTGGCAAACTTGGTTTCTGCAGGAAATGTGTACTTCTCAAGCCATTGGAGAAGTGGTAAGTCAAGCCCACAACCAGCAAAAACATATTGAGGGGCATGTATATGAGTATCAATGAGACCAGGAATTATTAACTGGGTTTTAGTGGTTTCTACAAGTTGGAAATCTCCTTCAATTGGTGTTCGAGAAATTTCTGTAATCATTCCATCTTTAACAGCAATGTACCCACCTTCAATAACCTCGAGTTTATTGTCAATTGTATGAACGATTGTTCCGTGAATCAAGAGAGACTTGGTCATCTTTCTAATAAAAAATGATAATCGTTTCGGCTTAATTTTGAAAACATGTAAACTTATCGTTTCATCCTAATAAAGTATTCAAATTATTTAACAAAAAAAGGGTGAGAAAGAACCTGTGTAGCTTGAGGTCGTTGAGCTGGATCTATGTTAAGCATCTTGGATATAAGATCAATTGCGTATGGAATAGAAGAAATTCCCTTAGAAACAAGGTAGGTTTCTAGAGAATTGATAGAGGACTTGGAATCAAACATTACATTATTAGGAATAGACCCACAAATCTTAGTAATGGAATTGATTTGAGCAACATCACTTTCCTCTTCTGTATAAAAGAGAACTTCTTTGGTTAGAATTTCATAAAGAAGACAGCCGCATGACCAAATATCTATCTCAAAAGAATAGTTATGAGAGCCCAGTAGAAGTTCTGGAGCACGATACCACTGTGTAACCACTCGATTAGAGAGGTCATTTGATGATTCGGACTTGATAATCCTCGATAAACCAAAATCAATCAGTTTCAATGTGTTTTCTTTGCTGATTAGAATGTTGCTTGGCTTAATATCTCGGTGGATTACATTGTTCTGATGACAAAAGCTGACAGCTTGCATTATCTGCTGGAAAAAACAGATTTTTTCTCCGATAGACAAATCCTTTCCTCCATGAATAACACGATCCAAAGATGTAGGGCAAAACTCCATGACAAAATAGCATTTTGGGATGGTGATAATGCTGTCGATATGTATAATATTCGGATGTGAAAGCATCTGCAATGCTTTAGCTTCGCGAATCGCACTCTGAGGAAATCCCTCTTCAGAACTCATCATTCTTATCTCTTTAATTGCAAAAAAATCCCCTGTAGCTCTATTACGGGCTTTGAAAACTTTCCCATATCCACCAGACCCTAAAACAGAGAGAATCTCGTACTTTTCGTGAATACTTCTCGTCTCCATTCTGATCGGAAAACCGAGACGATAAGTAAATCTGGCCATTCTGCAGATGCTTTGGGTTGTTATTGTCCTAAGCATCAGCTCAGCAGCAATTGCTGAATCATGGGCTTATTTATATCCCCAATCTTTCCTTGAATACTTTACTCAACATCAACTTATTGTATTTTCTATAAGTTGCAACGTTCTTGTGCTGTTTCTCTTTATAATACTAGGGATCAAATCAAAGTTTAATCGTCACGGATTGTGGTTAGCTATTCCTATTTTTTCAATTGGTGTCTTCTTGTTTGGATACGCTTTCTTGAAGCTCGGAAAAGACAGGACATTCTTTGGTCAAGAACTTGGAACAGTTGAACCCAAAGCATACAATGAGTTTCCATTTAGCCTAGGTCACACACAATATAAGGGTGTTATGCTTTCAATCTTTGGACTTTGGCTTTTATTCCGACCTTCTCATGAGTTGACAGCAGTAACAGGGTTTTGGATTCTCACCCTTTGTCTTCAAATGTACATCGAAAGTGGGCCAAGCGTTACTGGACCAGTTCAACGTGAATTATAAACTCTAAACACACATGCTTCATTCTTTATTAATATTCAACAATCCATTGTTTTCAAAATGGTTCTGGTCAATTTCTACATTCGCGGATGATCCTACCATGACTCCTACTGATGCATGACAATCAATTTGATTATTTAAAATAATTGCCTCGCCTTCCTGAATGTATATTCCGAAATCCCCATTTCTGAATATGGAGTTCTCTGATATGTGTGTATTGGATTTCAAATGGCAATACACTGCCATCGCTCCGTTTTTAAACAATTTCGATTTGGAAATATTAACATTTGATGAACAACAAATCCCAATTCCATTGTTATCATGTATTTGACAATTCAAAATGATTCCTTTAGCTTCATCACAAATGTGCAATGACAACGGACCAAGACACTCTTTAAAAGTTGATGACTTGAGCTTGATAATAGACCCTATTTTCCCTTCAATATGCCTCCAATTCTTATAAAAAAGGCATCCTTTTACAGAAACAACTGATGAATCACTAGACAAAATAGCTGTATGATTTTCAAATAACTCGCAATTCAACAATTTCAACTTCGATGATCTCCCTTCGATTTGAAATACAATACTTCCATGCCCTGATAACTTTGATGAACTTAAGATAGCAAGGCTTTGTCTCATTATTGCAACTGCTTGTCCTGCGTTGTTACAAAATTCCGAATTTTCTATCACTGCTTTAGATTTCCCTTCAACAGATATTGCCGTATGCATATGATCATTAATGATAGAATTTTTCATACTCAATGAGCTTGATTCTTTCAGAATTATTCCCATATGAGTATTACTAATAAGTGTTAATTTTTCAAAAACAACAGTTGATGAAAAAACCTCAATACCACACATTAGATTATTGTTCAGAGCTGTGTTTTGAACTTTGATTGAAGAATTGATTGCAGACAATCCACACTGTGATGACTCAATGATGGTACAACCATCAATGGACAAATTCTGTATATTCTCAACTTCAATTCCGGTAAATCCAGCTCCTGTAATCTGAGTATTTGTGATGCTGCACACTCCACAACCCTTCAAGACAATTCCAAACTGATTGGGGTTTGCAATTATTGAGTCATTAATACATATAGTTGTTCCTTTGAGTCCAATAATTGCGGCAGCCATTATATGGGTAAAACTAGATTTTGTGATGGTGACATTTGCAGCGTCCGAGCAATAAACTCCATAACCTTTAACTCCAATAATACTCAATTCTGATAATGATACAAGGGAGTTATGAGCAATAACAAAACAATTACAATCAATATTAGAAAATATATCTACAAATGACTCCAAGGTAGCAGAATCGCGTACTTTGATTGAAGATAGTGTACCACATCGTTCAATATAATTATTTTTAGAGAGCGCTGCAGAACCATCTTGAATCTCGAACGCAGCCCCAATACATCCAATTATTCTGCATCCAATTATTTGGACAGTACTTAGCTTGGCTAATACTACTCCTGCAAATTGACAGCCATCAATAGCACTTTGAATTATTAGTTGACAATTGTTTTCTGATGTAATTTCTATTCCATTCTTTCCACAGCCAAATATTTTGCATGTATCTATAACAAAACTAGAGTAATCATAGCATGTTATCCCGTTTGCCTTTTGACTCGATATTTGAGTATTTTCGAGTTGGAATCTTGAGTGATTTTTAGCAATAAATGCATCTGTTTCGGATGAAATCAAAGTAGTATCGATTATTTGAGCTGCTGCTTTATCACTTAAAATAAAGCAGCTCCCCTTTTCGCAATTAATTTTGCATTTTTTGGCAAAAATGCTAGCATTACCCACAATACTAAATGCATTGGATCCAAAATTTGTGATAGTACATGTATCAAAACAAACTGAACCAGACTCTACAATAACAGACTCAATATTCTCTGAACATTTTTGTTCAATTATCATATTCTTCATTGTTACTTTCCCACCAGCTATTGTTATTACAGGCTTTTTTGCTGTTGAAGATATTGTAACGACTCCTTTCGAATCAAGGCACAATGATTTAGTGATTTTCAAGTTTTCTGTATAAACACCCACAGGAATCATTATGGTTGACCCATCTGCAGCATTTTTAATCAAGTCAGCTATCTTAACTTTACCTTTTGGAGCTACTCCAGCTTTATGGTAGGATGCATTAAACTCAATAGGTGGTAAATCAATTGCATTTCTAGAAATTGAATCCTTCCTGAGAGAAACATCAAATCCTGTTTTTCCATTATTTATTTCTTGTACTTGTGATCGAATAGGATCAACTATTTTGCTTTTTGGAGCCATCATCCTTGTTGTTTCCCCATTTGTTTTTTTTGCATCACCATCAACGTATGCTTCAAGAACTGGGGCTGGTATTAGTGAAAACTCTGGAATTTTAATAGTACTTGGTGATTGCCTTTCACTTATTGGAGGTATTTTCCGAATATTAATACTTTTTGCTTCTGAAGTACTCATGAAATCTTAAATTTTATTAAAACCAAAGTTTTGTTGATTCAGCATCGATAATTGAAATGGATTCTTGGAAAATTTCCAATTTCCTCCATCTCTCTTGATTAATATCATTTGATCTATGAATTTCCGCAATGTTTGTAAATGGTTGTTCTTTTGAAAGCAACATCCATCTATTTTTGATATTTGATGATGACCTCCCATTAAAGTATGGAATGAACCTTGCCCATTTATTTCCAAATTTATTCTGTAATTGAATCAATGTTTCATCCTCTTCTTGTGTCCATGAATCTTTTTTAATATTAGGATCAACACGTACAAGCCATCTCTCTCTGCATTGTTTGCCAGTTCGGCCTGGAACATGTCTTGATATGAAATCCCAATTATGTGAACCAAATTGGAAAACTGCTTCTTTGAGAAGATTATCTTCTTCGGGGGTCCATTTATGTTTCCTCTTGTAATTATCTTGAGGTGAGGACTGCTGGATAACAACTGTAGTGTTCATTTAAAAAATGATTTTATTTTATACATTTTTTCAAAGTACCCGTTTTGAAATTCTTTTCATTTTTTTCTTAAGTTTGAATTAATCTTTTCCATATTTTTCCATCAAAATTGAAGGCGGTGAATTTTGCAGGTCATTATGAAATCACGAGCAATAACCCTTGTTTGTCAAGTTAGTTTTTTTTCTGAACCTCGTTAAGGTTTTCAGTATTTACATCTCAAATTGAGGAATAACTAACCAATATATTATTTGTCAAAGATGTTTGATAATACTTAACAAGAAACTAAGTTAGATTTGATTTACTCTTCAACTATAGTTAGTGTGCCGTTTTCATTCTCTTTCCACATTGTTGTTTTTCCATCGATATGGCTAAGTACTAGGGTCTTATCAACCATTGCCCATGATACACCAGTTGCCTGACAATGAAGTCTGCTAGATTTAGAAAGTGTAACCTCTTTTCCGTTGAACTTTAATACTGCAGCATAAAAATCATCACCAACTGATCCAACTTTCAGGGTTCCTCCACTTACAAAAGAAGGAGATGAAATCCTGCGAACCCATCCCTCATGAACTTGGGCTTTTGCGATATTCTCCCATGAATCACTTCCTAGGGATGATCTCCATATTTTAATTGTGCCATCAGCACCCCCAACAAATAAAGTTTGCATAGAGAGAGCCTCGGCGCTATCTGCAGACCAATCTATTGCAGTAATCCCCAACAAGGAAGCAGGAATTGCCACAGTTTTCCATTTTCCCTCAACAAATGAGTGAACAGCAAAAGTACCATCAAGGGATCCTGACGCAACACAACACATAGAAGGATGAAATGAAACGCAAGAGACAGAACCGCGATGAGAAAACTCTATTTTTTGTGGAATTTCTTTGTAGCTATTTGAAGATACTCTAGAAAATACCCTAATCTGACCATTTGATAAACCAACTGCTAACTGGGGACCAAATTCATTACTAGAAAATGATAAAGAATTTGGTGTTGAGGTCTGAATCGGGATTGTAGCCATTAAAGAGGAATTTTGAGCACTAAAAATTGAAATATTATTATCCTTTGTAGATATTGCGATTTGATGTCCAAATCGATCAGATGCGATTGATGTTGCTGGAGATGATAGTGATATTTCCATTTGACCAAAAGATGTGTCACTTTTACCAATGAAACTCAAGAAATCTTAATAGATATAGTTGGATTCATTGATATTGATATTATATATTAGGTAAAGATTCAAAAACATATTTCGAAAAACAAAAATGGTGACACTTTTTAAAATGGTTAAGCTAGACTCAATGACAAAACATGAATATGAATGGTGTCGGAGGATTATTGAGAAGCTTAAAACAAGGAAATGCTATAGTTATTTCGATAAGCAGCTTCCAAGAAACTCTGCAATCATAAAACAAAACGAAATTGCCCTAATCCCAACAGATATTTCATTAGTGGTTCAAAAACTTGAACAAAATGAAAATTATAAGTTGATAGAATTTGTAAAAGATATGAGGCAAGTATGGTATTATGCCATGTCCATAAACACTAGAGAAAACCCATATTATTTAATGGCATCTGACTTTTCCAAATGGTTTGAAAAAGAAATTAATAAATACACTCAATGCGAAGAAGAAAAATGGATCTATAAACTCAACAAAGCAAGAACAATGATTAAAGATCTAGTACAAACAACCCCAGAATCCCTTTTAGCTCAACCAGAAAACAACATGTAATAAACTTAACAAAAAATCAAAAAGAAATTTTTCAAAGATTTACAAAAAATTCATGGGGACAAGCTTTAGAAATACTGAGATAAATCTTCCCCCAATTTATTGGAATGAGCTTAGCCAGAGCGATAAAGCCGAATTCCATAAGCTAAGGAATCATTTTCACCAGAACCAGAAGATTTCTACAAAGGATAGAAGGCTTGTTTCATTTTCCAATGAATTGTTGACCATTCTGAAATATATTGAGAATTCAGAGACTAATCGAGAATATAGGACGATATTAATTGGGGTTTGTTTTGCTGGCCCATTTATCGGGGTTAACACACGACAATTGAAGAGTTTTTTGGGAAGATGCAAATCTTCAATAAATGGAAGCTTTCAGCAACTCGGATACGTTGCCTTAAGAACTAAATCCAAAGCTCGAACTTGTATTCTATCAATTCTTCCAACTCTAATAAACGATCAGAACATTTTGCGGCAATGGACTGTGAGGTGCGCTTCTGATAATGCTCAATTCTGCTATCTTACTTCATTTAAAGTCTCAAATTTGCCCTCCATTACAAGTGATGACCTTAATGAAGAACATAAAGCGACCCAAACGGTTACTTTCGCGCAGCAAAGGCCAAAAATGATGCCACCTCCAATGCAAAGGTTTATGCAAGTACCGCCAATGCAGCAACAATGGAATCATTCTTATAATCCTTATATGCCTCCCACTCACTATAGAGAATACGATTTCCCACAGCAAGCAATGGATTTATCATGGTCTCATGAATCTCAAACATATGAAATACCAATCTCATATTCTACAGATTTCCCTGATAATGATCTTTGGTCAAGTTCAGTACAGAGTACCGAATGGGCCAATGCATGGGAGCAGCCCCAGACAAAGTACATGGCTAGGTCTCAATCAGTATGTTTCGATGCCGATTCAATCAAGGCCCCTTTCTCAGAGGCACTATAGATATAGATATAAAGATAATATACGAATATTTTCTACTGAAAAATTAGTTTTTAGGATGAACTCTGAAGTCGAAATCCTAAGAGTGGTTATATCATCCAACATTTCTGGCTCTCTTTTGTGTGAGAAATTATTTAGATGGACTTATACAAATGAGCAGGTCGTTGTATCAAAACTCTGTCAAGTTTTAATTCAAATTGCTGTTGAGTTTGATGACGGGGGTGTTCAATTTGCCTCATTTGAAATCCCTGATACAGGTAAATCACCTGTATCTGAGTCAAGAAGTGCGATATATGACGAAAGTCGCAATTTAAACTTGGCGCTATCCATCAAAGATGATATTATTACTGCAATTTTTTATGTTATTCATGCAGAAAAGCGCCTTGAATCTCATGGTGAATACATCGAGAATAAGTCACATATGATATCTCAAGATTTTTGCAATAAATATTCTGAGTTTCATCAATCAAAGAGATCAATACTCGAAGGAATAGCAAAAGAAGAGATACCAATGCCTCAAGACATGTCATCCAGGTTTGCCGAATTTAGTGATACAATAACCCAGCTGGTTGCCTAGGTAATAAAAATCTTTTTTAAACGGATTCAAATGATTAGCGAAGGAGATTCTGAGATTTTATACGACAAAGTCACTAACAAATATGATCAATTTTTGGATAATATGATTAAAGAAACAAACCGGCTTCTTTCTATTTACAGAGATAAGTATAGTATCATATCTGAAACAACAGATGATTTGCCTATGCCCCCCTGGTTTGCTAAAATGGATTTATACGAAGAACTTATGAATTCATATAAAAATAATTTGAATTATTTGGCCGAAAAAGAGAAAATATTAAAAGAACAGCTTGAACTAATTGTTGAAAACGAGAATTCTCCTATTAATGAGCACCAAGAAACTTTAAAGGAGCTATTAGCAAAAAAAAATGCTTTGATTAGGAGGAATCAAGAAGCTAAACAAGCTATTCAGAGTAGTGAGAATAAGAGAAAGTTTGATGTTGAGAAACTTAAACAAAGAGAAAGAGAGCTGAATGATCTTCAGAAGCATATTGAAGAGCTTGAAAGGAGAAAAAACGAATATGAAAACAATCTGGTTCAGTATGCAGATGAAATTGAAAAAGTTTTTAATGAGAATACCAAAATTAGAAATATGCTAATCAAGTCGAATCGAGAAGTTGATCAATACCGAAAGGATCTTAGCGAGCATCAAACATCAGCGAATGAACTATTAAAACAAAGAGAAGACCTGACAAAAAAGAATGATGCCTTGGCCAAACAAGTTTCTAAGTTAGAAGCAGAAAAGACTGAAAGTGATCTAAAAATTAAGAGAATTCAAGAGATGCTGTCTGATCATGATCAAATTGTTGCGGCCTATGATCTCGCCCAAAAACAACTTGCTAGAGAGGAAGAGATTGAAAAGGCAGCAATTATTAAAATGAATGAAGCGATTGATGCTGCCGATGAGTCTAAGAATGAAGCTCAAAGGCTTAAAAGAGAAGCTACTTCGATGAAAGAAGAAGTTCAGAGAGCAAGGCAAACGCTTAATGATACCATTTCAGCACTAAGAGAAAATGCAAAAAGAAAAATCGAAGCTATTAATATGAATTATGAAGGAAGAATTGAAGATGCTGATAAACAATTATCTAAGCTATTAGAGGAAAATGCTCAACTAACTGCTTCTGTTGATACATTAAGAAGGCAATTTTCTTTCATTGAATCACAGAATGCTGTTCTTCGAGCAGATGATGGGAAATCAAGAGCCAATTTCGAAGAATTTACACGAAGTGCAAACTCTCAGCTCGATGCTCTGCATTCCCAGCTCAATGATTTGACAAGGGAATCTCAAAGACTAAAAGAGGAGGAACAAAAACAAAGATCAAAATTACAACAAGCAGAAAATGATGCAGATAAAATTACTTCATCTGTTAAAAAGAATGTTGATAAGCTTGAAGAAGAACTTGCCCAAGTTAAGAGTGCCCTTGGTGAAGCTAAAGCCACAAATATGACATTGATTGCTGAAAATTCCAGATTAAACTCAGAACTGAAGAAAGCTTCGGTTGAATCAAAGAGAGAATTAGAGAACAAAGTGGCCGAGAAAGAGAATGAGATTCTGCTAATTCAAAGCAAAATTGATGAAGCTAGACAGTCTCATATAGATAAAATGAACCAGCTACAAAAGCTATTTATACAAAACAAAAGATTTGCTGAGCAATGGAAAGAAGCTGCAGAGAAAGCAGCCCAAGAAAATGAAATGGAACTTCAAGAAAAGGAAGAACACATCAATAAGAGCCAGCAACAGCTAATGTCATTATCATCAGAAATTCAAAGATATGAATCAGAAAAGAATTTGCTACTAAAGAATTTAATGAAGAAGAAACAGGAAATCTCAAGCATGAAAAATGATATGGACGATCTTGAAAAAAGAGAAATTCAGCAAAAAGCAGAATTGGATGATCTTAAGAAACAACAACTGAAGTTTGCATCAAAAAGGGAAGCTATAAAGAATGAAATAGATGAGAAAAAAGTAACACTTAAAAGACTTCAAAGAGAGTATCAATCAAAGCTTAAGGAAAGTAAATAAAAGGTATTTTTTAAGATATGTGTCAACTTGAACATGTTTCTTTGAATGAATTATGGAGTGATTTTTCCGTATTAACGCCATTTGAAGGAGCATCTTCTGGTATTGAATCCATTCTTCGTGATTGGTTAGACCATAATGTGAGATACGATACAAAAAAATGGTCATTTAAAGATAAATCCATGATTTTAAATTATATTCCGAGAGAAAATGAGGTTTTTTCTTCGCTGACTTATCATTTTTTTAATAATTTCAGTGAAAAAGAGCTAATAAGAACATATTTTGGGATTGATTCACCATATGTATATGTTGTGCCCGAAAATATACTAACAGAGAGTGATATTAGAGATATAGCATCAATTATTTCTCATGCTACTCAATCAAGTGCATTTGATTATCCAATTATTATTGCTAGGGCTCATTCAGATTTATGTAATTTGAGGGGATTTTGTTTTAAAAAGCACTCAATTACTGTTTTTTCATCAAGAAGTGAATGGTCATTACCAAATGAGTTCAAATCTTTTCAATCGATCAAAATGCTATTAATAGATTCGATGGGAATAAGTGAGAATTGTATTAGCGTAAGTTCTAGATTTAGGTTTTTATTTCGGAGTTATCCACAAGAAATGCAAAGCTATAATAATAAATTGCAAAAAGATATGGTTACCTCAATTAGTGTTGTTCTTCAATGGCCCGAGACTAACATTAACACAATCAAAATCGATGTAACGAACCCCACAAATTCATTTTTTGCAGTATCTTTCAGTAATGATCACGACGATTTCCGATCTGAGTGTAGATGTCTATATTCTATGTGTACTCAAGTATCTCAGTACAGATCATTTAGCGACCTTTTAATTGGTTATCAGGAATCCAATAATAAATCACTATTCAAGGGATTATTATCTGAATCAGACTATGATGACAAAAATGATCATTCACACACCTTAATAGAAATTTTGGTTGGATTCATATGCAAATCTGATGATTTCAAAAAAGCAGGTAGTATATGGAAGCAATTTATCGGAATAATTAGGTTCCACATCGAAAAAGGGATACAATTACGAGGAGTTAGAACAAGTGGTGTTGATCTCAAGCACTGTTTATTATTGCAAAAACTTGAAATGATTAACTATTGTATATTACATCCACAAGGATGGATTTGTGAAAACAGAAGTGCTCAACATCTTTTCTTAAAAAATGGTGAAACATTGAAAATCCCTTCCACTCAAATGATACCTACACGAACAGTTGATCAGATAGAATTGGAAGAAATGCTAATGAAAAGATTTGTTTGTGATAAAACTGAGATGAAAAAAATGCAAAGCATAAAATTCAAGTCTGATATTGCTGCATTTAAAGACTCAAATCCCAATTGCACATTTGAAGATTTTATTCAATGGTATTCTCCAAGTGATTATGATATTGAACTAAAGACCCTATCATCGAGGATGGAATCAAATACTGATTGGATAACAATATTTAACAATGAACCACCATGCAGTATTTTTTCTCAGACAAAACTTTTTGATCCAAGTGTTCAGATTGAAATCGCGTATGACTTTATTGATAGTATGACTCCACATGAAGCATTTTCGCAACTTCTGATATATTCTATGGAAACATCTGTGTTATCTTTAAAGAAAGGTATTAATGTATGCATTCCTGACTATAATAATAAAATTGAAGCCTTGGAAGGAATTAGACAAGCAAAATTCACACCTGAAAGTATTGATAGTTTTATTAATATATTAGAAGAAGCCTTTTCTCTTCAACAAATCATCGTTTCTTTAATCAAAAAATTCGGTGAAAATGAAAGAATATTATGTTCCCTGGTCAAATACAAGTTTGTGTTCCCACAAAATAATGATGAAACCCAAATACTCAACACAGTTTTATCAAAATTGGGAATTAAACAAAGAGAAGCAGAGGTAAATATTTCTAGAGAATACATATGTAAGTACTCCGATGATATGAATATCTGCCAAAGGCTTTACTTCTCTGAGTGGAATCATCAATCAGTAATTGCTTCCAGGTCGGAGGAGGGTTTGTCACTTTTATAGTGGACCCTTGTTTTAATGGAGTTTTCATCATTTATCAATGAGATCTCGGCATTTGGTCATGCTGTGATGAGGGGGGCGAAACCAGGTACTGTATCTGTGCCTGATATTCCTTTGAATGACCAAGAATTCTGTGATTTGGTTGAAACGATTATTGAAAAAAATGAAGAAAGTTGCATAATTGGTCTTTCAAATGCTATGTTTCGGATTTTAAGTTCATCTATTGGGAAATATAACGATTTAAACCCAGTACTATACACAAAACGGCTTTTAAGATTTGCCATTAAAGTATACGGAACGAATACAATTAGGGGTATTAATAAAGCATTTAACTTATTGGCGAGTTTTACAAAGAGTGAATGGTCTGATTTGATATCTTTTCTTTTCAACAATGAAGATTCACCTAATGATATATTAAGGGCTAATCTTTTGGCGAGTTTAGAGTTTATAAAAGAGTGCTCATTTGCAGAAAACAACAAAGAGCATATTATCCGTGTATTATCCAAGCTATTTAAGTCATCAGAAGATATTCCAAAGCTTTCTTTGATACAATTATTGACAGTAGCAAAGCCAAATGAAAGCGAACTCAAACTTTTAATCGATGACATATGGTTTATTTGTTTGAAAGAGTCTAATAGTTCAAAAAATATCAGTACATTGGCCACATCACTTCATGAGCTTTCACAGATAGAAGGTTATAGCCATATATATGCAAAACCCATATGTGATAGGGTTGAAATATTCAAAACTGGCGCTAATATGGAACAAAAAATTGAAGCCATTTTGCCGATTATTAAACTCTATCCCTTCATTGATGAAAAGAGTGCTCAGCTGATATTTGAGCATACTAGGGAGCTCATACAAACATCTTTCCCAGATATTCTTCCTGTTATTGATGCTTTTGCTGAAAGTGATATGGAACTCCTTCCTGACTCAATTGGCGTGGTTATTCACACATATATCACCTTAGATATCGAAAATCAGAATTTGAATACGGCCTTCTTATTACTTACCCCATTTTATGAACATATTTTTGATCTAGAACCAGAAATGGAGGAAAAAATTTTAACTGCGATTCAGAAAAATCTCAAAGAAATGAATTCTTCCGTTTTCGGTTCAATGTATTTGTTAAGACATATCTCTCCAAGGCTTCAAAAACCTAGTCTTGATGTATTCGGATCTCTCATAAAAATCCTCTTGAATGATGATGTCATCTTTGCTTCGGAGGCTGAAAGAACTGTGATGGAATTATTATCTACCCAACTTTTCTCGGATGATATATTTGAGAAAGAGCTTATAAAGAACTATTCTAGTTTCAAAGAGAGAAATATTAAGTTGTTTTCTAAAGTTTTGCTCTCTCTGGTTGATAATTCTTCAGATCCCGGACTTTCTCTGGCTGAACCTATTTATGATCTTGCAATGCCATTATTATCATCATCATCAGCAATTGAAGAAAAAGCACTTTCAATTCAATTAATGGGCACATTGGCTTCAATATCTCCGGACTTCATTGAAGATCATATTGTAGATGGTATAAAGATTGCCAAAGAACTAATAATGGGATCTGATCAATATGGTTCTTTGATATCATATGCTGTCGAATTTCTAGCATCTGTTTCTACATCATTTGCTAATGAATCACGAGAAATAATCTTAGAATTGCTCCCTGAATTATTAAGAATAGTGAAAAGAGAAATTCAATTTGATGAGGCAGAGAGATGCCTTGTTTCTACTGCTGTTTGCGATATAGTTGCAGCATATGATATTAGAGATATAGCTTGTGAGATTTCTGAGATAGCATATACCGATTTTCTAAGTAATCAAGAGAAAGCTTCAGCTGAAGGAGCAGAAATGCTATTTGTATTGTCAAAATCTCTTTTGCCAGATGTAGCATCATCATTATTCACTAGGCTTTCTGAATCAGTTCCCATTTACCCATATAAAGATTCTATCAATGTTATAATCCGATCAATGAAGGCAATAATGAAAAAATATAGAGTAGAGCCTGAGGTTGCGCATGCATTCATCAAAACCATGTTTGAGGGAAAAATTGAGTGTGTTGGTCAAATCGATCTCATTGAAGATCCTGATACTGCTGTTTTTGAATTTTTGAAGGCATTCACAAAGAAATTCAAATCTACCTCAATGCCATTTTTGAAACAGGTCGTTGAGTTGATTAGCTTTATTGATCCTGTTGTTCTTCCTACTGCTTCTTCTCCTATTGACTTGGCAATTAAAATGAAGTTATTTGATGATCAAACCATGTCAGATATTACCGTGAAATTCCTGTCCCTGATTTCTGAAATCGATTCTGAATCAACATCAGTAGCATTTTTGATTCTTGTTAGTATTAAACGCTCATATCCAAATTGTATCAATGACACAGAACTTCTCGCAAAACTCAATGAAAGATGGGAAATGTGTGATGAAGAAGAAGATCCTGATCTTGCTTCTGCCATATCAATGCTTACCCTTGAAATAGCCTCTTCACATGTTCAGGAATCAGGTGAGACAATAGTGTTTCCATTATTATGTGAGATTATTGACTCCTTACCAATGGAATCTGATTATTGCGACTTGGAAGAAGTTATAGAAACAGTTATTAATATATCGTCTGCTCAGTGGATAGCAGCAGTTCGGTCACAGATAGCACATTTCTTATGCAGAATCATCTTCATGAAGAAACAAGAACTTGAAGAACACGAAATATCAAATGAGTTATTAGCCAAAGCAAAATCAAGACTATCTTCGATATCAAAGGGCAATGTTCAAATAATAGAGTCGCTGAATAAGAAGTTCGGCGATACAAAAGCCCACAAGACACTGTTGTCCACACTCTTTAAATGAGAATCTTAAAAGACTTTCAGTTTTTGCATTTTTGGACACTTGAACAAACAAATGATGACATAACAGTGATTATTGATTGTCCTAGTACCTTTAACCCAGATTCTATCGAAATTAAATACGATGAAGAGAGCAGAGGAGTAACAATATTTGTTGAAAATCAGCTACCTTTTGTTAATGGATTATTATTCGCTGAAATTGACTCGCATGTAGTTTTATTTGATTCTTCTGTCGTTAGCATTATTTTTAAGAAAAAGCAGAATTCGTTATGGCCGCTCTTCATTGTTAACATCAATCCTACGACAAATAATATTGATCCACACTCCGCATATGATATTTTCTTATTCTACTGCAATCAAAATGAACAGATTTTCTCAGATGACGAAGCACAGTTATTTTTAACTAAATCCCTTGAGAGTGGGTACGTTCCAGCAATGCTTTTTAGCATTGAACAATTGGAAAACACTGAAGAAGACTTTGTCTCGGCTCTTCCTATTTTGGAACAAGCAGCAAGGTATTATATGAATGTGACTGCAATGCTCAAGCTTGCACTATATAATAACCGGTTCGAAGATAAGCGAGAAGAAGCATTTAAGCTTTTTATGCAAGCATCAAAACAGGGTAGTATAATTGCTTTGTCTTTTTTGGGACAAATTCTCTCTCCCACATCTGGGATTGCTTATCATGAAAAGGATGCTGAAACAGCCCTCAGACTCTTCAATCAGGTCATTGAAAAGAATGAGGAACCTATTGCTCTTTACGAAGCTTCCAAGCTTCTGAAATCTGATCATCTTGGTATTCCAGACATCGAAAGAGCTAAGGATCTATATCAGAGAGCTCTTGTTCAGGAGCCTCAATTGCCCCCTCTGGAGTTTGAAGAAGACAAAATGAGTGTTTTACCGATTGTTTTAGGTGTTTCTGCGGTTATAGCTGGGATTATATGGTGGAGAAGCAGGAAAAACAAAAAATAAACTCACATCAATTTTACTTTTTGCAAAATACTGTGCAATTCGGCTTCATAATCGGCCAAGACTTTCAAAAATGTCTCTAATGATGAATCTTCGTCGATCCATGTCATATTTGGTTTGACTGCATCATATTCTCTATAAAACTTCATTATCCTCTCTATTGTTTCTGCACGGTCAGTTCCTGCATTTCTATTAGCTTTTTCTTCAAATATAGATATCAAATGATCAAATTTATCAAGGTGTTTCGAATAATTGTCAATCCGATCATTAATTTGTCGAAAATACTCCTTTTGTGCCAAAACCTTTCGTTCAACTTCTTCAACCCCCATTTCCTCACTATTCAGTTTTCTTTCCCAGTCAGCTAATTTGGAATCGAGGAGATAAAGTTTGCTTACTTTGTCTTCCATAAAAATTCTTGAAGAATTCATGTTTAAAGCTGGAGATTTCCTAGAGGATTTCCGTTCTCTTCTTCGAAGTCATTCCTAAATGGATCATCAGTGCCTTCAAGAATGGATGTTGTCCAGAATTGGTTCTCATTGGTTACTGTATCAGTAATTGATGTTGGGATTTGAATAATTGTCTCTTCATTCATTTCGAATGATGTATGGCTCGATGTACTATCATTGGGTGGAGCCAAGAAGAAGAGATATACAACACATCCAATTACAAGAATAACCAATAAGCCGCCAAGAATAAGAGCAATGAGAAGAAGTAGTGGGAAATCTTCATTATCGGATGTTAAGTCAGTGTTAAATAGATAATATGTAACACTTTGCCGTATGGATGTGAAGGAAGTTACTTCGGTAATGAAAACTACCGATGACATGGAATAAATAGTAATTGAGATTTGTTGGCCACTTGAATTTGTTTGAGTAATGAAGGACATATTTGACGCTGATTGATAACTTGTATTTACAAGAGTTGCGCTTTGAGTAATTATTTCTGTCATGAACTGGGTGAGGACTTTTGAATGAGATTGAGTGGGATTAACGGATCTTTGGGGTGTTTGCAATGGATTTGTTGGTGTTAAAAGTGGTGTGTACATGGGAGTTTCGTTTGGAGATTGGTTTATTAGTTCACTTGTAGCCTCAACATTTGTTGGTGCTATTGAGAATGGTAAGGTAGCAATGGTATTCATAGGTGTAGTTTGTGCTGTCATAAATGGTGTTTCGTTTGGAATATGTGATGTTGAATCAGGGGTAGTAAATGGGGATGCAATTGGGGATAAACTAGGTGTTGATTCTGTTGTCATAAATGGTGTTTCGTTTGGAATATGTGATGTTGAATCAGGGGTAGTAAATGGGGATGCAATTGGGGATAAACTAAGTGTTGATTCTGTTGTCATAAATGGTGTTTCGTTTGGAATATGTGATGTTGAATCAGGGGTAGTAAATGGGGATGCAATTGGGGATAAACTAAGTGTTGATTCTTCTGTCATAAAAAGAGTCTTGCATGGGGTTGATTGAATTGTGGACTCATGTGTAGGGAATGTTGTTTTAATCGGTGACCAATCAAGTGTAGATTCGGGTGATATTCTGAGAGTTTCAACTGGTGTTAAATCAAGTGTAGATTCAGGCGAAATATTTGGTGATTCAAATGGAGTCTCTGGAGCTGAATTGGGTGTCATACTGAGAGTCTCGCCAATTGTTAAATCAAGTGTAGATTCGGGTGTCATACTAAGAGTCTCGCCAATTGTTAAATCAAGTGTGGATTCGGGTGTCATACTAAGAGTCTCGCCAATTGTTAAATCAAGTGTGGATTCGGGTGTCATACTGAGAGTCTCGCCAATTGTTAAATCAAGTGTAGATTCGGGTGTCATACTAAGAGTCTCGACAATTGTTAAATCAAATGTGGATTCGGGTGTAATACTAAGAGTTTCAACTGGTGAAAAACCAAGTGTAGATTCGGGCGAAATACTGAGAGTTTCACCAATTGTTAAATCAAGTGTGGATTCGGGTGTCATACTGAGAGTCTCGCCAATTGTTAAATCAAGTGTGGATTCGGGTGTCATACTCAGAGTCTCGCCAATTGTTAAATCAAATGTGGATTCGGGTGTAATACTAAGAGTTTCAACTGGTGAAAAATCAAGTGTAGATTCGGGAGAAATATTTGGTGACTCAAATGGAGTCTCTGGAGTTGAATTGGGTGTCATACTGAGAGTTTCGCCTGGTGATAAACCAGGTGTGGATTCGGGTGTCATACTCAGAGTCTCAACTGGTGAGAAACCAGGTGTAGATTCGGGTGTCATACTAAGAGTCTCGCCAATTGTTAAATCAAGTGTGGATTCGGGTGTCATACTAAGAGTCTCGCCAATTGTTAAATCAAATGTGGATTCGGGTGTCATACTGAGTGTCTCGCCAATTGTTAAATCAAATGTGGATTCGGGTGTCATACTGAGTGTCTCGCCAATTGTTAAATCAAATGTGGATTCGGGTGTCATACTAAGAGTCTCGCCAATTGTTAAATCAAGTGTGGATTCGGGTGTCATACTAAGAGTCTCGCCAATTGTTAAATCAAGTGTAGATTCGGGTGTCATACTGAGAGTTTCAACTGGTGATAAATCAAGTGTAGATTCGGGTGTCATACTGAGAGTTTCAACTGGTGATAAATCAAGTGTAGATTCTGGTGTCATACTAAGAGTTTCAACTAGAGTCAAATCAATTGTGGGTGCAATTGTATTTTCGGGTGTGATAATTGGGGTATTTGGAATTGTTTCTTCAACAGTCTCTTTGAATGTAATAATGGGTGTAAATGGAATGGTATTATAGGGGGTTCCTTCAGGGGTGCTATAAGGTGTTTCTTTTAATGTTGGTTCGAAGGTATCACGTAAAGTCATAGAAATTGTTTCTGTGGGAGACTCTTGAGGAGTTTGCAATATTGAAGCAGAAATAGTGACAGGAACAGTGGGGTGGTTTGTAAACCATGGTGTAAAAATTGGGGTTAAATCTAGTGTTATGATTGGTGTCATGGATATGGTCATTTCAGGTGATTCAATAGGGCTAGGCATATAAGTAAAAGAAATTGAAGGATTGGGAGTCAAATTAGGGGTGAACTTAGGGGTGCTAGCCAAAGTTTCCTTATTAGTTGGGACAAATGTCTTAGCAATTGTAGCAGTGCGCGTGAGATCTGGCGTTAAAGCAGGTGTTTTCCAAGGAGTAGGATTTGGTGAAAGTTTGGGTGTGAATGGAAGGGTATTAACAGGCGTAATTAATGGCGTGAACTTAAGGGTATTAATTGGTGTTATAGCCACTGTCATTTTGGGTGTAAACATTGGAGTTAATACATATGTTGGGAAAAGAGTTGGAACAACGGCAGTCGGCGTTAATTGTCCTTTAGAAGTCTTCTGAGGAGTTTGTGTCCTTGCAATAGTCATTGTTGGATTGGGCGTTGGGAATTTATAATCAATTGTGCGAATATTTGTTTCGCTGATGTTAATAGAAACCGGATATGACAATTCTGGTGTTGCTGAGTATTGAGCATTACTTGTTCCACTACAAGATTCATGATAGACTGCGAAACTGATGTTAATTTTTCCTCTGTAATCCCTTAGTCCATTGACTTGTTTATTGAATGGGTATGTTGTGTTCAACCTGCTACTATATCCAAATGACTGATTAACATAACCATTTTCGGCAATACTATCATAGTATGATTCCCAATTAATGCCTCCTGCAAACAAAATATCTAAGCCAATTGAATTGTCGCCATCAAAAAATAGATCTTTTTGTCCATTCTCAACTGTATTATTCAAGAAACATGACTTATAAGTAACAATCCTAAATGCTTTAGTTGTGGATACACCAACAACTATCATACCACCTCCTCCTTTAACTCGGAACAGTTTTTTCCTCATAAAGCGATACTCTCTATTGGTATAACTATCTAGAAGTGAAGTAAGATTAGATCCACACTTATTGTAACTCATTAATGTGGTATAAAAATAAGCCTCGGAATTTGAGATATATAATGCACCAGCTGAATGTCCTGCAGTGTTATTTGTGAAGTTGCACTTTTGAAAATCTGCTCGTGATTCCGATACAAAAGCACCACCACATATCTCATAGCAGAACGAATTGATAAAAACTGAAGAATGAATTGCAGACTCACATTGGTGTTCAAAAAATATACCTGCTATTTTATAAGCATAGTTTGCATCAAATTTAGCGCCAGTTATGTATATCAAAGACCCAACAGAAGATAGTGAACCACCAATTGAAGCTTTGTTAGTTAGAAAATTTGAGCTTTTGGAATAAAAAGTCGTGTCTTGCAAATAGAAGGCACCACCAGATCCAAATTCAAGTCCAGCTCCAAATGCCCAACATCCTTGAACAGTCGAACTTGAAAATTGTATATAACTAGTGAAATAATTACGAGAATTTCTTCCAGAATTTGAAATAGTGGTGCTAGACATTGAAATGTCGGTGTTACTCCTTGATGCAACGTTAAAAATACCATCATCTGTGGGAAGTTTCTGAAAAGCTGGAGTATCATTCATTTGCAATTTGGCCTCAATATCAATATCTTGTTCATCAAAAACATGCTCGTTTTCAATCGCAATGGATAATAAGAAAAAGAAATATATCATTAAAATTGTCCTATAAGTTTTAAACTCTTATCACAATTTTCAATGCATTGTTAAATTTATTAAATTAACTTTTACATCGCCACACAATTCAATGGGATTTGACGGTTTTTGTTGTGTTTTTTTCAGAAATACTGGACATTTTGAAACGTTATTGAAAAGTTGACAGATCATAACAGTCGCAATAATTGAAATTATGATAGTAGTAAGCAATAGAAATGTTTTTAGTTTGCCTCTGTGATTCTGAAGAAGTCCTGGTTCACGTCTTCTTCGAAATCATTACGGAACGGGTCATCTGTTTCGCCCATAACGGATGTTGTCCATAATGGATTATCATTGGTGATTGGTGCTGATGATGAGTCTGGCACTTGGAGAACAGATTCTTCATTCATTTCGAGACATGAGTTTGCTGATGAACTATCATCTGCTGAGTTAGCAAAGAGATAGTATATTACTGTTGCTAAAATGGCAATTAATAACAACCCGCCAAGCAATAATCCGATGAGAAGCATCAATGACATTCCTCCTTCAGTGGTTGACATACTGGAATCGAAAACATAAAATGATATTGATTGCTTGGTTAATACTCGTGTTGGGACATTGGTAATTACTACAGTGTTTGTAATTTGATAGGATATTGATACATAAACTTGACCATTGGATGTATAAGTACTTGTATAAGAAATATTACGGCTTTCTATTTGTAATGAATTTGTTACAGAGTCAATCATTGTCTGTGTTTCTGTGATAATGATTACTTGATTTGATGGAATTGAGGCACTTGGTCGTACTGTTGGTCTAAGAGTATTAATTGGGGTCAGAATTGGTGTGTATGGAAGGGTGTCAGCTGGGGTTATAATTGGGGTATAATGCAATGTATTCTCTGGTGTGATAATTGGTGTGTATTCAGGTGTGATGATTGGTGTGTATTCAGGTGTGATGATTGGTGTGTATTCAGGTGTGATGATTGGTGTGTATTCAGGTGTGATGATTGGTGTGTATTCAGGTGTGATGATTGGTGTGTATTCGGGTGTGATGATTGGTGTGTATTCAGGTGTAATGATTGGGGTGTATTCGGATGTGATGATTGGTGTGTATTCAGGTGTGATGATTGGTGTGTATTCGGGTGTGATAATTGGTGTGTATTCGGGTGTAATGACTGGTGTGTATTCGGGTGTGATGATTGGGGTGTATTCAGGTGTGATAATTGGGGTGTATTCGGGTGTAATGATTGGTGTGTATTCAAGTGTGATGATTGGCGTGTATTCAAGTGTGATGATTGGTGTGTATTCGGGTGTGATAATTGGGGTGTATTCAAGTGTGATGATTGGAGTATATTCAGGCGTGATGATTGGGGTATATTCAGGTGTGATGATTGGAGTGTATTCAGGCGTGATGATTGGAGTATATTCAGGTGTGATAATTGGTGTGTATTCAAGTGTGATAATTGGGGTGTATTCGGGTGTGATGATTGGAGTATATTCAGGTGTGATGATTGGTGTGTATTCAGGTGTGATGATTGGAGTATATTCGGGTGTGATGACTGGTGTGTAATCGGGTGTGATGATTGGCGTGAATCCGCCTGTTTGTAATGGTGTAAATGGCAATGTGTCTAATGGCGTGATGATTGGTGTGTATTCAAGTGTGATGATTGGTGTGTATTCAAGTGTGATGATTGGCGTGTATTCAGGTGTGATGATTGGGGTGTATTCAAGTGTGATGATTGGAGTATATTCAGGTGTGATAATTGGTGTATATTCAAGTGTGATAATTGGGGTGTATTCGGGTGTGATGATTGGAGTATATTCAGGTGTGATGATTGGTGTGTATTCAAGTGTGATGATTGGAGTATATTCAAGTGTGATGATTGGAGTATATTCAGGTGTGATAATTGGGGTATATTCAAGTGTGATGATTGGAGTATATTCAGGTGTGATAATTGGGGTATATTCAAGTGTGATGATTGGAGTATATTCAGGTGTGATAATTGGGGTATATTCAGGTGTGATGATTGGTGTGTATTCAGGTGTGATGATTGGTGTGTATTCAAGTGTGATGATTGGTGTGTATTCAAGTGTGATAATTGGGGTGTATTCGGGTGTGATGATTGGTGTATATTCAGGTGTGATAATTGGGGTGTATATGGGTGTGATGATTGGGGTCATAGCTATTGTATTTGATAAAGTAGGAAATATTGTCATTACTGGTCCTAAAATTGGAAGCGATAAACTTGGTCTTATTGTGGGATCAGGTGTATAACCTGTGTTTCTCCTATATATATATGATTCCTGTGTTGGATGATTTGTTTCACTTGACATGTAATCAACAGTAAAAACAGAAGTTTCTTGAGTTTGATAGGTGGATGGTGGAATTAGCGAATCAGTAGGGCTATATGTAAAACTGGAAACTCCATTACAACCAGAATGGTAAAAACTAGTACTAATTCCTTGATAAGAGCGATAGTCTCTCATATGATGAACTTGTTTATTGAAAGTACCAGATACACTTGAAGAATGCCCAAAAGACTGGTTCAATAACCCATTTTCAGATATACTATCATAATAGGATTTCCAAGTAACTATGCCCGAAAATAAGATATCAAATCCAAAAGCTTTCTCTCCATCAAAAGTCAGGTTAGTATCTCCATTTTCAACAGTGTTATTAATAAAGCACGATTTAAATGTAACGATTCCATTAGAACTTTTATCTCCAACAACAACCATAGCTCCACCACCCTTAAATCTAAGAAGCTTCTTTTGCATAATCCTAAATCCCTTATTAGAATCAAAATCTGTGTTAATAGTTTGGCCGCACTTATTGTTTGACATCATTGTTGAATAAAGATTGGTTTCAGAATTAGTTATATAAAGTGCACCTGCTGAATGCCCAGCTGAGTTATTATTGAATATATTACTCTGAAAATCAGCTTTTGATTCAGAAATATAGAATCCTCCTGCAATCTCAAAACAAACACAGTTTGAAACTGTGCAATTAATTGACGCAAGATTACCACTATGATGAAACAGAGCACCAGCTAGCTTATACGCTTTGTTGTTGGTAAAACGAGTGCTATCCAGCAAAATTTGAGAGCTGATTGTAGAAATACTACCACCAATTGAAGCCCTGTTTCCATCAAACGAAACATTAACACAATGAAAAGACGACTTATGCACATAGAAAGCGCCTCCTGAGCCAAATTCCAAACCAGCACCAAATGCCCAACAATCACTTATTGCGGAGCTAACAACTTCAACATAGCTAGAGAAAAAACTTCGGTTCACTCGACTTGAATTAGTAATGGTGGTTGAATGAAAATTGGTATTTGTCTCAACTCTACTTGAAACATCAAAAATGCCTTCATCAGAAGGAAGAAACTGAAAAACAGGTGAATCCTCTTTTTGTAGATGAATGGAAGCTGAAGAGTCATTGAAAGATGGGAATCCTAAACTATAAACGTGGAAAACAAATAATATAAACATTATATAATTGTGAATTTATGCAACTATAGTAGATCAATTATTACAGTAGTTTATAAACTGTCGTGATCTTTTCTCTCAGAAAAAGATTCAATGTAACCATAGCACTTTTGTACCACCAATTGCCACCAATTTATTGTTGTAATCGAGATGGTTTTGAATGTCATTTTACAGGTTCTAAATATAAACTTCTTAATCTTCAACATTACAATATGGATGAAGTGCAGAAACTTTTTGACAAGGGTCCAGATAGGCTGAAAAGCACGAATGAAAGATGATTTTGTTTCTTGATAAATTAGGGAAAATGATCCTTTTGCCTTTTCAAGAGTATTGTCATTTAAGATGGTGAAACAGAGCAATAATAACAACATTTGAAAAATTGTTAAACGTCTTTTTATTGGGTAAAAAATTGGCCTAGATTTTAAATTTGAATTGGTTATTTATTTTGTTGAAATGGGATGTATTTGCAGTGCAAACGGTGACACAGTTCCTGGATCTGGTGCATCGTTAGTTGCTCAGCCCAAAGCCCCTATTCTATTATTTTATTTGCCTGGAAATGTCAAAGATGTATTGACAAAATTTGTGAGTAATTACATGATGGGTTCTGAAACAACACAGAATAATAGTAGATTAAATATTCGATTTGTTGATGTGCCCAACCAGAGATCAGTTCGTAGGCAATGGCAAAAAGAGTATACAAACAAACCTGACAGTGCTTTAGCATTATATCTTGCAGATATACGTGAGCGTTCACTAATGCTTCTAAATGTGAAAACACTCAATTGGTTTTCAAAACAAATCGGTTCAAAAGGAAGCTTCACTGTTGTGGTCATATGCTCGAATGATTTAGAAGTATCTACATTTTTAAGTTTGCTTTCTCCGAAAGATCTCGAAATGGTGATTTTGAATGAAGGTAATCCTGAATGCGTATTTAAATTTGTGGACATACTTACAGTTGCAGTTTCGAGGTTTAATGATTCTAGACTCAGGAATATTGAAGCCTCATCAAGGCATCAAAGACATGGATTTTAGAAAAAAAATCATGAAAAGTTATATTTATATACTTTCTTGGTCATGAGAAATAGTTACAGAACTAATAGATTCTGAATTATACCCATTCGGAGAATTAAATGAAAACCCATCTATATTCATAACATCAGAACTAATCGATTCTGGTGAATCGATTGGCACCTCGTCGGTAAATTCTGGTTCAAAATTTGGTAATCCGTAATTAATAATTTGTGGAATAAATGTTGGATGATATTGTTTGTTATTTAGCTCTTGCCAATCAATACATGAGAAAAATGGATGCCTAGATATTTCTTCAAACCCTGGTCTCTTGCTTGGGTCTTTGGTGAGAAGGGAGAGAATAAGCCGTTTTGCCTCAATAGGAAGAGATCTAGGAATTTGAGGAGGAGAGAATACAATCGAATGGAATAGATCGCTCCTATTTGTGTCTGGAAAAGGTTCGGTTCCTGATAATAGCTCGCATAATAATATGCCTAAGGCCCACCAATCGATTTCATAGCTATAAGGTTGTTGCAAAATAACTTCCGGAGCCAAGTAATTGTTTGTTCCGCAAAATGTTTTTGTGGTGCCTTGAGCATAAATATCTTTTGCTAAACCAAAGTCAGTCAGCTTCACATGTCCATCTGAATCAAACAATATGTTCTCTGGTTTTAAGTCCCTATATACTACTCCAATTTTATGTAAATGATTTAGAGCCAAAGCAATTTCTGCTGTATATATTCTTGCATTTTCGAGCTTGACGGGACCATGTTTTTGGATATGATTGAACAGCTCGCCTCCGGGTGCATATTCAAGTCCTAAATAAAATTTGGCAGGTGTTTGAAAAGCAAAATGCAGCTGAATAATAAATGGATGCTTAATCAACATCATTATATTCCTCTCGGCGACAACTGATTGTGGTCTTCCTGATTGCATTAATAGCTTTTTTCTAATTGACTTAATGGCATATAACTCGGATGATTTAATATGTTTTACAAGCATAACTTTGCCAAAAAGTCCTCTTCCTATTACTTTAATAATTTGAAAATCTCTCATAGACATTTCTGACGTTGCAAATGCTATTCTCTTTAAAATTGAATACCATTTGTGAAAAGTGCTATAATCATCGGATGATAACCTTATCCAATCATTTTCATTTTCTAGCATTACTGAATCCTGATCATTTGTTTTGCTAATTTTGGTATCTCTAGTTATTTTAAACAATAATTCACATTTTGTGGCTGACGAATTCAAGAAAATTTTTAAGTTGGAATCTTCTAATGCGCAAAACATCTTTTGTACCTTGTTTTGTCCTTTCCACTCTGTATCAAGCCATCCACTCGTTGAGAGCATATGAGTATTTGGATATGGTGTATCATTCATTATGTACAGTATAAAACTGAAATTTACCCTTTCATAATAATTGAGTAAATACAAAATAATCATCATAATTAATTTCGGGTTGTCAGTTACTCTCAGAATACTGTAAAACTCTCAACATAAAACTGATTTATGTAAATAATGACATGTGATTTAAACCATTATTTACAAAACCCATTAAAATGTAGAGTACTCAATATTTCTTTTGTTGTCCAATTCCGAATGTCCCATTAGTGGTGTCACTTTTTCATTTTATTTCAATTTTTCTTTGACCGCCAAACAATTTTTCACCCCACTTTTATAATGTATGTTTCACCATACCGTAACATCTATTGTGAGCAAGTTAGACCCGAGAACTTTTATTCCGAAGTGAATATTCCATCTCCATCTGTTGACACCAACTTCATGGCCGCAAATTACAAGTTCATTGCTGTTCCTTGGGCTTCAGCTGGTGGTGGTGTTTTCACTGTTCTTTCAACTAATGGAAACGGTAAAATTGGGTCTACAACTCCATTGTTTTCTGGTCACACCAACCCAGTTTTAGATCTCGCATTCAACCCATTCAACGATAACATTCTTGCTTCTGCCTCTGATGATGCAACAATTCGCATTTGGAACGTTGAAACTGATGGAACAACAATTAAGGGAACAAATGAAGCTCTTTCCGTAATTAAGGCTCATTCCAGGAAAGCTCAAAGAATCGTTTTCAATCCAACAGTTGCTAACTGTTTGGCTTCATTTGGTGCTGATAATGCTATCAAAATCTGGGATATCTCACGTGGTGAAAACATTCATGCTGAAAAGCCAGCCAAAGATGCCGTTCTTGATATCAACTGGAACCAAAATGGTACTCTTCTCGTTTATCCAATGAAAGACAAGAAGCTTCACTGCATGGATCCACGTAACGGTTCTGAAGTCTTCTGTGTCAATAACCATCCAGGTCTCCGTGGATCTCGTGCTGTCTTTTATGATAAGCAAAATATTATCTTCTCCACTGGCTTCAGTGCTTCTTCTCAACGCCAGATTGGTGTTCGTGATATGAGAAACCCAGAAAACTTCTTACAATCAATTGATGTTGATTCCAATAGCTCTGTCATTGCACCATTCATTGATGCTGATCTTGGTGTTGTTTACACATTTGCTCGTGGTGATTCCCAATTCAGGTATTATGAACTTAACTCTGTTGAGAATCCACTTGTTCCACTTTCTGGTGCCGCAGTTTCTGACAGCCTTCGTGCTTTTGCTTATGTACCCAAGTATTGTTGCGATGTTGCTAAATGCGAAGTTGCTCGTTTCTATGTTGCTACACAGAGCAAGCAAATTCAAACCCTTAAGTGCATTATCCCTAGAAAGAATGCCGATGTCTTCCAGAGCGACGTATATCCATTAACACCAGCTCCTGAACCAGCCCTAGGTATCCCAGAATGGAAGGAAGGAATAACTCCTGAACCAAAGCTTATCTCTCTCGAGAATGGTTTCACACCAGCCGAGTCCACCGGATTCTCCGTTTCCCAGGTTGAACAAGAAACTATTGAATCAGTCAAGGCTGAATTGCAACGCGCAAAGGCAAGAATCGCTGAATTGGAAGCTGAAATCCAAACCCTTAAGTCTCAATAAAGGTGATTGCCGATGAAATCGTTTTTCGATAGAATATATGTTAGAAGAAAGTATAATTCTTGCTTTTTCGCCACCCAAAGAGGAAGAGGATTTATTACAAATCCAGCATGCTAAGCAAAACATTAAATATTATAGAAATCAATTTGAGGCATTAGATAATTCTATCAATAGACTATTTGGTGATCAGAATATTATGGTGATGAATTTTCATATTAAAACAATTGAGTATTGGTGTGACTATATGTGGGATGAAATATTACAAAACAATTATGCTGATAGGATTCGTGAATTTCTTTTTGAAAATATTATCTCGAATGTGGATGCTTTTGATTCTCGGATATTATGCTTTTTAACGGACTGTCATGCCTCGTTTATCATTCATTACATTGAAAACTGGCCAAATTTCTTTTCATGGCTTTTCAAGCAAAACCAACACTTTATAAAACCATTCCTGATTAGTTTGTTGAACAAGCTTTGCAGGTTTGATCCATATATGGTTGAATTTGTCAAAGCATTTCATCTTCATATGATAAATAGCTCAAATGATGATGTAGTACTTAAATATCTTTTAAAAAATAGCGACAGGCTGTTTTGTGTTCGTGGAATTCTTAGTTTATCTTACTGGATCGATATTGAAAAGATATCAAATGATGATATTAAAAGTTTGATGTTTGATGGCATGAGTACAAATGACTATGTGCCCATTATAACCGAGTATTTCCGAGTTTTAATATCCAGGACCTCATCATATGATTTGGTTGCAATGTTCTTTCCTGATTTGATGCTTCAATATATTGGTACAACAGCAGATAATTCTGTTATCCAAGGGTTTTCTAAGCTTCTTTATACATCATCAACTGAGATTATGAGTTATAATTCTGAAACAACAGAGTTATTTATGAATTATTGTATTAAATTGTTAAGTAATAACATTAATCAACTTCCAATTATTTATCCATTATTTTATGATGTTCTATTTTATTATCCCGATTTGTCCGAAATTTCTTTTCAGTTTTGTTTGACATATATGTGTTTAATACTTAAAGATGAGAAGCCTTCTTCTGTTCTTTCTTCATGTGATATACCATTATTTTTAATATCAGCATGTTTTACAATTGATGAAAATCATACTATGGTGTTATTTTCAAACTTTTTTAACGAAAATCAAAACGAGTCTGACTATATAATGATATTATCATTATTCATTATATTTATGTATTTGAGGGATAGGAAAGCATGGGATAACAATCCTGGAATGTTTTTAAATTTTTTCACGCTTATCATCACTTCTGATTTTTCTGCACTTATCGAAAATTCTGTTTTATTGAACTGGTATTATGTGATGTTTTTTTATTCAATTAAAAATAGAAAAGATATTGAATCAACCAAAAATGATCTTATTAACTCCTATAATACGTTTCTATTTACAATATGGCAGAATAGGTATAGTGAGGGACTTGATTTTAGGGCATTTGAACCTTTCTTTGAGAAGTATTATTTGTTTTTAAAGATTTTCAAAAGTGATATAGAGGTTGATCCCAATATTGTTGATGAATACTTGAGATCAGATAATATTCATCTGATCAAATCGGCTTCGGTTTTATTATCATTACTACCTATTGATATGCTCAGCCAATCATTATCTTGCTTTACTGATTCTCGGAATTTTTTTGTTTTCTTGTCTGAATACGATGCAAAACTGGATGAGGTTATCCAGAAGGATTTAATCTCCCTTGTCCAAAAATTTTTTTCTCTTGAAGATGATCTTTTGTCCTATTATATCTTAGCAAATTATAAACTACAGCCAAAAAACATTCTGAATTTATTATTTGAAAATGCAAAGAATATCAATGGATTGAGAAGCATTTATGCAACATGCAAAGTTTTTAATATCGAAACCCAAAAATCTGGCAAAGTTAATAGTGCAATTTTGGCAAATATTGGATCTTGTATTATCCCTTCTGTTGTGAATTTAGTTCAATCTGAAGCTGTCAATCCTTGGCACTTTGAAATTCGGAATCAGTATTTAGAAATGTTTTTCCAGTTTGAAGTGTTTGTGTGTTCAAACTATGGAGATTTTTCTCAGGAAACACAAGAACAACTATTTGAGTTTGTTAAAAATGAACTCATATTAAGATATTGTGATTATCAAATAATGATTTCTTTGATGAAAATATCAACAGCTATTGGGAAGTATTTTCCAGAACTTGTGATAAATGATTTAACAAAGCTTGTCTTTTCGTTTATCTGGTCGCCAGAATATGATCCATGTACAATATCTGGAAACCAGATTTCAAAAGCATGTTTTGAGTATCTTTATTTGGTTAGATCTATTTCAAATGAAGCCCAGTTGAATGTGGATCAACAAGTAACAGAGTTTCTCACCTATCTGGGTGCTAATGTTGATCAAACAATGGAGTATTTCATGAAAACTCTCTCTGTTTACAATAGCTCTATGATAAAACTGAAAAGGCTTCCTCATGAGATTGAACTCTCTATTAGAGCAATGTTCCAATCGATATTTAGGTCTAGGCTGAACCTTTTGTCGAAACGATCATTCTGAGATATGAGCAACAATACAACAATATCTGATCCTACAGGGAGATTTCTGAAAAATCCTACTTTGTTAAATGCGCATAAATTAATTAGTTGTTTTCATGGTTATGATACCGAGACTGGTATTGAAGTTTCTTGGCATGAAATCTCATTATCATCATTTTCACCAGAAGAAATTGCAAATCTATCAAAAAATGTGAAGAAAGCTCAGACTTTTTCGTGCTCTAATATTTTGTCTGTGTTAAAATGGTGGATTAATGAGGAATCAAACCAACTTATCTACATCACTGAAACTGTAGGAAACACATCTATTGGAAACCGAAAAGAAATGGGAATAACAACATGTAGCTCGAAGTCTGTCGCAAGGTGGGCGTTGGGAGTTCTTCAAGCTCTTAATTACCTCCATTGTCAGCACCCCCCTGTTGTGCATAATCTTATTAACTTATATACGATATATGTTAATCCATCAACAATGAATGTGAAGATAGTTCCCCCAAGGATGTCTCCATTTAGACCTGGGGAGAGATCAAATTCTGTTCTAATCCGACCCTGGATGGCGCCTGAGTCATTTTCTAACATCAAAACAGTCAAATCTGATATATGGTCCCTAGGAATTGCGATATGCTCTGCACTATCCTCGATTGAAGTCTACTCTGAATGCAAATCGCCATATGATTTGTACAAGAAAATTGTAACATTTTCCTTGCCCAATGCAATCGAGACAATCACCGATCCTCTTGCCAGAGACTTGATAATCATGTGTCTTAAACCTACAGAAGAACGCCCTTCTGCAGCTGAACTCCTTGTTCATCCATTTTTCCGTCAGGAATTCCCAAAACAGCCCCTCAAGAGCCACTCAGCCATACAGTTCCTGTTCTGACACATAAAAATGGGGATTAACGGGCTTCTACCATTGCTTTCTCCTGTTACTAAGACAAGACACCTATCCGAATTCCGATTAAAACGCATTGGAGTTGATGGATATGTTTGGCTCCATAGGATTGCTTGTCGTTATGCGAAAGAAGTAATGAAACACCAATCTTATGAAATACTTCTTCCTTATTTAATGGGGAGAATAGAGACATTTGTTAAACATGAGATAATACCTGTTGTTATTTTCGATGGATCACCTCTTCCATCTAAGAAAATTACCAATGATCAACGAAAAAGTGAGAGAACTGCTGCTTTAGAAAAAGCAATGGCTCTTGAATCTCAAGGGATGTCTGCTGAATCATATTCCTATTTCCAAAAGTCTGTAGAAATCAATTCTAGAATTGTTTATACTTGGATTAGGGAATTACAAAAGGCAAACATAGAGTATTATGTTGCCCCATATGAAGCTGATGCTCAATTGGCATATTTGTGTCGAACAGGGTACATAGATTGTGTATTGACGGAAGATAGTGATCTCCTTGTATATCAAACGCCATTAGTATTGTATAAATATGATGATAGTACTAACAATGTCTCATCAATAGAGTTTCAAGATGTACTTAATCACTTAGAATTGACAGCTGAGCAGTTTATTACAATGTGCATCTTATCTGGATGCGATTATGTTGAGCATATCTCCCAAATGGGTATTAAAACTGCACTTAAGATGATAAAAATGTTCCAAGGGATTGATGATATTCTTTCTCACCTTGCTAACCAGCCCAGATTTCAAGTACCCAATGATTGGAAAGATCAGTTTAAGAGAGCTTTTCTTACTTTTCAATCACAAAGAGTTTTCGATCCCAGACTTGATGAGTTAACATTTGTAACACCGATAAGTACTCCTCTTGCCCCGTTTTATCTTGGACCTGAGATTGCTCCAGACATCTTAAATGGAATTGTGAAAGGGATTATTGATCCAAGGACATTTGAATCTGTTTTAGGAAATCCATCAACGCCAACAGTATCGCCATACTTTCCAAAGAAAGAGCCCCCAAGATCATTATCATCTCACACTATGATTGAGGATTCAATCCCAAAGCCTAAAAGCCCTAAACCCATTCAAGCAAACAAAATAACATCTTACTTCCAACTTGATCCTACAAAGAAGCCAAAATAAAAGTTTATTCCATTACTGTTTCGTATATAGTAAGCATTGCTGGATCTGCTCTTTCCAAGTAGTTTTTGCATGAGGCTTTAAACTGTGATACAGTTGATTCTGAAACTAGACTAAACAATCTCTTAGCAGAAATCAAAATAAGGACAAAACCTTCGTCTTGGGGGAGGCTTCGAATAGAATTTGTGAATATAGCAACAATCTTATCTGCATGTTTTTTAATAGTTTCGAAGAGAAGAAATTCTTCTAAATACTTGATTGGTAATCCTTTTGGAAACTCTTCAAATGTAATCCGAATAAGTTCGATGGCTTGTTCAAGGAAGATACCCCCTCTTTGAATCATTAAATCCCAGGACTGAAAAATGGTTCTCATCAAACCTTTCATAGTTTCATGAGAAATCCTAGTTAATAAACTCCTATAGCACTGGATAATCCATTCCTTTTCTGTTAGAAACTGGCATAGAATAGAAAATGCAAATATTGATAAAGTAACATTTGTTTCGTTGAAAGCTAAAAACAATTTTTTGGACAAACTTTGAGGAATACAATATGATAAATCGCTTTTCAATAAAGAAAAAACGGGAATCAATGTTGTGAAGGATAAATCTCCATTAAAATTAAAGGTGTCAACTAATGCCCTACTGTTTTTATGTCCATTCATTATATATTGCTTGCAAAATACATTATAAGATGCCTGATCTTTCTTTGATTTATCAATTATAATTTGAAAGAACTTCTCATGTTTCTTTAAGTAGTATTTAATGCATTGTATATGATCGTAATAACTCTCATCTTCGATCTTGAGGTATGATGCGGGAAGATTGTTAATTCTCCCGAAAAATGCTAATAACAATACTTTATCCTCTAAATAATTAAATCCATATAAATTAAATAATTTTGTTTCGAAATCGCTGTTTCCTATTATCATATTTGCGGTGTTTTGAAAATCTGGAAGATCAACCAAGCTAAAAAGTACCTCTCTAACTAGATATAGCTTGTAGTTAACTGTTTCTTTTCCAAAAAATCCTTTTTTAACAGGTTTCTTCAAATCATCAGGGTTGATGGATAAAATCCGAATAATTGTGTCAACAAGACGGTGAATGTAACTTGGAACATGATAAATCAGTTTATAAAAAACTCTATATATCATTACAGAATTCTCGTCGACATCTATGATAGAAAGCTTTTCCGCCATCTTTGTTAATAAATCATCCAGTGAAGCTGAAGGATTGGCTAAATAAGAATGGTTCATCAAGTGGTAACAAGTCAGTTTAAAACATTTTGTGGGATCACCAATTTCTCTCTTCATTATAGTCAATAGATTAGAATAAACTGAATGCGAAGGAAACTGAAAGCATAGATTTTTTAACGAATGGCGGAGTTTTTTCACGGTCTCCTTCGGATTTGATATCGAATTTATTATTTGAGAAATGGGCTCCATTTGCTGCTGAGAAGTTGATGACACAAAAGACTCCCCAAATCTCATTTGGTAAAAGTGACATATACGTTTTTTTCATTTAATGCATAGAGCAATTCCAGAAGTCAACAAGATCTGCACAATGGCGGAACGGACCCGCCAATACAAACTCCATCTCGAAGCATTGGCAAAGATTAAAACCAAGAAAGCCGAGGTAGTTAATCAGCCTTCATCAGAGCTTCCAAAGCGTGTTTCTTTGCGAGAACGATCATTTAAAGTAGAATCTGAGAAAATTGCCTACGAGAACAACAAGATGTTCAAGGCAATGATATATCAAGCACCCACACTAAGCCGTGCAGATTTTATTGCCCATGAAATAGAACACAAGCATCAGGTTAACCGAATGGTAACTGTTGCCCCCTACTTGAATCAGGAAAAGAGAAAAAGTGCTCTTGTAAAATGTAAAAGTAGGCCCCCTGAAACTGTTACTTTGTCAGGCGAACGGCTTTTTGATTAAGGGCATTGAAAGTATTATATAAAAATATCAGAATTTATTATAATTTGACACTGCAACGGTATTTCATTGAAATGGTGAATATCTAATTCAATTAAAATCATCATATTTTGAGTGTGTAATGAGCAAAGTCAAAGAGATTGGACTTTTTTCCCTTCACGAAACCATTGGGGAGGGGGCTTTTTCTATTGTTAGGCGTGCGACTTCTAAGATATTTATGAATAATGCGGCAGCCAAAATAATTCCGAAGGGAGCGATGGACGAAAAGAGAATCATTCGGGAATTTCAGCTTTTGAAATCTCTGAACCATCCATATATATGCCCTTTGTATGAATATATAGAGGAAAAAACACATCACTATTTTATTATGGAATTTCTTGAAGGGGGGAGCCTTCTAGACCTAATTTCTGCGAATGCCTTGATTCCTGATGATGTTGTAAGGCACTACTTTGTTCAAATAGTGATGATTTTGGAGTATCTTCACAAAGAAAAGCATATGGTCCACAGAGATATAAAAGCGGAAAATATTATGATAGATTCTGATAATAATATTAGATTGATCGATTTTGGGTTAGGAAATTCGAACCAAAACGATTGCGCATTATATTCCACCGCATGCGGTTCAACCCTTTATGCTTCGCCAGAAATGCTGAAAGGGATTTCTTATGATGATAAATGCGATATTTGGAGTGCTGGCGTAGTTCTTTACCTCATGGTTTATGGGAAATATCCATTTTATGACTCGAATGCCAGTTCTTTAGCTGAAAAAATAGTGGAAACAGATCCAATTTTTGATTTGAAAACAATTGTTTCCCAAAATAGAATATCAAAATCAATTAACCTGAATTTGGTGAATCTGTTACAAAACATGCTTAAAAAAGATCCTTTAGAGAGAATATCTTTGGAACAAATCGCAATACACCCATGGGTTGCAGAAGGGAATCTTTATGAAAAGCATAAGCAAGATCTTACAACTATTATCAACACTGTTGAGGCTCAAAAGAATGCTAATTTTGATGAGATGCATTGCAAACTGATTGATTGTCAACTATCATTTTCACAAATGGAAACACTGCAAAAAATATCATATAGATGCTGTATCAACAGAATGCTATCATCTATTTCTAATCTTCCTAAGATCCCAGAGTTGACTCCAGATAAGAAGATAAAATCCCTCGCCATCATCAAGTCTTTTAGTGGGAAAAAAATAAAATCTTCTCTTGATCACAAACTACCGATTCCAAATCATGGTAGTAGCTTTCGTCAAAGGAAAAACTCTTTTAATGCTGCACCGAGCCAAAACACAAAGGGTCTGATAGAATCAAGAATTCTTTCATATTAAACTTTGTTTTTTTTTAATAGATGATGAATGCCTGTCCATCTCCCTCTTTTGGTATCATTCGTTTTCTAATGCAAGGATGGAGAATGCAATATTTATCGATGATTATTATCCACAAAAGATATCAATGAACTTGAAGATTTCTTCTTGTCCATTGAGCATTTAGAAGCACTTGCGGTGGACAATTTGTGGGCCGGCCTCGTCGTATTCTTCCTTAGTGATAACCATTTGTGGGAATATGGCAATGGAGGAAAGGATGGAACCACCAACCCAAACGGCGTACTTACGCTCTTCTGGAGCAACAACCTTGACAGTCAATAATTTGGAAGCAAGCTCAGTAACTTCCTTCTTAAGACGATCAGCAAATCCTTCAAACATGGTATTTCCACCTGAGAGAACAATGTTAGCAAAAAGATCCTTTTGAGTATCAATATCGCACTTTGAAATGGATTTGAAAACTTGTTGATGAATACCTTTGATTTCTAAGTCATTTAGAACTGGTTGGAATAGTAACTCGGGGCAATGGAAGCGTTCATTACCAATTGTGATTGTCTGGCGGTCTGGAAGTGTGTAGTTTCTCTCGATTTCTGATGATTCAGAAGCCGTTTGCATTTCTTTGTCGAAATCTAAAGCAACATAACAGTGTTTCTCTTTGATGTCCCGGATGATTTCCAATTCTGCTGTGGTTGTAAAACTATATCCCCTCTCTCGAAGAAGTTTTTTGAGTCGTTTTGTAAGATCACGACCCCCAATATCTGTACGTTTGATTCCTTTTGTTAAACAGTAGCCTTCATAGATGGGAACTGTGATTGTAACACCATCACCAGAATCAACAGCAATACCTGTTGTACGGCCAGAGGAATAAAGGGATAGAACTCCAGTAATCCCCACATAAAATGATGGGACATTGAACGTGTCAAACATGATTTCAATCATCCTCTCACGGTTCTTCTTTGGGTTAAGGGGAGCTTCTGTAAGAAGTACTGGGCGTTCCTCTGGGTCGACACGAAGTTCGTTGTTGTAAGTGTGGTGCCAGATCTTTTCCATGTCATCCCAGTTGTTAACAATACCATGTTTAATTGGATATTCTAGATGCAAAATACCGGCCTTAGAGCATGCTTCATCCCCAATAAAAACATCCTTTTCATTGTCTTTATGCATTTGACAAACTCTGTCTTTTAGACAACCAACAATGGAAGGGATTATCATTTTGGGGGATTCATCACCAGAGAACCCAGCTTTGATCGATCCAGAGCCGTTATCTATTACAATAGCTATTATCTCGTCATACATTATTCTTCTGACTATTATTTCTGAAAAATACTCAAAAGTGACTCAGGTTGTGATTGAAGAAAGCCTTGAGTGCTGTTGTATTGGTATTTATTATAAATCATCTTAAGGAATAAATAAAAAGGATTTTTCCATTGCCTGAAGAGAAAAATATTTAGTGGGGTTTTGGGATTCATGATGATGAATTTTGGATCTATGTTAAAATGCTTGTTCATTTATGCATTTAGAAGCACTTGCGGTGGACAATTTGTGGGCCGGTCTCGTCGTATTCTTCCTTATTGATAACCATTTGTGGGAATGTGGGAAGGGAAGAAAGGATGGAACCACCAACCCAAACGGCGTACTTACGCTCTTCTGGAGCAACAACCTTGACAGTCAATAATTTGGAAGCAAGTTCAGTAACTTCCTTCTTAAGACGATCAGCAAGACCTTCGTACATGGTAGTACCACCAGAAAGAACAATGTTAGCATAAAGATCCTCACGGATATCAATATCGCACTTTGAAATGGATTTGAAAACTTGTTGATGAATACCTTTGATTTCTAAGTCATTTAGAACTGGTTGGAATAGTAACTCGGGGCAATGGAAGCGTTCATTACCAATTGTGATTGTTTTTCCATTTGGAAGTGTGTAGGTTCTCTCAATTTCTGAGGTTTCAGAAGCCATTTGCATTTCTTTGTCGAAATCTAAAGCAACATAACAGAGCCGCTCTTTGATGTCCCGAATGATTTCCAATTCTGCTGTGGTTGTAAAACTATATCCCCTCTCTCGAAGAAGTTTTTTGAGTCGTTTTGTAAGATCACGACCCCCAATATCTGTACGTTTGATTCCTTCAGGTTGCAAAAAACCTTCATAGATCGGAACTGTGATTGTAACACCATCACCAGAATCAACAACAATACCTGTTGTACGGCCAGTGGCATAAAGGGATAGAACTCCAGTAATCCCCACATAAAATGATGGGACGTTGAAGGTGTCGAACATGATTTCAATCATCTTCTCACGGTTCCGCTTTGGGTTAAGGGGAGCTTCTGTAAGAAGTACTGGGTGCTCTGTTGGGTCAACACGAAGTTCGTTGTAGAAAGTGCGGTGCCAGATCTTTTTCATGTCATCCCAGTTGTTAACAATACCATGTTTAATTGGATATTCTAGATGCAAAACACCAGCCTTAGCGCAAGCTTCATCACCAACGAAAACATCCTTTTGGGTGCCACCAAGAAGTTGTTGCTTATACTTTGGACGACCAACAACGGAGGGGAAAACTGATCTTGGGGCTTCATCACCAGAGAAACCAGCTTTGCATATACCAGAACCATTATCAATAACAAGTGTCTGTATCTCGTCCCACATTATTATTTGACTATATTTATTATAAAAAGTGGCTGTTTTTACCCTAGTCTTGGAATAATCCCACAAGCATTATCAAAAACCTTCAGGTAATTAAATATGCAATACTTAAAAAACATTAGTATTAATAAAATAGTTTTAAGTCGGCTATTTTTAGTTTATCTTTGGTTTGAATATTTTAACAAAGAGTTTTACTGTGTATTCTGATGTATTAACATCAATGCACATGAGGATTTCTTCAATCATTCACCCATATTATGTTAGAAAGGTTAATACCCTTAAAACCAGTTATTTTGGCTTTTTGTTATCATTACTACTATCAGAAGCATCTATGGTGGACAATACGTGGACCAACCTCGTCATACTCGCCTTTAGTGATAACCATTTGTGGGAATATGTAAAGGCAAGAAAGGATGGAACCACCAACCCAAACGGCGTTCTTAGGCTCTTCTGGAGCAACAACCTTGACAGTCATTGTCTTGGGAGCAAGCTCTGTAACTTCCTTCTTAAGACGATCAGCAAATCCTTCAAACATGGTAGTACCACCAGAAAGAACAATGTTAGCATAAAGATCCTTACGGATATCAATATCGCACTTCGAAATGGATTTATAAAGGACTTCATGGATACTTGGTACAGATTTGTGATTTAAAGATGGTTTGAAAAGCAATTCGGGGCATCGGAAGCGTTCATTGCCAATAGTGATAATGTTTCCATCTGGAAGAGTATATTCTCTCTCGATTTCTGTGGATTCTGAAGCCATAAGCATTTCTTTGTCAAAATCATAGGCAACATAACATAACCTTTCTTTGATATTGCGAACAATTTTTTTTTCTGATTGGGTTGTGAATCTATATCCCCTTTCTCGGAGTAATCTTTTTAGATATTGGGTAAGCTCACGGCCCCCATTGTCAATTCGTTCTATGCCATGAGGCAAAGAAATGCTTTCATAGATGGGAATGGTGAATGTGGCACCATCACCAGAATCAACAACAATACCTGTTGTTCTGCCAGTGGAATAAAGGGATAGAACTGCAGTATTTGCTAAATATAAAGATGGCACGTTGAAGGTGTCGAACATGATTTCCCCCATCTTCTCACGGTTCCTCATTGGGTCAAAGGGACTTCCTGTTATAACCACTGAGTGCTCTGTTGGGTCAACACGAAGTTCTTTGTAGAATGTGTGGTGCCATATCTTAACCATATCATCCCAATTTTTAACAATACCATGTTTAATTGGATATTCTAGATTTATTCCTCGTACCCTTGCGAGGTCTTCATCACCAACGTTATAATCACTTCGGGTGCCACCAAGAAGTTGTTGCTTATACTTTGGACGACCAATAACAGTAGGGAAAACTGATGTTGGGGCCTCATCACCAGAGAAACCAGCTTTCGTCATACAAGAACCAGTTTCAATAACGAGTGTTGGTAGCACTTTGGACATTATTTATCTGACTATTTTTCACTCAAATTGTCTCTCAGAATAAAGCACCAAAATTTTTGGAATTATTGTTCTTGTCTATGTGATTCAGATATTCTTTTTGTTTGAATATTTCTTTCTGATTATCATTTGTCTGAAGATGGAAAGGTAGAATCCATATTATATCACTCTTCTGGAGAAGAAGAATATATTTTCAATACAATTTGAGCAATTTCTGTTAATTCTGTGTGATAAGGAACAGAAAAACCATAATATTTGGTGTTTTCACTTCAACGAACAATCAAATGATAATATACTTTTATATATTCCAAGATCATGAATTGATAAAGTAACAACTTTTGATCAGGTTGGAATAGTTTATTCAGTGTAATAGAGAACAATGATGATGGGTGTTGTATCTAATTTCGAATAGTATATAGTAAGCATGGTATCTCTCTTTGGTTTCACACATATCATTGACAAATGTTGTTTAAATGGATATTCAGTCGAGTATTTTAATTCTATTAAACATAATATGATAAATAAAACAATACTAATGGGAAAAGATCAATTTAAAAAAATTTGTAGTGGACAATTCGTGGACCAACCTCGTCATATTCTTCTTTTGTGATAACTATTTGGGGGAATATGGGAAGGGAAGAAAGAATTGAACCACCAAACCATGCTCCATACTTAAGTTCTTCATAAGCAACAACTTTGACTGTCTTTATATTGGGAGCAAGATCTGAAATTTCCTTCTTAAGACGATCTGCAATTCCTTCAAACATGGTGTTCCCACCTGAGAGAACAATGTTGGCATATAGATCCTCATGGAGATCTTTATCACACTTCGAAATGGCTTTGAAAACCTGTTGGTGGATGCCTTGATACGATTTTCCAAATAAAGATGGTTGGAATAGTAATTCTGGACATCGGAACCGTTCATCGCCGATTGTGATTGTGTGGCCATCTGGAAGTGTGTAGATTCTCTCTATTTCTGATGATTTAGAAGCCATTTGCATTTCTTTGTCGAAATCTAAAGCAACATAACAATGTTTCTCTTTGATTTCCGGAATGATTTCCAATTCTGCTGTGGTAGTAAAACTATATCCCCTCTCTCTAAGAAATATTTCGAGTTGTTTTGTAATATCACGACCCCCAAATTCAGCACGTTTGGTGGCATGAGATAATGGAATTCCTTCAAAGACAGGAACTGTGGTAGTAACAGCATCACCAGAATCAACAACAATACCTGTTGTACGCCCAGAAGAATACAGGGACAGAACTCCAGAATTCGCCAAATAAAAAGATGGCACGTTGAAGGTGTCGAACATGATTTCAATCATCTTCTCACGGTTCCGCTTTGGGTTAAGGGGAGCTTCTGTAAGAAGTACTGGGTGCTCTGTTGGGTCAATTCAAAGTTCGTTGTAGAAAGTGTGGTGCCAGATCTTTTCCATGTCATCCCAATTACTAACAATACCGTGTTCGATTGGGTATTTGAGGATTAAAACACCAGCCTTTGCGCAAGCTTCATCACCAACAAAAAAATTCTTTTCCAGATATTTATATAATTGGTGCTTATACTTTGGACGACCAACAACGGAAGGGAAAACTGATCTTGGGGTTTCATCACCAGAGAAACCAGCTTTGCACATATCAGAACCATTATCAATAACAAGTGTCTGTATCTCGTCAGCCATAATAATTAATGGCGAATCTATTTTGTGAGAAAATTTTAAAAAAAAATTGTCATTAATTAGGTCATTAATTGCCTGTCAGTTGAAAATCGATCGATTTGTATGATAAAAGCGAAACTTATCTTGTTAAATATCCAATAAAAAAAATAATGCTTTTCTACAAGGTTAATTGGACAGACCATCATAGTATTCACCATTATTGTCAATAGTGATAGAATTTTTTGTTTTAATGATCATTAGCGATATACTATACGAAGTTTATTGCGAAAGGATCTTGTTTAAATAGTTTGTAGCAAAATCTTAATCAAAAACAATAATCCCTTAGGTTTGCCATGTTTTCGGAATATTCTCCCAAAAAATTAACAAAATTGGGTTTCGATTGGTTTTGAAGATATTTACTTAAAAGAAGCTGTACTGGAACTTTGTATTTGACACCTTCCCCAGAGTCAACAACAATACTTGTTGTACAGCCAGAGACTTAAAGGTAAAGAACGACCTGGATACCAACATAGAATGATTGAACGTTGAAGGTGTCGAACATGATCTCAATCATCTTCTCAAGGCTCGCTTTGGGTTAAGGGGAGCTTCTGTAAGAAGTACTGGGTGCTCTGTTGGGTCGACACCAAATTCGTTGTAGAAAGTATGGTGCCAGATCTTTTCCATGTCATCCCAATCATAGATAAACCAGTGCTTAATGGGGTATTTGAGGAGTAGAACACCAGCCTTAGGGCAAGCTTCTTCACCTTAGAAAACATCCTTTTGTGTGCTACCAAGAAGTTGGTGTTGATACTTTGAGGCGACCAACAACGGAGGGGAAAACTGATCTTGGGGCTTCATCACCAGAGAAACCAGCTTTGCACATACCATAACCATTATCAATAACAACTGTCTGTATCTCTTCAGCCATTTTTTTTTTGATAAATATTAAAAATGGTATTTTTAATAGGAGATGGATTAGACATTTCAAGTTCTGCTCATCCTTTTAAATCATGACGAAGAGATGTGTAGGCCCATTTCAATAATTTCCCAGCCCCATAGTGAGTATACTCATTTATCCAAAAAACCTTGGACTTCAAATAGCCATTGAATAATCTTTGCAGCTTTATCCATTATGATTAGTGCATGTTTGAAGTTGTTTTCTATTCCTCAGTCTTGATTTGATAAAGAATTTTGTTTTAAAGTGTTCAAATCTATCCTTTGGTACAAAGAGATCCATGTTGAGTAAAACATCTGGTTCAATTTTTTTAGGTTTTTTATTGAAAGTATGTCACTCTTGAATAGAAATCTAGCATCCCACGCTATCATTAGAAAAGTACTTCACAAATTTAATTATGCAATACCTAAAAGACATTAGTACAAATAAAATAGATTTTGGTAGGCTATTTTTCAAATTATCATTCAAAAACAAATGTGTTAAACGTGATTTCAATCATTGTGCTTTGGTTTGAATATCTCAAAAAAGAGTTAAACTGGGTATTCTGATGTATTCACACATATTAATGTCCATGCTTTTCCATCTCCCTCTTCGGCAGCATTCGTTAATCTAATTAATTGATGGAGAATGCTGGATTGATCGATGATTATTATCCACAAAAGATATCAATGAACTTGAAGATTTCTTCTTGTCCATTGAGCATTTAGAAGCACTTGCGGTGGACAATTTGTGGGCCGGCCTCGTCGTATTCTTCCTTATTGATAACCATTTGTGGGAATGTGGCAAGGGAGGATAGAACAGAACCTCCAACCCAAGCACCATATTTGCGCTCGTCTGGAGCAATAACCTTGACAGTCATTGTCTTGGGAGCAAGCTCAGTAACTTCCTTCTTAAGACGATCTGCAAAACCGGAAAACATAGTGTTTCCACCTGAAAGAACAATATTAGCATAAAGATCCTTACGGATATCAAAATCTGATGTTGTGATTGAGTTGAAAACTACTTTGTGAATACCAGGATATGCTTTACCAAATAAACTAGGTTGAAATAGTAATTCTGGACAATAAAAGCGCTCATTATCAATACTAATTATGTTTCCATCGGGGAGTGTGTAATTTTCTGATGATTCTGCAGAGTTTTCATTGAAGAAATCATTGGAAACATAACATAACTTCTCTTTGATATCTCGAACAATTTCAAATTCGGCTGATGTTTGGAAATTTTCTCCCTTCTTGGTAAGAAGATGACATAAATAATGAATAAGTTCTCGTCCTCCTAAATCCATAAACCCCGAGGAATACAACAATGGTATTCCCTCATACACTGGAACAATATGTGTCATTCCATCACCAGAATCAACAACAATACCTGTTGTACGGCCAGATGAATAAAGGGATAGAACAGCAGGGAGTCCAACATAGAATGATGTGACGTTGAAGGTGTCGAACATGATTTCAATCATCTTCTCACGGTTCTTCTTTGGGTTATGGGAAGTTTCTGTAAGAAGTACTGGGTGCTCTGTTGGGTCAACACGAAGTTCGTTGTAGAAAGTATGGTGCCAGATCTTTTCCATGTCATCCCAGTTGTTAACAATACCGTGTTCGATTGGGTATTTGAGATATAAAACACCAGCCTTAGAGCAAGCATCATCACCAACATAAAAATCCTTTTCAAGAGATTTAAATAATTGGTGCTTATACTTTGGACGACCAACAACGGAGGGGAAAATTGATCTTGGGGTTTCATCACCAGAGAAACCAGCTTTGCAAATACCAGATCCTGCATCTATAACAAGTGTCTGAATCTCGTCATACATAATGAATTTTTAACATTTGATCCTGGCGGAAAATTAAAAACTGACATTAATAAAAAATTCTGGTGATTTTCTTGAAGGATAAGAAAATTGTTCAAATTAGGCTTGGGCGCTCGAGCAAATTTTACAATGCTCGAGCATTTTTGCCCAGGCCTAGTTCAAATCAATTAAAATCCCTCAAGTTCGATTTACGAAATGAAAATTGGAGTATATTTCCGGCTTTGGGGGATCTAATGCTGAGAATGGGGGAAAACCAAATCAAATTATGATTTTGATGATCAAAAAATGTGGAAAATACTCATTGATTCTTGATGGTTCATTTGATTAAGTGGATGCTTTCACTCAGAATCTAATTAAGGTCATTGGATTTGATAATGATTGTGAAATTGAATCAGATACTTGTTCGGATGATTCATCCTGTATTCTAAAAAATCAAATTTTGAATATACATAAAAATACAAATCCTCTTAGTTTATAGACACTTGATATTGACAATTCGTGGACCAACCTCGTCATATTCTTCTTTTGTGATAACTATTTGGGGGAATATGGGAAGGGAAGAAAGAATTGAACCACCAAACCATGCTCCATACTTAAGTTCTTCATAAGCAACAACTTTGACTGTCTTTATATTGGGAGCAAGATCTGAAATTTCCTTCTTAAGACGATCTGCAATTCCTTCAAACATGGTGTTCCCACCTGAGAGAACAATGTTGGCATATAGATCC
>Ga0074193_1000665_pt1 | contig 53370 bp, 45 predicted proteins | sample EPASupsiteHSE605_FD_64523 | JGI IMG/M metagenome (GOLD analysis project Ga0074193, IMG submission 64523) | Bioremediated contaminated groundwater from EPA Superfund site, New Mexico - Sample HSE6-05 | ecosystem: Environmental > Aquatic > Deep subsurface > Groundwater > Contaminated ...
CTCTCCTTCCTCTCGTCTATCAAAGGTAGTTAAAGGAGACCGGCCCCTGCCGTATGTGCGTTGTCGAAATCAAGGGCTCGCCGAAGCTCAACGCCTCCTGCGTCTTCCCCGTCACGGAGGGCATGGAGGTCATCACAAACAGCAAAAAAGTTTTCAATGCGCGCAAGATGAACCTCCAGCTTCTTCTTTCAAACCACCGCCGCGAGTGCCTGAGCTGCGTCCGTTCCGGCTCCTGTGAGCTTCAGAAGCTCTGCAAGGACTACGGAGTTGACGACGAAGCGCGCTTTGACGGTGCCAAGACTCCCTCAACAATCGACGAGTCCGCCACGCACATGGTGCGCGACAACTCCAAGTGCATCCTCTGCCGCCGCTGCACGGCGGTCTGCGACCAGCTTCAGGACGCAGCCGTCATCGGCGTAAACAAGCGCGGCTTCAACACCCACATCGGCTCGGCCTTTGACGCTCCGCTCAATTCCGTCGCCTGCGTATCCTGCGGTCAGTGCATCGTTGCCTGCCCGACGGGCGCTCTGCACGAAAAGGACCAGACTGACGAAGTCTGGGCGGCTCTGGCGGACCCCGAAAAGCGCGTCGTTGTCCAGACGGCTCCCGCCGTCCGCGCCGCTCTCGGCGAAGCCTTTGGAATGCCCATCGGCACAAATGTCGAGGGCAAAATGGTCGCCGCTCTTCGCCGTCTCGGCTTTAACGATGTTTTCGACACCAACTTCTCCGCTGACCTCACCATCCTTGAGGAGGCAACCGAGCTTGTTGAGCGCATCAATAACGGCGGCGCTCTTCCGCTCATCACCTCCTGCTCGCCCGGCTGGATCAACTACTGTGAGCACTATTATCCCGAATTCATACCGAACCTCTCCTCCTGCAAGTCCCCCCAGCAGATGTTCGGCGCGGTGGTCAAGAGCTGGTACGCTCAGAAGCTCGGCATCGACCCGAAGAATATGTATGTCGTCAGCATCATGCCCTGTACTGCTAAAAAGTATGAGTGCAAGCGTCCCGAGCAGGGAGCAAACGGAATAGCCGACGTCGACGTCGCGCTCACAAGCCGTGAGCTTGCCCGCATGATTGAGCGCGCTGGTATCGACTTTGTGAACCTGCCCGACGAAAACTACGACGATCCCATGGGTGTCTCCACAGGCGCGGCCGTCATCTTTGGCGCGACCGGCGGCGTTATGGAAGCGGCTCTCCGCACTGCGGCTGAGTGGCTCACCGGCGACCCTGCGGCTCCCGTCGAATTTACAGACGTACGCGGAACTGACGCTATCAAGGAAGCCACCTACAACGTCGGCGGCCTCACACTGAACGTTGCTGTCACCTCCGGCCTCAAGAATGCGAAGGAAGTTCTCGAATCCGTCAAGCGCGGCGAAAAGAACTACCACTTTATCGAGGTCATGGCCTGCCCAGGCGGCTGTGTCAACGGCGGCGGTCAGATAATTCAGCCCGCGGCTATTCGCAACAACGTGGACCTCAAGAAGCTCCGCGCGAAGGCTCTCTATTCCGAGGACGCGGGAAAAACTCTGCGCAAGTCCCATGACAACCCCGCTATCAAGGAGCTGTACTCAAGCTTCCTCGAAAAGCCGGGCAGCCACAAGGCGCACGAGCTTCTCCACACGACCTACACCGCGAAAAACCGTTTTCACGGCGAATAACCCTTAATAAAGCACAAGCTCCCGTCCGAAGCTTCAGACGGGAGCCTTTTTAATGTCATATCAGTTCCTTAATTCTATCCGCAAGACCCTCGTCATAGTCCCTGCGATCAAATTTACCCGCGATTTCGGCGGGCAAACCCGACAGCACATAGATAGTGTCGGCAAGACGCAGAGCCTCGGAAATGTCGTGGGTCACGAAAAGCACCGTGCGCTTTGTGCTGTCGTTCTCATAGGCGCGGAAAAAGGTCTCGTAAAGCTCGTCCTTGAGCTTTGGGTCGAGTTCCTTGAAAGGCTCGTCCAGAAACAGCACTTCGGAGGGGTATAGAAAAGCGCGGCAAAGCGCGACGCGCTGGACCATTCCGCCGGAGAGCTCGTTTATGTTCGCAAGCTCATAATCCTCCAGCCCGACAAGCGCTAGCTGTCTTCGGATGAGCTCATTGCGCTCGTCTTTTGTGAAAAAAGCTCCGTCGGGCTTCTTTGCGTTTTTAAGCACAAGGTCAAGATTGTCGTGCACATCAAGCCACGGCAGGAGCCTGTGCTCCTGAAAAACATAGGAGCCGCGAAGCGCCCGCTCTTTCCCGTCGGTTTCAAAGACCACTCTGCCGCCGTCTGGAGGAACAAGCCCCGCCGCTATGTTTATAAGCGTCGTCTTACCCACGCCGGAAGCGCCGAGTATACAGGAGACTCTGTGTTCAGGAAACTCAGCAGAAAAATGTGAAAACAACTCTCTGCCGCCGTAGCTTTTGCTTATATCATCAAGTTTTATCATAGCCCGACACCTTTGCATAAACGGTTTCGAAAACAAAGCTCAGAAGTATGATGACTGCGGTCCAGGCAAACAGCAGCGCCGGATCGAGCGAGGTCTTTGCAAAAAAGAGGTTCGCGCCGATTGAAAGGCGCGGCATACTCAGAACCTCAGCCGCGGCGACCGCCTTCCAGCAGATGCCGATAGCGGAGATGACCGAGGCGTTGATATAAGGCTTTGCTGAGGGAAAATACAGGGCTTTGAGCATATCGGTGCGCCTCACACCGTAAAACCTGCTCATCTCGACGAGCTTCGGGTCTGCGGAGCGTACACCTGCAACCGTCCCCGTGAAAACAATGGGAAAGCACATGAGAAAGCCCGAGAAAATCGGCACGTCCGTCGAGCGGAACCAGATTATAGCTATTATAATGACGGACACGACAGGCGTCGACTTGAGTATCACCATGAGAGGGTTGATAAAATCGTAAACCGTGCGGTTAAGCCCGCCCGCAATGCCGAAGATAACGCCTAGTACCGCAGAGAGCGCGACGGCAAACAGCGTGCGGTATAGGCTCCAGCCAATCACGGCCCAGCTTTTTTGCTCTGTCAGCAGGCGGAAAAAGGTCGTGACGACGGAAACGGGCGAAGGGAAGTAGATGTCCCTGCCGATGAGCAGGTACGCTATTTCCCAGACCGCTGTCCAGAATATTACGATAAGTATGCGCCTGCGCCACAGGGCAAAGGCGCCGCCGGATAGCTTTTTGTCCATACCCGTCCCCTTATGTCAGGATTACCTCGTGATGGGTGAAATGTAATAGAACCCGTCGTCAGGCAGCGCGCCGCCGACAGAGGCAGGCTCAAAGTCATAGAGCACCTGCAAAAATCCGCTTATCTGCGGCTTTGCGTCGAGCGCCGTTTTGAAAACGATGTTGCAGTAGGGTATCGCCTTTTCGGCGATTTCCGCCGAGGCGACTATGCCCGCGTCGGCAATGAGCTTCGCCGCGTCTGCGGGGTTTTCGTTGACGAAGTTTACCGAGGCTTCATACTGCTCAAGAAAATCCGCCACAAATTCGGGGTTCGCGTCCGCAAAGTCCTTGCGGATTGCAAGGCAGCCCATTGAAAGCACGCTGCTTCCGCCGGACGCCGTGTCCCATTCCTTGTTCAGGTCGAGCAGTATCTTCATCGATGCATCCTTTGCGAGCACCTGCGTTACGAAGGGCTGGGGCAGAACGGCAAGCTCAGCGTCGCCCGCAAGCAGCGCCTGCGCCACAGATGCGTGGTCGGTGAGGTAATTGAGAGTAACCTTATCCTTGAGCCCCGCCTTGTCGAGGATATATTCCATTGCGTACTGGGGAATTCCGCCGGAGCCGCTCAAAGTGACCGTTTTGCCCGCAAGGTCCGCGAGGGAAGTGATGTTCGACGCATCCTTGCCTACGAGATAGAGCACTCCAAGGGTGTTGAGCGCGAGGAACTGTATCTGTCCCTCGGTTTTGTTATAGAGGACGGCCGCCGAGTTCGTGGGCAGCGCAGCAATCTGGACCTCGCCGTTAATGAGCTTGCCCGTGAGCGTATCGGGTGCCGACGCTATCTCGTAGGAAACGGCATAGGCGTCGGAGTTAAGCGCTTTGTCGGAAATCATTTTTATCATGCCCATGGAGGTGGGACCCGCAAGCCCCGCGACGTTGACCGCGGCCTTAGTTACAGGCTCCGCGGAGGCAGTCTCCTTCGGAACGTCGGTGCTTGAGGCAGCCTGCTTTGTTCCGCAGCCCGCGAGCAGGGCAAAAGCCAGAACGAGGCACAATACGGCTGTTATGGTGTTCTTTTTCATTTTTGTTCTCCTTTTCAGAATATGGGTTTTCCGTGGGACAGTCAGCTTTGCGCCGTCTGGGTCTTGGCATAGACTGTCTTTGCGCTGACACCGGGGAGCATCCCCAGTTTTCCGGAAAAGGAGCTTATCACGTCCGAGGGGGCGTCCAGAGCAACGCTTATCAGGGACACTCCTCTTTCACGGCAGGGCAGACCCATTCGTCCGATGATATACCGCCCGTTTTCGTGCATGAGTTTATTCAGCTTTTCGACCGATTCGAAGTCCTCGACGACGATTGCGATCATTGCAAGCCTGTTTTCCTGATTTTCCGCTGTGTTCATATTAGCTTTACCTCCTGCTGCAATAAAAAATGCGCCTATGGCAGGCGCAAACAGCATAATCGTAACGCGGCTGCCTTCCATGTCAGAAATTCATCTTCGATGTCAGTACGGTTTGTAAATTACAGTAATAATATACCACTTTGTCAAAAAATACGCAAGCTTTTTCCTTTATAGAGTCGGCCCGCAGCGTTACCGGCGCTGCGGGCCTTATGGAGGAGAGAGAGTTATCTATATTATGGCAGAGAAGTATCAGATGAAAAGGTTGACATTCGACTCTTCCGCGTCGCCGAGATAGGCTCCGACGCCGCCGAGCTCGACGCCTTCGATGAGCTCTTCTTCCTTGATGCCCATGACGTCCATGCTCATGGTGCAGGCCACGATCTTAACGCCGGCCTTCATTGCCTTTCGGATAAGTTCTTCAAGCGAATCAACGTTCTTGTCGTGCATGATTTTCTTCATCATGGCGGTTCCCATTCCGCCCATGTTCATCTTGGAGAGCTTCAGTTTTCCCGTCCCTCTTGGCATCATCGAGCCAAACATTTTTTCCATAAAGGTTTTGGGAACCTTGACCTTGTTCGCACGGCGCAGGACGTTGAGTCCCCAGAAGGTGAAGAACATCGTGACGGGTCTTCCCATCGCAGCCGCGCCGTTTGCGATGATGAAGCTCGCAAGCACCTTATCGAGATCACCCGAGAATACGATTATTGTCTTGCCTTCGGCAGAGCTTGCTGCTGCGGGCTTTGCTTCAGCACCGCCTTTTTTGACGAGAGCGACGTAGTCGCTGCCGCGTTTTTCGTTGCAGACAAGAGAGTTGCCGGTGCGTCTGCACCAGGCGCCTATATCCTTAGCAAAGCCCGGATCGGAAGCGGATACCTCCATGACCTGTCCGTCCTTCATGTCCTTCATTGTCTCAAAGACCTTCATTATGGGTCCCGGGCACTGCATTCCGCTGCAGTCGAGCCTCATGGCGGCAATAGGCGTGTCCTTTGTGTCCACGTGTCCGCTGTCGGAAACAGGTGCATTGAGCGTCATGGTCGGTTCCTCCTCATAATGTGTTGACTGGTAAAAGCGCATACCGCCCGGATAGACTTTGACATTTTCAAAGCCGTTGTTTCTGAGGATTCGCGAAGCGTTGTAGGCTCTGACACCTATCGCACAGAATACAACAATTTCACTCGATTTATCCAGCTCGCCGAGCCGTCCGCGGAGCTGACCCAGCGGGATGTGCTTTGCGCCTTCGATTGCGAAGGCCATGAGCTCTGCGTCCTCACGCACATCGAGCAGAACCTCGCCGGTTCCTTTTTCCGCAACGTCCCAGGCGGAAAAGGCGACGTCTCCGGCCAGCACATTTCCTGCAACGAAACCCAGCATGTTTACCGGGTCCTTCGCGGAGGAATAGGGCGGAGCGTAGGCAAGCTCGAGGGATTTAAGCTCGTTGATGCCGCCGCCGAGGCGTATCGTTACCGCCAGGGTGTCGATTCTCTTATCCACGCCGTCGACTCCGACAATCTGCGCGCCAAAAATCTTTTTACCGTCGGAGGAGAACAGGAGCTTGAGCGTCATCGGCACCGCGCCGGGGTAGTAGCCAGCGTGGGAATTCTGGACTATGGTAACGGTCTCGAAGTCCTCGCCCTTTTTGAGGCCGCGCTTTGTGAGGGTCTTCTCGTTTGCGCCCGTACTTGCGGCGGTGAGGTCGAAGACCTTCGCGACGGCTGTTCCCATTGTGCCCTCGTATTTTTCTTTTGCTCCCGCGATGTTGTTCGCCGCGATGCGTCCCTGCTTGTTTGCAGGTCCCGCAAGCGGTATCATGGTGCGGCTTTTGTCTATGAAATCCTCGACCTCTATAACGTCGCCCACAGCGTAAATATCGGGGTCGGAGGTTTTGAGATATTCGTCGACAATTATTCCGCCGCGAGCGTTCATGTCAAGTCCTGCCGCCTTTGCGAGCTCACCGTTGGGGCGCACTCCGATTGCAAGGATAACAAGCTCGGCCGAGACTGTTTTGCCGCTTTTGAGCGTTATATCGACTTTTTCGCCTGTGTCGCTGAAAGAGGACACTCCGTCGCCGAGGTGCAGCTCCACTCCGTTTCTGGAGATGTTTTCGTGCAGCATCTGCGCCATCTCAAAGTCCAGCGGAGCCATGACCTGATCGAGCATCTCGATAATTGAAACCTCAAGTCCCAGATGGCGCAGGTTCTCGGCCATTTCAAGCCCGATGAACCCGCCGCCGATGACCGCCGCGGACTGTGTGCCGCTCAGCTTAATGAACTGGCGAATCCTGTCCGTATCAGGCACCGTCCAGAGCGTCTGGATGCGGGGAGAATCGATGCCCGGGATTGGCGGGCGCAGCGGCGAGGAGCCTGTCGAGATGACAAGAGTGTCGTAGCTCTCGGTATAGGTTTCATTTGTCTCCGTTTTTCTTACAGTGACCGTTTTGTTGCCGCGGTCGATTGCCATGACCTCGTTTTTGACCCTGACGTCGATATTGAATTTTGCCTTCATTGCGGCGGGGGTCTGTAAAAGCAGGGCGTCGCGCGACTTTATCACGTCGCCCACATGATAAGGCAGACCGCAGTTTGCATAGGAGATGTACTCTCCGCGCTCAAACAGGATTATCTCTGCATTCTCGTCCAGCCTGCGGAGTCTTGCCGCGCAGCTTGCGCCGCCCGCGACACCGCCGATTATAAGAACTTTGCTCATGTGATTTCCCTCCCGATTGTTTGTTAATTGTCTGACAAATCAGAACGCGCTGTCCCGATTTTTGTAAGAATGCCATAGAGGATACTTTCCCCTTTTGTTTTATGTTTTTAGTTTATCCCCCATTTACCGTTATTTCCGTAACTTTGTCACACAGGCGAAAAATACGGTAAGAAAAGACCGCGCAAAAAGATGGTGTAGCTTAGGGATTCACGAAAACAAGTAAGTTTTTTAAGCGACCATAGCCAACGGATAATATGAATATAACACATGTGCTTATTTGCAAACATAACATGACGTAAAGATATTGGAAGGAGCTGATTTGATTTGCAACGGGGGTGCCCTCGTCTTGATAATACGGATAGTTTTTTATATTTGAAAGACTACGGACCGGAACCATTTGTTATAGACATTGACCGCGCAACCAAACAAAACAATACGTTCCGCACCGCGTTATGGACGGGAACGAATTTGCAGCTCACTCTTATGAGCATCAACGTCGGAGATGATATTGGGCTGGAGCTTCATTCAAATCACGACCAGTTTTTAAGAGTCGAGCAGGGTCAGGGACTTGTAAAAATGGGACCAAGCCGGGACAATCTGGATTTTCAAAGAAGAGTCGGAGATGGTTATGCAATCATCATCCCTGCCGGAACCTGGCACAATTTGATTAACACAGGCAAAATACCGCTTAAACTGTATTCGATTTACGCCCCGCCTCAGCATCCGAAAGGTACTGTCCACAGGACAAAAGCAGATGCGCTTGCCGCAGAGTAGGACAGTTGAAACAGCCGCAGCCTTCAAACTTGAAGGCTGCGGCTGTTTCTTAATAAGTAATTCTATTATAACCGCTATCTTGCAGACATTCTATATGATTCCGAATACGCTCAAAACGCCCATGAAAACAAGAAGTACACCCGTTACCATGTTGACCGGCAAGTCCGGGAGCCTTTCGAGCTTGTCGCCGAGCCTGAAAGCCATAAGGTTCATAGGCACAGAGACGGCAAAAAAGAGAAGAATCATAAGGCACATGCGCCCGCCGAAGGTACCCGTGCCTACGCTGAAAGCCCCGACGATATCTTCAATCCCCGCTCCCACGAGAATCAATGTGATATCTGCCGGTGAGAAGCTCCCCTTATGATGTTCGAGGGCCTTTACAAGAATGCGTGAACCAACGCCGATAAGTATGACGGAGCTCAAATAACGGCTGACAACTCCTATGAAGCTATTAAGCGCCGCACCAAGCAAAAAGCCTATGAGAGAGGCGGCGCAGTGCAGAAACGCGAATGCGAGTGTCAGCAAGGCCCTGTCAGACTGTTCCCTTACGCGCGTTCCGAGTTCAACGGACAATATTGAGATTTCAAGATTAAGCGTCACGACCAGCACGGCCATTTCGAATATATCCAAGCGTCTCCTCCGCAAAACAAATCAGTACACCGTTTGCCGGCATACTCAATTCATATTCAGCGGTAAAAGGAATAATGCGACGCTCATTTTCTATTTCCTGTACTCAAAACCAGCCTCCGGCGACCGCTCGCATGAACCTTCTATGTGGTATCGGCAATTACAGTAGTCATCGCCGTCGCCAAGGGTGTTTGTCCGTTCAAAGCCGTTGCCCATCAGATGGGAAAACAGAAAGTCCATACGGCATATTCCCGGCAAAAGGCCGTCGACGTCAAAATCGTGTACCGGCTTTTTCAATGCGCATTGGGTAATGTCCGGCTCAAGTGTATTCCCGCTGATTTCCCTGTAGGTCACACGCCAATCGTATGGATGCAGCTTATTCTGCTGCTGACGCTCAATATGAGCGTCAGCTTTTTTGCGGAAACCATTCACGAAACACCGGCACCAATAAAGGGAATTTAGCAGCATCGGTTTCCGCAGCTGCCGCAGAACAAGAAAAATCGGCATAGCCGGTGTGTACACACAAAACTATGCCGATATTTTACGGGATTACAAATCCCTAAGACGTACCCGTAAAAAGCGCGGTCTTTTCTTATAATTCGAAGCGGTCGTCCGCGGCTTCGAGACCCTGATTTGCACCCTCGGGCGAAATCGGAAACGTCACGCCCTCGCGATAGAAGCTCTTCCAGCTCAGGATAGCCGCGGTCATTACGAGCAGTCCGATTCCCGACCCGATCATGAGCCACTGTATCGGCACGGCGTCCGCAAGCGGTCCGAAAAACGCTATTCCTATCTGCATGACGAGTATCATTACAATCTGCAGAAGCGAGAACACCCTGCCCTGCTTTTCCGGTTCGACCTTCTCCTGCAGCATTACCGTGAGCGGAGAGTTATTGAACGGCATCCCAACGCCCGCAAGGAAAATCACAACGATATATATCCAGAACGAGTGGGCAACGCCAATCCCGATAGTGGTAACGCCGAAGGCGACTCCGCCCAAAGCGAGCGTTTTGAGTCTGTTGCGAAAACCTCCCCACGTGCTGAGAACTATTCCTCCGACTATTGCGCCGGCAAAAAACGCCATTGCGTTAATGGTGAGGGCAAGATAGCTATTCTCGGGAAAAACGTCTCCGAATATGCGGACGACAAAGAGATCGTTGAGAAGGGCGGCAGGAACGATTAAAAAGCAGAAGATTCCGCATACCATCAGCGTCCTGCGCAGAAAGCGGTGCCCCAGCGCGTAGCCCACGCCTTCTTTCAGGTCGTCGAAATAACCTGGTAACGCCTGTCCCACATGTCTTTCGAGTTTTGGCAGGGGTACGAAAAATCCTAAAATTGATATGCCGACTGCGGCGGTGACTACATCGATGAACATCACATGATAGAACGCACCCATCGAGAGGACGGCTCCGCCGACAGCGGGTGCGACAAGGTTTATCACCGACTGAACGCTGCTGTTAATTCCGCCGACCTTCATAAGCTTGTCCATAGGTACGAGCTGCGGAATTGCAGCGTTCACAGCGGGTGTCTGGATGCCCGCTCCGACGGAGCGTATCGCGGATATGACGAGCAGCGCCCAAAAGAAATCCTTGGAGTTCATCACTATAAAAGCAAGTATCAAGGTTGACACGGCGATGCCCGCGTCGGCAATAATAATGAGCCTTTTGCGGCTGAATCTATCCGCCCAGACTCCGGCAAAAATTGAGATTAGTACCTGCGGCAGGAACCCGCAGATAGTCATCAGCATCAGCATAACGCCGGACCTGGTTTCTTTTGCGACATACCATATAATCGCGTACTGCACCAGCGAGGAACCGAGCAGCGAGATTGCCTGGCTTGTCAGGAACAGCGCTGTGTTTCTTTTCCATTTAGTCATATTGAATCTTTACTCTTTTCTATACGGCTTTTGCCGGACACGCCGTTTTTATGCCTTTCGTCGAATTTCCTTTACCGGATACCTCAGAATGGTTTTTCTTTTTGAGGGCTCCAGCTTTCTGGGGTCGCCCAGATATATCTCGTGGTGCTTTCTTGTATCGTTAAGGTCAACCGCAAGAGCATTCTGCGCCATATAGTCCTTCATTTTTGCAAGTGTCGCCGGTTCGTCATCATAGGGTCCAATGTGCATGCATTGGACGCAAAGCCCCTCTACAAACGAAACAAGCCTTGCTTTGCTTGTATCCAGCCCCTTCTTTTTTGCAACCGTCTCTGTTGCATATTTGAAGACTTCATCAGTCACGAACTCCGGCTGGCGTATCATTGAAGTCCAGCAGTATTTGCTTTTGTTATGAAAATCTGCTTCCTCAGTATCACTGAACCACCATAAGCCCTCCAGAGGAGGGACAACATATTCGAAATAGTCCTTCGGCGTCTTCCCGCTCTTGGGTGCCATTTTTATCGTATATGTCAGCGCATAAAGAAGCTCCAGCGCCTGCTGGTATTGTCCGCCCTCGTCATTGGGGTTTCCGCTCCCGTCCACCTGAATAAAGCTCATCTCAGGAACGGCAATGACGGAAGGCACCGTTTTGGGATTATAAAGTTCCTTGAATTCTTTTTTATAATCCAGCTTATCCATTTATTCTCCCCCAAACATTATTGGTAAATTCCGGCTGAAACAAGTTTGTCATAATATAAATTTTATGTCAAGGCATAATGCAAAATCATTTGTCTTAACTGTAAAACAAGCCCGAACTTCATAACGAAATTCGGACTTGTCTTGCTGCCTTGGCTTGATTTTTTATTGTGCAACCGTTGCGGATGATGTGGCGTCGCTGCTCAGATTTCCCTGGGGAGCCTGTCCACCGCCGCCGGGACTTCCTCCGGAGCCGCCCTGAGGCTGCTGGCCGCCGCTCTGTCCGCCGCCCATATTGCCGCCCATTCCGCCGCCGTTTGAGTAGACTGTGGAGGTCAGCTCAATGGAGTATTCCTCGGAGCCGACAACAAGGGTGTAGGTGCTGCTGGAGACGAGCTCGGGCACGCTGATGTTCACGGACTGGAACTGCTTTGCCGGTGTGAATTCGGCGATAACGGTTCCGCTTGCGTCCTTCAGAGTGACTTTTGTTCCCGCCTGCTGCATGTTTGTGAGATTATAGAGGATGGAGCCCTGAGTGGAGCTTTCGCCGAAGCCCTCCGCCATTCCGCTGCTACCCGCTCCCAGGAGCGTGCCGCCCGTGACTGAGGCGGTTCCGGCGTAATCAATTGTTCCGTTTCCGCTGTCCGTCGGTCCGCTGACGGTCGTCGTGCCGCCTGAAACGGTAAGATCGCCGTTGGAGTCGATACCGTCGCCGGAGGCGTTAATCGTAAGCGTGCCGCCTGAAATGCTGATATATGCTCCGTCAGTCGCGCCCATTCCGCCGCCGCCCGTTCCGCCGCTCTGGTCGTTTCCGCCTGCGGCGTTGAGCCCGTCGTCGCTGGAGACGACCGAGATGTCTCCGCCGGAAATATCGATGGCAAGTCCTTCGATACCCTCGTAGCTCTTTGTAATGCTGATTGTTCCGCCGAGTATTGTTGCGGAAGGTTCGGCATGGATGCCGTCGTCACCGGCGGCGATTGTTATGCTGCCGCCCGAGATGTAAACGAACCCCAGTGTCGTATCATCCTCGTTTTCAGAGTGTATGCCGTCCGTTCCGGCCTCGATGGTAAAGGTTCCGTCTGCTATGCGGACGCTGTCCTTGCCGGAAAGCCCCGAGGATGCCGACGTGATGTCATATGTCCCGCTGGTAACGGCGAGATCGTCCTTTGAAACGACGCCGTGACCGTATTTGGAAACTATCGTCAGGGTTCCCGCGCCGTTGAGCGTGAGGTCGGATTTTGCAAAAATCGCGCCGTCAATGTTGTTGTCGTCGATTGCCACAAATTCGCCCGTGACGGAAAGACTGTTCTCCGAGCCTGACGCTGTCGTGATAAAGACCTTGTCCGCGTTCTTCACATAGATTGCCGCGCTGGATTCGTTTGTGATATCAGCGCCGTTCAGGACTAACTGTATCTTCGCGTCATCGGCCGCGTCGACAATTATCTGTCCGCTAGAGAGGCTTCCCGTCAGTATATAGGTGCCCTCTTCGCTTATTGTAATCGTGTTGTCCTCGGCCGCCGCGCCGTTGCCGCTGATGTCCGTCGCGCCGTCCGAAAGTGTGATCATTGTGCTGTCAGACTCGCTGTAGCCGATTTCCAGGTCACGGTCGGTGAACATTTCATCGTCTCCCGTTGTGTCGGAGGCTGCCGTGGTCGCCGCAGTGCTTGTTTCTGCGCCTGTGCTTGTCGTGCCGCCGGACTGCGCAGTGCAGCCGGCAAAAAGCGCGAATATAAGCAGAAGTGCAGTAATTATCGAAATAATGCGCTTCATGGAACCATCTCCTTAAAGTTCCCCGATTTTGGTTTCCTGCAGAGAAGAAGAAATTTCGAGATTACCGTTTCTGCAGCGCAGCTTGTCGATAAAATCTTTCTCCGCTAAAGGATCCTTCAGGGTAATATTGTATGTCAGTTTGAAAAGGCTCCCCATGTTGGAGGTTTTTACGCTCACAAGGCTGTGCTTTTCAGTGTATTCGCCGAAAAGATCGTCAAAAACGCCTGCGTAATCCAAATCCTCGGGGATTGTTATGCGTACCGTTTTCTTGCAGAGGGGCTTCTTCGATTCACCGAAGTCGAACTTAGTGAGGAGCATCCCCGCAAAGCCGATAATAAGGACGAAAATAAGACCGTAGCCGATATAGCCCGTGCCGGTCACGATACCTGCCGCCATTGCGAGGAATATCGCCGCAATTTCCTTTGCGGAGCCCGGCACAGAGCGGAAGCGAATAAGACTGAAAGCTCCCGCGACCGCAACTCCTGTTCCGATGCTGCCGTTGACCATTAGTATGATGACGCAGACGATTGCCGGAATCAGCACCAGCGTTGCAAGAAAGCTCTTCGAGCCGCTGTTTTTGTAAGTGTAGAACAGCGCGACCAGTAGTCCGAGCACCAGCGCCGTACCAACGCAGGCGAGAAAACTGCCGATATCGACACTGCCTGCCGAAGTCGTTGCGGTATCAAAAAGTCCGGTAAAAATACTGTCAGGCACAGCAGATGCCCCCTTCCGTCGGAATGCCCGTCATTGCTTTGTAGGCATTTCCGTATTTTGAAAAGCTGGTTTTGTAAATCTTCAGCTCGCTGAGCTTGTGCGTAAGCCACAGCGGCATTGCCGAGGAAACCTTAAGCTCCATCAGGCTCTGTCCTGGCTGCAGCAGAGAATTTCCGTAGACGCCTTTTGTAAGGCTGAGCTCGTCTGCCCGCCAGACAATGTTGTCGTCAAAGGTGATGCGGAGGTTCGGGTCGTCCTTTGAAAAATATGCTTCCCGTTCATATGCAACATAGGCCGCCGGAGCAAGCCCTTCATATTCGGATACGAAGTAGTCGATCTCACTGACAATCTGGTTTTCCTTGGGAGCGCCGCATTTTCCGGCAAGATATTTTTCCGCCTGCTGCTCGCACATTGAAACGCGGCGCTTATAGACCACTTCGTCATACTTCTTTTTCAGCTCGACGAATACTTTGTCCTCCGCCGAGGCGGTCCCGTAGCATCTGACCCTCAGCTTTTCCTTATAAACAGGCTTCCCTATAGATCTGCGTGCCAGACGCATATCCGGTGTGTCGTAGTATATATTGCAGATCGTGCTCCTGCCGAACTCGTCGGGCTCCATATATCTTTCCATGAGCCTCATCAATTCCCTGCGCTGCTCGGCCGTAACAAAATATTTCATTTCATATCTCATAAATGTGTTCTGGATAGTTTTCATTGTCGAAACCTCCTTGTCATGTAAGAAGATTATCAGTAAAACCTAAACTGAACTTAAAACCGAACATTAATTGAACTTAAAAATGTAAAATCCGTGTAAGGCGCCGCAAAAGCTTCAAGAACCCCGAACCTTTGCAGGTTCGGGGTTCTTGAAATACTGCCGGTGTTTTATAGCTGAACGTTTATAGTAAGCGATTTTTCGTCATCGCTGCGCGCCGTTATCCTGCCTCTGTGATTATCAACAATGGCCCGCGCAATCGAAAGACCGATACCGTAGCCGCCGATTTCTGTGCTGTGTGAGGTATCCCTGCGGTAAAAGCGTTCGAAAAGCTCGTCGTGATTTCCCTTTTCGATACTTTCCACGCTGTTTTTCACCTGGATTTGGGGACCCTTCGAGCCTGCCTTCAGCGAAACCGAAATCTCGCCCGGGTCAATCGAATACTTTATGGCGTTGTCGGTTAGTATGCCCACGAGCTTCCTGATTTCATCCTCGCAGCCGTAGTAGCTGATATTCTTCTGAATGTTTAATTCGATTGCCTTGCCCTTTCTCTCGGCAATAATCGAAAAAGGCTCCAGACTTTCCGAAACCGCGTCGCTCAGCGAAAAATCCGTCATCAGCAGCTTCGAGTCGTGCTCATCCATCCTTGAAAGTGAAACCAGACTGTTCGTAAGCTCGGTCAGGCGCGACACCTGGTTTCTGATGCTCTGTGTCCATTCGCTTTCGCCCTGAGTCATTTCAAGCACTTCCGTGCTTGCGTTTATGACCGTTAGAGGCGTTTTAAGCTCATGCGAAGCGTCCGTTATAAAGTGCTTCTGCTTTTCATAGCTGTCCGCAATGGGCTTTATCGCCCTTTTCGAGAATAAAAGCACGAGGAAAAAAACGCCGAGAAGGCCTATCAGCGAAACGCCGAAGGCCGTTTCCATGAATTTATAAAATAAACCGAGTCCACGGCTGCAGTCGAGGAAAAGTACCATAGCCCCCGTCCCGGTTTCGGTGACGCTGTAACGGTATATGCCCACGAAGCCCTTCGCTCTGCCGCTGCCGTAGACGTTTTCGGCATATTCGATTGCCTCGTCCGTCGCGACCGCCGCGATGCTGCCCGTGTTGACGCTGACGACGTCGCCGTCCTCATTCAGGTAGGCGACAAAAAAGCGGGTTTCAAAGGGCGCTTCCGGCGACATATTCTGTCTCGGTTTGCTGCCAAAGCCGCCGATACCGAGGCTGCCTCCGGTCAAACTGCCATTGTTATTGTCGCTTCTGTCGTCCGATTTCGGGTAATTCCCATTATTCTCCTCCAAAACCGACAGCGTCTCATCCGCCTCGGATATAACCTCAATGTAGATTGCAATGCAGATTACGCTCATTATTATCGCCATAACGGCGGCAACAGCGCACACAGCGATTATGATTACTCTTCTCTGCAGTTTTTTTATCATGGCTTTTCCTCCAGCGAGTAGCCGGCGCCGCGTGACGCTTTTATGACGGCGTTTGAACCGATTGCCGCAAGCTTTTTTCGCAGATAGGATATATAGACCCAGACGACATTGATCTCCGCCTCGCTGTCGTAACCCCAGATTTTCTCCATGAATCTGTCGGTGGAGATAAGTATTTTGGGGTTCGCCATAAGCATCTCCATCATCTGGAACTCCTTGTTGGCAAGCCGGAAAAAACCCTGATCGGCCGAAAGCTCAAAGGTTGAGCGGTCGAGCTTGATGTTTCCGTAGCGAAGAATGTTGTCCGTGACCTCTGCCTGACGCCTCGTCATAGCGCGTATTCTCGCAAGCAGCTCCTTCGTTGCGAAGGGCTTTGTAAGATAGTCATCTGCGCCGGAATCGAGTCCCATGACACGGTCGTCAATCTCGGACTTCGCCGTAAGTATCAGAACGGGCAGGTCGCTGCCCTTTTCACGCAGCTTTTTGAGGACAGTCAGCCCGTCCATTTTTGGCATCATTATGTCCAGAATAGCCCCGTCGTAGTTTTCCGCCTGAAGATAGTCGAGTGCCTCCAGCCCGTCGTAGACCGCGTCGACGGAGTAATTATTATGTTTGAGTATCGTTACAAGAGCATTAGAAAGTTCTTTTTCGTCCTCGGCAAGCAGTAAGCGCACACAGACCCCTCCATTCATTTAATATTATCTAAGCGCTATAACTTAAATTTTAATTTAAAAACGCCTGTTTCTAATAATACTTTATCCGATTTTGAGGCTTAAAGCAACAGTTTGACGAAAAAAGGCGCTCCGTTAAGCGCGGCTTCACCATTTTTGAATCGGGAAGCAGTTGCTCGGCAGGAGTTTTAAAGATATAATACTCTTACCCAAAATCAAGGAGTGCTTTCGAATAACGGGTAAAACAGTTTAGGCTTAACAAAGTGAGTGAACTATGAAAAAAGACAAGTACAGAACCCTTCTTTCCTACTACAAACCTCATAGGCTTCTGTTCGGCGGCGATTTATTTTTCGCCGTTCTGGGCGCTGCCGTTTCGATAGCGCTGCCGCTGCTCATCCGCTACATCACCGGAACAGTCGTCCTTTGGGGCGGCAGCAAAGCGCTCCGGACCGTCGTGGTTATCGTCGGAATTTTGCTTGCCATGATGCTTATCGAAATGTACTGCAATTACTTTATGACTTTTTACGGACATATAGTCGGCGCGAGAATCGAATCTCGTATGAGAAACCAGATTTTTTCGCACTATCAGAAGCTGTCGTTCAATTTTTTTGACGATCAAAAGGTCGGGCATCTTATGAGCCGCGTTACAAGCGACCTTTTTGACATAAGCGAGCTTCTTCATCACGGTCCGGAGGAGCTTACGGTCTCCGCAATAAAGCTGCTGGGTTCTCTTGCCATACTTCTTGCAATCAATTGGCGGCTTGCGCTCATTGCTTTCGCCCCCGTTCCCTTTATGCTGTGGTTTGCAATCAGCTACAACAGAAAAATGAAGGCGGCTTTCGTACAAAACAGGGCGCGGATTGGCGAGATCAACGCCACTATGGAGGACAGCCTTTCGGGCATCAGGGTCGTTAAATCCTTTGCCAACGAGGAGGTGGAAATCAAAAAATTTAAGGCTGGCAACGCCCGCTTTGTCGAAAGCAAAGTGACCAGCTACCGCTATATGGCGACCTATCACACGGTTTTGAACGCACTGACGACCTTTATAACCATCGCTGTCGCCGGCGCCGGCGCAGCGCTTTCGCTTATTAAACTCGTTGATTTGGCAGACCTTCTTGTGTTTCTGCTCTATATCAGCAACTTTACGGAGCCCATAAAAAAGCTCGTTTTTGTTACCGAGACCTTCCAGAACGGGCTGGCGGGTTACGACAGGTTTTTTGAAATGATCAGTATCTCTCCCGATATTGACGACGCGCCCGACGCAAAGGAACTGACCGATGTAAGGGGCGACATCAGATTTGAAAACGTAACTTTCCGATACGGCGAGGGAGAGCCGATATTCGAGCACCTCAGCCTGAATGTTCCATCGGGCGACTATGTCGCTCTCGTAGGTCCCTCCGGCGTCGGTAAAACGACGCTCTGCAGTCTTATTCCGCGCTTTTACGAGGTATCGGACGGCAGCATTTCAATCGACGGAACGGATATCAGAGCTTTTTCAATCAAGAGTCTGCGCGACCATGTGGGTATCGTCCAGCAGGATGTTTACCTCTTCGCCGAGACGGTCATGGATAATATCCGTTACGGCAGACCCGGTGCGACGGACGAGGAAGTCGTCGCGGCGGCAAAAAAGGCCGATGCGCACGAGTTCATTTGCTCTCTGCCCGAGGGTTATGATACAAACATCGGTCAGCGCGGTCTGAAGCTCTCCGGCGGGCAGAAGCAGCGCCTTTCCATTGCCCGGGTCTTCCTTAAAAACCCGCCAATACTGATTTTCGACGAGGCGACGAGCGCGCTCGACAACGAAAGCGAGAAGGTCGTACAGGACTCGCTCGAGAAGCTCGCCTTTCACCGGACGACCTTCGTCATCGCGCACAGGCTGTCGACCATACACAACGCAAAGCGCATTCTCGTGCTAACGCAGAGCGGCATTGCCGAGGAGGGTACGCACGCTGAGCTTATGGAAAAGGATGGCGTCTACGCCTCGCTTTATAAGGCGGCGCTGATTTGAAACCTATCTGCCGGACGAACCGATAAGTCGCTTCGTCCGGCATAATTTATATTGACACCTGCTTTACGTTTTGATACCATATGACCCGTATGGTCATGAAGGAGGCTTTCGGGTCGGTCAACCCAACGGCACAGTCTCATATTTATTTTGTTTATACGTTGTGTGAAAAATCCACCGTACTTGCAAAACAACATGAGAGTATTAAAAAGTAACGTCCGATTACTATATAGACTCAACATCTGCCAACAATTGGATAAATAAAAATGCCAACATAGTGCTATGGTAACATAATAAATAATACAAAACGGTAAGGCGGAACGCTATGTTCCGATTATGTTAAAAAGCAAGTACAATTACTTTTTTTGAAAGGAAATTTCTATGAAAAAACTAATTGTATTGTTTGCTGTCATATCTCTTGTTCTTGCGGGCTGTCAGGCAGCCCAGCCCTCCCAGACAGCCCAAGCCGCCTCTCCCTCCGCCGAGGTTTCAGCTGATGTCTCAGGCACCGCAGAAGCTCACGGCAACTACACCGACGAAATGAAGATTCCCTATACGGTCGACCTCCAGGAATGGGGTGCCGACAGCGTCGAGCGGGACGGCGACCATGTCGATTCGCCCTATTTTTCAACCCTTGATTTCTACAACATGGAGTCCACCGATACCCTCACCATCCTGCCGAAATTCAAAACCTACCAGCAGACCAGCGAATGGTCCTGCGGCGTTGCCGCGTGTCTCATGGTTCTTGATTACTACGGCAAGCTCGGCGACTATGACGAAAAGACGCTCGCTGAAATACGTTCCAACGGACTTAATGAGGAGGCGACCGCTCTGAAGGACGTCGTCAAAATCTTCGAGACAGTGGGCGGCTTTGACATACAGAGCACCTACGACTTTGAAAGCGAGGCGGCCGCCGGAGAATATATGTCGCTCGATCAGATTCAGTCAACCCTCAAGGAGGGCAAGCCCATCATCGTCGCCTGGAACGACTGGGGCGGACATTGGGAAACAATCATCGGCTACGACACCATGGGCACCGAAACAACTCAGGACGACGTAATTATTGTTGCGGACTCCTACGACACGACCGACCACAATCAGGACGGCTACGGCGTTTACAGTGCGGAAAGGTTCTATTACAACTGGACCATGTATGATTTCTTCACCAAAAACTACAGCATCAACGAAAGGGATTATCTTTTCTGCGTGGTGTCTCCGCAATAGCTTTCGATTGACCGACTGGGACCGACCATACAACAGACCGAATATTAAAACAGCACAGGCCAAGCCTGTGCTGTTTTTTTACTTCTTATCGCCTGAAGCGCAGGGAGGCGTTTCCGCACCTTCAAAATTCTTCTGGAGGCCGTCGAGGAAGCCCAGTACGAAATCCCTAAAATGCCGTGCGTTCCTGTTTTCGACAGTCAGTTTGTTGTAGGTCAGACCGTATTCTCCGATGACCTCAGGATTGTTAATATCCACACAGTATTGCAGCAGCTCCGGATAATCCTCCATTATGAGCGGAGTGACGAAGGCGTAGCCGAAGCCGCTCTGCACCGCCTGCGTTATCATGTTGAGGTTGTTCGATTCGAACACAATCTGCGGGTGAAAATCAAACTTATCAAATATCGGCTGAATTTTGTTCCTCATTCCGCTGTTTTTCGGCATCGTGACAAGACGCTCGCCCCGAAGATCCTCCAAATCAATGATCTTTTTCTCAAGCAGCGGATGTCCTGGCGGGAGCAGAACTATGCCTTTCACCCTGAAAGGTTCCTTGGTGACAAGATTGAGCCCTTCCTTTTCGCTTATCGGGGGATAGCAAAGCGCGAACTGGGCCTCGCCCGTCGTAAGAGCCTCGATCATCTCCTCTTTAGTCACGTGGAGAACGGACAGTGCATAATCCGGATTTTGATCCCGAAACGCGAGAATGAGCCGCGTAGCAAAGGATTCTGTGTTGCAAAGGAGCGTAATCGTCTGTTCCTTGCGGTCAAGAACATAATCCATTTCGGAATAGAGCCTTTCCATATCCGCCAAAACCTGTTTTGCGTATTTATAAAACACCTCGCCGCTTGAATTCAGTCTGGTTCTGCGGCCGGTCTTTTCAAAAAGCTCTCCGCCGATTTCTTCTTCTATCTGTTTAATAATTCTGGTCAGAAACGGCTGTGCTATACCGAGCTTGTCCGCCGCTTTTGTGACGTGCTCAATCTCCGCCGTAAGGCAAAAATAGCGTAAATCTCTCAGTTCCATATTACCCTCCAAAGACCAATCCATAAGCGCACCGTTATTATATCATACTCCGGAATTATATCAAAGTATAAACTTTGAAGGTATCTGCTGTAACCAAAAGAATTATTATATTTTTGATAGGTTTGTTGCTAGAATTATATATATTCGGCGGTATACGGACCGAAAGCCAAATTTCATTCTTGTTGAAAAGGAGTTTACGCTATGGCAGACTGGAAAAAATACTACGACGAGCACCTGATAACACTACAGGACGCCCCGGGCAAAATCAAATCGGGCGACACAATCTGGATGGGCAGCTCACTATGCATTCCATATGACTTTTTGGAACTCTTGGCAGACCGATACGAAGAACTGACCAATGTTACTTTGCTGGGCAATATGTACCTTTCCCCGATTAAGATTTTGTTTGATCCGACCTACAAAAAAGCCTTCCACACCATTACCTTCTTCCCGAATGTCTTTGAACGTATGTCGGCGGATATGGGCATAGTTGACATTCACTCCGCACCCTACGGCTATCTTTTTGAGGCCGTAACCGAGGTTTACAAGGCAAACGTTGTAGCCGTTGAGGTCTGCCCTCCCGATGAGGACGGCAACTTCAATGTCGGTCTTTTGGGAACGAACTTCACGCCAAACATCATGCATAAAGGCGGACTTACAACAAGGATAGCCTTTGTCAACAGTTACCAGCCTAACGCGCACGGCACCGATAAGGTAACGAAACTTCCCGTTTCAATGTTTGATTACATTGTTGAGAACCATCACGACATTCCCGCTCTCCCCATATCGGCTCCCACAGAGTTTGACAAGATCATCGCTTCGGAGATTATGCCCTATATCAATGACGGCGACACCATTCAAATCGGCATGGGCGGGCTTGGGAATCAAATCGCCTATGACCTCATGAGCAAAAAGGACCTCCATGTATTTACCGAGATCGGAACCGACGCAATGATCGATCTTGTCGAGGCCGGCGTTGTAAAGGACATCCGGATGGGCGGCGCTTTCGGCTCCAAGGAGCTTTACGAGTGGCTGGGCAAACACGGCGATGTTGTCAAGCTTCTGGATGTATTTGACGTCGTCACTCCCGAGGCGGTAGCAAAGGTCGATAACATTGTTGCAATCAACTCCACTTTCATGGTCGACATCACCGGTCAGGCCTGCTCCGAGGCCCAGGGTCACAAACAGTACAGCGCGGTCGGCGGCTCCTTCGCTTTCATTTGCGGCGCGCCCAAGGCAAAGAACGGACGCAGCTTCCTCTGCCTGCGCTCTACATATACCGACAAGGCCGGCGTGCAGCATTCCAACATCGTTCCGATGCTTCCGGAAGGCTCAATCGTTACTACTCCGCGTTACATTCCACAGTATATCGTCACCGAATACGGCGTTGCCGATGTTTATCTGAGGTCTATTAAGGACCGCATCAGGGCTCTAGTGAAAATCTCGCATCCCGACTTCAGAGATCAGATCAAGCAGCAGGCTATTGATCTCGGAATGATAGCCGAGGACGATTTTTAAGTAATCTCAAATATAAGAGCTTCGAAAGCAACAGTTTTCGGAGCTCTTATATTTGAGGGCGGCAGGGGGGTATTAATGGCTGTGCGTTTTCTTCCGCATACAAGTGTGCGAAGATTTGCCATCCAAAACAGCCTAAGGGCAGCTTCTCACCATATAACAGCATTTTGGGTAAGGCGGAATTGCGGAAAATCCGGCCTTTTCGCTTTTGATAACGAATCCCAGCTTTTTATACAGGCTGATTGCTGCAGTATTTTCCTCTAAAACTTCTAACGAGCACACTTCAGCGCCTTTCCTTTCAAAAAAACACCTGCGCAGTCTTTCTCCAAGCCCGATATTAAGTAAATCACTTCTCACGCACATGTTCATAATATATGTGCCGTGTTTCAAATCCTCAGAGTGCAGCAATCCTTCAGAATAGTTTCCTGAAGCACTGCAGAAGGTCTGAGGTATTTCTGTTCATGATTTTACATACTCTTTATACTCCGCTGTCTTATCAAGAGATGTTTCCTCGTACATGTAAAAGTGCTTTTTGCAGTTACATCCTTATATTATTTCATTGTCAATCATCCTGTCAAATAGAAGGAAAAAGACCCTGCGAAGCGGGTCTTTTTCCTTCTATTTGAGCTATAAAAAGCTGCTAAATACCCCTTTTCGCCCGTCTGTTCAGGGCTTCGGCTTGGCGTCCTTTGCGCTTCTTTGAAGCACATCGTATATACTGCCGTTGAGCATCCGTCCCATCAGCTCGATGAATTTCTCCGGCTCCTGCTTCATTCCGCCGCGCAGCCAGTCAAGAAATATTCCGGTAAAGGCGTGGGCATAAAAATCGGCGATGAAGTTTCTGTCCTCCTCCGGCAGGTATCTGCCCTCGGTTATATTGGTTGAAAACGTGATCAGCAACCGATGAGCCGTTTTGAACATATATCTTTTGATTGTTTCGATGTTTATTGAGTTAAGCACATTGTGTATGATCATCGAGTGTTCGACAAGATAGTGCATGGACTGAAGACAGCCCTCCTGCCAATGCCCGTGAACGGGGTTCTGCGAAGTCACCTTCTCTGTTTCTATGTTGAAGATATCGTCCACAAGGTCGTAAATGTCCTTGTAATAATAATAGAAAGTATTCCTGTTTATCCCGCAAGCCTCAACAATATTCTTGACGGTTATTTTTGACAGGGGCTTCTGCTCAAGCAGTCGAAAGAATGTCGCGATGATTTCCTTTTTTGTAAAACTCGACATTTCTGCGCGCCGCCTTTCATTTGTATAAGCCCGGTTCTCTTGCCGGATTCTACTGCCGGATTGTAGTCGCAATATAAAAAACGCGTCAGAATAATAACGATTTCTATATTATTTGGGGTGCAAATTTATAATATCACAGAGAAAATGCAGAAATCAACAACAAAATATCAGGTGATAGACTCATCCTCTTTATTTATGATGAGTATGCCCGAGCCTAGCGTGCCGCCAATCTTCAAAAACAGCAGCTCTGATTTCAAATTTTCGCTGTTTGGACGGCATCGACAGCCTGCAGTATGCCGGTAACGGTGGCTGGCGAATGAGGGTTATCGCGGCGGAACCTGCGGATGACTCTCTCAAGCGCTTTTTCGCTGTTTTCTCTGCCGGTGCGCGGCAGCAGGATGACAAACTGCGAAACGCTGTAGCGCGAGTAAATGTCACCCGCGCGCAGATTCTCTCCGATACAGGCGCAAAGCCTGCGCATGACCGTGTCCTGCGTCTTAACCGTGAGCGGCTTTCCTCCTGTCCTGCTCTCGGTATTTATCAGACATATATGTAAGGACCCACCTTCCCTTGCCGCAGAGGAGCGTTCCATACGGAAAATGTCCTTGAAAATTTCATATTCGCAGAAAAACGCGCCGCTTTCCGCCCCGTTCCCACGCAGTTCCGCACTTATTACGTCAATATCTTTTTCAACTCCGTTTTCCGATTTTACGAGCTTTTTATACAGTGACTGCAGTTCTTTTGACGGCGCAACGCCGAATTCGCCGTAAAAAAGTTTCGTCATGCTTTCGTACTGCTCGCGGGCGGCCCGCAGCCTGTTCGTATTCACAAGGGCAAGGATAAGATTAAAGTAAAGCGACTCTTCATAGGGGTCGATTGCGATTGCCCTTCCCGCGAGGGCTACCACTTCGTCGAAGCGGCCTTGCGCCGTCAGCTCCTCTAAAGCCTCGTTCACCGTGTTTATGTACCTATAGCGGAAATATGTGGCTGTGGACATCGCCCATATCTCCGTTGCCGCCTCCGGCAGATAGTCTCCCCTGTAAAGGTCGATTGCTTCAAGACGCAGACGCAGCCGTCTTTCCCCGTCGTCTGTGCAGAGCGACGCCTCTCTAAGGAGGCTTTCAAAGCGTACCGTGTCGAGTGTCAGAGGAATTTCGGGATTCCATCTGTAGCCTCCGGCGCATTTGAGCAGCATTTCCTTCCCGTCGGCAAACCCGAGCTGCGAGAGAACCTCGCGGGCGCGGTGGACGAGGGTTTTGAGCGCGCCCGCGGGTGCGCCGCTTTTATCCTCCTGATACAGAAGGTCAATCAGTTCATCCTGCGGAACGCATCTGAGACGGTAGGCAATAAGGTATTCCAGCAGCGCCCAGATACGCTTCGAGCGGATAAACTTGCCGTCGATAATTTTTCCGTCAAAGCTGAGGCAGCAGCCGCCGAGCATCGACACTTGAATCGATTTTTCTTCGCTCATCGGCAGCCCCTTCCTTACGGTCATTAAGGCGGAATCCGCCGTAATAAAAGTATAAATTGGCACCGCTGTAAAACTTGTATTTTTGTGAAGAGGGAAAACTGCTATATTCGGTGTTTTGCTGCCACAACACGAAAAAACGGCGGACTTTTTAGTTTCCTTCCTTTTTCTGCCGCCAATTATCGGCCCTCAGTGCGGCACGGAACCCCTTTCTATCACAGTTCGCGACAGCTTTTTACTTCCAGACGAGCTTTCTTTACACAATTTTCGGTCCGCTGTAAAGGAAGGAGCGATATGTAACCGAAATGAACCTCCCTGATGTTATAAATACCCGGTAATGAAAGGCGGGAGTGACACCCTGTCTACTCTATTTATCGGGGAGGTATCTTTTTTGAAGAGAGCAAGTCGAAGAAAAACCATATCTATAATTCTCGCATTTGTGATGATTGCAAGCCTTTGCGGCGGTTTTTACGCGCAGGCCGAGGATGGCGGGGGCGGTGAAACGGAGCTCGTCGTCGAATCCTCGGAACCCTCCGTTGAACCCTCTGCGAAACCCTCCGTTGAACCCTCTGCGGAACCTTCCGCGGAACCCTCCGTTGAACCCTCGACGGAACTCTCGACGGAACCCTCCGTTGAACCCTCCGTTGAACCCTCCGTGGAGCCCTCCGTTGAACCCTCTGCGGAGCCCTCGACGGAACCCTCTGCGGAGCCCTCGACGGAACCCTCTGCGGAGCCCTCGACGGAACCCTCTGCGGAACCCCCTGCGGAATCATCACTGGAGCCCAGCGGTGAAGAAACCAATCAGACTGAGCCGGCTTTTGCTTTCCGGGTACTTAGTCAGGCTATGCCCGACGGCGTAACTGTCAAGGTGTCGGGCAATCTTCCCGCGGGAACGGAGCTTTTCGCAGAGATTGTTGACTTAAGCCTTGACGAGGGCGAAGTACTCTATGCTTACGACATCACGCTACTGCTCAACGGCGAAGAATACCTGATTACCGAGGCGGTGACAGTGTACTTTTTGAATGTCGAGCTTCCTGCGGACGAAAGTGTGGAAGCGTACCACATTGACGGAGACGAGGTCGAGCAAATCGACGTCTCCGCGGTTGCCGACGCGGGAATAGCAGCCATGAAGGCGGATAGCTTTTCCATCTACGCCTTGGTCGGGAGCAGCACGAAAATCACTTCAAGCTATACTCTGGCAAAGCAGCAGCAGATAACACTTACGAACTGTAAAAACAATTCGACTTCCGACGCCGACAAAAAAGCGGGCACTTGGACGATTACTCAAGCCGATACTTACATTAGTTTTGTAACTGCTAACGTAAGTAATACCGACAATGTAACAATCAAAGGCGAAAAGGCCGGAACGGCTACCGTCAAGTGCGTTTACACAGACGGTCCTCAGACAAGGACGAACAGCTATTCCGTCACCGTCACGAACAGCAAATACGGTTACACGGGCGACATACATCACGTTGATATTGAAATTGCGGACGCTACCGTGGAGCTTACCCAGAACATAGTCGACCAGAACGGTAGTCCGATTACCACGATAACAAAGCAGGTCGTCGGAACTGTTTCGGGTGTTTCCGGCGCAACGCTGGATCTTGTCACAGGCAGTGATCTTGTTGTGGGGAATTTCGTATATGCGGGGTCCTACGGAGAATACCAGGGCAGCGGAGGAAACCGTACGGCCTTTAGTGTTTCACTCGACAACCTCGCGGGAGTCTCTGCGGTCGTCGATATTACTTACACCGTAAGGGATTCCGAGGGTAATGTTGTGAAGGACGAACACGGTAACGATGTGACCGCAACGCTTTCCGATGTGAACGTCATCTTCTCCGCGGCTGATATAAAAGAAGCGATAGAAGTCTGCCCGGGTAGTTTCAGCGGCGGCAATAAGGGTATCGATTTATCTATAGTTACAAACGAAACCATAACGGGAACGCAGACCCTTACAAGCGCGCTCACCATCACCAAAACCTTCTCCGGACTTTCGGCGGAGGAGATAGCTACGCTTGAAAGTACCTTTGCCGTTACCGTAACGGGAACCAGTGCCGGAAATGCAGGCACTTACACAAAGACCCTTTTGAACGCAAGCGCGGCGGACACCGTTAACCATGTTTATACGTGGGCATTTGCCGACCTCTTAACGGGCGACTATACAGTATCTGAATCCGGCTTTACCACCGCCGCCATAAGTACCGGATACGGTATTGCTTCCAGCGTCAACGGTACTGGCGGTGTCACCGGCACGACCGTAACGGTTGAAACCGATCCGGAAGCAGTGGATTTCATCAACACTTATACGCCGAAAACAGTTGACATCAGCGGAACAAAGCTCTGGGACTGCGAAGACGGCACCGTCCTTCCGCAGAGCGTCACGATTGAGCTTCTGAAAAACGGCGCATCTTTTTCAACTCCCGTAACGGTTACAACAACCGCCGCCCTGCTGTGGGAATATACCTTCAGCGATTATCCCGAGTACGACGGTTCCGGCCTAAACGAATACTCGGTGAGAGAAATCGCCGTTGATGGCGTTGCACCGCTTAACGGCCGGTTCATGGTCTACGGAACGGCGGTCGCGCCGAGCAGCGTGAAAGAGGTTCTCGGATGCTGGATTGCGGTGGCGGACGGCTATGACATTACGAATACATGGCAGCCCGCCGAAAGCAGCGGAAGCGGGAGCTTTTCCATTCAAAAGTACATAACAGGCACCGAGACGCCTCTTGCCGGAGCGACCTTCACGCTCAGCTCCTCCATCGTACCGAATTTTACATCGATTTCCCAGACAACCACAGCAGCAACCAGCGGACATCTTGACTTTACGGGTCTCGCCGCGGGAACCTACAGCCTTACCGAAGATGAGCCCGATGGCTACTCCCCGTCAGGCTCCTGGACCGTAACGGTAACCGAAGATGGCAAAACACTTGTCAGGGTCGACGCTCCCACAACCGGTAACATCTTTACGAACATTTGGAACTGGGTAGTGAACGTGACGGGCAGCAACGGTTTTTCGGAGGGAACCCTCACGGTCTACAATTCCCCTGTCCCCACATACACCGTATCCTATTTCGATAATCTAAGTGATGCTGTTATCACCGTTCCCAATCCACAGACCAAGGTTGAGGGCATTGATCTCACCCTTTCTGATACCGTGCCCGTCTACGGTGGTCATGTCTTTACGGGCTGGAATACACAAGCGGACGGAAGCGGCGAGGCCTATGCCGCCCATACCGTATATACCGCAGACGAAAGCGTTGACCTATATGCCCAGTGGAAGGACCTGATAGGCTTCTACCTCGACATAAACGGCGAGATCCTTGATTACGAGGGACACATTGGTTCCCGTCCTGCGGAACAGTTTTCCGACGCCGTTTATTCCGATACCGTTATGTTTAAGGGTTTTTCCGCTGAAGACAGTTACTTTAATCTGGGAGACTCGAATGTCAGAGCCGAGTTCGGTTCCGGAGGCAGCCTTGTGCTGACGGGCAGCTTCCCGTCCGATGCCGCGGTGTTCTCCAAGCTGCTGGAGCTCTACCCGAGCGGTTCTACTTCGAGCAAGAGACCCGTTAAAACTCTCGGCGGCACAAATATTAACGGAAACCGTCTTAACACGAATTACTATTACATCCAATGGTATGTCGTTAAGGACCAAGCCGATGCCTGGCATGTCGACGGCGTCATCGTAGATAAGACCTACACCGTTACATGGATAAACGGCAGCGGTCAAATTCATAAGGACACCGGTATAGTATACAACACGCCCGCTTCCTATGACGGCCCTGCTCCGTCGAAGGATTCCAGCGATACGCTAAGCTACACCTTTACAGGCTGGAATACCATTCAGGACACAACGGCTCTTGCATCTTTACCCAACGTCACCCAAGACGCAATCTACTATGCTCAGTACAACCCGCAGACAAGAAGCTATACGGTGACCTATATGCTCGACGGGGCGGTATACGGGACTTCTTCCTCTGTACCGGTCAATACGGAAACCGACGTCGCACCGAAGGCCGCAGTGACGGGAAGCACGGTTAGCGAATGGAGCACGGATGACGCGACGGTCGAACAGGGGAGCTTCACAATGCCGGCGCACGACGTTGTGTTCACGGCGAGCAGCGCCAAAAACTGCCACAGCGTAAGCTATGAGTGGGGAAATACTGCTCCCGCCGGTGCGCCCGCTCTGCCCTCCGGCTACGCGAGCAAAGCCTACGGCGATCCCGTTTCCGTCGCGCCTAACGCGAGCGGGTTTTCGGCTTCCAACGAAGGTGTTCTCGGCTACTGGAGTGTCTCCGCCTGGAGCACAGACGATGTGACAGTTAACGAAGGCAGCTTCTCCATGCCCGACAGTGCTGTGGTATTCACCGCCGTCTGGACCTTCGCGCCCTACGGCGAGTACAGTGTGGTCTATAGCGGCAACGGCGGAAGCACAGCAGGCGGGCAGGGAATCGTTACCGAAAACTACACTACAAACGTCGGCTATGCCATAAAAAGCAACAGCGAAATCGGCTTTTCGCTGACAGAGCACACCTTTGCCGGCTGGACGACGGAGCCCGACGGCGATGTCTTTGTCACGGAAGGCGGCGAGTGGCCGGCACTCGAGAGCGGCTCAACTGTTTACTACTACGCGAAATGGGATACCGTCCGTTATCATGTCTCCTATGAGTTCAGAGGCAATCTTGTTCCGGCGGGTGCCGAGCTTCCCGATAACGGAGGCTGGTTTGACAGCGGATACGAGTTCGTCTCCGAGCAGCCTGCGGCAGTAAACAGCTATACCTTTGACGGTTGGTATGTTGAGGACGACGAAACGGAATATCCTTCGGATGATCCCCCGCTTTCCGAGTTGTACGGCTTCCTTGTTTCGCTTTTCCAGTCTGAGCAGAAATATGCGGACAGCACGCCCCTGACCAAAAACATCGTTCTTTACGGTTACTGGAGCGAGTCCGAATCCTATAGCGTGAGATATGAATGGAACGGCAGTTACCCAAGTGACGCAGAGCTTCCCAATCCTGCGAGTTATTATGCGGGCGAACTCGTTACCATCGCTCCGTCGCGCACGACTTCACAGGCTTATTGGACTTTTAACGGCTGGACGATAGGCAGCTCCGCCGCAAACGACTTTTCCATGGGTGCGCAGAACGTTACTGTCATAGGAAGCTGGACCTACAACGCACCCTATTTCCCGCCGATTATAATTGACAGTCCTTCTCCCTCCCCGTCAAACAGTCCCGAGGAAACGCTTGTGCTTGAGCCTTCACCCATTCCATATGAGGCAATTCCCGATCCCGCCGTTCCTGATGCTGAAGCTCCCGTGACGCTGCCGACCGGCGACACGCCGCAGACCGGCGACAGCGGCAATCTCCCGCTTATGCTCATACTCCTGTCGCTGAGCGCTGTCGGTATAGGGGCCGTCGGCATCATCGCCAAACGTAAAAAACGCGGCAAATAAAGCCTGACCTGAAAAGCACAAACGGCGTAAGGGCAATCCTTACGCCGTTTGTATCTGACGCTTCCGTTTTCAAAATATCTGCGCCGAAAAGGTGCAAGCGAACCACGGAGGAAGAAAATGAACAAGCTGCTGTGTACGGCTCTGCTCACAGCTCTCGCCGCCGTAATGATCTACAGCGCGGTGAACATTGTGCTGACGGAAAAAGACTACATGAAATCCGAAAAAATATATGAAAAAAGCCGCGCCGAGAACTTCCATGTTTCAGAAGAAGAGCAGGAGGCTATTTCTTCGGATGAATCCGAAGTGCATTTTCCGGATGTTTTCGTGGACTTCAATGCTCTTAAAGAGACGAATCCGGACATCGTCGGCTGGCTGTGGATACCCGGTACGGAGCTAAGCTATCCCCTGCTCCGCGCGGAGAACAATTCAAAATACCTTAATCTCAGCTACGACCTGCAAAGCACAAATTCGGGCGGTATATTCATGGACTGCCGCAATTCACCCGATTTCACGGATGGCAACACGGTCATCTACGGTCATAACATGAAATCCGGCGGGATGTTCGGCACCTTGAAGGACTTTTCCGACATCGACTATCTGCGGGAAAACACCGACCTTTACATTTTCACCGAAACAGAGGTTTTCAAATACCGTATTTTTGCCGCCTATAAGACGGAGGCAGACAGCCTGAGCTATACCCGCTCATTCTCTGATAAATTTTGCTTTGAGGATCTCATCGGCTATATTAAGTCGAGCGCAGGCGAAAACATCTGCAGAGCGCCCGGGGAAGCCTCGGTGCTCGTCACGCTTTCAACCTGTACGTCGGCACGAAGAACGGAGCGCTTTGTCGTACACGCCTGTCTTGTCGCGTCAAAAATTACTGACGGTACTTCTTTAAACAATAAAACGGAGTAGGGGGGGTCCCTACTCCGTTTTATAATGATTTACTTGACTTCCCATTTCCAGTTAAGGACTTCCGGCAGGTCCATACCGTATTCGGTGATATACTGCTGATGCTCTACGAGCTTGTCCTTCATTTTCTGGACGAGGGAGCCTCCGCGGTTTCCGAGCTGCGGCAGGCGATATATGACATCCATGACAAGGTCAAACCTGTCTATATCGTTCTGAACGCGCATATCAAAGGGGGTCGTAATCGTACCCTCTTCCTTATAGCCGCGGACATGGAGGTTCTTGTTGTGTCTGCGGTAGGTCAGCTCATGGACGAGGGTCGCATAGCCGTGGAAAGCAAAAACAATCGGTTTGTCCTTTGTGAAGAGCATATCGTAGTCCTCGTCGGTCAGCCCGTGGGGATGCTCGGCGCGGGGCTGCAGGCGCATGAGATCTACAACGTTTATGACCCTTATCTTCACATCCGGCAGAGCCTCACGCAGTATCATAACGGCGGCAAGCGTCTCAAGCGTAGGAGTGTCGCCGCAGCACGCCATTACGACGTCCGGCTCCGAGCCCTGATCGTTTGACGCCCATTCCCAGATGCCGATGCCCTGTGTACAGTGCTTGACGGCCTGTTCCATGGTGAGCCACTGCGGACGCGGGTGCTTTGATGAAACGATGACGTTCACATAATCGCGGCTTTTGAGGCAGTGATCGACAGTCGAGAGCAGGCAGTTTGCATCCGGCGGCAGATAGAGGCGCACGACGTCCGCTTTTTTGTTCGCAACATGGTCGAGGAAGCCCGGGTCCTGATGTGTGAAGCCGTTGTGGTCCTGCTGCCACACATTCGAGGACAGGATATAGTTGAGCGAGGCTATGCTCTGCCTCCACGGGAGCTGGTTGCATACCTTCAGCCACTTTGCGTGCTGAGAGAACATGGAATCGACTATACGGATGAACGCCTCGTAGCTGTTGAAGAAACCGTGGCGGCCCGTGAGCAGATAACCCTCCAGCGCGCCCTCGCACATATGCTCGGAGAGCATGGAATCCATAACCCTGCCGTCTGACGCGAGAAACTCGTCGTCCTGCTTCAGCTCGGCGTTCCAGCAGCGGTTCGTTTCCTCAAACACCTTGCCGAGCCTGTTCGACATCGTTTCGTCAGGTCCGAAAATCCGGAAGTTGCGGCTTTCTTCATTCAGCTTGAATATGTCGCGCACGAATCCGCCGAGCTCCGACATATCCTGCGCATTCACGGTGCCCGGTGCGGGGACGTCCACGGCGTAATCGCGGAAATCCGGCATGCGCAGGTCACGAAGCAGAAGCCCGCCGTTAGCGTGGGGATTCGCCCCCATGCGCCGGGTTCCGCACGGCGAAAGCTCCTTTATATCGGGCCGCAGTTTTCCGTTGTCGTCAAAAAGCTCCGTCGGTTTGTAGCTTCTCAGCCATGTCGCGAGTATTTCGAGATGCGAGGGGTCGTCCATCAGGACAGGTACCTGATGCGCGCGGAACGAGCCTTCGATTTTGTTGCCGCAGACCTCCTTCGGCCCTGTCCAGCCCTTCGGGGTGCGCAGGACTATCATCGGCCAGACTACCCTTGACTTGTCGGCTTTTTCTCTTGCCTTGCTCCTTATTTCGAGTATCTCGGAAACGGCCTTATCCATGGTTTCCGCCATGAGTTTGTGCATGGTCATGGGGTCGTCGCCCTCGACAAAATAGGGCTTCCAGCCGCAGCCCTCGAAGAATTTCTGCACTTCCCCGTGCGAAATGCGCGAGAAAATCGTCGGATTTGAGATTTTATAGCCGTTCAAATGCAGAATGGGCAGAACAGTCCCGTCATAGACGGGGTTAATGAACTTGTTGCAGTGCCACGCCGTCGCGAGGGGACCCGTTTCGGCCTCGCCGTCGCCCACGACGCATGCCGCGATAAGCTCGGGGTTATCCATTACGGCTCCGAAAGCGTGCGCAAGGCTGTAGCCCAGTTCGCCGCCCTCGTTAATTGAGCCGGGAACCTCCGGCGCGACATGGCTCGAGGTGCCGCCCGGGAACGAAAACTGCTTAAAGAGCTTTTTCATTCCCTCAAGGTCCTGACTGATATTCGGATAGACCTCGCTGTAGCTGCCGTCCAGCCAGTCCTGCGCAATCATGCCGTTTCCGCCGTGACCGGGGCCGGAAATATAAATCATGTCCAGATCGAATTTATTGATCGCACGGTTAAGATGCGTATAGATGAAGTTCTGGCCGGGAACGGTACCCCAATGCCCTACGATTTTCTTTTTTACGTGTTCCGGTTTTAGTTCATCCTTGAGAAGCGGGTTGTCCAGCAGATAGAGCTGGCAGGCGGAAAGATAGTTCGCGGCGCGCCACCATGCGTCCATCTTTGTCAGGAGCTCGGTCGAAACGGCGGTTTTGTTACGTTTATGCTCTTTATTCATCGGTCACCTTCCTTTCCTGTTCTGAAAACGGTTCTTCTTCTCAGACAGCCTGAGATAGTATTGCCTGATAATTGAAATATATCACAAAGTTTCCCAATAATAAAGCTATTTCCGAATATTGTATCATACGTTACATACATTTCGTACTATCGTACAAGAAACGCGCGTTAATGCTTGGAAATTCTGCTGTCTTTGACGCGAATTTTCAAGCAAATCATTTTTTATCGCAGAAATATCCGAATATTTAAAAAACGAACCCCCGTGGTGGCTTGCGCCCTCTTTTGTAAGGTGCTATACTCCGAAATGTCAATCAAACTCCTTTAAACTCCTTATCATGTGTTCTCCTTTGTGCATATGGGGCGGAAGTCGGGACCCGCCTCATATGCACACAACCTTTAAAAATCAAGGCGTGGAGAGCTTAGCTCTCCACGCCATATACACAATGCTCAGAAACCGCGGTATTTATCAGGTCTGAGCATTTTTTCATCCTTCATCGCCCGATGTACTTGCTCGAGTAGCTTTTCCCTGTCCTGCGGGAGCGTTCCCTTTAATACAAGCCTGTTTGAGGCGTGGTTACTGCGGAGCACACAGTCTTTTTCACAGTTTGCGTTCAGGAGTATAAACTCGATTTCACGCATCACGTCCTGCGTCGTAAGCGGTTCGAATTTACCTGTCTGCAGATCCTCGGAGATTGCGGAGCCCGGTGAAATCATTAGCGTCATAAGCCCCACATAGGAGGCTCCCATACGTCCTATCATCTTTCCCGTTTCAACTGCGTGCTCCTCCATCAGTTCCCGCCCTCCGAGCCCCGAAATGAAAGTCACGGAAACGGGTATGCCCGCATCCTCCGTGCGGCGCACGGCGGTTACAATTTCCTCGGGCGTTTCGCCCTTGTTGACTCTTTTGAGCACCTCGGCCGAGCCGGACTCCGCGCCGAGATATATTATCCCCAGCCCCGCATCTTTAAGCTTTAGAAGCTCGCCGTCCGTTTTTCTGCGGATGTTGTCCGCCCTGCCGTAGATTCCGACTCGCGCGCATTCGGGAAATATCGCCCGCACGGCGCCGAGGAGCGGCAGGAGCCTTTCCGTCGAAAGGCACAGGGCGTCGCCGTCCGCAAAAAAAATCCGGTTAACGCTCGCATGCTCACGCCGTGCCTCCGAAAGGTCTTTATACACTTCCTCAAAGCTGCGCGCCCTGAATTTTTTGTCCCAGTACATCGGGCAGAAGGTACAGCCGTTATGCGAACAGCCGATAGTCGCCTGAATAATCAGGCTGCCGGCCTCGCTGGGCGGGCGGTAAACGCTTCCCTCATACCTCATTTGAAATATCTCCTCTTTTCATCGCGCGTTGTCCGGACTTACTCTTTTAATAAGTATTCCCGCGATAACGCCGATTGCAACTCCCGTGACCGTGCCCGATATGAGCAGGACAGGCAGATAATAGGCAATCTGCTTTGTCCCGAGAAGCACCATAGCGCAGAGTATCTGACCGATATTATGGAAAACTCCGCCGCCGACGCCGACCCCTATGTAGCTGAAACGACCGGTTTTAAGAAGAAGTAACATGACCCCAAAGCTGAGTAACGCGCCCGACAGGCTGTAGAACAGAGCAAAGGCGTTGCCAAACATGAATGTCATTAGCAGAACACGCAGTATCGAGATTACAAAGGCTTCCGCCTTGCCAAGCCTGTAGAGCGCAAAGACAACGACAATATTCGCTAGTCCCAGCTTAACGCCTGGTACCGCAACAGAGAATGGAATAAGCGCTTCGACATAGCTTAAAACCAGTGCAAGCGCAATGAGCAATCCGTATTCGGCAATCTGTGCTACTGTAAGGCGTTTTTTCATTTCGCCACCGCGTCGAAGGACGACTGCTCTCCGCCGACTATCTCAACGACGACTTTGTTCGGCAGGCAGATTATGCTCTGCCCGTCGTAGCTTACTTTCCCCTGGTTTACGCACAGCTTGTCGGGACAAGATGCGCTTGTTATCGCCGCAGTCCCGTCCTTTATGACCAGAATGTTGTAGTGTACATCATCGCCGATGCGTATCTCGGCGTTCGTATCGAGAGGATACTCGCCGAAAACCTCGCCGTCTACCGTGACAAGAGCATACGCGCCCTCGCTTCGCGTTATGCGCACAAAAAGCCAGATGAGGGCGGCAAGAGCAATAACGGCAGCCAGAAGTATCAGATCATTTTTCCGCTTTTGTATATTCGCCGCCTCCCTTCGTTTTTCTCTCATTCTGCGCCCTGTCTCTTAAATTAAAGCTCCGTCCCGTGAGGCGGAGCTTTTTTATTTATTCCTGATCCATGCGGTGGATGCCGCTGAAATCGCCCTTCACTATACAGTGCGTGGGACAGACCTCGGCGCAGTGTCCGCAGTTCGTGCACTTATCGTAGTCGATACGTGCTAGATTGTCAACGACCGTTACGGCACCGACAGGGCATTCCTTTTCACATTTTTTGCAGGCGATGCACCCGTGGGTGCATTCCTTTCTCGTAACGGCGCCCTTTTCGGTGTTTGAGCAGGTCACGAGCATTTTTTCGACATCCGGCATGATTGTAATCAGCTTGTTCGGGCAGACCGAGGCGCACATCCCGCAGCCTATGCACAGGCGGGTGTTGACATGCGCGATACCGTTTTCAAGACAGATGGCGTTATTCGGGCAAACCGCGGCGCAGTCGCCGAGTCCCATACAGCCAAAGGAGCACTTTCCCGTTCCGCCGAAAAGGAGCTTTGCCGCCTTGCAGCTTTCAATTCCCTGATAGTCCATTTTTTCCGAGGTCACGCTGCAGTCGCCTCTGCATTTTATGACTGCGACCTGCTCGACGACGTCTTCAAACTCGACGCCGAGAACTTCTGCGAGCTTTTTGGCAACGCCGTCTGCACCCGGGACGCATAGGTTTGTTTTAACGCCTTCGCCTTCAATGAGGGCATGGGCATAGCCGTCGCAGCCGGCATAGCCGCAGGCCCCGCAGTTGGCGCCCGGCAGACATTCGCGGACAAGCGGGAAACGCTCGTCCTCCTTTACCGCCATTACCTTTGAGGCAACGGCAAGCATGACGGCGCAGACGATACCGATAACGGTGACGGAAACGATTGCGAATACAATTCCTTCCATTGCGCGCCCCCCTTAACCGAACAGGTTCTCTATAACTCCGGCGAAGCCGAAGAAAGAGACCGAAACGATGGACGCGGCTACAAGCAGGATGGGCAGTCCTTCGAATGCCTTTGGCGTTTCTTCGCTCTCCATGCGCGAGCGGACGCCCGAAAACATGACCATAGCGAGGAAATAGCCGAGTCCGGAGCCGAGGGCATTCACCATCGAGGCGAGAAAATCATACTGCTTGTCGACGTTGAGGATTGTGACCGCCAGCACAGCGCAGTTTGTTGTGATTAGCGGCAGATAGATACCCATCGCGGAATGCAGCGCGGGGATGTACTTTTTAAGCACGATTTCAACAAGCTGAACTAGTGCCGCAATTACAAGAATAAAAACGATGGTCTGTAAATATCCGAGTCCGTGCGGATTGAGCAGGTAATATTGGATAGGCCACGTTACGGCTGTTGAAAGCATCATAACAAAGATTACCGCTAAGCTCATACCGGTAGCTTGATCTAGCTTTTTGGAAACGCCGAGGAACGAACAAATACCTAAAAATTTCTGAAGAACATAGTTATTGACAAAGACCGCAGACATTAAAAGGATAATGATGCCTTTAAAATCCAGATGTATAATTCCTTCCATCAGGCTTCACTCTCCTTTCCGCATTTCGTTTCTGAAAGCTTTCCGCACGCGGCGGCGGAGGGGCAGCCCATGCAGCCGAATTCGGTTTTCTTGATTGCCTTTCCCTTGCTGAGCTTGTTTATCGCCGCTATCATGCAGCCGTAAACAAAGAAGCCTCCGGGAGCGAGGGTCATTATAGAAATGTTGTGGTTTATGAGGAACGGAATCTCCATTCCGTAGAATGTGCCGTTGCCGAGTATCTCACGAATTGCCGCCATTACGAACAGCGCAAGCGTGAACCCAAGACCCATGCCGATGCCGTCAAGCGCGGAATCGACCACCGTGTTCTTGTTTGCAAACATTTCGGCACGTCCGAGGATGATACAGTTAACGACGATAAGCGGTAAATAGATGCCGAGACTCTTATCGAGCGCGGGTGCGTAGGCCTTAACTACCATTTCGACCAGTGTCACGAAACCCGCGATGAGAACTATGTAACAAGGGATTCGGACGTTGTCTGGTATAACTTTACGTAAAGCTGAAATTGCTATATTGGAGCAGACAAGAACCGCCGTTGCGGCAAGCCCCATGCCGATTGCATTCGAAGCCTGCGTCGAGATTGCCAGTGTCGGACAGGTGCCGAGTATAAGAACAAGAACCGGGTTTTCCTTAATTATGCCGACCAGCAGTATTCTAAGTTTTTTCACTTATTCCGCCCCCTTTGCAAGCTCGTACGCGGTGAACGCATCTTTTATTGCGCCGACGTAAGCCTTTGAGGATATAGTCGCGCCGGAAATCGTCTCAACGCCGTCAAGTGAGGAATCCTTGCCGGTAAACTGATCTCTGAATGTGGGTTCGGTTGTTTTTGAGCCCAGCCCCTGTGTTTCGGAATGAGACAGAGTCTTGCAGGCGACTATCTTTCCTTCAGCGTCCATTCCGCAGATGAGGTTCATGTCGCCGCCATAGCCTTTCGCCGTAAGCATAAACACATAACCGGCGCCGTTTTCTGCCTTATAGACCACAGTGACCGTTGACGGGAGCCCGGTAAGCTCAAGCTGTGTAAAAACGTCCGCCTCCGGAAGAACTTCCTTCTGTGCCGCTTCCGCCTGAGCTTTTTCTGTCTGTTCAATTATTGGGGCGGTCTTTTCGTTTGTAAAAGCAAGCGCTGCCGTGATGACAAGACAAATGAGCATGAGCACAAGAATAGGTTTCATGATTTCTTTCATGCCTTAACACCTCCCAGCGGCTTTTTGCGTGTTGCCTTTGAGATATAGGGCGTGAGTATGTTCATAAGCAGAATGGAGAACGAAACGCCCTCGGGGTAATTTCCCCATACCCTGATAAGAACCGTTATAAGTCCGCAGCCGACACCGAAGATGATGCGTCCCCAGTCCGTAGAGGGGGTGGTGGAATAGTCGGTCGCCATGAAAAGCGCACCGAGGAGCAATCCGCCGGAAAGCACCTGATAAACGGAATAGTTTACGTCGCCCTTTACAAGGAGCGTAAACAGGAACACCGTTCCGATAAAAGCGACAGGCGTATGCCAGGAGATGACCCTGCGGAAGAGGAGATAGGCTCCGCCGAGTATGAGCGCGATTGCGCTCGTTTCGCCGAGGCAGCCGCCGCGGAAGCCGAGCAGCATATTAAGAATGGGGGGCAGCGTGCCGGAGACCTCGCCCTTGAGAATGACAAGCGGAGTGGCACTCGAAACGGCATCGCTCGCGCCGGAAACGGCGTTTGAAAATCGCGCGGCCGCCTCATACAGGAAGCCCGGGGTCGAAGGTATTACCCATGCGGTCATCGTACTTGAAAATGCGAGCAGCATTACGACGCGGGCGGTAATCGCGGGGTTTGCGAAATTCTGTCCGAGCCCACCGAAAAGCTGCTTTACGACGATTATCGCCACGAGGCTTCCGAAAGCCGCCTGCCAGAGCGGGATACCTACCGGCAGGTTGTATGCCAGCAGAACACCGGTAACAACTGCGGAAAGGTCGCCTATTGTGGACGGCTTTTTGACGATTTTATCAAACACCCACTCGCCGCCTACCGCGAAAGCAACGCAGATTGCGGTTACGAGAAGCGCTCTCGCGCCGAAAATAATCGTGGAAGCGATAAGTGCCGGACAAAGCGCGATGAGTACGTCGCGCATTATCGAGGCGGTGTTCTCTTTATCCTTTATATGAGGAGAAACAGCTACTGTAAAATTACTCATTTATTCTCCTCCTCTTTGGCTTTTTTTGCCTTGAGCATTTCCGCCGCCGCCTTCTGTGCCGACTGATAATCTCTCAGCATGACCTTTGCGAGCTTGTTGACCTGCACGAGCGGACGGTTTGCCGGGCACACATAGGCACAGCAGCCGCACTCCATACAAAGATTGACCTTAAGCGCCTCGAGATCCTCGGGCTTTTTGAGGCGGAACGCTGTTTCGATGTCGGCAGGTGCAAGATTGAACGGGCAATGCGCAACGCAGCGTCCGCACTTGATGCAGTTCGTCTCCGTCGGGAGCACGGCGTCCTTTTCGTCAAAGGCAAGTACGGCGTTTGTGTTTTTGAGAACGGGTGCGTCGAGGTCCGGAACGGCAAGCCCCATCATCGGACCGCCGTACAAAACCTTCTTAGGCTCGGTTTTGAAGCCGCCGCAGAACTCGAAAAGTTCCTTGACGGGCGTGCCTATCGGTGCAATGACGTTCTTCGGATTCTTTACGGCGGAGCCGTCCACGGTAACGCACTTTTCAACAAGCGGCATACCTGTTTTAATGTATTTAGCGACGGCGGCAAGCGTCGTGCAGTTTATTACTATAGCACCGGCGTCGATAGGGAGCTTTCCTTCGGGGACTACGCGTCCAATGGTGTTATAGATAAGCACTTTTTCGCCGCCCTGAGGGTAGAGCGCGGGAAGAGCCCTGACTTCGACTCCGTCCCCGGCTTTGCACCTTTTGCGGAAAGCGCTCACGCACTGCGGCTTGTTATCCTCGATGCCGATAATGATGCGCTTCACCTGAAGATACTCTTTGAGAAGCTCTATACCCTCCCAGACGAGGTCCGCGTCATCCAGCATGGTTCTGGTATCCGAGGTGATATAAGGTTCGCACTCGGCTCCGTTTATGATGACGGCTTCAATCTTCGATAAATCCTTGACCGAGAGCTTGACGGCGGTCGGGAAGCCTGCTCCGCCGAGGCCGACCACTCCGCTCTTTCGGACGGCATCAATAAACTCCTCGAGATTTGTTACCCTCGGGGCTGCTATACCTTCAAACAAAGTCTGCTTTCCGTCCGTTTCGATTGTAACGGCAGGTACAAACTGTCCGCCCGACATAAGCATATTGTCGAGCTTCTTGACCTTGCCCGAAACTCCCGAATAAATTGGTGACGACACAAAGCCCCCGGCTTCGGCAATAAGCTGACCTACCGAGACCTCGTCTCCGGCATTCACAACGGGCTTGGCCGGTGCGCCGATGTGCATGGACATCGGAATCGTCACGATCGCGGGAACCGGCATTCTTTCCGGCGCCGCTCCCGCCGTATTCTTTCTGTGCGGTACGCGTACTCCGTGAAGCGTTTTACTGAACACGGTTTTTCCTCCTAACTATCTGCAGCAAAGCTCTCTCTGCGGGAAATAACAACATAATTCTCATTATATACATCAAGTTCTTCGGTTGTCCAGACGGTAATACATAGTTTTTGTTGAAATGTTTTACATTCTATTATACTATTATGGCAATGCTTACAAAGGAGCCCTGCTTATGAGAGGCCGTTTTCGACAAATACTATACATTCCGTTTTTTGCATCAATACTGGTTATAGGCCTCAGCGCCTGCGCGGGCACTCAGAGCGAAAAAATCAGCAAGAGCGACTTCGTTTTAGACACCGTTGCGACCATAACGCTATATGACAGCTCCGACGAGGCGCTTATCGACGAGTGTTTTGACCTGTGCCGGCATTACGAGGCTCTTTTTTCGCGCACGGACGAAGCCAGCGAAATTTATAAGCTTAATCACCGAGAAATTAGCGAAGTTTCAACGGAAACCGCGGAGCTTATATCCGAAGGGCTTTATTACAGCGAGCTTTCAGACGGGGCTTTCGATATCACGGTCGAGCCCTTATCCTCTCTCTGGGACTTCAAGGCGGACTCTCCCTCCGTCCCCTCCGCCGCAGATATTGAAGCCGCCTGCGAAAAAATCGGTTATAAAGCTGTTTCCGTTTCGGGGAACACCGTAACCTTTGCAAATGATTATACGCGCCTCGATCTCGGCGCAATCGCCAAGGGCTATATCGCGGACAAAATTAAGGAGCTCCTCACATCGCGCGGTATAGAAAGAGCAATAATCAACCTCGGCGGCAATGTCATGTGCATCGGGAGAAAAACCGACGCCGAGGGCTTCAAAATCGGAATCCAGTATCCCTTCAAGGAGGGCTCTATTGCAAGCGTGACCGTGAGCGGTCTTTCCGTCGTCACTTCGGGAACCTATGAGCGGTATTTTGAGGAAAACGGAAAGCTCTATCATCACATCCTGAATCCCAAAACAGGCTATCCCTATGAAAACGGGCTGCTCTCGGTTTCGATTATCGGAGAAAACTCAAGCGTCTGCGACGCTCTTTCAACAACCTGCTTCGCGCTAGGAAAAGACGCCGGCATGGAGCTTATCGAAAACATGGACGGCTACTATGCGATTTTTATTACAGACGACTACAGGCTCTTTTTCACCGACGGCGCTGAGGAGTCGCTCGGCATCAAGTACTGAAACGGCCATAACAAAAGCCCGAAACGCGGAAGCGTTTCGGGCTTTTGTTATTTATGTGGAGGTCTTTTTTGTAAGCAGGCTTTCCACCTTGGTCAGAATTTTACCCGCGGGTCCGTGATACACGAAGAAATACACTGCAACGGAGACGGCAATCCCAGAAAAAATGTCCAGCACCGAGTGCTGTTTCAAAAATATCGTGGCAAGGATGATTGCTGTACAGAGCAGCCAGTTAAATATCTGCAGCCAGACCTTTTTTTTGAGTTTCCGGCTCTTTGCAATTGCAAAGCACGCTCCGAGAGCGCCGACGACATGCATACTCGGAAAAACGTTTGTGTTCGTGTCAAAGTTCTGCGTCCATTTTACAATCTGAGCGGCAAAATTTGCGCCGTAGACGTCCGGACGGAGGTTCTGCCCGTTGGGAAAAACGGAGCAGATCGTCGTGCTGATAAAAAAGCCGAAGATAAGTGACAGCATGTAGTGCTCAAAGGCCTCGTGGTCTTTGAAAAGAAAGTAAAACCCTGTGACGACCATATACAGAAACCAGGAGAAGTACGGGAAGATGAACCACTCGCAGAATGGTATCAAATCGTCAAGCGAACTGTGTATGGGAAAATAGCTCGTTGTCACCGTTTTTTCAAGTATCATATACCAGAGAAGATGAAACGGTATATAAAGCATCATTATCCATTGTCTTTTTGTCGGAAATCTGTTTTCCATTATATATGACTCCTAATGCCAAAATCGTTGCTATAGTAACACATAAGCCGCGCAATTTCCACACTTACTTGCCGTGGCGCGCAAAAAATCCCTCTATCGCGGTGGTCGTCGTGACGACCTGATCTTCATATTTCACGGTCGGATCATAGGGTATCGGCCTGCCGACCTTAATAGTCCTGGCTTTCCAGTCCACAAAAGCAGGGTAAAAATCAACGCTCTGTTTTGTTCGGGCATAATAGAGCCTCCCGACGGATACAAAGCCGCTGAAGATTTTCTCCCCGTATTGATGATAGCCCGTCGGGTGCTCAGGGAAAAGCAGCAGGTGCTTGCCGTCCGAAAGGGTTTTGACGCTCCTTCGCAGCGTATCCATAACTCCGGAATCGTGATAAACCGGAATACAGTCGCTGCCGCGCAGTATAGTCGGGATTAAAAGCGCGTAAATATAGCAAAGGGTATAGCTGAAAATCGGGGAATACCACTTGTCGAGATCCCACCAATAGTCCTCCCTGATGTAGGCGGGCGCCTGTCTGTAAGACAACACTTGCGCGTTTATCCACGGTCTTATATCCCTGCACAGCTCAAACTGCACGTTCATCGCTATCGGGCCGAAGGCTCTGTCGTGATTTGCGACAAATATGGCTGGCCCGCCTTCGAAAGGCTCTTCCCAGACTGTTTTCATGGGTCCCGTAAAAAAAAGTATGGCCCTTCGCAGGAACAGGAAAAGTCCGCCCTGTTTGTGCTCGTCCGGTTCGTCATCAATCTGCCTCATTGTCTTTCTGAAAACGAAAAAGAACAGAATTGTGGTATATGTAACGGAAATAAAGTCCGCAATCGGTTCCGCCATATAAATCGCCGTCGTTTTCGAAACGGGAAGCGGCAGGCGTGGCATTATGTAGATAAGCGGTATCAAAAGAACGATCTTTCGCAGTATTGCTACGGAAAGAGAGCTTTTTGCCTTGCCTAGTGCGGTAAACGCCTGCTGGCAGGCAATCTGAGCGCCGAAGATACAGCAGACGGCAAGATATATCCTAAGCGCGGGAGCCGCAAATTTAATGAGCTCCCTGTCGCTCGTGAATATTCTTATAAAGCCCTGAGGCCAAAGCTCGACCGCCGCCCAGAGCGTCGTTGAATAAAAAAGGCATGCGGTTAGAAGTATACGAAACGCCTTTTTAACTCTTGCCGCATTTTTCGCGCCGTAATTATAGCTGAGTATGGGCTGGGCGCCCTGCGAGAGCCCCGCGAGCGGCAGATACGAAAACTGGTTCACACAGGTCAGTATCGTCATCGCGCCGACGGCGAGGTCGCCGCCGTATTTGAGCAGTGATGAGTTGAAGCAGATGACAAGCGCGCTCTCCGTCGCCTGCATTATGAAGGGCGCAAGCCCCAGCGCGAGGCAGGGCAGAAAAATTTTTGGGTCAAGTCTGAGGTTTTTGAGTTTTATCCTGATAGTTGATTTTTTACCGGTCAGGAAATAAAGTATCCAGAGCATCGAAAAGCTCTGCGAAATTATCGTCGCAATCGCCGCACCCTTTACGCCCATGCCAAACACAAAGATAAAGATCGGATCGAGGATGATGTTCGAGGCTGCACCGATCAGCACCGTGAACATACTAATTTTCGCATAGCCCTGCGCCGTGATGAAAGCGTTCAGCCCGAGCGTGAGCTGGACGAAAAGCGTTCCGAGGCTGTAGATGAGCATATAGTCCGTCGCGTAGCCTATCGTGTTTTCGCTCGCTCCGAAAGCCAGAAGCATATCCTTTGCGAAAAGCTGAAACACAACGGTAAGCGCGACCGAAATGATGACAAGAAGCGTAAAACAGTTTCCGAGCGTTTTCTCAGCAGCTTCTCTATTGCCTTTTCCGAGGAAAATCGAAGCCCGCGGCGCTCCGCCCATACTGACAAGCGCGGCGAAGGCTGTGATTATCATAATTAGCGGCAGGCAGACTCCGACGCCCGTCAGAGCGAGCTTTCCCGCGCCCTCTATATGTCCTATGTATATTCTGTCCACAAGATTGTAAAGAAGATTTACTATCTGCGCCGTAATTGAGGGTATGGCAAGTCGGAAAAGCAGGCTTCCGACCTTTTCCGTTCCCAGCGCGTCAGTCCGGTTAATCTCTGTCGCTACCATTTGAATTCTCCCCGAAAGCGGCGTTACGCACGAAAACCGCTATTTTTTAAGCAGAGCGTTCCGCTCTTTGTAGTCCGGCAGCACCGATTGTATCAGCGCATAAAAGGCTTTCCCGTGGTTCCTGTGAACAAGGTGGGAAAGCTCATGCACCACAACATATTCTTTAGCCTCCTGCGGATACAGCATGAGCCTGCAGGAAAAACAGAGCCTGTTTTTTGAGCTGCAGCTCCCGAAGCGCTTCTCCGCCCTCGTTATCTTGACTCCTGTAGGAGTGAGCTCCATAATTGCCGCATATTTCTCAACAAGCGGAGGAAGTTCCTTCTTTGCGCGAATAACAAGGTCCGCAATATCTTCAGCGGAGAGTTCTTTCCTTTGCTCCGCGCGGAGCCTCTGCTTTTCCATGTGCTTTTCAATCCAGCCCTCTTTGCTTTCGACAAAGCTGCGTATATACGCCGCCGGACAGCGCTTCGGCGCGCGGACTACAAGCTGCGCTTCGCTTGTTATTTCAAGCGAGAGCGTGCGCCGCTCCGAGCGGATTATTTCAAAATCGTAAGCCATTATTGCCCCTATACTAAAGAGTCTTCCACACCTCGGAAAGCTCTTTGACCGCCTTTTCCTGCTTCTGCAGATCGCCGGGGTCGGCCGCCGAGTAAAACAGGCCGAAAGCCTTTTCCCAGCCCAGGTACTCACATACACAGTCAAACTGGTCGTTTATCAGCTCGTACTGTTTGCCTGTGATCTCGTCCTCTCCGACGGCGAAGATGCCGAGCTTTTTCGTCTGCAGCTTGAACTGCTCGCTTTTGCTGTGGAACTTGTCCAGAACGGCCTTGAGCTGGGAGGAAATGCCCCACCAGTAGACCGGTGAACCGAAAATGATGGCGTCCGCCGCTTTGACCTTGTCAATGACAGTTTTCGAATCGTCCTTCATTATGCAGTCGCCGCCGTTTTTCGCGCAGGCGTCACAGGCGACGCAGCCGCCGACCCTAAGCCGTGTCACATTGAGTATCTCGACCTCGTGTCCGGTATTTGCGCTTATCCCGTCCGCAATCGTCTTCATGGCATAGCTCGTGTTGCCCTTTGGGCGCGGGCTGCCGTTCAAAATCAAAACTTTCATGTTTCGCCTCCAAGCATTTCGGTAATAATCTCCGTATTAAAACAGCCCCGTAATAACTCCGTTTTCGTCAACGTCGATGTTCTCGGCGGCGGGAACCTTCGGAAGTCCCGGCATCGTCATAATATCGCCCGTTAGCGCAACGATAAAACCCGCTCCCGCCGAGACCTTCAGGTTTCGTACCGTAACTTTGAAGCCGTGCGGCGCGCCGAGTTTTTTCGGGTCGTCCGAGAAGCTGTACTGCGTTTTCGCCATGCAGATGGGAAGCGCGCCGAAACCGAGCGCCGTAAGCTGTGAAGCCTGCTTTTTCGCGTTATCCGTAAGCTCCACACCGTCCGCATGATATATCCTTTTGCAGATGGTTTCAAGTTTTTCTTCGATATTCATGGCGCAGTCGTAGGAATAGGAGAAGCTGTTTTCCTTTTCGCACAGGCGCACGACCTCGCGCGCAAGCTCTAATCCGCCTTCGCCTCCCTTGCCCCAGACCTCGGAAAGAGCGACGTTAACACCCTTCTCGCGGCATTTGTCCGCTATGAGCTTTAGCTCCGCCTCCGTGTCCATAGGGAAACGGTTTATGGCGACAACGCAGGGCAGCCCGTAAACCTCAGTTATGTTCCCAACGTGCTGCAGAAGATTCGGGAGTCCCTTTTCAAGGGCGTCGAGGTTCTCAGTGCACAGCTCGGCCTTGAGAGCGCCGCCGTGGTGCTTGAGAGCGCGCACCGTGGCAACAATGACGACCGCCGAGGGCTTTAGTCCCGCCATTCGGCACTTTATATCAAGAAATTTCTCCGCGCCGAGGTCCGCGCCGAAGCCCGCCTCCGTAACGGCGTAGTCGCCGAGCCTGAGCGCCATTTGGGTCGCGATAACGCTGTTGCAGCCGTGAGCGATATTTGCGAAGGGTCCGCCGTGGATGATGGCGGGTGTGTGCTCGAGCGTCTGTACAAGGTTCGGCTTGAGAGCGTCCTTCAAAAGCGCCGCCATCGCGCCCGAGGCTTTGAGCTGACCTGCCGTGACGGGTCTGTCGTCATAGGTGTAGCCGACGATTATCGAGGAGAGGCGCGCTTTGAGGTCCGCTATACCCGAAGAAAGGCAAAGCACCGCCATGACCTCGGACGCGACGGTGATGTCAAACCCGTCCTCCCGCGGACAGCCGTTTGCCTTCCCGCCCAGCCCGTCCACAATATTTCGAAGCTGGCGGTCGTTCATATCGACAGCGCGCCGCCAGGTTATCTTCTTCGGGTCGATACCGAGGCAGTTGCCCTGCTGGATGTGGTTATCAAGCATCGCCGCAAGAAGGTTGTTCGCGGCGCCGATCGCGTGGAAATCGCCCGTAAAGTGAAGGTTAATATCCTCCATGGGTATAACCTGCGCATAGCCGCCGCCGGCAGCGCCGCCCTTAATGCCGAAAACGGGACCCAGGGACGGCTCACGCAGGGCAACGACGGAGTTTTTGCCGATTTTGCGAAGTCCGTCCGCAAGACCGACTGTTGTGGTTGTCTTTCCTTCGCCCGCTGGCGTCGGTGTGATTGCGGTGACCAGAATCAGCCTGCCGTTTTCCTTTTTTGAATCGCGAAGCAGCGAAAGGTCGATTTTGGCTTTATAGTTTCCGTACTGCTCAATATACTTTTCGTCTATTCCGCAGGTTCTCGCGATTTCCGTGATTTTTTGCGGAACGGTTTCCTGAGCAATCTGAATGTCGGTTTTGTGTTCCATGTTTTGTGTTTCCTTTCGTTTCTCCGCAGAAAATAGTTTTCGGCTGTTTGTAAGTCTGATGATATATAATTTCAGCCCAAAAATCAAGAAGCACGGCCAAACTCAGTGCAAACACCTCTGAAATTCAATTAATGAGCCGCATAATCTTGCTATTTTCCGCCTTGCGGTATAGAATTATTAAAACATTACGAAAAGCGCCGCCGTTAAGGAGCTTTTCTTTGTTTCCCGGGAGGTCGCAATGGAAAATAACGTTCAGCCAACGCTCAGTAAAAAGCAGAATTCATGGATGCTGATCAAATTCATCCTGTTTTCCGCTTCCGCAGGGGTAATAGAAACTGTCTCGTGTATTGTTCTCAACGAATTCGTACATCTTGACCAGTACACGCGACTGGATGAGCTAATCGGAAACGAGTATGGTCTGTCATACTTTATTGCGCTTGTGCTGTCTGTTCTGTGGAACTTTACGCTGAACCGGAAATTCACCTTCAAATCCGTTGCAAATGTTCCGCTTGCAATGCTCAAGATACTTGGCTTCTATCTCGTATTCACTCCTCTTTCCATATGGTGGACAGTTAAGCTCACAAATCTCGGCTGGAACGAATATGTCGTTCTGGGTATCACGATGCTTGCAAACCTCAGCACCGAATATGTATTCGACCGTTTCGTCGTTTACAGGAACAATATATATACAAACGAGGACGCACAGCGCGAGCTGACCGTAAACGCCGGCAAAGCCGAGAACACCGAACCCTGACGCAGGAGGAGCAATATGGAACTTAACAAAGCGAATGTCAGAAAAATAATTCTAATCCTATTTTCAGCTATCGCCTTCTGCATCGGGCTTATCAATCTCAATAGCGTCTGGGCGTTTGTGATTAAGTTTGTGGGCATACTGACGCCTCTTATCATCGGTCTGTGCATTGCGTTCATACTGAACCCGCTCACCACCCTGATTGAAAAAAGGCTTCTGGGTGATCTGACCAAGCGGTTCCCTAAAAAAGGAAAGGTTGCGGCGCGTGGACTAAGTATATTCCTGTCCATCATAATCGTGGCAGGATTCATCGCGCTTCTCATCCTGCTGGTCGTTCCGGAAGTTGATGATGCCTTCACCATAATCAGCAAAACCTTCCCCGCCTCCATTACAAAGCTGATTTTCAGCATCAACGAGCTGCTTGCAAAATATGAAATAGATTTCAAAATACCCTCCGGCGGAGTTTCCGGCTGGACCGACCTCTTATCCACCGCCAAGGACTATGTCAAGAACGCCTTTGAAAGCGGCGCTCTGAGCGATATTGCCAACACGGCGATTTCGGTAATCAGCGGGCTTATAAACTTCGTTCTCGGACTCATCTTTTCCATATACGTTCTGATGCAGAAGGAACGTATATGTTCTTTCCTTTCGCGGTTTATCAGAGCCTATTCAAAGAAAAAAACAGCGGCGCGCATTTTCAAGGTGGCGCATCTGACAAATGTTTCTTTCCGCAATTTCGTTACGGGACAGCTCACGGAAGCAGTTATCATCGGTATGCTCTGCTTTTTCGGTATGCTTATCTTCCGTTTTCCTTATCCCACCGCAACCTCCGCAGTCATCGGCGTCATGGCGCTTGTCCCGATTTTCGGCGCATGGATTGGAGGAATACTCGGTTTCCTACTCTGTCTGTCCGATTCCTTTACAAGGGCGCTTTTGTTTATCCTTTTCCTCATCATTCTGCAGCAGATTGAGGGTAACCTGATTTATCCCAGAGTAGTCGGAAAATCCGTGGGTCTTCCCAGCATACTTGTTTTTGTTTCGGTCATGCTGGGCGCAAGTATCGGCGGCATACTTGGCATTCTTCTTTCCGTACCGCTTTGCTCAATTCTTTTTGTTCTCATCAAAGAGGCGGTCAGCAAGCGGTTGAGCCGAAAGAAAGCGGTTGATGACCTTATAGAAATCGGCATACTATCGGAGGAAAAACCCGATAAATAATTACGAGGCGGACAGCCGAAGCTGTCCGCCTTTTGTATGCGGCAAATCAGAAGGTTATTTCGCCGGCATAGTTAGTTGCGAATATTCTTCGGACTTCCTCCGGGTCTTTTGTCTGTCCCAGCGCCCACATGAGCTTTGTAACCGCCGCCTCTGTGGTCATGTCAAGGCTCTGGATTGCACCCGTGGCGATGACTTTCCGCCCGACCTCATAGAGCGAAAAGTCGCTTTTTTCGTAAAGGCACTGGCTGCACACAACAACCGGAATACCGCTGTCCACAAGGCGTTTAATCGGCGTATAAAGGTCGCGGTGCAGATAGTGGATTCCGCCGGCTCCGAAGGTTTCCAGCACCACCCCGCGGTAACCAAGCTCCTTGAGGCAGTCAAAAATCTTCGGGTTCGTACCCGGTATGAGCTTAAGAAGAAAAACCTCGTTGCAGACCTCGTCTTTGAGCTCGCACTTCTCGCCGCGCGGAGCAAAGCGCTCTGTGACAAGGCGCACGCCGTCCGCGAAAAACTCGCCCCTGTTCTGCGTGTTGACGCTCTCGAAGGCGTCAAAGCCCATCGTGCGCACCTTTACGGCGCGGCAGCCGCGCATCAGTTTGTGGTTGAAGGCTATCGAAATGCCGACGACGTTGTGGTCGATTGCCGCAAGCGCCGTTGCAAGATTTGACTGCGCGTCCGAAAGTGGGGAGCCGATGGGTATCTGCGAACCTGTGAAGATAACGGGCTTATCGAGGTTCTTCAGCATAAAGGTCACCGCGGACGCGCTGTAGGCCATAGTGTCCGTTCCGTGGGTCACAACTATCCCGTCATAGTCCGGCAGCGCCTCAAAAACACTGCGGGCGAGGAGTCTCCATTCCTCTGACTGGATGTTCGAGCTGTCGAGGTTCATAACGCCCTTATATGTTATATCGTAATACTTCCCGAACTTTTCAAGCGCGCCCATAAGCTCTGGCGGCGCCGATTGCGGAACCATGCCTTCGTCTCCCGCGCGGGAGGAGATCGTTCCGCCTGTCGCGAGAATCAGAACTTTTTTCATAAATCAGCCTCCGTATCAAGGGCTCTCGGCCGCTGCGTCCCGAGGGACGAGAGCTGCTTTTTGTTGACCGAGCGAAACAGCAGAAGCGTTACGGCGGCGGTCAAAACTTCTGCGGCGGGAAGCGCCCACCAGACCATATTGACATTTCCCGAAAGCGAGAACAAATACGCGAGAGGAAGAGCTGCGACCAGCTGGCGTACCGATTGTACAATTAGGGCGTTAATTCCGTGACCCAGCGCCTGAAAAACGGAGCTGATGACGAAAACGACCGCCGAAAAAACGAAGCCGAGGCTTATCGTCTTAAGCGCCGCAATGCCGATTGCAAAGGTCTCCGGTTTTTCGATAAAAAGCGAGAGTATCTGGCGCGGCAAGAGCTGGAAAAGGAGCACCCCGACAAGCATTATGCCCATGGCATACATCAGCCCGAGCCGCATGGTTTTTTTAATCCTGTCGGGCCTTTTTGCCCCGTAATTATAGGCGATTATCGGGATCATACCGCTGTTCAACCCGAACACGGGCATGAAAATGAAACTCTGGAGCTTGAAATAAACGCCCAAAACGGCTGTCGCCGAGGTTGAAAAACCGATGAGTATGCGGTTCATTCCGTAGTTGAAGAAGGAAAACAGTGTGGAGTTGAGTATCGCGGGGACGCCGACCGCATATATCTCACCGATGACCTTGAGGCTTGGCCGAAAGCCCCTGAGCCGCAGCTTTATCTCCTTGTTTGCCCTGAGGTTAAAGAGCAGATCGAAGAGCATTGCGAACACCTGTCCGATTACCGTGGCATAGGCCGCTCCCGCAACGCCCAGCTTCGGAAAGCCGAGCAGACCGAAAATCATGATTGGATCCAGAATGATATTCGTCACGGCGCCTATAATCTGCCCTATCATCGCATATTTCGTAAGCCCCGTCGACTGCAGCAATCTTGAAAACGTAAAGTCGAAGAAGACTCCGAGGCACATCGTGGTGCAAATGGTAAGATAGGCAGTCCCCTGTCCGATGATTTCGGCTATGTCAGTCTGCGTTCCGAAATAATAACGGGCAAAGAATATGCCGAAAATCATAAAAACAAGCGTGTTTATAAGCGCGAGGAAAATTCCGTTCATCGCGGCGGAGTTAACGGCGCTTTGATTTTTCTGCCCGAGACGTCTCGATAAAAGCGCGTTCATGCCGATGCCCGTTCCGACGCCGACGCCTATCATCAGGTTCTGTATCGGAAAAGCGAGGGACACTGCAGATAGAGCGTTCTCACTGATCTGAGAGACGAAATAGCTGTCCACAACGTTGTAAAGCGCCTGTATGAGCATGGAAAAGATGAGCGGCACCGATATCTTGAGCAGGAGCTTGTTTTCGGACATGGTGCCCATTATGTTTTCAGGGATTCTGACTTCTTCATTCATATGCGGGGGGTTCTCTTTCTTAATTGAATTTCAGCCTATGTATTTTATCACAGATGCACTCTGAATTCAACAAGGACGTCCCGCCTTCTGCAGCCGGGTATTTTTTGCCGCCGCGTGTTTGTTTTTCAGCTTATCGGAGATAATTATTCCGTAACACGGAAAATCATCTGCGGAGGGCAAATATGGACAATCGGAAAAACGGCAGGCGGAGGACAATCGACGGAGTCGAGCTCACCTTTGTTCGCTGTGACAAGGATGGAAACGTCATAAACGAGGAGGCGCTGAGAGGTCTCGGCATCACCAACTCGACAATCGAGCGCATCGTGTCGGGCGTCGCCGGAAGAATAAGCCCGTCCGCCGGGGGCACAGTTTCAGGCGCGTCCTCGGATGGTATAATCACGGACTGACAGGACTTGTAAAAGCGGCACCTGCTGTGCCGCTTTTACATATTTCGATACCGAAGAGGTTTATTAAATGGCAAAAAGCAAGATGCGGAAGCTGACGCAGGACTTAAATCAAGTCGTCAAAATCGCCCTGTATGTCAGAGTCTCCACCGACCGTCAGGCGGAGGAGGGCTACTCCATCGAGGTGCAGAAGGAGCGGCTTATCGCCTTTACAAAGACCCTTGACGGCGAAGTCTCCTATGAGCTATACATTGACGACGGCTTTTCCGGGGCGACGCTTGAGCGTCCCGCCATGCAGAGGCTTATTCTGGACGCTAAAGGCAAAGCGGTCACTCATATCTGCGTTTACAAGCTCGACCGTCTCAGCCGCTCCCAGAAGGACACGCTTCACCTTATCGAGGACGTTTTTCTTCCGAACAACATCGCCTTCATCTCGATACAGGAGAGCTTCAACACCGCCACCGCTTTCGGCCGGGCCGTGGTGGGAATACTCTCCGTATTTGCCCAGCTCGAGAGGGAAAACATCTATGAGCGCACGCGCAGCGGGATGCAAAAGCGCGTCGAGGCGGGCTTCTGGCCGGGCGGCGGAGGCATACCCTTCGGCTACGACTACGACCTTGAAAAGGGCATACTCGTCCCGAACAGTG
>Ga0074193_1000666_pt1 | contig 53342 bp, 49 predicted proteins | sample EPASupsiteHSE605_FD_64523 | JGI IMG/M metagenome (GOLD analysis project Ga0074193, IMG submission 64523) | Bioremediated contaminated groundwater from EPA Superfund site, New Mexico - Sample HSE6-05 | ecosystem: Environmental > Aquatic > Deep subsurface > Groundwater > Contaminated ...
CCTTACAAGTATTTTAGCATCAGGGGGTTCCTATGAGTATTTAAAAATAAAATAAGTTTTGTAAACAATGGCGGATTATTGCTTACAAAACTTATTATACGAGGAGTGAAATTATGTATGAAGCATTTGGAGCTCGACAACTAGGCAATGACGAAACTGGCGGAAAAGTACAATTTTCTCTTTTTTTCCCTGATACTAATCGTGATCCTTTGCAGTATGAACGCGGAGGTGATCCAAGAATTAAAAACATCCGAATAGTAGGAGATTTCCAAAACAGCATAGATGGTAAAGGGAATTGGAATAAAGATACTGCCCCTTTAATGGTGAAAAAAGAACATCCTAAAGGTTGGGTTTGGGCCTATATTACCGAAAAAATTTTACCTGCAGGTTTTTATCAATATAAATATCTCGTTACATTTGATGACGGTGAAGAACGTCCTCCCATTGGCGACCCTTGTACTAAATACGGTGGTTCTAAAGATCAGAATTCCGCCATTGCCGTTGGTGGAAGAATCGAAAAAGTAAAGCCTTTGAAAAATCCGCGGAAACGCTATCGAGACTTAGTAGTATATGAGATGAATGTCGATGATTTTACTGCAGAGTTCCGTGGACATCGTTCTCCATTAGAGGCTATGCGTGATAAACTCAATCATTTGCAAGAACTAGGAATAGACGCAATTCATTTTATGCCACTACTAGCTTGGTGGGGTGACCGTTATAGCTGGGGTTATGACCAATATAGTTATTTTGCAATTGAATACAACTATGTTCATAAACACGATGAACCAGCGGACAAGATTTTTTGGTTAGAAAAACTAATAAATGATTGTCATGAGCGAGACATTCACGTAATCTTTGATGGTGTGTTCAATCATGTTGGTGCCCTTGACAAAAAAATCTTTCAAGGATTTACGTATCCTTGGTTCTATAAAAACCCCTACGAATGTCCATACATAGGCGATTTTGGGGGTACCTTTCCTGGGTTGCAAGATCTTGATTTTAGGAATAATTGCACAGAGGAGTTTATTCGTGATGTATGCTTCTACTGGATTGACTCATTTAAAATTGATGGATTTCGCTTGGACAACACCACAAATTATTGGATTCCGGAAAACAAACATGGTTTGCCAAATTTACTTGAAGCAATTCACAATCATACCGATGCCGATCAAACAAATTTTTCATTGACACTTGAATTTATAGATATTCAAGCCGCAAATGTTACCAATAGCACTACCGCAACAAGTTATTGGAACAACGCCCTATATGAATGTTGTTTCAAATATTTATGGGATTGGAAGATTGATTCACCCATTATGAGAGCACTAGATAACCACGCTTGGTTGAATTCAAACAAAGTAGCAACTACCTATCTCAGCACCCACGATCATTCACATATAACTTGGCAGGCTGGCGCTCGTGACAATGTAGGGTCTATGCAGTGGTATCGTACACAACCTTGGGCTATAGCTCTATTTACTTGCTCAGGTGTACCACTAATTCAAAATGGACAGGAGTTCGGTGAAGAACACTGGATTATGGAGGATGATCATGATAGCAATCGCCGGGTTAAACCTCGCCCTCTACGCTGGGATTTTACGAAAGACTATATTGGTTCCTGGCTAATAACTTTTTATAAAAAACTTATTGCTATTCGCAAAAATTATCCGTCTCTATGTTCAAATAATTTCTATCCTACAAATTATGAAGATTGGCAAAAGAATTTTAACTCAGCAGGCTATGGCGTAGATGTTGATAGAGGTATTGTTATATATCACAGATGGGGAAATAGCAACACCAACCAACTTCAGCGTTTTATTATTGTTTTAAACTTTTCTCCAACTGTCCAAACTGTTAGTGTACCTTTTTCTACCAATGGTCAATGGATAGACCTGCTAAATGATTTAAAAGTAAATGTTAATAATTATTGGCTACCTAACCTGTCTGTAAACTCTAACTGGGGTCATATTTTTATGAAAGAAACCTAGTTCATAATTGTTATGATCCCTTTCCTTGTTTAGTACTATTTTGCCAACATTGTCGATATGGTTATTTCCTTAATGAGGAAGTTATTAATTTTGCCACTTCAGACGTTATACTGGTCCAATCATCACACCTAGGTTGACGGAATACTCTTGCCGTAGGATACCATGGACTATCAAGTCTATTAGCAATCCAGCGCCAAGAATGATCATAGGGTAATAATACCCATACAGGCTTACCCAATGCCCCTGCTAAATGTGCGACAGCCGTGTCAACCGAGATAACTAGATCTAAATTAGCAATAAAAGATGCTGTATCCAAAAAATCGGCAAACTGATCGGTATAGTCGATAATATTCATGTCTGATAACAGATCTTTTGCTTCCTTACCAGCATTTCCTTTTTGTAAACTATACAGCTGAATACCTTTTATCTTCGTTAAATATGAAAACGTTTTTATGCCACAAGTCCTCGTGTCCACAGACTCTGAGCAATGTGTTGGATCAGCTACCCAAACAATTCCAACGTTAAATATATTTGGATTTATTTGCTCATTCCAAGAATGTAATATAGATGAATCAACAGATAAGTAAGGTATTTCCCTTGGTATATTACACAACGTAGTATTAAAAACGAATGGCAAACTCATTAATGATACTGTCACGTCAGCCTTTGATTCTAAAATATTCACTGGCGTATGCTCAATTAACTCATCCACCCCTGCTAGCTTAGAAAACAATCTAAATAGTGGCTTCTTTGTAGATAAAATTACATAACCACCCCTTGCTTTTATTAGCGGCAGATAACGAATAAGCATCATCGCATCACCAAAGCCTTGCTCATGATGTACAAGAAGTCGTTTTCCTATAAAATTTTCGCCTTTCCAACGCGGCAGATGATGTGTAAATTTAATAAGGTTTCTATAAAATGGGATTTTTAACCGATACTCCATTTCAGCAAACCCTTTTGTATAGTCCCCTAACTTAAGCAAGGTATGATAACGATTGCAATGTGCATAGGTATTTTCCGGCTCAATCATCAATGCTTTATCAAAACATTCGAGTGCTTCCTTATACTTACCTAACCGACTCAATAAACAACCTAAATCCGACCGAAGAAAGGCATCCTCTGGTGTAATAGATATGGCTTTCATATAATGAGTTATTGCAGCCTCAATATCTTTCATCTGTATTTCAATATTCCCTAGTTCTCGCCATGCAATGCTTTCCTCAGGTTTTAACATTACTGCACGTTGGAAATACATCTTAGCTTTTCGAGGAACGTCAAGCCATTTATATAACATACCTAAGCCATATGCTAAGTTAAAATCCATTTTGAATAACTCACTCTCTTGTTCAAGTAATATAGCTATTTCTTCAACTTTGCTTAATTGCCTATTTTGCTTGTAATGAAAAGCTTCTTCTAACAATTGTTCTGATGTAATATGGTCATTATTCTCCAAATCAATATTCCTCACATTCACTAGTTTTAATATTAATAACATTAACGACTATCATTTCAGTATAAAAATTTGCTTCGTAAAAGGGTTAGACTATGAAAAAAGAGATTTTCAAGACCGCTATGGTCCGAAAATCTCTTTTCTATTTCACAAGGTAGCTTATTTATTAGCAACACTACTTATGGCTTAGATTATATCGTTGGTTCCCAAATACAATTTCCACAAATATCAACATAGCCGCGTTTTTCACCGATGTCTACCACTGCAATGCCATTTTCAAATTTATATGCTGCATCATAGCGAGGTTTAATAATTATCCTTCCGTTCTTATCTATATAACCCCATTTCCCAGCAAGACATACCCGCGCCAACCCTTCGTTAAAGTACCAAGCCTTATCAAATTGTGGTTCTATAACTATTTCTCCAATTCGATTGATGAACCCCCATTTACCGTTATAACTAATAGCAGCTAGTTCTTCCGTGAAATACCAGGTCTTATCAAACATATAATCTGTTATTAAATTCCCTAACTTATCAATAAATCCCCACTTACCACTTACTTGTACTGCTGCTAACCCTTGTTCAAATGGCTGAATAAAATCATACTTTGCTTCAATGGCCATGTCCCCTAATTTAGTAATAAAACCCCATTTATCGTTAATTTTCACTTGTGCAAGGCTTTCCGAGAAACTACGCGCATCATTAAATCCATTTAATACTGTTTCTCCAGTAGTATCTATGTACCCCCAACTATCACCACTTCTCACACATGCTAAACCTTCAAGAAAATGATGGGTTTTATCCCATTGAGACTTAGTTATGATTTTTCCTGTTTTATTAATATAGCCCCATTTCCCATTATCAAATTTTACGCTTGCAAAATCTTCATAAAACAAGTCAACGCTCTTAAAAATATTATCTATTACCATTCGTCCACTTACATCCATGTATCCCCATTTATTATTTAGCCTTACAGGAGCTAATCCTTCACCAAAACAATATGTGTCATCGAACTTGGGATCTACCACCATTTTCCCTGTTTTATCAATAAAACCCCATTTCCCACCGCAAAATGGTCCAGTTTCGTTCCACCGTCCACCAATATTTACTGCTGCTAAACCTTCATAAAAACTATGACCAAAATCAAACAAGGGGGGAACTCTCATTTCACCTTTACTGTTTATATAACCCTGTTTATTGTTAGATTGTACTGATGCCATATCTTCACTAAAATCCCAAGCGTACTCAAATACTGTATTGATAATGATATTTCCAGTTCTGTCAATATAACCATAGTTATAGTCAACTGAAATTGGAAGCAATGTACTGTCTATTACCTTATCATTCATATGTATTGTAAATCCTCCTTAGAAACAATTACAATTGCGCTGTAGATGAAGAGATCACTACCACGTTATGTAAATAGTAAGCCTGAACCATTATAACAATAGGTAGTCAAAACTCCTGCCGCATCTTTAGTTGCGGCAATCTGATATTTACCATGATTACCCTACTTAGTTCAACACCAAACATTCTCCACTCTGTTTTTGGTGGTATAACGGAAGGGCATTGACAAACTTTTGGTACATAATCCAGGCAAGAGTTGAAGGAGAGGCTAATGAATGCAAAATGACTGGAACAGGTATTAGTTTAACGACAAACGAATTCATGGAAGTTTAGGATATCAAAGTCCAGTAGAATTTAGGCAATCACTCCTCTGAAAAAATGTCCGGAAAAGTATCGCCAGTCCAAGGAATTAAATGAGAATATTTTTTGTCCCTGTTAAATTTCCTCCTATAAACATCATTCGATTGAATAAAAGCAATTTAGTTTTTTCTATTATCAGAATTCTTCCTCATAATATATATTTACTGCTTCACCTTTAACCAATTTAATAAAATCATCTTCATTATAGACTTCCATTTGAGAATATGTAATCTCAGTTCCGTCGGATGGCCGTTCTTCTGAATTATCACATTTAATTATTTTGCGAATTCCGCCCAAAGACCATGTTGCTGGCCTCTCATCCCAAAGCAAAGTGCCTTGTGAATCGCCTTCACTCTGAGAACCTATTTTGCAAGCCTTCGTATATGCTTCATCTTCCGATTTCGCTTCTATTAATACAATATTTTCCCAGATTGGATATTTATCCTGAAGCCCTTCTTTAAACTTTACATACATTATAATATTTGCGGCATACCACATCGAGATCCCCCCTTACCTTACCTTACATTACATTCCTCTTCTTCCTATACCACTACCCCGACACCCCATGTATTTCTGAGCCCTTTTGATATCTTGTACTGTATTTTTAGCTTCTATAATTTATATGCAATTATTTATCCTTAATAATTAAGTCTCCTTAGTAACCATTACAATAACCGTCTTGCGGGAATTTTCTGTAAGAACATTATAATCTTCCATATGTATGTGTCCTATTTTAGGATTCGCCAACAACGTTTCACAAAATTTGATTATTTTCATTAATCCTATTGGAGTTGCATAAATACAAACATCATCTTGGATAATCTTGATTTCAATGTCCTGGGATTGTTTATTCATAAGTTCCTCCTACCATTTCCAAAAATGCGTATGTCCCCAAAGTTTATTATGGTGAGCAGGATCAATCCTAAATCCCGCTTTTAATTCCTTACTAATAATTTTGTATAAATTACCCTTAGCTAATATAGTCTCTTCTACTTTTAAGGCTTTTCCTAAAAAGCCTGCTCCTACGCCACCTATTAGTGCACTCTTACCAACTGACGACCAGTTAACACAACCCCATTTTCCACCATTTCTTAAAAGTTGCGCCCCAAGATCTGATCCACCGCCTAGAAGAGCACCACCGGCTATTGGTACAATTGCAAATTGCCCGGTTGAGTCAATGTAATTAATAGGATCACTATCACAATAAGCATACAGATTTGACTGCCCACCCTCGAATACAATAGGATCTTTCGCCGTCCATCTTCCTGCAACTGAGTCATAATCTCTAAATCCAAACCTTACAAAACCAGTATCTGTATCCTCAATACCACCAGCAAAACCAATTGGCAGGTAAAACGCTGTATTACTATCACTAGCCAGATTACCAAAGCTATTATACTCCAGCTTCTTAACCACTACACCAACTGCATCAGAGACAACCTTCGGCGAACCAACCTGATCAGTAGACACATAATAGCGGTCGCCATTGCGTTCTAGCACGAATAAAAATCCTGCGCCGTCGTAATAGTAGGTAGTCAAGACTCCTACGACATCTTTACTCACCGTAATCTGATACGAATGAGGTTACTATACAGATACTTTGTATTTGCATAGTTTAGCGTTCTAGCAACCTTTCAATCTGTACCATCATAGAAATAGTCTAAACCCCAAAATATTTCCCGGCCTTGTTATCACTTAGCGACAACAGACCGGGATTAACATTGTTTTCCCCAGTAGAGCTAGTAGACGGACTGGCACCTGGTTGCCATTCTGGCGTGTCTTCACTGGGATCGTCTTCACTCTGTTCTTTGTTACACTCACTTTGGGTTGGCCAACGTTTTTTAATTTATCGGGCGATCTAATATCTTCTCATTTTCATCCTTTGACCCCTATCCAAATGCCGCCAATGTCCATTATCTTCTTTAAGTTCTGTCCATGTTTCTCCATCTGGTGATTGTTCAGCACTAATACCTCACACTAGAATTCCTCGGCAAGTTCACCATAAAGCCACTTATTTAACTCTTTACTAATATTGACTTGAACAATCTTAGACACTTCAACAAAAACATCGCACAGGAATTCTATTTCCTCCGTATCAAATTCAAAATTATCTTGTTGAACTAAACTCATGCTCATTGTTTGCTTAAGTTTCTCTGGATCATAATTACTTTGCAGCACTACCAGTAGTTCTTCAATTGTTTTATTAATGATCTCATCCATCATTTTGCACTTTTCTTCACTTGAAGGCTTTGCCAATCTCGTCACCCATTGTTCTTCTGAAAACTTATTACTATTTTTCAAATTAACTAATTTGTTAATCATTTCTGTACGTTTCGATACATCAACGATCGGGGCAACCACTTCCTCCAGTAGTTGATGTTCTTTTACGATTGGGGGGTGCTGGCCATATTTCTTCGACAATTCAATAACTTCTTTAAGCGCTCGTTCTATGATCTGAGCATTGGAGCATTCCTCTGTAAAGAGCGACCCCATATCTGATTTTTCTACAGACAGTGGTGTAATGTTGCGCATTTCTGCTAAACCCATTTCCAAGTCTTTTCTAAATTGCTCAGTATCAAATTTTTGTATTTTCAACTCGTCAATAATACTTACTATACCAATTATGCTTTGTTCCAACATTGCAAACACTTCAGCTTGACTGGAGGCTAGAACCTTCTCAAAATCGAGTTTAACAGCAGATTCAAGAATTTTCTTTGACTTAGTATATTTTGTTTTTATCTTATGAAAATTGCCAAATCTAGGATGAATACAAATGATTCCAATAATCATTTTTTCAATTCCTGCCCCATAGTCCTTACCTTTTAAATAATCTTTAAGGAAATCAGAAATAGCATCTGCAATATTTGTATTGGTCTCCACCTCAATAGATGTCGTTCTGACGAGTCCAAAATACATGTTCTTCACCTCTACCTAAAAATTTTATTTCCTGGTGGTAATTCACCATGTGAAAAGAAATATCCATATATCTTTATTTTTTCCATTATCTTGATTTCAGTCTGACTGCCTGAATATTCGGGCTGATATTTTAAGCCCATACCTTCCAATGCAGTATCGCTGTACCTACCATCCGGATCGGTTGTTTCTCCGTATTTCCAGACATCTGTCATAATCCAGTTTCTTAATCACTGCGCCTGCGCTGTCGGTAACTACTTTTGGTGAACCTACTTGGTCAATGGATACATAATATCGGTTCCCATTGCATTCTAGAGCGATCAAGATACCTGAACCATCGTAATAGTAGGTAGTCAACACTCCTGCATCATTTGTATCAAGCTTTTTGCTGGTACGGTTGCCATTAGCATCATAAGCATAAGTTTCGGAGACTACGCCGTTTTTGTTAACCACCGTCAACCTATGACTACATCATAGGTGTAGTCATAGGTTGTCAATTCAGTGCCAACAGTTTCCTTTTTATGTGATATTTTTCCAATGTTATTATACGACAATTGCAGACGATATTCCTTCACGGCATTTACAGTAACTAGGCGATCAATCAGTCTGCCTTTACTGTCATAGGCTAGCATCGTTGTCATCGTACCATCGCTAAATTTACTAGCAGCTCCAGCGGGTCCTGAGCGTTCGATGGTAAACGAAAAGTTTCTTGCAATAATCTTTTTGTTTCAAAGTGGCCATTATTTATCAAGTCAATAAAATCGATTACTATTATTTCATTTTAAAAACCTCCATTGTAAGAAGCTTAGGCTATAAAGAAAAGAGATTTTCAAGACCGCTATGGTCCGAAAATCTCTTTTCTATTTCACAAGGTGGGATTCCTTATACATATCGTCCAAATCGTTATTAAAGAAGATTGGTTACTTCAATGTCCATCTGCTCATAACATTATAATCTCACTTCATATTGGCCGCTCCTTCCAATCAATATCAGCATTAGACTGTAAAAGAAGGTATCTTCCCAACTATTATGGCCTGAAACCTACTGGTGTTGCATAAACACGCATATCATCTTTACTAAGTTTGATTTCGATGCTTTGAGATTGTTTATCTATAACATCCACCCTGCGATTTCCAAAAACACGTATTCTACCAAGGTTTCTTATGATGGAGATATTTAGGATTAGACTTGATGTCAGTTGATCTCCTTAGCATTCACAATATGTGTGCCTCTATATCGTAGGCTTCCAGATACACTTTCCGTTAGTATCTATATATCCCCATTTTTCACCAATGAAAACTTGCGCTAAGGAGTTACAATATAAACTAACTCTATCATATCGTGGACGAACTACCATTTTCCCCATTTTATCAATGTATCCCCATTTTTTATCAACTTTTACATTTGCTAATCCTTCCCGAAAGCGAAAAGTCCGATCATATTTAAGTTCGATCACTACTTGACTATTTCTATTTATGTAACCCCACTTTCCATTAATTTGTACAGCTGCTAATCCCTCATAGAAAGAAATTACTTCATCAAACAATAAACCTGTCTCTATTTTCCCATTTTTATCTATTAACCCTGTTTTATTACCAACAGTTACCCATGCTACTCCCTCAGAAAACAATCCAACTTTATCAAAACAAGGCTCAATAGCCATCTGCCCCTTCTTATCAATATAGCCCCATTTCCCTCCTAATTGTACACCTGCCAAGCCATCCCTAAACCATTGGGCATCTTCAAAACGAGGCTCAATAGCCATTTGCCCAGTTTTATTAGTATAGCCCCATTTCTCTCCTAATTGCACATTTGCCATATTCTCGCTAAAACGATCGACATCGTTAAATACAGGTTCTATAATAATTTGTCCCAGTGTGTTAATATACCCCCATTTATCACCTACCCGCACGCCCGCTAAGCCTTCTTTAAAAGTGTCCTTCTGTTCAAAGAGAGGTTCTATAACCACTGTACCTGTTGTATCAATATTACCCCATTTATCAGCTAACTTTACATCCGCAAGCCCTTCACAAAAAAACCACTTAGCATCAAACATGGGTTGAATTACAGTCTTTCCAAGTTTATTAACATAGCCCCATTTCCCGCCAACAAAACTTCCAGCCTCATCAAAATAACCGCCTATATTTACCGCGCCGAGCCCCTCATCAAAACTATTCGCACGGTCAAACAATAATTCTGTCACTACTTTCCCTTTTTCATTTATATAACCCCATTTACCATCAATACTCACTGTGGCGAAGCCTTCAGAAAATTCTCCTGCATTATCAAACTGGGGTGGGACAATCATTTTTCCTTTTTTGTCAATATATCCATAAACACCATAGAATGAAACTGGAAATAAAAATATTTCCTCATTGGTTACTTTATACACTGTTACTCCCCCCTAGCAATATCATCTTGAAAGTGCGGTTATTAAACGTCTATCCTGCTTGACCTAATTATATGGTAATTTTGCCTGCCGCTATCTAAAGATTTAGTCTAGTAACAGGCAAAAAATTAATTAATTAGATCTTTTCCACTTACAGCAACTGCAGTCAAATCACAATCCCTAAACCCAAAGCGTATAAAATTCCATTGGTAAAATCGGTTGATGGTAAAATACTACATTGCTCTCTCTAATACATTGGAGTTGTCTCTCCGAACATAACTTCAGATAATACTTCCCAATAGTTTCTCCCTGTTTCATTAGCTATTTCATCCGCCTCATAAACATCGAATATAATTGGTATATATCCTAAACTTCTTAGGAGTTTTGGACCACCTCTTCCCTTTCTCCTGCATGTGCCTTTATTGTCGGCTTCTGGCTTACCTTCATCTATCCATTGTTTATAGTATTCTGTAGCTTCTCCTTGCTTGGCATCAGGCCACCCTTCGCCTTTAATATTTTTATGGTACCAACTCCAGAATTCGTCTGGGAAACCATAATCTTTGTCTCCTTTATGTAATCCTGAAAAATCCATATAATTCACAGGATCACTACCACAATAGCTGTATAGATTAGCCTGTCCACCTGCAAAGAAAATAGGATCTTTCGCCGTCCATCTACCTGCCACTGGATCATAATCTCTAAATCCAAACCTTATAAACCCAGTATCAGCATCCGCAATACCACCAGCAAAACCGATTGGTAGGTAAAATGCTGTATTACTATCACTAGCCAGATTACCAAAGCTATCATACTCCAGCTTCTTAACCACTACACCAACTGCATCAGAGACAACTTTCGGAGAACCAACCTGATCAGTAGACACATAATAGCGACTACCATTACGTTCCAACGCAAATAACAAGCCTGAACCATTATAATAATAGGTAGTCAAAACTCCTGCAGTATCTTTAGTCGCGGTAATCTGATACGGATTAGCAAGATTACCATACAAGTACGTTATCGTTGCACCGCTTAGTGTTCTAGCGATCCTTCGACCTGTGCCATCATAAGCATAAGTAACCACTTTGCCATTAGCTAGGGTAGCCTTCAATAGTTCCCCAGTTGCACTATACTGGAAGGTATCACTACCACGCTGTGTAAGGAAGCCGTCAGCATTGAAAATATAACTGACACTACCCAATTTAGTTAACCGATCTTGAGTATCATAGGTGGCAACTTCTGCAACATTCGCACCTAACTTTTTGCTGGTGCGGTTGCCATTGATGTCATAGATATAAGTTTCAGAAACAACACCGTTCTTCTTAACCACAGTCAACTGCCCGACTACATCATAGGTATAGTCATAAGTGGTTAGCACTGTGCCAATAGTTTCCTTCTTCTGTGATATTTTACCAATGTTATTATACGACAATTGAAGTCGATATTCCTGCACAGTTTTTACAGTAACTAGGCGATCAATGAGTCTACCTTGACTGTCATACGCTAAGGTCATTGTCATCGTACCATCGCTATATTTACTAGCAGCTCCAGCGGGTCCTGAGCGTTCGATGGTAAACGGACCATACTCTATTAATCGACCATCATGATCACGAGCAAATGTCGTTTCTGCACCGGTATCCAGCTGCATACCAGCTAGGGCAAATTCATTGTCGTAATGGTAGCTATATTGCCCATTAGCAACGCCACTAGTCGTCATTTTTGTAACAAGACTGCCATCGTAAGTAAAGGCCATTTTATTTGCTGTTGTACCATCAGTCGGCGTACGAGTAATGCTTGCCACTCGTGACGTAGCATCGCTATAGGCGATGGCTACATTTGCTGCATCATAGCTTATACCCGATGTTCTCCCTGCAGTATCATAGCTATAGGAAATTCCTCTGCCTCCTGGTAATTTTGTTTGCAAAGGATTCTTATCCAGGTCATATGCTGAGGTATATGCCGTGTTACTCGGCGGTGTGTAACCAGCACCCTGATCATTAACATCATAGTCCATCTTATGCACTGTACCGTTTGGCATCGTAATCTGAATGCAGTTGCCGTTGGCATCGTAATCATACAGATAGATACTATTATTGGCTGCGGTTGTTTTCGTCAGCTTATCTGCATCATTATACTCATACTTTTCCGTATTACCAGCCGCATCTTTGGCAGAAGCCACTCTGTTTTTACTATCATAAGTATAGGTTACTGACTGATCGCCTTGTGCGATCGACGTTACATGCCCTTTCGTATCATAGGTATAGTTTACAGCATCAATACTGTCTACTTTATTCTGCACCGGTCGACACTTGGCATCTAGCATCGACACTGTTTTCATACCCAGTGGAGTAACAGTAGTAATGCTATTTGTAGTAGCGTCATACGTATTGGTATAGGTTTTTACGACATTTTGATCCGTTGTACTTAACTGCATAGTGTCATAGGGATCATATTCATATTGATTGATTGTTGTCACATAAGAAAGGGTTTCCAATTCAGTAGGGTTAGCATCATTATATGTAGCAGTACCATATTTTTGAATGATCCGTTCCAATCCTCCTGGAGTTGTAACCTCTTCATACTGAGTAAGAGGTGCCAGCATGCCCCAGCGTGGATCAGGTCCCTCCTGCGTGGTTGTAACTGTGCCATCAGGATAGGTCACAGTTGTATTACCGTATTGATCTTCTGTTACCAATATTTTACCACCAGCAGAATTTGTATTGACTCGATATTCATCACCATTCGCTAAACGTTCAATGGAGTAGGTGGAAGATCTGCCCAATGCACTTTTTGCTGTAACAGCATGACCTCTAGTTGTTTCGATGCGGGACAGGGCCGTATATCCTCCTGCTGGGTTCGTATCTTTGATTAAAAGTCCCTTGGCATCGTAGATATAGCTGTGAACATTACCTTTATGGTCAATTAGACTTGTCATTAGACCGTTACTATCATATGCAAGCTGAACTACTTTGCCTAATGGGCAAACGATACCTTTTAAATAACCATTGGCATCCATAGTTAACGCTGTACGCTGTCCCCCAGGTGCCACAATGGCAGTTGCCATACTATTGCTATCTCGTTCAATAGTAGTGATATTGTTATCTGCATCTTCTACTGAAATCAAATAGCCATTCGTATTGTAATGGAAAAGATAAATTATCGCTTTATTGAGAGGGTTTACGGTCCGCAGGTGACGTCCCTGATCATCAAAAATATATAATTCACTGCCATCTTCAGCGGGAACCACAATTTCACCAAGGCTAACTCCTGGAAGGGAGGGAGACACTTTACGAAGTGTATTACTACTGGTATCAGCGATATACAGCTCTCCGTCTCTTCCCGTCGCAACACCCTGCGGATATATGAGCCTTGTGACAACGCCACCACTGATACACTCACCTTGACCTGCTATGGTCGTGATGATGCCATCGGATCCAACACGCCGTATAACGCTGTTATATGTATCTGCAATGTACAAACTGCCATCAGTTGCCACAGTAATTCCTCGCGGATAGTTTAGCCGTGCTTTGATTGCCTTATCACCATCGCCGCTGTACCCACTTATACCACTGCCCGCTATGGTGGTAATCACTCCGTCTGATCCCACTCGGCGAATACAATGGTTATTCCCATCAGTAATATATAAACTACCATCAATCCCCATTTCTACTCTACATGGATCAAATAGGCAAGCTACATTAGCTGGTCCACCATCACCACTGTATCCGTAGTTATTATTACCTACTACGGTAGTAATCACACCATTCGAACTCACACGACGGATACGGTGGTTACACATATCAGCAATATAGATACTACCATCAGCGCTGACAGTTACGCCTGTGGGATAATTTAATTTAGCCATAGTAGCTAACCCTTCATCACCACCATATCCTGCGATTCCAGTTCCTGCTACGGTTGTAATAATACCATTGGATCCCACCCGGCGAATACGATGATTATTTGTATCAGCTATATATAAGCTACCATCGGCTCGAACGTGAACACTAGTAGGATTTTTGAGTTGTGCGCTTGTAGCTTGACCGCCATCACCACTATATCCCATGACACCAGTACCAGCAACCGTCGTTATAATTCCATCTGTTCCAATGCGGCGAATGCGATGATTATATTGATCAGCTATGTACAAGCTACCATCTGGCGCTACTGCGATATCTGTCGGATAATATAAGCTTGAGCTAATGGCTCGTCCACCATCGCCACTATATTGTTGTCCATTATAATAATTGCCCGCTATTGTATCAATACTATTACGCACACTTTGCGCACTCCGCCTTGTACCATCCCCCATATACATGGTTTTAGCAAAAGGATAATAAATATGATGCTCATTTAGCATCCAACCTCCGAGCTTTTGATTAGGAGCTACTTTATATTCTACCAAAGCAGTCTTGGATTGCCAGATTGTCATATCTTGACGAGCGTTTACTACAACAGTACTACCGCCTGCTGTAATGGGTACGCCTGAAAATCGTCCAAAGCTTTGAGCAACAGCAGCAGAGCTTTGATAATAAATAGCTTGATAAATATATCCTATTCGTATATAAGCAGTTTGCACTCCTTGATGAACTTGACCGTATACATCCTTACCATCCCAGGTAAAGGTATAGCTTTGATTTATTTGTGCTGGAAATTCTTGAGTAGTTTTACGACCAGCTACTGTAATTTCAAGCAAAATCCCTTTCAGACTTGTGGGAATTATCGCCCCACTAAGAGGTATCGTTACGCTACTACCTGCTGTATATCCTTGGCTTATTCGCGAAGAGTAGTGCAGATTAAAGGATGTACCATGTATGCTATATGCTTCACCTAATACTTGGTTTTGATATTCAATAATGGAACCATCACCCTTGCAAGACTTGTCTGTACAATTTTCACTAGGATCTTGCTCGTTTGGTGCTTCTGCATCCTCTGGTGGGCCGTATGGCCAGTTGCAATCCCAAGGTGTAAAGTGGGTAATCGGTACACGCCACAAAGTTTGATTTACACTATATTTTGACCCTAATTGCTTTCTTTCATCATCAGTGACGCCAAGTGATGCTAAGGCATTTGCATCAGCAATTCCCCCTTTGCCATCGATGTCGAGAGTAGCCAAACCATTGGTAATGCCTAATATCTTAATAACCCTACCGTTATCAGAAGGAATCCAGGCTGTTTTATCACGATCATAATAGCCTACTGGTACGACTTCGCCTGTCGGGAAGCCAAGGAAGTTCTCTACATAGTGAATAACAGGCTTATTAAAGGTTACTTTCTTGGCTTCAGCGGCCACAGCTTGGTCGACACTGTATTCTACAGCATAGGTATAGGCGATATGCCCCGGCAGTTCGCCTGGCATGGCCTTTGGTCCATTGTCACCAACTGTGTATTCGGTAATACGGATATCCATATTTACTAAGGCTTGTGTTGTTTTCCCATCTGCCAATAGCATTTGGGCCGTTGTCCCTTGTGGAATAAATAGTCTAGCTTGCCGCTTGCCACTAGTATCGGTGATGCTACTACCTTGGGCTGTTTGCATTGTACCTGCACTAAGATCTACCTTATTGATATTGGCATCATAGGCCAGCATAACGACATCCGACATAAGGGCAAAATCTTGCCATGGAACATTAACTTGGCGATGAACAGGTAGATAGTTTGCTTTTTCATAGTTTACTGTGATTAGACCACCACCATTTACAGCCATATCAAAATAACCATCAGAGCGTGTTTTTGTACTGCCGAATTCGGCATCTCCTGGAAGAGTAATTGTTACACCAGCTAGGGGTTTTCCTGCATTGTCGAGAACCCTGCCTCTAATAACAGCTACCCTTTTTGCCTCGATGGTACCAGATGCCATACCAGTTTGCACAGCATTGGAGCCGGTATACAAAAATGTAGTGGAAGTATAGATTGATGTTGGTACTGTAGTATCCACTGGCGTAATAACAAGCTCTGGTGTTGTATTGGTTACTGCTTGATTCACCAGTGCTACAGCATTATTACCTGCTACGTCACGAATCGGCGTGCTACCAGGTGTGTAGCTTACGGTTACACTGTCACTGAACTTTACTGACGCTGCCAATGTTACAGTGACAATACTACCTGTGATCGCTACTTTAGTTGGAGTGGATTGTGCTGTGCCATTTACTTTTACAGCAAATGCACCAATTGCTGGTACTGAGGCGGCATTGAGTGTTTCACTATAAGTGATAGTTAATGCAGTCTGATTGATCTCGGCTTTCGTGAATACTGGCAATGTTGTATCAGCTACCGTATCATTTTTTGCGACTACATTCCTAAATGCTAGAGACTTATTACCAGCTTTATCCTTTATGGGTACTGTACCTTGTTTATAAGTGATTGTTACAGCATCGTTTACGGTTACCGCGGTAGCTAGAGTAATATTGACAAAATTATCAACCAGAGCGATGCCCCTCGGACCAGCTGTAACTTTTCCATTCACTGTAATAGTAAAATCAGTTGCAGTTGGAATGGAAGCTCCATCGAGAGGTTTTTGGAAAACAAGCTGCACCGCAGCTTTATTAACATTGCACCAAAATAGTATTGGGCCTAAAACATCGGCAATTGAGGTGCTGACAACTGGCAAATACGAAAACTTTGATATATTGTTACCCGCTTTGTCACGTATTGGTTTTGTTCCTGGCGTATATTTCAGGGTAATAATATCATTGAGCGGTACGGCTGTTGTCAAGGTAATCGTACTTGTGGTCATCGTCACCTGTGATACCGCAATTGGTGTGATAAAATTTTTCATTACCACAAAATCGGCAGCTGCAGGGACCGAAGTTTGATCTAATTCTTTGGAAAAGGTAAGCTGGATTGTATTATCTTTCATTGTTGACCAGCTTATGATAAATGGGATAGTTGACATTTAATTTCCTCCTAATTATTTTTTGTTTTTACTTTTTGTTTTGCTCGACATACGGTGGTCTGATAATGAATTTGATATTTCACCTCCATTTTTGCTTCTACTTCTTATCCGTACAGATAGACATCATTTTGGATAGGTAGTTTTAAGTTTTATTTTTTACATATCTATGTAAAAACCCACAGCAAGAAATCATGCTGTGGGTTGGGTATATTATTGATTACTGCCTTGCTCTTTGAGCTACTTTTCTTACAGCATCAAGTGCCTGGTCAATGTCTTCAGTGGTATTGAAATAGCCAGGACTAAATCGGATGGTGCCGGTATGGATCGTACCAATTGTTTGATGTGCCCATGGTGCACAATGTAAGCCTGATCGACACGCAATATCAAATTCCTGGGCAAGGGCATTGTTGATGTTCTTTATTGTCACGTTATTTATAGTGAAAGACACTACCGCTGTGTGCTCTACTAAATTTTGCGGTCCGTAAATTGTTACCCCCTTTATGTTACTAAGACCATTCAGCAGTCTAGTTGTAAATTCTTTTTCCTTATGACGGATATTTTCTATTCCTATTTCTCTAATGAAGCGTACCCCGGCTAATAGCCCTGCAATGCCTGGTGTATTGGGAGATCCGCTTTCTAAACGCTCTGGCATTTCTTCTGGTTGTTGATCTGATTCTGAGAGTGTTCCGGTCCCACCAAAGCGTAGTGGCCTGATTGTTATACCTTCTTTTAGATAAAGGCCACCTGTTCCTTGAGGGCCCAATAGTCCTTTATGGCCACTAAAGATTAGAGCCGTTACTGCCATTTTCACTACATCAATGTCTTCTACCCCCGCTGTTTGCGATGCATCGACGATGAACTTTGTATTATATTTTGCTGCGTATTGACCAATTTCATATACTGGCATAATTGTGCCAGTAATATTTGAAGCATGGATCATAACCACCGCGTCAACACCTTCTGAAATTACTTTTTTCATCTTATCGATATTCAGTCTGCCACAACGATCACAAGGGATAAGAGTCACCTTGACACCTATGCTTTCCAAGTAGCGCAAGGGACGCGATACTGCGTTATGCTCCATGCACGTTGTTACTACATGCTGACCAGGAACGAGTAGTCCTTGTAAGGCAGTGTTCATAGCGTCTGTCGCATTAAGAGTAAAGATAATATGGGATGAACTGGGGGCATTAAATAATCCAGCGAGCTCTACACGAGCCTGCTCAATTATATTTGTTGCCAAATGCGCACCTTCATGCATCCCCCGACCTGGATTTCCGCCAATTCGCTGCAAACAGGTGCTGACAGCCTGATATACCTCCTGCGGCTTAGGACCTGTTGTTGTTGCATTATCAAGATAAATCATTGTTTTATCTCCTCCTTATTGGTTAATCATAACAAAGCCATTTCCCCTTATTTCAAGGTGGTTTAAAATCTAACGCCAACACCGGCATACCCACCATTCTGGCTGCCTACGATCTGATAAGCACCTATTGGGCCTAATTTCCCAGTATAACCCACTGCAGGCTTCATTTTGCCACCTGCGTACATTGTACCTACTGTAACAGTATGATGCCTTGTAAGATCAATCGTAGGGATTTCTGCCTGTATGGTAATCCTGCTCGTCTGTTTTAGATCGAGCATCCCCTTATCAAAAATAAATTGTTCATCATCTGTTTTGCCGAATTTACCAACCTTCCCATTGACGTTGTAAATAAATTCAGGTTTTCCAATATTGAATGTGCCATCGACTTTCGTAGCGACTGCACCAGGAGTTTCTTTGCTTACAGGGGTCGTTACTTCTGTAGTGGATACAGGAGTTTGTACATATACGGTTTCGCCTGGTACATAAGCAATTTTGCTATTGGTAACGGTTTCGCCTTGAATATAGATAGGCTGTTTTTCTGTTATGGTTTGGGTCGTTTGCGTTTTTGTGAATGAAGGGGCTAAATAAGTAACCCCTACAAATAAGCCTGCAAAAAAGGCAAGTATTACAGCAACAATCGCAATAATATATTTCTTATCAAGTATCATGATAAACCAAACTTTCCAGCAACATGAATCATCAGCAGTGCCCCTATAATAATGATTTCAGTCCGATACTTTTCGTAGAAACAAATTGCCTCTACTTTCAATTCTTGTCCTTTTATTTTTAGCTTTTCTTCTCCATCAAAAACTCCCTTTCCAATGGATGCAATTTCCTCTTGTACAACCTCGGACCCAAGTATTTTTAGTTGCTCCACTTTGTTAGGTACTTCCTGCACAGGTGCAGTTGTCTCTTGCCCTGTAGATACATTTGTTTCTTCTGCCATTTTACATTCCTCCAAAAATTTCCATATAGATTCTTTGACAATTATTTACGTAGTTTTCGAGTGAATCACCAAAATAAGCACCACTCGGACTATTTTTTAAAGCGGTGATATATTCTTCTAGCGTAGTGGCTTGATCTACTCCACCATCAATAAAATAGTGCAAATAGCTACCGAAGTAATCTGCATAGGATTCATAACTATCAAAATTAATATAGTAATAGCTCCCATCTGGTTGTGGTGAGTCGTTTGGTTCTTCCTGAGTTAATCCTCCTAAATTGTGGTTTCCAATTGCCAATTGAGACGTAAAGTTATCCGATTCATGTACCCATTGACTATAAATCCACCTGGGATCAAGATTCGTAATTTCTTTACTTATTGCAGCTTCAGTAGCTACTGTTGCTAACTGATAAAAATAATCATTCATTTAAAACATTCTCCTTTTCATCATGATTTTTATGGATTTACTATTTTATTCACTTCCTTGTCGCCATGGAATGGATGTATTTAAAAGTGAGTGACTGCTAAATAGTACAATCAGTTGTCCCATTGTCCATTTAGCAGTTTCAAACAAACTGGCAAGATCGTACTTGGCTCCTGCTATCGCATTTTGATGCCAGCCATAAAGATAGGCTGCCAGAAATCCAGCAGCCACAACTATAATTAATTGGATTAACATGTTACTAATTGATAGCTTCACATTACCACCATCCTTTTATTTTCCCGACAAATCCCAAAAGGGTAACAAGAAAACCGCCTGTAGCGATACAAGCGGTCATATTCCAGCGATTGTCATTTTTATATTCCATTCGATTTTTCTTTTCGCCGTCTGAAATATCTTTAAGTGATTTTAGTAGGTCTACATCATGCTCTAACATTTCAACCCTCTTCTCTAATGATGAACCTTCTATTCTTGCGATTACTTTTATTACATCATCCAGTTTCGCATCCATATTTGTTACTGTATGTAATAAAAATTTTTCGGTATCTACTCCCATACCTCACCTCCTCCAAAAGAAGCACCTCTTTCTCGCTTATCCATACAATTCAACTTGACTGTAGAAGCGTCGATTACTTCTCCGCCAACGAGTGTCTAAGGTGTTGAGATGTTTATGTAGATCTTTAGCTCTGTACTCAACTTCTTCGATTGACCAATTCATATTCTCTTCTCGGAACAATTCTTCTAATCTCTCAATAGTATAATAACTCATTCAATCCCCCCTTTCTTTATACGTACACGTTAGAGATAATTTAGATAGGTACTAATTTTATTAATTGCTGCCTGCAGATGGAATTTTATAGTCGCTATACTGATGTTCAGCTTTTTACTAATTTCTAGTGCTGCATATCCTTGCTCTAGCAAATAGATTACGGATTGCTGACGAGCTGTAAGTCTTTGAACAGCCCTGTCTAAATCAATTAATAAGCAAAGTGTATCTGAGGCACAATTCAGATTGCCCCCAGTAAATCGAACTTGCTCATAACGGCAAGCTGATACTTGCGTTACACAACGCAGTTCCTGATAACGTTCTATCGCATGTCTGATTTGTTTTAATGTATATATATTGATCACTCTCCATTTTTTATTTACCAATTGTAACTTCGTTTATTTGAGCTGCACTATCATGTTGTACTTTTTTCAATATGTACTCTCTGATATCAAGGCATCAAACTTTCGAAATATCTCTCTTTCTTTATACGTACATATTTTAGTCATTTTAGATAGTATCTTTTTATAATACTCGTCCATTTATTACCTCATAAATAGAACATATGTTCTATTTATGCTTAATTATATCTTACTTATTATCACTTTTACAAATCGCTTTAATGGGCAAAAATAACTGTTTTTTAGGTGAATGAATCTACTTACTACAAAAATCATTGTTATATGGGATTTTGGAGTAAATGGAAATATACTGGAATTTTAGAATTGGCTCGCCAAACGTGCAACATGTATGCTACGGAATTTTAAACAGGAAAAAAGCCATTTCTCTATACGCTAAGAGAAATGGCTTTCTTCTGATGCAACGATCTTTGATTAAATTTGATATTCAATTTCCAATGCTTTTAAGGCTGTTACATACCGTATTTGTCTAAATTTCATAAAATCAAACCATTGATTTGCAAAAGTGCTCACGGCACTGAGTCCTGATTGTTGTAAGGTTTCAAGTTCAGCAGAGAATTTTTCAAAGTCTGCTGCTGAATCAATTTGAATATATGAGCCTTCCGAATCGATAAAGGGAAGAGCATCATATTGATAGTCATGTAACGTCACAATATCTTGCAGTTTCGATTTTCTGACTTTCGCCACAACATTATTTTTAAAGTCCAGCACATTATAATCTTCTGGATATGCATAAGTGATACCAATTGACGGTACAACATCACCGATAACAAACGAATGAGGAATGGCTCTTATTTTCTTAATCCCGCGTTCCGAAAACAGATAATAATATTCATCAAAGACACTAACCATTATTTCCTGATTACCTTTTAAAAATTTGCTGACTAATTGACGTTCTTGTACCAGTCCTGTGACAATCCCACCGCCGCAAACGTCGTAACCATCGACAATGACAAAGCGTCCGGTATTCTGATTGTTTCTAAATTCATCAAAGCAGATTGGCTTTTTGGTCTTGATGGTTACTTCCGCCACATCATTGGTCTTGGCTTGATTTGCATTCTCAATATTTGCTAGCGTAGTCGCATCAATCACTTTGTTAATGGCATAAATTTCGCATTCGACTTCTTGCGTTGCCAGTTTTAATTTATATTCTTTATGTTTGACAAGATCTTGTTTGCCCATCCAAAATAGGCTGACTTTAAAGATATCCCCGATTTTTGGTACATCATAAGTATGGGAAATAAATTCACCGCGTTGATTAAAAAACTCATCTTCTACCGTAATACCAACCGACATACCAGCAGAAATACTGTCTTTTTTATCTTTTTCTACCCAATGTTCAATACTTTTTACTTTCGTCACTCGATTACTTGGCGAGATTAAGATTTCATCCCCCGTTTGTAAAGTTCCAGCTTCAATTCTACCAGCAATAATCCTTCGATTATCAAATTTATAAACATCTTGTATTGGAAAACGCAATGGTTTACCTTCAAGTCCTTTATCTTTTTCAAACAAATCAATGGCTTTAAGGATGGGTGCACCTTTATACCATGACATCTTCTCTGAATGGATTGTCATATTTTCCCCATGAAAAGCAGAGATGGGTATATATTTTAACGGGTATACATGAAGACTATTCAAAAATTCATTCATTTCCTGTTTAATCGCATTAAATTTCTCTTCCGAGTAATCAATTAAGTCCATTTTATTGACTACTACATACGCTTTTTGTATTCCTAAAAGCGATAAAATATAGCCATGTCTTTTGGACTGTTCTTGAATGCCTTCATTGGCATCAATAATCAAAAGAGCTGCTTCAGCGCTGGCCGCTCCTGAAATCATATTCTTTAAAAATTCTTTATGCCCAGGCGCATCAATAATGACATAATCTCGCTTATCGGTACGAAATTGTAACTGCGTCGTATCAATGGTAATTCCTTGTTTTTGTTCTTCTTCAAAGGCATCTAACAGATAAGCATATTCAAAGGGTTTTCCTTTTTCCTTCGCAACTTTTTTAACCCGATCAATCGCCCCTTCTGGCAGTGATTTTGTATCATATAATAAGCGACCGATGACTGTGGACTTGCCATGATCAACGTGTCCTACAACAACAATATTTAAGACTTCTCTCGCAATATCAATATCCATGGTACCCTCCTTAAAATAAATCAAATTCCGTCCACAGTGCTACATATATCCATCCTTACGAAGTTTTTGCATAGCATAGGAATCTTCTTGGTCTTGGGCTCTACCGGCCCTTTCGCCCACTTTGGTATTTCTAAGTTCTTCAATAATCTCTTTGACAGTAACAGCATTTGAATCAATTTGCCCTGTACATGGTGCACATCCTAGACTTCTGTAACGCTTACCGTTTTTAGCAAAATAAAGATCGACTAGTTCTATCTTTTCTCGCTCGATATACGCCCAGATATCCATTTCATTCCAATGTAAAATCGGATGAACGCGAATATGATTGCCCTTAGGAAAGTCTGTCTTGAACTGATCCCAAAGCTCTGGAGCTTGATTTGTATAATCCCACTCTGAATCTTTATTTCGTTCGCTAAACACACGTTCCTTGGAGCGTGATCCTTCTTCATCGCGACGAATACCTAAAATTAAGCCTTCAAACTCATATTTAGTAACCACCTGCTGAAGTCCATCAGTTTTTAACGCTTTGCAACAAACCAGTCTTCCTTGGTGTGGCCCCATTCCAGCATCTAGCGCTTCTTGATTCTTATGAACAATCAATTCTATATTATATTCTTCTGCCATTCGATCCCGAAAAGCAATCATTTCGGGAATCTTATGAGTCGTATCCACATGAATAAAAGGAAAAGGGCAATGACCGAAAAATGCCTTTTTGGCGAGCCATAACATAACCGTTGAGTCTTTACCAATTGACCACAACATGCCGAGTTTCCCAAATTTCTTATAGGCTTCTCTTAATATAAAAATACTTTGCGCTTCTAATCGATCTAAATGATCCATATTCTAATCCTCCTAATATGCATTCGCTTGACTTTGTTCGGTAGTCAGCCTTTTAGGGCTACCATCAGGGGCAACAACGATCCAATGGAGAAGTTGTCCTTCACGCTTGGTATATAAAAAGCTCCCTCGTCCTCCCATATCAGCACCAAGATAATATTGAATCGCATGATCGCTACATTCTTTTACACAAGAGGTACAACCCCAACATTCATTCGGATATTTTATTTCCGTTTTTCCAGCACTGCTTTGGTAAAGCAAACTACCTGGGCACACCTGTCGGCATTTTCCGCAACCTGTACATTTGTGACTATCGATCCTTATGCTCATACATGTCATCCTTCTTTACCAAATCTCGTAGTATGATTTTAATTTGCCCATCTTCTACATATGAATTGACAAATTTCAACCAGTTTTCATCATCACGCTCCGGATAATCCGCATTTTCTTGGAACGAATGCCACCTTGTCTCTTGCCTTGCTTCTAGGTGTTCAATTAGAGTCATGCAGACATAGAGGCGGTCAATGACTTCATGAATGAGCATCAACTGATGCAAATCACTGGCTTTGAGCTGCTGACTGATCACCAACAACTCACCCATTCGCTGTTTAGCAACTTGAAGCTTCGCCTTATTAAATATATAGCCCGCAGAGATTCCACCAGCATAATCATCCATGACCTTTTGCATCGCATCTTCTACTTCATTTACAGTATAAAGCCCTGCCTCTTCTTGCAAAAAGTCATTCATCAAACTCAGTTTCTTTTGAACTTCGCCTAAATCCGCTATCTGATTTTTTTGATCTTTTATATAAGCCAATGCAGAAAGCGCTGCAATTTCACCTTCGACAAAACATCCTGTCACATACTTTTGTGGACTTCCCCCTGCCACATCACCAGCTGCATACAGTCCAGGTATCGTAGTTCCCCTACCTGTATCTACCCAATACCCACTACCGGTATGGCCACCAACAATATATGGCTCTGTACCTTCAATTTCAACATTTTCCTCAGCAGGACCTTTTCCTCTTTCTAGCCAACGTAGCGTTTGCGCTGGCGCCATATTTAGATATGCTTTATAAAGATCCTCTTCTTGCTGTTGACTAATGCCAACTGTTTTTAAATAACAAGGTCCCTGTCCTTTTCGATTTTCCATTACTGTCGAATACATCCGCACTGAAGTTTTAGGAATCCCATACTCCTTTTCGTATTCTTTCCCGTTGCTGTTAATCTGCTGCGCCCCGATTCCTTGGGCAATGGTCCCGGTAGGTGCAATCGTATCTTTACAACGCAACGCAATAAAGCGCATTTCAAAAGTCGTCATTTCAGCGCCCGCCCGAATTCCCATCGCATAACCTGCTCCCGTATTAAAGGGGGAGTACCACATCTTATGTTTAGAGAATCCCGGATTATTGGGTTTATAAAGCCCTGCTGCGCCGCCCGTTGTACAAATTACCGCTTTTGCTGAAATCACGTATAAAATAGGTTCATCAAGAGAAAAACCATATGCACCGACTACTTTTCCCTGCCTTATAATATAATCTGTGATATTAACTCGATTGAGCACGGTAACTTGTGAACTTTTTTCTACGGCATTCGCAAGAAGGGGCTTAATATTTTCTCCATTAATTTTTAGATTCCGCGTGCCTCGGGATACATACTGCCCATCCTCATCCTTCAAAATCACGAGCCCTAGCTTTTCCATCTTTTCAGTAACAGCATTCAGCCCTTGCGCCATCGTATATACAAGGTCTTCCCGCACCACGCCTTCAGCATCGTTTTTGACATACTCTAAATATGATTCAGGTGTTTGGCCTTTTACAATATAAGCATTGAGAGCATTCACCCCAGCTGCTAGGCAACCACTCCGTTTGATATTGGCTTTTTCAGCAATGATGACCTGCGCTTCAGAACGTTCTGCAACGGTGATAGCAGCAAAGCAACCAGCCGTTCCTCCACCAATGATCAAAATATCCGTTTCTAAATTTTTCGTTTTTAGCTTCACTCTTATCACACCCACTTTCCCATCAAGCCTTGTCAAGTCCCCATTTTTGCCTAATACTAATCTCCATCCTACCAAATATCAGTTTATCTACCGCTACACCGAGCACAATAATCACGATCATAATGGCCATTACTTGGCTAATATCAGCCAAGTCTCTGCCTACCATCAGAACTTGCCCAAGCCCCTTGGTTGCTGAAATCATCTCCCCTGCCATTAATGCTCGCCAAGCAAAAGACCAACCTTGTTTTAAACCAGAGATAATACTTGGCAAACTAGCAGGAATGACTACATTCCAGTATAGAGCAAATCCCTTGGCCCCCATTGTTTTTGCAGCCCTGACAAACAGAGGATTTATATTTTTCATACCAGACTCGATGGCAATAGAGACCGCGAAAGCAGAACCAACGGTAATAACAAAAATAATAGCGCTCTCATTTAATCCATACCATAGAATAGAAAACGGTAACCAGCAAATACTAGGTAATGTCTGCAATCCTAAAATTAGCGGACTTAGATTCTCATCCAAATACTTAAAGCGTACGATCGCAAGACCAATAAAGATTCCGATGATAATGGATAATGAATAACCAACTACGATTCGTTTCGCACTGGCAACAATAGCAATGCCTAAACTGCCATCCGCAATCAATTCCCATAAGGTCGTAAAAACAGCAATTGGGGATGGAAAGATATAAGGTTTCCATAACCGCAGCCAATCTACACCGATTCTATATGCCAGTTCCCATATTGCTATGAGAATCAGATAAAAGAATATCTTTTTTACTAGTCCAATCATTGTCGAATTCAGCTTTGGCAACTTTCTCCACCTCTTCTTTCAGTTCTCTCATAATATCAGCTGCCAGATAAGCTAAATCAACATTATCCGGTTGCCGTGGTCTGGCAAGCTGAATCGTAAACTCTTTTTTAATCACACCAGGATTTGCTGCCATCACAATCACCCGATCCGCGAGTAGAACAGCTTCTTCTACATTATGAGTCACAAAGATAATATTTCTTTTGGTTTCTAACCAAATTTGTTGTAATTCCACTTGGAGAATACTCTTAGTCTGGCTATCAAGAGCCGCAAAGGGTTCATCCATTAAGAGTACCTCTGAATCAAGAGTCAACGCCCTCGCAAGAGCCACTCGTTGTCGCATACCACCAGATAGTTCATGAATGAAACAATTCTGAAATCGCGATAAATGCACCATTTTTAAATATTTTTCCGCTTTTTCTCGTCGCTCGGCTTTCGAAATGCCTGCTAGTTTCATCCCAAACTCGACATTATCAATGACCTTGAGCCATGGAAATAAGGCCGCTTCTTGAAACATCACAACCCGATCTGGGCCTGCCGCTTGCACCTCACTGCCATTACAAACCACTCTGCCTGTTGTAGCTTTTTCGAGTCCGGCAATAATATTTAAGAGCGTCGATTTTCCACAACCTGATGGTCCCAAAATACAAACGAATTCGCCTTTATGAAACTCAACATTAATATTATGGAGAGTATGAATCTTATTTGTTTTGGTAACAAAACTTTTACTTACATTCTCTACAACGACGCTCATCATAACACCTCAATTTTCTATTTCTTTTAGACCTTTTTCCTTCAGTACTTTATTCAAGATGTTGAAATTAAATAAATCTTTCAGATCAGGAGCTGCTTTAATAAAACCTGCATCTAATGACAGTTTTACAAAGTCAACTACAGAATCTTTTTCCGGATCATTTGTCACGGTTAAACGTTTAAAAGATTCATCTAATATTTCTTTCGCTAGCGGTTTACCCGTCAACTCTTTTATTTGAGCGTTGATGGTTTCTTTCGCCGGTTCTGGATTTTGATTGATATAAGCTGTTAGTTCAACATGTGTTTTCAGAAACGCTTCAATTAATTCCGGATGGTCTTTAATAAATTTCGTATTGGCAACAACAACTGCTGTTGTATAATTCCCATCCCGCCACACTTGTTTTTGGTCTAATAATATATTCGCTTTGACTTCACTAACAAGGCGTGCTCCCCATGGTTCCGGAACCAAAGCCGCATCAATTTCACCTTTATCAAGCAATGTTTTGATATCTGGATTATCTGCTTGTCTCACTTCTACTGTGCCGCCCTTGGTAGTATCTTGTAAGCCATTTTCCTTTAAAATATGCCGCAGTGATAAATCCTGCGTATTCCCAAATTGGGGAACGGCAATTCTTTTACCACTGAGTTCCGCTACACTTTTTAACACCAAATCTTTTCTGGTAACCAAAATGGCTCCCGCATCGGTTGCACCGGCAATAATTTGCAAATCACCTTTTGATTTTGTGTAGCCATTAATTGCAGGACCAGGTCCGATATAACCAATATCTACTTCACCAGCAAATAAAGCTTCAATTTCTGCCGGCCCCGCATTAAATGTCTTCCACTCAATTGTATTTGATTCTCCTAGTGCTTTTTGAAATTGACCATTGGCCCTACCCACTAGAGCCTGAGAATGAGTAATATTCGGGAAATGAGCAATCCTAACTTTCACATTTTTGTTTTCTGCAGTATTGCTAGAAGTAGAGCATCCACTAATCACACCCGTGACTGCCAAAACTAACCCCATCAATAATCCAAGTTTTACAAATTTCATATTATTCCTCCTCATATAATAAACATCAAAAAAAGGTTAAGAGTATCCTCCCCAAATGGGGCATACTCTTAACCTTTGGTTTTCCAATCGGTTACTGTATTTTTTTATGATTATATCATTAGATAATTCATGTGTCAATACGATAATGATTGACAGATAGTTAGTTGCGTTCTAACTCCTTCAGTATGCCAGCGGCTGTTGGAGGACAACCTACTACATATTTTGTACACTTACTTGTACAACGACGAATGCCAATCCCTTGCAACTTTTAGTCTTGAAATTCTTGTCCAGTTTTTGTAAATAAAAAATATATTATATATTTTTTATTATTCATGCAGGTATTATTCAGCAAATGTAGTATACTATATAACAGACAACGTCCTAATAGTGTTTACTTTTTATTTGGCAGGTGGCTTTATTATCAAACTTACAACACGGCAAACTAGCATCCTAGAAATCATTCAAACCGCTGGCCCTATTACTGGTAATCAAATTGCGGAAAAGCTCCACCTGAGTCGAGCAGCTTTACGCTCAGACTTAGCCATTTTAACAATGTCTGGCTTGGTGGGTGCTAAACCAAGAGTTGGCTATTATTTCACAGGACAAAGTGCTCAAAACTTAAAAACTGCCATGTTTAATACCGTTTTAGTCGGCGATGTCTATTCCCGCCCGATTGTCGTCAGAGAAAACACTTCTGTATATGAAGCCATTGTTACGTTATTTATTGAAGACGTTGGTACCATTTTTGTGACCTCTGAAGATAATATGCTCGAAGGTGCCATATCTAGAAAAGATCTCTTAAAGGCAGCAATGGGTGGCAAAAGTAACAACGAATTACCCGTCGGTATTATCATGACAAGAATGCCTAATATTATTTTGACAACGCTAGAAGAACCAGTGCTAGCTGCAGCGCAAAAGCTATTAGAGCATCAAGTAGATGCATTACCGGTAGTCAAAATGATTAAAATAGGTGATCAAACCAGCTTTGAAGTTGTTGGTCGTTTTACTAAAACTAATGTCACACATCTTTTTGTACAATTATCAGAATAACGACTGAAAGGAGCTTTTCGTTGCATACTTCATCCAACACTCAATCCTCTCTCATTTATATCTTATCTGATTCCATCGGTGAAACAGGAGAAATGGTTGTAAAAGCAGCAATCAGTCAATTTCATGGGGCAAAGATGCATGTTCGGCGCAAACCCTATTTAAAATCAGCTGAACAAATCATTCTTGCCCTAAATGAAGTATCGCAAGCTGGCGGTGCCGTAATGTATACTCTAGTTCGTCCTGAATTAAAAACTGCCTTAGAAACCAATGCGAAAATGCTAGGACTGATATATGTAGACATTATGGGGCCCATCGTTCATGCACTAGCAGCAATCTCGCATTTATCGCCACGCAATGAGCCAGGTCTCATACATAAATTAGACGATGCATATTTTACAAAAATTGCAGCAATCGAATTTGCTATTAAATTTGATGATGGCAAAGAACCTAGCGGATTATTACAAGCTGATATTGTCATCACAGGAGTATCACGAGCATCTAAGACTCCCCTCTGCATGTATCTAGCGCATAAGGGAATTAAAGCTGCAAATGTACCATTAATCAAAGATATTCCTCCTCCTCCAGAGCTTTTCCAGGTACCTCCTCATAAAGTAATTGGATTAATGATTAAACCATCTTTACTCTTTGAAATACGCAAAGATCGTTTAAAAACAATGGGTTTACAGCAAGGCACTTCATATGCTGATATGGAACGTATTGTAGAAGAACTTGATTACGGAGAGAAAATTATGCGTAAAATTGGTTGTCCTATTCTTGATGTTACAAATAAAGCAACGGAAGAAACCGCTGCTAGAGTAATGGAAATTTACCGCAAAGGAGTTAATAAATAATGGAAAAATACGTATATTTATTTAATGAGGGACGCGCTGATATGCGTTCACTACTCGGAGGAAAAGGCGCTAATTTGGGAGAAATGACCAGCATTGGCTTACCAGTACCTCCTGGCATGACGATTACAACTGCTGCATGTCGTGAATATTATAAAACTGACAAACGTCTTCCAGATGCCATCGTGGCTGAAGTACGCAAAAACTTAGCACACCTAGAAAATGAAATTGGCAAAAAGTTAGGTGATAGCGTCAATCCTCTTTTAGTTTCGGTACGTTCTGGTGCAGTATTTTCAATGCCAGGCATGATGGATACCATTTTAAATCTGGGCTTAAATGAAATAACAGTACAAGCTGTTGCTAAAAATACAGATAACTTAGTATTTGCTTATGATTCTTATCGTCGTTTTATTCAAATGTTTGCCGATGTAGTATTAGAAATTCCTAAACATGACTTTGAAGCCGTCTTGACTGAATATAAACATGAACAAGGCGTCACGTATGACCAAGAACTCTCAGCTGAAACATTACGGAAAATTATTAACAGCTATAAAAAGCTAGTGCTAGAACGTACAGGCTCTCCTTTCCCTGAAGATCCTATGGATCAATTATTTCTTTCAATAGAAGCCGTCTTCCGTTCTTGGAATAACGATCGTGCTTTTATATACCGTAATTTAAATAAAATTGACCATGACTTAGGTACAGCTGTAAACATTCAATCCATGGTGTTTGGTAATATGGGTAATGACTGCGGAACTGGTGTAGCTTTTACTAGAAATCCATCCACTGGCGAAAATGTTTTATATGGCGAATATTTAACAAATGCGCAAGGCGAGGATGTAGTAGCTGGTATTCGTACTCCACAACCAATCGCACAATTAGAACTTCAAATGCCTGAGATCTATAAGCAGTTTTCCAATATTGCTCATCTACTCGAAAAACATTATAAAAATGTACAAGATATTGAATTCACAATTGAAAAAGGCAAGTTATTCATGTTGCAAACTCGAAATGGTAAACGTACTGCTCAAGCTAGTATAAAAATCGCTCATGATTTAGCAGTAGAAGGCTTAATCACTAAAGAAGAAGCATTATTGATGATCGAGCCAGGTCAACTGGATCAACTTTTACATCGCCAAATTGACAGCAGCGCCAAATTATCTATACTAGCTAACGGTTTACCAGCTTCTCCAGGTGCCGCATCTGGCGCTGTAGTCTTTAGCTCCGATCATGCTGAACAACTAAATAAAACTGGACAAAAAGTACTACTTGTACGTACAGAAACAACACCTGATGATATTCATGGTATTATTGCCTCGCAAGGAATACTAACCAGTCGTGGCGGTATGACAAGTCATGCTGCAGTAGTCGCTCGCGGCATGGGTAAACCATGTGTTTGTGGTTGTGATACACTAAAAATTGATTATCAAAATAAACTCTTTACGGTCGGACAAACGACTGTCAAAGAAGGGGACATTGTATCAATTGATGGTGCAACTGGTCGAGTTATTCTAGGTAAAGTACCAATGGTAGATCCAGTACTTTCTGATGAATATAAAACGATTTTAGCTTGGGCTGATTCCGTAAAGCGTCTAGATGTTAGAGCCAATGCCGATACACCTGAAGATGCACTAAAAGCTCGTGAGTTTGGCGCTACTGGTATCGGATTAACCCGTACTGAGCATATGTTTATGGGACAAGATCGTCTTCCTCATGTACAACGAATGATTCTAGCAGAAACACAAGAAGAACGTCTCGATGCCTTATCTTATCTACTACCTATTCAAGAAAATGATTTCTATGGCATTTTAAAAGCGATGAACGGTTATCCTGTCTGCATCCGCCTATTAGATCCACCACTACATGAATTTTTGCCTAGTTTAGAAGAGCTAATTATTGAAACGACTACACTCAGAATAACAAATGAAAATATGCCTTTACTTGCCGAGAAAAATGCATTGCTCAAAAAAGTTCGTACTCTACATGAATCCAATCCAATGCTTGGACATAGAGGATGTCGCCTAGGCATTACCTATCCTGAAATCTATGAAATGCAAATGCAAGCCATCTGCAATGCTGCTGCTCGCCTAACATTAGAAGGCTATACGGTATTTCCAGAAATTGAAATTCCTCTCACGATTGGCAAAGCAGAAATGGTCTTTTTCAAAGAAAAAATTGATCGCATTGCGAAAGATACCATGGAAAAACATCAGACTACATTCCACTATCTATCAGGTACAATGATTGAATTGCCTCGCGCAGCTCTCCTTGCTGGAGAATTAGCTGAAGTCTCACAATTCTTTAGCTTTGGTACAAATGACTTAACACAAACTTGCTTAGGTTTTAGCCGTGATGATGCGGAAGGTAAATTCTTAAATCCTTATTTAGATATGAAAATTTTAGTAGAAAATCCTTTCATTACGCTTGATCGTAAAGGCGTAGGGCAACTAATGAAAATTGCAACTGCTAACGGTCGCCAAACACGCCCTGATATAGTCATCGGTATTTGTGGTGAACATGGCGGTGAAGCCAGTTCTATCGAATTCTGCCATGAAATCGGTCTTGATTTTGTTAGTTGTTCTCCTTACCGTGTCCCTATCGCCCGCCTATCTGCTGCCCAAGCTGCGATTAGTAATGGTGAAGTTTACGGAACTAAATAATAGTAATAATAAAGAAGAAGCAATATCAATCGTGATATTGCTTCTTCTTTATTATATCCACCTTTCCGCTATACGATGGAACTTTTTCCAATACTTATCTATTTTGGACTTTATTAATACTTCCTCCCGTCGCTGCCATCCCATCAATAATCCAGACTCTAAATGTAGTATCTTACTGGATCTTTTAGTTATTAATAGTTGAAGTAACTGATTTGTACTATCCACATCTTGAACTAATCCTAGACCATTTTGTAATGTATGCAAACGTAAGATAAGCGGATCTACCTCATAAAATAACGATCTCATCACTTCCGCGATATACTTTATTTTTTTAATTGTTAACCGCAGTTTATGCACATCCTCAGCAATCGTCCAGTCTATTGTTTTTCCCTGTTTTATTGCTACCATCAGCCATATGGATAAGTTTCTAATCGCGTATTCCCTTACCGTAATATTGCCCCCGATTAGTTCCTCAGAATTTACAGTAATGAGCGTCGCCCATAAGTCTAATAATAACGGTGTCGTATAACCATTCTTAAACATTTGATATATATTTTTTTCTTCCCATTGTCGCCTCTTGAGCAACAACTTTCCGAGCTCATTACTCTTGCTAGAGCTCGGCCAATTATCCACAACTTCTTGCCAACTAGCATATGCTACATCCATTTCCCGTATACCCGCTAACATTTGTCCAACCTTCCTGAGTTCTGCCTGGTAAGACTTATATTGATCACACATGAATAACGGTTCAGCAAATTCCAATATAGAGCGCAAACGACGCAAACATACACGTAGTTCATGTATATGTTCCGGTAAAGCTGGATTTGCTATAAAGCTCCGTTGCGCCAATAGAACTTGAGCGATTAGCTGTATTAAAATAGTGCGAATTTCTTGATTTGCTACATTTTTTTTATTGATTTGTAGTAAAGGATTCACCGTTTCTGATGAGCGGTCCACTAGTCCTGCTAATATAAGTCCCCTATAAAATTTGCTATCGGGATCAGGTAATAACGAATACTCTCTTGCTAATATTGCTCCTAATCGTAGCAAGGAAGCAGGTTGCCCCGATTTTAGTTCTAATTCCACCTCTAATATAGGAGCTGTACTTTCACCAGCTATAATTTCGCCTTGGTCTGCTGCCACTTCAATTTGACTACCATCAGGCATAATGACATCTAATTTTCTTCTCTCAAATCGTGTAATAACAATGGGGCTGAGTATTTCACTGCCAACTGCCTGCGCTAACTGCATACCAACTGTAGTATCATGAAAAGCTGCAATATTGGGCTCGGAGTCACTCACAACAACATTCCACTCTCTTCGTTCATGTAATCCGCCGGTCGATGATCCCCCTCCCTTTACAGTTGCAATCCACTTTTCTCCCTCACGACGGACGCGATAGGCTAGTTTTGCTTTTTGCAAACAATACGAGGGAGTATCAAAATAATGAGCATCTAAATTCTCTATATGTTCAGATCCTGCTACAGCAATTTCAGATAACGATTTTCCTGTCATAATATTGCCCCAGACACTAGGGTCAGTACATTTAAGTTTTAACTCTGTTTCTGTGGTTTTCTTAGCCACCATCAATCGCCAGCCTTCCGACTTAATTTATTATTACTATACCACATTTTTCTTTTAGGATCTCTGTAGCATCATGATTTATTCATCTTTTTCATAATACTTTGTCCTTTTTATTAAAAGATTTCATCCATACTGAACATGATAAGAAAAGACTTGGTTTCAACCAAGTCCGCAGACGACGGTTGAAGCCTTAGTCGTTCTTACTTGGAATCGAGAAAGTGATATACTTTCTGATTCCGTAAGAAAATAGGTCTCAAAATTCGCATCGTGCTGATTTTGAGACCTATTTGTAAAATAATTTATTAAATTCCGTGTGAATTCTCGGGAATTTCTAAGAATTTCACATCTGGATTGCGTTCACTGACCCATCTGATGGCCCATTCATTACTTAATAATAATACAGGACGATCCTTTATGTCCTGAATCATCATGCCGCTATCAATACTCTTCATAGAGTTAATAGCATCTTCTTCGCCAACTAGCCAGCGAGCTACGCTAAATGGCAAACGATCCATGATAATATCTACACTATATTCATTCTTTAATCGATATTCTAATACTTCAAATTGAAGTGCACCAACCACACCAATAATAAAAGATTCGACTGCACTATCAAGCTGGCGAAATACCTGTACAGCGCCTTCCTGAGTCAACTGCGTCATGCCCTTAACAAATTGTTTACGCTTCATTGTATCTTTAGGCTGCACTCTAGCAAACTGTTCCGGAGGAAATACAGGGAAGTCCTGGAAAGTAAATTTTTTATTCTCCGCACATAAGGTATCACCAATACCAAAAACTCCGGCATCAAATAGCCCGATTACATCTCCTGGATATGCTTCATCAATGATCGTCCGTTCTTGAGCTAAAAATTGTTGAGGCTGCGCAAGTTTAATATTTTTACCTGATTGGACATGATATACAGACATCCCTCGAGTAAATTTACCAGAACAAATTCGAATAAAGGCTAAGCGATCACGATGTGCAGGATTCATATTTGCTTGTATTTTAAAAACAAAAGCGGAAAATTCTTCACTCGTTGGATCAATTTCGCCATCAGTCGAAATACGCGCTACAGGTGCAGGTGCTAAATTCAGAAATTCTTCTAAGAAAGGACGTACACCAAAGTTTGTCATTGCGCTACCAAAAAACATCGGTGTCAATTCCCCAGCCTTTACTTGCTCTAGATTAAAAGCATCACCAGCCATATCAAGTAGTTCAATGTCTTCACACAATGCGGTATGCACATCCGCACCTAATACGTCTCTAAAAGCTGGATCATTTACCTGCCCCATAGTAGACGGTAATACGGACTGTCCATGCGATCCATCACGTTCAAATAATTCGACCTGTGCTTGCTGACGGTTATATACTCCAACATAGTTACCATGTATCCCTACAGGCCAGTTCATCGGATATGCTCTTATACCGAGCACCTGCTCAAGTTCTTCCATTAATTCAAATGGATTTTTCCCAAATCGATCTAGTTTATTCACAAAGGTAAATACAGGAATACCTCGTTGCCGACAGACATGAAATAGTTTTTTAGTTTGTTCTTCTACCCCTTTGGCCACATCAATCAGCATAACTGCACTATCCGCTGCCATGAGTGTACGATATGTATCTTCACTAAAGTCTTGGTGACCTGGTGTATCCAAAATATTTACCCGATATCCATCATAATCAAATTGTAATACACTAGAGGTTACAGAAATACCTCTTTGCTTTTCAATCTCCATCCAATCGGAAACCGCATGTTTTTGTGCTTTTCTCGATTTTACAGAACCAGCTAAGCGAATGGCTCCACCATAGAGCAATAATTTTTCTGTTAATGTAGTTTTCCCCGCATCTGGATGAGAAATAATCGCAAATGTTCGTCGACGCTTTGTCTCTAATTCTAATTCTTCCATTATATCGTAAAAGACCCCCTACAATCTTATATTCAGTATATAAATCACTCTCTATTACTATAGAGTCCCACCTCTTAAATGTCAATTATTATCCGAATTTTACTGTTTCTATTGTGCCTTTTTATGATATAATTATTTTTGGTGATAAAAATGATTATTTTTAAAAACGATTGGCACGACTTACTGCAAGATGAATTTAAGAAAGAATATTACTTACACTTAAGGCAAACTCTAATTAAAGAATATCAAACCAAAACGATTTATCCTAATAAATATGATATTTTTAATGCCCTTCATTATACATCGTATCATGACATAAAGGTCGTAATCTTAGGACAAGATCCCTATCATAGACCGAATCAAGCACATGGACTTAGTTTTTCAGTAAAACCGGGGGTGCTACCACCACCTTCACTGATGAATATTTACAAAGAACTAAAAGATGATCTAAATTGTTATATTCCTAATAATGGATATCTAAAATCATGGGCTGACCAAGGTGTACTGCTTTTAAATACCGTTCTCACGGTTGTCGAAGGTCAGGCAAACTCCCATAAGCATATAGGCTGGCAACAGTTCACAGATAAAATCGTATCTTTATTAAATCAAAGAGAAGAACCTATTATTTCCATTTTATGGGGAAATAATGCCCAATCTAAACTCCGCCTGCTCACGAATCCTAAGCATTATACCATTCAATCCGTGCATCCTAGTCCCTTATCTGCAACAAGGGGTTTCTTTAAAAGCAAACCGTTTTCCAAAACCAATCAGATTTTAATCTCTTTGGGGAAAGAACCAATCAATTGGCAAATTGATAATATTTGAATCATAGTAGCACATTATTCTGATAAGCGATAACAAAACAACCAGGCTCATTGACTTCAATGCCTGGTTGTTTTCTTTTTATAATTTTACAATCTCGTATCGGTTTACATTATCATTTTTTAAGGTATCAGCTGTCTGCTTATACGTAAATGCGGGATTCAAAGCGGTTACAAAACCCAAAGTCCATGTTTGATACAGATCTTTCATCAGATTTTTATCAACTCCGGCCTTTGCCCAATTTTTTTCTTGTAAACAATCTTTTCCTTCCCATATGACTTGATCCGCTTCATTAACTGTTATCGCATCACCCTGATCACAAGGCATGCCATTTAATAGATAGTCATTCAACGCTTGATATATACCATTTGCCACTTGCGTCTCATACTTACCTTGTGCTTTCGCGTGCTCTCCACAGGCTTTTCCATGCTCTGCAAAAGCACTTTGCGCTAGGGTATGCGTACTTTCTCCACATGCATCAACAAGTTCCTTGATAAAAGCACTCTCCCTCGTTTCCGCAATGGTAATCTGACGTTGTAACCAACCATGAATATTATTATGATCAATCAATTCTTCTAATTTTTTATTCTCTACAGGAGCTCCATAGATTTGCCAAACCTGAGTCTGTAATTCTTCTGCTGTAGCTCCACACAGTTCTTCAGCCTTTTCATATAGTAGCTGTTCTCGCTCTATAACTCTGCTAATTTTATGATATAACCAATAATGAATATATCCTAAAAAGGCACTCATAATGTATTCCTCCTATTAAATCACTTTATTTAAACTTGCTAGTATCTCATTTATATTCATACCATGAATCTCCGCTGCCTTACTAACGGCCTCACCGGTAGCAGATGGGCAGCCTAGACATCCCATACCAAACGAACGAAAAACAGGAACCGTCTGCGGATAGATTCGAACAATATCACTAATAATACTGTCAGCTGTAATTTTATCTCCAGGCACCAACGTCCCTTCCGTAAGTGCTCCAGGTATAGGCACTATATCTTGTCCCTGCTTAGATTGAGGTACTAGTGGCTGCGTTTCAGAACTAACGCCTTGATAAAAAGCTGCCAATACATCTACTTTAAATTTTTTAAGACCCACTCGCTCTATAAATTGTCCCATACGCTCTATATCAGCATTTTTTTGATAGTATTTAATAATTACATCAATAATATGCAATACTTCATCATACTCTAGACCTTCAATTAATAGATCCGCTAATCGTGGATGAGCACCAGCACTCCCACCTACGTATACATCCCAACCCAAATCGGTTCCAATCACACCAATATCTTTGACATGCACTTCTGCGCAAGAATTTTGACAACCCGCTACTCCAAGTTTCATACGAGAAGGCATCTCTTTCTTATGATATAATTCATCAAGTTCCATCCCAAGTTTTATCGTATCTTGCTTACCTCTTTTGCAAAATAAACTACCTGGACACATTTTTATACTACGAACACAATTAGAATATCCCATAGCTGGCTGCATACCAAGTTCTTGCCAAATTGTTTCGATATCATCAGCCTTAAGCCCTGTAATCATAATACGCTGAGCCGATGTAATCTTCATTACACCATGATATTTTTCTGCTACATCAGCATATTTTCGCATTAAATCAGGCTTTATAAAACCGCCAGGTAAATGTGGTGTAATCGCATATGTACGCTTACCATCACGAACTTTTTGTAAGTTAGCACCTCTAGGTAACATATTATAACCCCTCCTTAGATCTTATCTTTATAATATCCAATAACCTTATTCTTATCTGTGATATATATCAAATTTTAAATCAAAATAAAAAGTTAGATATTATATCATAATACCAAATATTTCTATGATATAAAGTCTAACTATTCTACTTTATGCTTGCACCTTTACAGTACACCAATATTAAGTTCCAATAACAATGAATCGACGATCATTTCTACAACCAAAAATTTAGAAGTACTTACCTTGGCCTTAAATTCTGATCCAACAACCAACGTAGGTGGTGAAATATCCACCTTCAATCCATATTTTTCAAAATTAGTTGCCGCATTTCCCGTCACCATATTGGTTAATTCCGAAATAGCACTTTGCGCCATCTCATCCATTTCCACAACCGGCATACCCATCATCATCGTCGAAGCAATCGCCTTAGCAGTCTCAGTACTCATATTATATGCCACATTACCTCTTAATTCGTCTGTTAAACCTACCAGTATTGTGACTCCTTTGCTATTCATAAATTGATCGCCAACAGAAATTTTACCCTTAGACACATTTTGAAATCCTAGCTGTGGCATAATGTTCATCAGTGCTTCAATGAATGGATTGATCATTTTTACATCCAAAATTATTTCCCCCCCACAAACCCGACATTCATATAAATTGGACCAATTTCTGTCTGGGCTGTAACTGTATTAGAATCCATTTTAGGATTAATAATAACAACAGATGTACCAATAAAAGAACTTGGCGGCGTAACACGAAGTTCAAAGTCATTCCCCTTACAGATTGTATTAATCTGAGATACACCATGCCCCGCAATAATATTAGCAAATTCAGCGATGCTATTTAATACATCTTCTTCCGTTACCGTCATTATACCTAATATTTTTTTAGTGACTTGCTCTGCTATATCTGATGATACATCTAGAATCATACGTCCTTGTTTAGTCCCTGTAATACCAATGATAATTGACAGTCCATGACCATTAAATTTTACTCCACTCGTATTAACTATTGTAATCTCACTATTTAATCCAGTCATATCTATAATATTTTTTTCAAATGCATCTCTAAAATACTCCACAAATTGCTCTTGATAATCTGTAGATTGCTGCTCGTTATGCAGCGCAGAATGTAAAGCAGCTAACAATTTATCTCTTCTTACTGGTTTTTGTAGAAAACCTCTGACACCAATCGAACTGCCTCCATTAATAATCCCTTCATCTTTCATAGCACTTACTATAACAATTTTTGCTTGAGGATCAAAAATCAAAATTTCACGACAACATTCTAAACCATTTATATCTGGTAACGTCAAATCCATTGCTACAATATCAGGTTGACAAGTACGATATTTTTCAATACCCTCACTACCCGTATCAGCCATACCGCATACTTCATACTCCGAATTTTTCAACGCATTTTCAATTATTTTTTGACTAAATGGCGAATCATCAACAACTAATACACGAATTTTTTTCACAATATCACCGCCAATATAAATTTCACTACAATTTATAAAATTCTGTACTTAATGTAATATTACAATTCCATATAATTTTTTTTTTACCTGCATTTATTCTGATATTTTTACATAATATCATCACCTACTAGCTGCTATCTCTTTACCTATTTTGTTTTATCAATTATTATTGATATATAATACTGTTGTTATTCTTACTTTTAATTAAAAATACGTACAAGGAGGGACACATGCTTGTTCATCAAATAATCAATCACAGTACTGCCGATCAAATCGCATTCCTCGATATGGAGCCTATTACATATAGTCAATTACAAAATAACGTGAAAGAATATCGAAATTTCTTTTATCAACAAGGCTTACGTCCCGGAGAAAATATTGGCTTATTTTCTAAAAATTCTATTGAATTTATTTATAGTTACTTAGCTATCGTCAGTTTGGGAGCTGTGGTCGTCCCTCTTAACTTCCAGCTTGTCCCACGGGAAATTTCTTATATTATTCAAAATGCCAACATAAAAATACTGATTACCACAGCACCTCTAGAATTGACTATCGAACAAAGTACTGATGGCTACCATCAAGAACTAATACAGCTCATTATTCCTGACTTTATTTCCATTATATCCAATATGAAGTTACCACCAGCCCCCGTCCCTGAAATCTTTGATGAAAATACACTATGTACTATTATTTATACTTCAGGTACTACGGGACATCCTAAAGGAGCTATGCTCTCTCATAAAAATTTAATCAGCAATGCGCAAGCATTCTCTCAAATTTGCCCTCATGATGTAAATGACCGAGTCCTTTGTGTGCTCCCCATGTATCACTGTTTTGCTTGGACTGTCGCAGTACTAACTCCTTTGTTAAATGGTTGTTCTATCAAAATAGTAGAGAGCTTCTCTATTAGAGAAACAATTACTGCCATCCGCGATAACAAATTGACTATTGTTCCTGGTATTCCAACTATGTTTAGATTATTTGCTCAGTGGGCTACGATAGATGACTTCTCACATGTACAATTTTTTATTTCAGGCGGTTCTTCGCTGCCCCAAGAAATTTCCGAACAATTTACTCAAAAAATTGGTAAAAAAGTAGTCGAGGGCTATGGTCTATCCGAAGCCTCACCTGTTGTCGCACTTAATCCTATCGATAACGTACGATACTGTTCTGTTGGAAAACCCCTTCCTGGTATAGAGGTTCGAATTATTGATGACCAAAATATAGATCTTCCCTCCGGTCAAACAGGTGAACTTATTGTTCGAGGTCCTAATGTCATGTTAGGTTATTACAAATTGCCTGAAGAATCTGCGAAAGCTTTGCAACATGATTGGTTATTTACTGGTGATTTAGCATATATTGATCAAGACGGTTATATCTTTATTGTTGATCGTCTTAAAGACATGATTATTACGAGCGGAGAAAATATTTACCCTCGTGAGATTGAAGAACTTTTATACGCTTATCCTTTAGTCGCTGAAGTTGCGGTCATTGGCGTACCTGATAAACTCCGCGGTACTATTGTCCGCGCATATATTGTCGCCACAGAAGGATCTGTATTAAACAAAAAATTATTACAAGGATATTTACAGAAAAAAATTGCACCCTATAAAATGCCTCGCGAGTTCATTCTTGTAGACGCATTACCCAAAAATTCTACCGGAAAAATTTTAAAGAAAGTATTACATCAACAAGCACTTGACGATTGCAAAAAATAGACAGATAAATGGAGGATCCACTATGAATTCTTTATTAACTAGGCTACAAGAGATCACCACGGAATTTACAATCCTACCCGAACAGATCCATACCATCGCCAATACATTCCACCAAACAATGCTTGCAGGCTTGGCGGGTACACATAGTTCACTAAAAATGCTCCCCTCTTATATAAGCAAGCCTTCTAGAGATGAAACCGGTATTTTTTTGGCTCTGGACTTTGGCGGAACAAATGTACGTGTACTTGTAACTGAATTATTGGGCCAAGGACATTATACGATTCATGCGCATATTGCAAGCCCTCTTAAAGATAAGAATGGGCAATATAATTATATCTCTGAACAATCAACAGCCGATCAGTTATTTGATTTTATTGCTACCAAAATTGCGACTCTTGTCACACCTAATGCTATTTATCCATTAGGACATACATTTTCCTTCCCTACTAACCAAACAGCGTTAAATAGAAGTACTTTACTCTATTGGACAAAAGAAATTGCGACAAAAGGTGTAGAAGGCCAAGATATTACAGAGCTACTCACTGCAGCCTTACGTAGAAAACATCTTACCAATGTAGTGCCTCAAGCGATTATCAATGATACGGTAGGAACGCTCTTAGCAGCAGCCTACACGGATCAATCTACTAGTATTGGTTCTATCTGTGGTACTGGTCATAATACAGCATATATAGAACCCTGTGCGCCTTGCACAGGGAAGCCCATGATTATCAATCTAGAATCTGGTAATTTTGATCAACTGCCAGTTACTTGCTATGATAAACAACTGGATCATGATAGTGAAAAACCAGGCTCACAACAACTAGAAAAAATGGTTTCAGGGCATTATATTGGAGAACTAATACGCATTATCATCTGCTCCTTATTAAATGAAGGATTATTTGCAAACTGTGATACTGTACCTCTAACCAAACCATACACCTTAACTGGTGCTCACTTATCACTCTTTTTACAAGATACTAGTACTACCTATATGAGTATCAATTCTTTTCTTGAAAATACATTGCATATAATCGGCTCAACAGCCCTAGATCGACGAATACTAAAAGACATTGCCACTTTAGTATCTACAAGATCGGCCCGCTTAGTAGCCGCAACGTATATCGGCATACTGCATCATATCGACCCCACTTTATCGCAGAATCACAAAATTGCTATTGACGGTTCTCTTTACGAAAAAACACCTGGTTATGCTGATATAATTCAAGCAACGTTAGCGCAAGGGCTTGATGCCCAAAAAGTAACAACAACACTCATAAAAGATGGATCAGGAATTGGAGCAGCGATTGCAACTGCGATCGCTGTACAATCTGATCATTATTGATAGAAAATCCCAATGCTAGGGCGGCACTTTCAGGCCTTTAGCTTTTAAATCAGCCACTAATTTACCTTCTACTTCTTGATGCAACCAGCCGCTATAGCTGATTGCTCTGCAGTTAGTTTGAGCTCTCCGCTCGATGAAGCCAATTGATTTGCCGATTCACTTATTGGATAAACACTGAGGAGGAGATATCGCTCGATATCTCCTCCTCAGCCAACTTACATCTGTAATGCGACTCATAAATATTTTATGTTTCAATCATAGAAATAAAATATTTATGAATACGGTTGTCTTTTGTCAATTCAGGGTGAAAGGCAGTAACTAGCAAATTATCTTGCCTAGCAATGACAATTTTATTATGTACTACTGCCATCACTTTTACATTATTTCCTGCCTTTTCAATATAAGGGGCACGGATAAAGATAGCTTTTATCGGTTCCTCACCAAACTCAGGAACGGACATATCTGCCTCAAAACTTTCTCGTTGACGGCCAAAAGCATTGCGACGTACCACAATATCCATCAGTCCCAAACGAGGTTGATTACTACCTATAATCTCTTTAGATAGCATAATCATTCCAGCGCAAGTACCATATACCGCCATACCTTGACTTGCTCTGGTCTTTATTTTATCCATTATTCCCCATTCTACCATTAACTTACCTATTGTAGTACTTTCGCCGCCCGGAATCACTAAACCAGCTACATCATCCAGTTGCTCAGGTTTTCTAATTTCTACAGCTGTAGCTCCGCAGCCTTCAAGCATCCAACAATGCTCACGAAAGGCTCCTTGTAATGCTAACACTCCGATTTTCATACTGGCCTCCACTGACCCTTTTCCTTTTGCTTACCAACCCCGATCTTGCATACGTTCATGATCAGATAATGTGGAAATTTCAATCCCTACCATAGCTTCGCCTAGATCACGAGAGATTTCACCTAAAATCTTAGGATCTTTATAGTAAGTCGTAGCAGCTACAATCGCTTTTGCTCTCTTCACAGGATCTCCAGACTTAAAGATTCCAGATCCAACAAAAATACCATCACATCCTAAATGCATCATCAGTGCTGCATCAGCTGGTGTTGCAATTCCACCCGCTGCGAAATTAACAACAGGTAAACGACCTAGCTTACGAACCTCCATCACTAAATCTAAAGGTGCTGCAATGTTTTTCGCAAAAGTAGACACTTCTTCGATTGGTAAATGCTGCAATTGACGAATTTCACTCATCACCATACGGATATGTTTTACAGCTTCCACTACATTGCCTGTACCTGGCTCACCTTTCGTACGAATCATCGCCGCACCTTCGCCAATACGACGTAGTGCTTCACCAAGATTTTTAGCACCACAAACAAAAGGAATTTTAAAATCATGTTTATTAATATGGAATTTATCATCCGCTGGAGTCAAAACTTCACTTTCATCGATATAATCGACTCCTAAGGATTCCAATATTTGTGCCTCTACAAAATGACCAATTCTACCTTTCGCCATAACGGGAATGCTTACCGCATCCATAATATTTAAAACAATACTTGGATCAGCCATTCGTGCTACACCACCTGCTGCACGAATATCTGCTGGTACACGTTCTAAAGCCATAACAGCGCATGCTCCTGCTGCTTCAGCAATTTTTGCCTGTTCTGGATTAATTACATCCATAATGACTCCGCCTTTAAGCATTTCCGCCAAACCGGCTTTTACACGAAAAGTTCCTTGTTGCATATTACTGCCTCCTGTACTTGTTTTTATTTTCATTCCCCACAAACGCTATGATTGCGGATATGTAAAAATCATAAACCTATTATAAAATAAAATAGACCTCTTTAAAATATACAGAATTAACATTATAGACAAGGACAGTTTCACGATATAGATACCACTACACCTATTTTACAGCAATCATCGTGGCTGGTCTATGCCCTATAGCCCAGCCACGACAAAGTAATAATATAGCCGTCACTTTCTTAGTTCTTTCTATATATAATAATAAATTACTCTTTCCTCATTCTCATTTTATTCTTCACAGATTGCACTATTTCCCGGGCAAAGGGCCCCAGATCTTCATCTGCATACGCTTTCAAAATTCCAGCTGCAACCTGCTTGATGGCACTTTTAATGATGGTCGGTTCTGTAATATGCTCTTCTTTTAACAATTCCTCAATCCCTACAGCAGCCTCAAGGGCCTTCTCCGCTGCAATTGTATTAATCGTATGAACGATATCCGCTCTGCCTACTATTACCTGTCCTACAACCTGAAAAATCTCGACCATTTGCGGTACTAAGTCTATAGGAATTTGATTGACAATAATCAATGGTCTTTGCCCAATTGCCATTTGATCAGCATGCCCAATAAATTTTACACATATACACTTTACATGGGGAGCGGCAATTTTATCTAACATATCTTGCCCTATATTCGTAGCTATATTAATGACTGTAATAGGGCTTTTGATCTGATTAAATAATGTAATACAACTTACTACCTCATGATCTGGTACAGCAAGAATCACCGTTTTCATTTTTACAATTTCTTTTAAATAGTTTACCGTAGAAAGATGTAATTGTTTTGCTATCAAATTCATTTGCTCCGTATCCTTATCAAACAAACATAATTCCTGGTGCCTTGCCAACAAATTTGCTAGCACCCTACCCATACGTCCTACTCCCACCAGTCCAATCCCCATATACTCACCTCACTTATAGTATATTAGAGAAATATATCTTATGTGTTAAAAAAACAAAAGACTTGGCTTTAGCCAAGTCTTTCTTACTTATAACCAGAAAGTGATATACTTTTTGATTCCGTAAATGAACTCGTTCAGCTAAAGCTGAACACCGAGGATTCAGTAGGAGATTCTCCCCCCACTGAATCGATAAAAAACGCACCCACTTATAGAAATGGGAGTCTTATGATTAGATAAAACAGTGTCTGCAAAAGCTACGGTTTCTCAATTTTACTATATATCCAATTCATAACTATATCGACACATTCTAGAATAGCTACCATGATAACGATGATCCCAACTACGCTTCGTTCTAACATACTATCTCCTATATAACCATTCCTGCATGATTGGAACGATACTTGGTTCATAAAAATAGTGCAAAAATAAGGATATGATCAATCCCACCATCGCGCCTACAATACAACCATTGATACGAATCCACTGAAGATCATCACCTGCTTTCTCTTCAATGAATGTATTTAAATCTTCATCAGTAAACTTCCCTAATACTTCTTCTATCACTTTGCCAATTAGATAATGTTCGCCATCAATCAGTTGAAGCATTGCCTGTTTGATACGAACTTCTAACCATTGTTGCATTTCATCATCACTTTTAAAACGTTCCCAATGCTGATCCGCTTGGCTATATATCCAGTCCAATAGATCATTGTGAGCAGATATACTTGCTTTTTCTATAAAACTTTCCGTACAATTCTTTATGATTTCAGTAAATTCTCTACTCTCAAGTATTGCCATTTTCCAACGTTCGATTCGATTGAGGGACGGAAAATTCTGCTCTGGCTGATTGGCAACTTTTATAATTTTCTTTTGTATCCACTGATATAATATATGCTCTGGATTTTTCATGTCTTGAAGTAACGTCAATAATTCGTTATATACCGTCTCAGTTGCATCAGCAACATTCAAACTATTGGTCTGCTCTCCGATCCAGATTACTACTTTCTCTAGTAATGATTTGCCTTTTTCTTGTTTTATATTATCTATATATTGATAAATAACTTGCTTCGTATCTGGTTTTTGAATGCGATCCATTAATGCATCAATCAGCAATATAATGACGTATTGTTCCTTTCCGTGTTGTAATCCCCACTTAATCAATATTTTCATTTGAGATATCGTTTTTATTTGTCTGACTTTATTCTTTATAAAATTAGAGATAGATTCAGCTAAAGCTGGAGCATCAATATTCATAATCATATCTCTACTATGTTTTTCCACTACAGTCTGCAAAATTTTTTTACCATTTTCCTTATCTACCCACCGAATCAGTAATGTAACAAAATGGATCTCATTCACTCGTTTCTTAATAGACTGGGCACTCAATAAATCATTTGCTATCATATCTCGAATCGCGAGTATCACTCGTTCTCGATGACGAGGAATTAATGCCGTATGCCATGGAAATCCCAATGGTTTTCTAAAAATCGCTGTAATAGCAAACCAGTCAGCAATCCCTCCGACTAAAGCAGCTTCCACTACATCACAAAAAATTTTTACAATTAATAATTCTTTATAGATATACCTAAGATATATGGATAAGAAAAATAACATAAAAACGAATGCTAGTATTTTATTCGCCATATTTCTATAATTCATTATTTCCCCTTACTTAAAAGAAAATGTTAATAAGTAAATCATGATCCCCACTAAGCCGCCAACTACAGATCCATTAATGCGTATCATCTGCAAATCATTACCTACTTTATTCTCAATAAAATTTATCAATTTTTCATTCGTAAATTTTTTTAAAGCATCTTGCACCATTATACCAATTTGATTATGGTTCGCATCAATCCATTCACTAATAGCAGCTTTCATAGCACTGTCAAATTTTATTCGTTGTTGTTGATTCTTTGAAAAGTCGACAACAAGCTTATCGATCTGATCGGTCACTGGTACTAGCCATCTAATGATTTGCTTATTAATATTTTTGTCCCCATATAAAAGAATGATCTCTTGCGATACATAATATCCAATATCAATTTTGTCGATCATTTTCTGTTGTATAAAATCATCAACCTTTTGTTGAAATTCCACATTCGTTTTAAGTTTTATAATAAGTTGCGCTAACCAAACATTCCCCTGTTGCCTTATCGGATGATTTCTATCTTTCATTTCAGATAAAATAGCCACGATTGCTTGCTGGACACTCATAGCAACTTGTGCAGGAGATAAATCCATCAAATTATTAAAAATTTTCCGTCTACTCATACCACGTTCATAATTTTGCTTGACTTCAACAAATATCTCCGCCAATAGAGGTCGCAATTTTTTATGTTTCGCGATTATGATACATTGCTCAATCAAAACATCGATAATCCGCTCATGGTATCTCTTTTTAGTAAGCCACTCTAATATATCAATGATATAATCACAAACTTTTATTTTCTTGCTATTATATTGCACGATACTATTCATAACAGCGGTGATCTCTTCGGGCTTAAGTTGAGCAATCATATCTTGCAAAAATCTATATATCATTTTTTTTGTATAACTTTTACCATCATGATCCATCATAAAGGTAATCACGATTTTAGATATATCATAATCACCTAGACACTTCTTAATATTCTCTGCTACTAATATTTCATTTTCGACCATATCTGTTAATGTCTTAAATATTTTTTCCCTATTTCTAGGGATAATCGCGGTACGAAAGGGTATACCTAATGGACGACGAAACAAAGCAGATACAGCAAACCAATCTGCTAATCCGCCGATCATGGCGGCCCCAAAACCACCAGAAAGAATGCCACCGATAAAAGTATGTTGAAAAGGATAGGCCAGAAAGAAGCCAATCGAGACCAATCCTAAGATAGATGTAGCTTTATACTTATTACCAATCATAATTTATCATGAACCTCACCTATATCTCGTTCACTATATTCACCAAACCATGAATCTAGCCGACTCTTTGCCTTAGATTTGATATCTGCATCAATATACATCGCTACCGTTGCCAAAGCCATCATTAAGGCCCCAAAATCATCAGTATAGCCAATGATAGGCAAAAAATCTGGAATCAGATCAAAGGGAACTATAAAATATCCTAAAGCACCAATAATAACGCCCTTTGCCTTTACTGGTACATTATCTTTCTGCAATGTATAATATAGTAGTAATACGCTGTAAACTATTTTTACCCCAGCCTTAGTAGCATGTTTTTTCAACTTCAAAGCTAATTCTTGTCTCGGGTATTTGTCCACAAATAAAACCTCCTATATAATATATTCCTCTTCTATTCGCTATATCTTTATCTTCCCCTGCCAAATACATAAATACTATAAAACAATCCTTCTGCTTACACAGAAGGATTGTCGGTTTATTAATAGCTTTCCCCTTTAAATTCTGTAATACTTAATGTACTTTCTTTCGTATCATTTGCTGTTAGGTCTACAATATCCCCCACTTTCGCTAGAGGGACTTTCGGTGAAGTATTTGAATTTCCGATAAAAATTCGATTATCTCCTTCAATCATAAAGTAGAAATACGATTCCCCACCTTTGACTACTTGAGATACACGGCTTAATTTTCCTTGTAACTTTATCGGTTTAAGTTCTTGAGTTGGTATAAATTGATTTCCTTTACTTGCCAAAACCTGCTGATAGATACGCAATCCACCTTCAATATCAGCTCCGACACCCACCAAGTTATAATTTTCCACTGATATAAATGCTACAGCTTTTAATAATCCCTCTTTATCTTTCATCGGAGCAATATAAGTAGGAACACCAGCAATATTATATAAAATCGGATATCCTGATCGATACCCCTTCTCTTGTACTTGTCCTTCAGCAGATTTCTTAGCACCTACTTCATCAGCCCCTGATACTTTATACCACTTAGCCTCTTTGGTGCGAGAATTAACCATAATAAAACCTACTGAACTACCATCCTTACCAGAAGAAGTAATACCTGTATACCAATATACATTATCATCATTACCATAAATAAGATGGAGTTCATTGCTTGTTGGTTTTAGTGTACCCGTTTTTGCAAAAATACTATTCCAAAACCCATTTATATATTCTCCCCAATCCCGGATTTGTTTATATACAAACTCCTCTGGTTGCACTCTATCTACCCAACGAGGTAAATTTTCAATTGTATATTTCATAATTTCACCAGTTTGAGCATTGAGTGTAACTGCCCCAACTGCATCTGATCCTTGATAACCTACTTTATTCTTATACAAAGTGGCTACCCAATATGGATTTAGATCATCATCCACTTCAAATGAAAAATCTGAAAGACCGATGTTAAATAATCCATGAAAATATAGGTACCTTGGCAAATAATCAAATAAGAAGCCCTTCATTTGATATTTTAAATATATTTCCTCGCCATTTATATTTTGAATAAGCCTTACGTCCTGAGGGTTCGTAGCCGATACCATAACATATCCTTTACTACCTTTGGTATGATTCGTCAACCACTGAAAGAAGCCACGGTGTTCTAAAGGCGCCACATAATACAGTTTATTTTGTACTTTTTGCAATGCTAAATCGCCTAATTGTACTTCACTACCTAACGCTGGAACTTCACCAATTTTTTTATCTGCTAATTTGCGAGCTGTTTCTTCATCTACAATTCTTATTTGCGATAAATTAACCGGTTCAACATCAGCACTAAAGGAGCTTTCTTTTACCTCTCCTAATAACCCACGATAAGAATTACTATATAAAACTGGAGCACTTGTCAAAATAGGTAATAACAGTAAGTTAGCCATTCCAATAACAAGTAGTACGATTCCTATAATTCCTATCACTTTATATTTTTTAAAATTATTCCCGTTATTTTGATAATCTGCAATATCAACAATATTCGCTCTTTCTTGAAAAAGTTGCGGGAATACTTTCTTTAGAACTTCTCCCCATGCAGTTTTCGCAATAAATACCCTAAACCTTTTCAGTAGTATCAGCGCAGAAATAAATATTAATACTATACCCCAAGCGATAATTAGATTCGACCAACCTACAAAACCAAAAGCTAATACAGGCATTTCCATGAAAAAATATAAAAAATTTACTATGCAAAAAAATATTATTAAAAATGGTAACAAATTGATTCACTCCTTACAAAATAAAGAAAAATTATACCTATGTTGGTATATTCGCCACATGAAGATACTCATCCTGCAAAAAAATAGTATAATCATATTTAGTTATTATTAGAATAAAAGCAGTACTATTATTCTAATAAATTCAGAATAATTTTGATCTAGTTATCCCATCCTTAAATACAGCTGTGTTATAATAAGCTATATATAAAAAGGTAGGTGTTCTCATGAAAACGATTGCTTTAATTGCTCATGATCGAAAAAAAGAAATCATGGTCGCTTTTGTCCGCCAACATCAAGATCTTTTATCTAAACACAATTTAATAGCCACTGCAACTACTGGTCGCCTTATTAAAGAAAATACCGAGTTGAATGTTACAACCTATTTATCAGGTCCATTAGGTGGCGATCTGCAAATAGGCTCACGTATTGCCGGGCAGGAAGTCGATATGGTTATTTTTCTACGTGATCCATTAACAGCGCAACCACATGAACCAGATATCAATGCTCTACTTAGAGTCTGTGATGTACATAATATTCCCGTAGCTACCAATGAAGAATGTGGACATCTACTACTTTCTGTATTAAACAACTAGAATACATTCTATTAAGAGCACTCAGAAATGAGTGCTCTTTTTTTTGGGGAGGAATATTGTCTGCATGGGATATATTACCTGTTTCACGTGGAACAAGCTTCCTATCCCATCTGCCTCAATAATGAGTGTTTTTTCTAACCGGCAACTACCTATCCTCCCAGGCCGTTTCCAACCAAGTACTTTCGACGTATATGGGCTTAACTGAAGCAGCGAACCAAAACTTTGATGTTTTTCCAAAGTTTTTTGTGAGTCGCTTCGTTAGCATCGCAATGCTAACATCATTTAAACTTTACATGAATAACTACTAGCATAACCAGCCTTTTATGCAAGAAAAAAGCACTCATTAATGAGTGCTTTTTATCTTAACCAGCAACTATCTATCCTCCCAGGCCGTTTCCAACCAAGTACTTTCGACGTATATGGGCTTAACTGAAGCAGCGAACCAAAACTTTGATGTTTTCCCAAAGTTTTTCGTGAGTCGCTTCGTTAGCATCGCAATGCTAACATCATTCAAACTTTACGTGACTAAAACTACTAGCTCAATCAGCCTTTTATGCAAGAAAAAAGCACTCAAAACTGAGTGCTTTTTCTAACCGGCAACTACTTATCCTCCCAGGCCGTTTCCAGCCAAGTACTTTCAGCGTATATGGGCTTAACTACTGTGTTCGGTATGGGAACAGGTGGAACCCCATAGCTATCGCCACCGGATATTTGAAGGTATGTTCCTTCAAAACTTCACAGAAGAAAGTTCACAATTTAGAATTAATGCACGTTAGCACGTTGCGCTAACGAATTTATTAAGTCAAGTCCTCGACCTATTAGTACCAGTCAGCTACATGCATTGCTGCACTTCCACACCTGGCCTATCAACCTTGTGATCTACAAGGGGTCTTACTTCTTACGAATGAGAG